>Ga0299906_10004940_pt1 | contig 10886 bp, 10 predicted proteins | sample RVTome_14_FD_200259 | JGI IMG/M metagenome (GOLD analysis project Ga0299906, IMG submission 200259) | Soil microbial communities from uranium-contaminated site in the Upper Colorado River Basin, Wyoming, United States - RVT145D125 (version 2) ... | reverse complement strand
GCCGGTGACGACGTCAGAGTGGGCGATCCGCCAGGCAACCGTCCCGTCCGGCTCGAGGGCGAACGTCTCGATCTCCGCCTGGACGAGGACGTGCGGCAGACGCGCTGAGCCGATGACCGCAAGAATCGGGCTCGCCGACCGGTGGCGCCAGCGCTCGGCGCCCGTGCGCGCGTCGATCCCGTAGGCGTGGAACCCGTACTTCACGACGAGCAGCCCTTCGGAGTCCCAGACCAGCGCAGTCGGGTCGTCGAAGATGACGGAGGCGAAGCGGACCGTCCAGCTGGCGGCCGGCGTGTCGGCCCGCAGTTCCGCCCGGCAGAGTTCCGCGTGGTCCGGTCCCGCTGCGTCGCCGAGGTCGACGAGCGAGCCTCCGGCCTCCGTGAGGGCAAACACGGCCGCGCCCTGGCCGCTTCCGGCCCACCGCCAGCGGGCGCGAATCCCGCCGGGATACTGGACCGTCGCGTTGCGGGGCTCGCCGGTCACGCCCCCGCGTTCGCCGGCGCGGCGCCGCCGAAGCCGCCGTCGCCCGTCTCGGCCGCAGCCGCGGCGTCCGTGGCCGCGTCCGCCGGCCGCCGTTCCTCGGTGATCGGGGCGACCGTGGCGTTGGCGAGCGTCCGGAGCGTCCCGGGCGGGACCGGAAAGACGGCCTGGTCCGTGCCCGCGGCGGCCCACACCACCGGGAAGCGTCCGAGGTCCGGATCCATGATCACCCGGACCGGCCGGCTGTGACCGATCGGCGGGATGCCACCGATGACGAACCCGGTCAACTCGTTCGCTTCCCGGGCACTCGCCCGTCGCACATCCGGTTCGCCGGTGACCGCCGCGAGGCGCGCCAGGTCCACCCGGTTCGGGCCGGACACGAGGCACAGGATCGGCTCGAGCCCGCCGTCGCCCGGGGCGACGAAGACGAGCGATTTCACGATCTGGCCGAGTTCCGCCCCGACGGCCATCGCGGCGTCCTGGGCGGTGTGCGTCGACGCGTCGAAGACCGTGACGTCGAGCGCGACGCCCTTGCGCGCGGCGGCATCGCGCACGCGCCCGATCGCAGCGGGTTCGGTCGTCTGGGGCACGGCCGGAGTCTAGCATCGCCGGCGGCGGCATCGGGACGCGCACCTGGACGCGCTAGGATCGGCCGACATGGACGCGATCGTGTTCGATTGGGACGGGACGCTGGCCGACACGCTCGGCGGGCTGTACGGGGCCAACGTCGCCGTCATGGCCGCGTTCGGGCTGCCGTTCGACCGCGACGTCTACCGGCGCCACTACGCGCCGGACTGGCGGGTCATGTACGGCCGGCTCGGCATCCCGGACGACCGGCTCGACGAGGCGAACGCGATCTGGCACGGGGCGATCGACGGAGGGGTCGCCGCCCTGGCCTTCGACGGCGTGCGCGACGCGCTGGCGCGCCTGACCGATGCCGGCTACACGCTCGGCCTCGTGACCGCCGGCGTCCGCGACGTCGTCGCGCCGCAGCTTGCCCGCCTCGATCTCGAGCCGCTCCTGCGGGTGACCGTGTTCGGCGACGACCTGCCGGTCCACAAGCCTGATCCGGCCCCGCTGCGGCGCGCCCTCGAGGCGCTCAGCGTTGCAGACCGACCGAACCGGGCGGCGTATGTCGGCGACGTCCCCGACGACATGCGGATGGCGGTCGCCGTGGGTACGCGGGCGGTGGGGATCGCGTCGATCCTCGGCGACCCGTCGGAGCTCGTCGCGGCCGGCGCCGACGAGGTCGCCGATTCCGTCGTCGAGTGGGTGGACGGGCTGCTCGCCCGGGAGGCCGGGCGGCGCTCATGACGGACCGGCCGATCCGGGCGATCGTCGTCGCCGACGGGGCCGTTCCGGAGCGAGCGGCCCTTGACGCGGCGTGGCCGGGTTGGGCCGACGGCGCGACCCTCGTCGTGGCCGCCGACGGCGGTGCTCGCGGCGCGGCCCGCCTCGGCCTCGACATCGACCGCTGGGTCGGCGACGGGGACTCGCTCGGGGAGGAGGAGCTCGCTGCATTGGAGGCGCGCGGCGTTCCCGTCGAGCGCAGCCCCGTCGACAAGGACGAGTCGGACGCCGAGCTGGCGGTGCTCGCGGCGCTCCGGTTCGGGGCGACGGACGTCACGATCCTCGGCGCGCTCGGTGGGGCGCGGCTGGATCACGCGCTCGCGAACGTCGCGCTGCTCGGCCATCCGGCGCTGCACGGGCGCCCGGCGCAGCTGCTCGACGTGGACGCGCGGGTCCGCCTCGTCGACGCCCCGGGTCGCGACGGCGGGTCGGTCACGCTGTCGCTCGATGGGCGGGAGGGCGATGGGATCTCGCTGCTCCCGTTCGGGGCCGATGTGCGCGGAGTCACGACGGCGGGCCTGCGCTACCCGCTCGCCGGCGAGCCACTCGCGCTCGGGAGTTCACGGGGCTTGTCCAACGTCCGGCTGTCGGCCGTAGCCGCCGTGACGGTCCGGTCCGGCCGGCTGCTCGTCATCGAAACGCCTGCTACGCTCCGTTGACCATGAGCGCGAGCATCCCTGCCGTCGGCGACCCGGCCCCGGAGGTCGCCCTGCCGGACGACGGCGGCACCGTCCATCGCTTGTCGGACCAGCGCGGCCGCTGGACGATCCTGTACTTCTACCCCAAAGACGACACGCCCGGCTGCACGACCGAGGCATGCGCGTTCCGGGACGCCATCGAGACGATCACCGAGCGCGGCGCGGACGTCTGGGGCGTGTCGCCCCAGGGCGCGGCGAGCAAGCGCGCCTTTCGCGAGAAGTTCGGCCTCCCGTTCACGCTGCTCGCCGATGAGGATCACCGGGTAGCGGAGGCGTATGGCTCGTGGGTCGAGAAGCAGAACTACGGCCGGACGTACTGGGGCACGGCGCGCACGACGTTCCTCGTCGACCCGGACGGCCGGATCGCCCGGGTCTGGCCGAAGGTTCGCCCGGAGGGCCATGCCGACGAGGTCCTGGCGGCACTCGACGAGGCACAAGCCGCCCTGCGGCGGTGATGGTTCGATGAGCAGCCGCGTGCGGCTGCACGCCGTCGCACGCAGAGAGGCTTCGCTCGTGGGGGGAGACGAGCGAAGCCTCGGGCTGCATTGTAGTCACACGCTGGCCGACTGCAAGGTCGGCGAGCATACCCCGTGCAGCGCGTGATGGGCGACCCGACGGCGGAGCCGCACGACTGGCGACCCGGGCGGTTCATGGTCATCGTCGCCCATCCGGACGACGCGGATTTCGGACCGGCGGCCACGGCGTCGCGCTGGATCGACGCCGGCTCCGTCGGCTGGCTCGTGTGCTGCACGAGCGGAGACCAGGGCGGCGAGGACGCCACGATGGACCCGCTCGAGTTGGCCGCGCTGCGGGAGCGGGAGCAGCGAGAAGCCGCGCGCGTCGTCGGGTATGCCGGGGTCTCGTTCCTCCACCAACCGGACGGAGCGCTGGCCAACGATCTCGCGCTGCGCGAGCTGCTCGTGCGCGAGATCCGGACCTTCCGGCCGGACGCAGTCCTGGCGACCGATCCCGAGGTGCTCTTCCACGGCGACGGCTTCGTCAACCACGCGGACCACCGGGCGGCCGGCATGGCCGCGGTCGATGCGGTTTATCCGGCGGCGCGCAATCCGATGGCCTTCCCGTGGCTCGCCCGGGAGGGCCTCAACAAGCACGTCGTCAGGCGGCTCTACCTGTTCTGGTCGAACCAGCCGTCCGCCTGGGTGGACGTCCGCGACACGATCGGGCGCAAGATCGACGCCCTGCGTGCCCATGCGAGCCAGATCCGGGAGCCGGAGCGGCTCGAGGCCCGGATCCGCGACTGGGCTCGCGAGGAGGGCGAGCGGATCGGGTCGGCCGCGGCCGAGGCGTTTCGGGTAATCGTCATCGAGGACGACGCGGACGAGGGACCGACGGCGGACGCGGCCTCATAGGCCACGGCGGGCGGACGGCGCGACCGTCAGGTCCCGGCCAGCAGCAGCGGGCGAACCCGGCCCCACTCGTTCCACAGGTCGGTCAGCGCATCGGCCCGCAATCCGAGCACCGTCACGAGCTCGCCGAGCGTCAGGCCGCCGGCTGCTCCTCCGAGGTACTCGTCCGCGGCGACCGTGACGTCGCGGAACAGGTCCACCATCTCGGCCTCGTTCGGCCAGTGCCGGATGCGCATCGGGTCAAGACCCGCGTAGCCGACGGCGAGCGACAGGTCGCGCTGGCTCGGGACGCGCCCGTCCAGCCAGCCGCCGAGCCCGTCGTAGCGGTAGCCGAGCGACGACAGCGCGGCCGCGATGTCCCGGTTCTGGGAGCGGGTGAACGGACCCCAGAACAGATGCTCCGTCGGGAAGTTCAGCGCGGAGGCCTCGATGGCCCGCGCCACGATCGCCTCGACGAGCCCGCTCAGCGCGATCGTCCAGCGTCGCTGCTCCGCGGCATCGCCGTCGGCGAGCGCGGTGGCGATCGCCTGGACGGCGGCCCGGTCGCCGCGCAGGATGCGCAGGATGGCCGGCTCTCCGCGGCCCGTTGCGAGGGCGATCGCCGCCTCGTCCTCGTCGTCCCAGCCTGTCCCGGCCTCCTCGCGCCGGGCCGCCGGTCCGGCCGAACCGGCGCCGCTCGGCTGAGCCGGCACCGCGAGGGTCGCAACCGGGGCGTTCGCCGCTTCCTGGCAGACCGCGACGGCTTCACGCGCATCGAGACACGCACGCTCGGCAGACTCGGCGCCGATCCTCGCGGCGTCCGCGGCGACGGTCAGGCGCTCGATCTCGTTCACAAGGGCCGATGCGCCGCTGCGCTCACGATCGAGCTGGACAGCGGCGTCGCGGGCGGTCGTATTGATCCGGTTGATCTCGGCCAGCCATGAACGGGCGGCGGCTTCGACCCCGTCCCGCGTCTTTGCTGCCGCGCGATCCGATCGGAACACATGCTGCGCGGCTTCCTTTGCCGCTCGGACGGCTCGCGGGTCGGCATCGGCTGCCGCCCGATCCGCCCGGGTCAGGTGATCGTCGTACGCGCGCTGGGCGGCCCGGAGCGCGTCATGTGCCGCCTCGGCCTGTTCCCGGGCCCGCCCGGCATGGGCGCACCGTTCCTCGGCGACCCGGCGTTCCTCGGCGCACGGCCCCGCATCGGCCGGTTGCCCGGACGCGGCGGGCGCTCGGTCGCCGGACCCGGCGTTTGGTCCGCCCATCGAAGGCGTAACGGTTCCGTCCAGCGCGACGGCCTCGGCCGACCGATCCGGGGGTTCGAGCATGGCCGTCGCCGTGCCAACGCGCATCGCCCGCTCGGCCGTCGCAGCGGCGATCCGCCGAAGCGCGGCGGTGGCCGGATCGGTCTCCCGAAGGATCGGGATACCGATCATCGCGCCAGCCGCACCGGCGACCGGGCCGGACGCGACCGCGCCCATCCGAAGAACGGCCGGTGCCGGCACGAACGGGCTGCCGGGCGAGCCGGGCGGCGGATCGTTGGGCGGCGTGTCGCGGTCCGCGCCGCGCCGGTCGGCCGGTCCCCCACGGGCGACCTCGGCTGCCTCGGAGCGGAAGGCGCCGGTCGCGAGGGTCGCGAACGGTCGGCGTGGGACCGCATCAGGGGTGACGGTGAGACGCACCTCGCGCGGCGCCGGCGGGCGGCTCCGAATCACTTCGATGAGGGCGGCGCCGGTTGCGACGCCGAGCACGAGGCCGAGTGCCAGAAAGGCGAACTCGTTGGCGGACACCGCTCCGTGCGTCCCTCCGTGCGGCCGGCTCCTCCACGGGAGTCGGCCCTTGCCCGGCCAGCGTAGCTGCGACTGCGCGACCGGTCAAATCAACCGGAATCCACGATGCGAAGCAGCGGACCGCGGTTCGCCTGCTTTGCAGGTCCACATGACCCGGTGGTAGATTGGCCTCGTCGGCGTCCCCCGGCCGCCCGTGCGTCTGCCCCGAGTCCCTGCCCCGAGTCCCGATAGCGAGTCCCAACCCACCGCTCGCCCCACGAGAGAGGCACGACCTTCTTGGCCCTCGACCCGAACCAGGAATTCCTCGTTCAGCCCGTCGACGCCTCGTGGCTGCAGTGCAACATCGAATGCCAGGAGGCCTGTCCGGTCGGCACGAACTGCCGCGGCTACCTCAACCTCGCCGCCGAGGGCCGGTTTGAGGAAGGCTACATCCTGTCGCGCGAGCCGAACCCGGTCGCGGCGATGTGTTCGTACGTCTGTTCTGCTCCGTGTGAGCGAGCCTGCCGCCGGGGCGACATCGATCGGCCGCTCGCCATCCGCGCCATGAAGCGCTTCCTCGTCGAGTGGCACGAGGCGTCCGGGATCCCGGACGTCATGCCCCACATCGAGCCGCGCGACGAGCGGGTGGCGGTCGTCGGAGCGGGGCCGGCCGGCCTGTCCGTCGCGCGCGAACTGGCGATGAAGGGCTTCGTCGTGACCGTCTTCGACAGCCTGCCCTATGGCGGCGGGACCATGCTCATCGGCGTCCCGGCCTTCCGCCTGCCGCGCGAGGCGATCGAGATGGACGTCCGGCTCGTCGAGCGGCTCGGGGTCACCTTCGTCTACAACACGACGATCGGGCGCGACATCACGTTCGAGCAGCTCCAGCGCGACTTCGACGCGGTGGCCATCACGGCCGGGGCGATGGACGCGGTCGCGCTCGACATTCCCGGGGCGGACCTCGAGGGCGTCGACTACGGCGTCGACTTCATGAAGCGGGCCAACCTCGGTGAGGAGGTCGAGCCCGGCCGCGATGTCGTCGTCATCGGCGGTGGGTACACCGCGATGGACTGCTCGCGGACGTCGCTGCGGCACGGCGCGGAGCGCGTCTCGATCGTCTATCGCCGCACCCGCTCGGAGCTCGTCGTCGACGAGGAGGAGCTCGGCGAGACGGAGCGCGAGGGCGTGCGGATGGAATTCCTCGCCAGCCCGGTCGAGATCCTCGGCGGGAACGGCCACGTGACCGGCGTGCGATTCATCCGCAACCGCCTCGGCGAGCCGGACGCCTCCGGTCGCCGCTCGCCGATCCCGATCGAGGGCTCCGAGTTCGTGATCCCGGCCGACACCGTCATCCCGGCCGTGTCGCAGGCGGCGGACCTGACCTTCCTGCCCGTCCAGGCGAGCTTTGAGATCAACCGTGGGCGGGTCAAGGTCGATCCCGCGACGTACGCGACGAACGCTCGCGGCGTGTTCGCCTGCGGCGACTTCGTGACCGGCCCCACGACCTTGATCGAGGCCGCCGGCCACGGCAAGAAGTGCGCCTACGCGATCGACCGCTATCTCACCGGCCGAACCGACGTGACCGTCGCGGCGAACGTGAAGATCACGAGCTCGTGGCGCCACGACATGCCCGAGTTCTACGACATCCTGCCCCGCCAGCACATCCCGATGGCGCCGCTCGCCGCGCGCATGTCATCGGCCGACCCGACGGTCAACTTCACGACGCCGGTGGAACTGGGCTACGACGCGACGGCCGCGGTCGCGGAATCGACCCGTTGCCTCATGTGCAACTTCAACATCTGGTTCGACCCGTTCCGCTGCGTGCTGTGCGGTGCCTGCGCCGACGTCTGTCCCGAGGGCGTCATCCACATGGTCGACGTCAACCAGCTCAAGACGGAGGGCCTGCTGCCCGAGATCGAGGAGGCCTACGGCTGGGACCAGGGCGCGGCCATGATCCTCGACGAGGAGCGCTGCATCCGCTGCGCGCTGTGCGTCAAGCGATGCCCGTTCGACGCCATTACGATGGAGCGGTTCGAGTTGCAGGAGATCTCGACCGACGGCCGGCTCTACAAGGAGTCGTACCGTGACGCCCAACTCGCCGGGACGCCCGGCGTGGCAGGAGGAGCCCGGTGAGTTTCCTCGAGCGGGTGGACCAGAGCATCCGCCGAAGCGTGGTCTGGCGATCGCTGTTCCGCCAGCCGTACCCCAACGACGAGCGGTCGCGGGCGTACGCGGTGATGAACAACGTGTTTTTGCACATCCACCCGGTCCGCGTCCGCCAGCACGCCGTCAAGTTCGCCTACACGTTCTGCCTCGGCGGACTGTCGTTCTTCCTGTTCCTCCTCCTCACCGTGACCGGCGTCTACCTGATGTTCTACTACGTGCCCTCGGCGGACCTGGCGTACACGAACATCCTCGAGATCCAGAGCAAGGTGACGTTCGGCCTGTTGACCCGGAACATCCATCGCTGGGGCGCCCACCTGATGGTGTTCTTCGTCTTCCTGCACATGATGCGGGTCTTCTATCACGGGGCCTACAAGCCGCCGCGCGAGTTCAACTGGGTGGTCGGCGTCATCCTCTTGTTCCTCACGATCATGCTCAGCTTCACCGGCTACCTGCTGCCGTGGGACCAGATCGCCTACTGGGCGATCACGATCGGGACGAACTTCGGGACGTACTTCCCGATCGTCAACACGCCGACGACGCTCATCCTGCTCGGCGGCCTCGAGGTCGGCCAGAACACGCTCCTGCGGTTCTACGTCGGGCACATCGTGTTCCTCCCGCTCATCGCCGCGATCTTCCTCGCGGTCCACTTCTGGCGTATCCGAAAAGACGGAGGCATCTCCGGCCCGCTCTGAGCCGAGGAACCCATGTCTGACACGAAGGCCCCGCCCGAGCGCCGCGTGCTCCCCGTCGACGAACGTCGACGGACGGAGATCGACAAGCAGCGCGTGCCGATGTCGGCCCGCCCATATCGCCTGCTCGCCCTCGTCAAGCAGGACGCCGTCGTCCGGGTCCAGAAGGAACCGGACGACACGGTCATGACGTGGCCGCACCTCCTGTCGATCGAGTTTCTCGCGGCCGGCGTGGTGAGTGTCTTCCTGCTGCTCATGGGCCTGTTCATCAACGCCCCGCTCGAGGAGCTCGCCAACGGCAACGTCACGCCGGCCGTGGCCAAGGCACCGTGGTACTTCCTCGGGCTTCAGGAGCTGCTCGCCTACTTCCACCCGACGGTGGCCGGCGTGCTGGTGCCGACGTTCGTGCTGGTCGGCGCCGCGTTAATCCCGTACGTCGATCGCGGCGACCTCCTTGCGACGCGACCGTCGCAGCGCAAGACGGCGGTTGTCCTGTTCACGCTGTTCTGCATCCTGGGCCTGACCGTCACATTCATCGGCATCTTCTTCCGCGGCCCCGGCTACAGCTTCGTGGTGCCGTACCTGCCGTTCTTCGAGAACAGCGTCGACGGCTTCCACTTCGCCCTCTGACGGCAACAGGAGGAAAGATCCAGCCAGCATGGGCAACTACCAGGTCGAACCGGCCGACAAGCCGCAGGCGCTCACCAAGGAGGCGCTCAGGTCGCTGCGGCGCGCGCCGGTCCAGGGCCTGTCGCGACGGCAGCTCCTGCGCAACTCGCTCGGCGCCGGCTTCGCCGTGTGGCTGCTCGAGGTGACGGCGGGCACGCTCGGCTTCGCCTGGCCGAACCTGACCGGCGGTTTCGGCGGGACGGTCCGGATCGGGACCCTCGAGGACCTCAAGGTGCAGAACGCGAGCCTGCCGATCGGTGAGGGATTCCCGGCTTACGTGTCCGAGGCGCGGGCGTTCATCATCCTCGTCGACCCGGCCCGCCAGCAGTTCGTCCCGGGCGAGGATACGACGGGCGACGGCACGGCGCTCAACGTGCGCGGCCTGTACCAGCGCTGCCCGCACCTGGGCTGCAAGCCGAACCCGTGCCTGCGCAACTTCTGGCTCGAGTGTCCCTGCCATGGCTCTCGGTACGACCGGCTCGGGATCAAGGCCGCCGGCGCGCAGTTCGGCCCGGCACCGCGGAGCATGGACCGCTTCTCCGCCACGGTCGACGCGGAGGGCGTGCTCACCCTGGACACCGGCAAGATCACCCTCGGTCCGCTGCCGGTGGCCCTCGGCCAGCCCGGCATCATTCCGCCGAAGAGCCCAACCGGCTGCATCTAAGGCCCGTGATCACCCCGTCCCACCACCGAGGAGACCGATGACCGACGAGCCCGGACGCGAGCCCGAGCAGCGTCTGCCCGCCCGCCGACCGCCGTCCGAGGCCGCACCGGCAGAACGATTCAGCGCGGCGCCGTCGGCTCACCGGGCGGACCTCTCGCCGGAGCGCGCCGCGCAGATCGTCCGCCAGTCGGCGAACGCACGCTGGATGGGCTTCCTCGTGGTCCTCGTCGTCGTCGTATTCGTGATCGCCTACTACTTCTACGAGCTGATCGGCATCCCGTTCGTGACGAACGAGGCCCGCCTCGTCGCCCAGGACGAGGTGCAGCAGGTCGTCGCCATCGAGCGCGGCTACAACCTCTACCAGGCCAACTGCGCGCGGTGCCACGGAGTCAACGGCGAGGGTGGGATCGGGCCCGTGCTCAACGACCAGATGAAGCTGTTCGTCCATCTCAACGAGAACTACCTGCGGACCGTCCTCGAGGTCGGCGGCCGGTACGTGTGCGGGAGTTCCGAGAGCCTCATGCCGGTCTGGTCGAACGAGAACGGCGGACCGCTCAACTACCGCCAGATCGACGAACTGATCGCATTCATCAGGGCACCGAAAGGGGGCCACTACGAGGTTCGCGACCCGGAGCTCAATGAGCCGGTCCACGACCCGGAGACCGGCGAGCCGCTGGCGTTCGAGGGTTGGCGCGACCCGGACTTCCGCCCGGCCCCCGGTGCGACGCCCGTGCCGGCGTGCTGGACGCGCCCCGGCGGCGACGCGAGCCCCACGCCCGGGCCCACGGTTCCGCCGGACGCCACGACGCTCGAGCTGACCGCGGTCGGGATCGCCTTCGACCTCACCGAGCTCGAGGCGCCGGCCGGCGATCCGTTCGCCATCCACCTCGTGAACGACGATCCGGCGGGAGTCGTCCACGACGTCGATATCGAGACGGCCGAGGGCGAGGTGCTCCAAGGCACCGCCACGATCGACGGCGGCTCGGAGACGACGTACGTGTACGAGCCGCTCGAGGCCGGCGAGTACGTCTTCCAGTGCTCGATCCACCCCA
>Ga0299906_10004939_pt1 | contig 10888 bp, 12 predicted proteins | sample RVTome_14_FD_200259 | JGI IMG/M metagenome (GOLD analysis project Ga0299906, IMG submission 200259) | Soil microbial communities from uranium-contaminated site in the Upper Colorado River Basin, Wyoming, United States - RVT145D125 (version 2) ... | reverse complement strand
TGTAGATGGTCGCAGGACGAACGGCGGGCGGATTGACAGCGCGCGAGCCGGGATGTTAGGTGGACGGCGATGACGAGCACGCTGCCGCTGGATGGTCTGCGGGTTCTGGAGCTGGGCCACATCATCGCGGGGCCCTCCGCGGGCCTCCTGCTGGCCGACCTCGGCGCCGACGTCGTCAAGGTGGAGCGGCCGGGCGAGGGCGACCAGTCGCGGGGGATGCCGGCCGGCAACGCGGCGAACTTCCACTTCCTCAACCGCAACAAGCGCAGCATCACGATCGACCTCAAGGGCTCCAGCGAGGGCCGGGACCTGTTCCTCCGCCTGGCGAAAGCCTCGGACGTCGTCATCGACAATTTCGGCCACGGCGCGGTGGAGGGGCTCGGCCTGGGCTACGACATCCTGGCGCGCGCCAATCCCGGAATCATCTATCTCGCCCTCAAGGGGTTCCTGCCCGGGCCGTACGAGGCGCGCCCGTTCCTGGACGAGCTGGCGCAGATGTCCGCCGGGCTCGCTTTCATGACGGGCCCGCGCGGCCAGCCGATGCGCGCCGGCGCCTCGGTCGTCGACGTCGGCGCCGCCGCCTACGGCGTGACCGCCGTCCTCGCCGCGCTTCACCAGCGCGCGCGCACCGGCGCCGGACAGAAGATCACCTCGGGACTCTACGAGACGACGGTCTTCTGGGTCGGGCAGTGGCTGGCCAGCTACGCCGCCACCGGCGAGCCCTCGGTGCCGATGCCGGAGATGCGGCAGGGCACCCGCATGGGCTGGGGCATCTACCAGCTCTTCACCGCCGCCGACGGCGAGCAGATCTTCGTCGGCATCACGTCCAATGCCCACTGGGAGCGCTTCTGCACGGAGTTCGGGCTCGACGACCTGCTGGCCGACGAGCGGCTGAACGACAACGCCAGGCGCGTGGCGGCCCGCGGCTGGCTGCCCGGGCGCATCGCCGACGAGCTGCGGCGCTACCCCGGCGCGGAGCTGAGCGAGCGGCTGGAGCGCGCCCGGGTGCCGTTCGCGCCGCTGCGCCGGCCGGACCAGCTGGTGGACGACCCGCACCTCAACGCCTCCGAGCAGTTCGTCGACACGCCCCTGCCCGGGCGGGGCACGGCCAAGCTGCCCAAGATGCCGGTGCGCAGCACGGCGTACGAGTTCGGGCTGCGGCGCCCGGCGCCGGGGCTGGGCGAGCACACCCGCGAGGTGCTGGCGGAGTTCGGGCTCACGAAGGACGAGATCGACGCGCTGGCGTCACGGAGGGTGATCACATGAGCGACCTGCCGAAGTCCGTCAAGCTCAAGGAAGTGGGGCCGCGGGAGGGCTTCCAGTTCGAGAAGGGCGCGATCGGCCTGCAGGCCAAGATCGCGCTGGTCGACGCGCTCTCCGACACCGGCGTGTCGTCCATCGAGTTCACCTCGTTCGTGAGCCCGAAGTGGGTGCCCCAGATGGCCGACGCCGAGCAGATGGTGGCCGGCATCAGGCGCGCTCCCGGCGTCGCCTACGAGGCCATCTGGCTCAACGAGGCGGGGCTGGAGCGAGCGGCGCGGCTGCGCGACGTGCTGGCGCTCCGGCCGATGTTCAGCGCGGCCGGCAGCGACACGTTCATGCGCAAGAACACCAACCGCAGCGTGGACGAGCGGCTGGAGGAGCTGCCCGGCTGGGCCGGGCGCTACCAGAAGCTCGGCATGGACTGGCTCGACGTGGGCGTGATGGCGGCCTTCGGCTGCAACTACGAGGGCGACGTCGAGCCGCGCCACGTCGTGACCGTCCTCCAGAAGACCGAGCAGCAGGCGAACGCCTGCGGCTCCCGCCTGGGCGGCATCGGCCTGGCCGACACGATGGGCTGGGCCAATCCCCTCCAGATCAAGCGCCTGGTCGGCGCCGTGCGCGAGCGGTGGCCGGACACGCCGATCAAGCTCCACCTGCACGACACGCGCGCGCTGGCCATCGCCAACATCGTGGCCGCGCTCGAGATGGGCGTGGACTGCTTCGACAGCGCGGTGGCCGGCATGGGCGGCTGCCCCTTCGCCGCCCACCAGGGCGCCGCCGGCAACGTCACCACCGAGGACGCCGCCTTCCTCTGCCAGGAGATGGGCATCGAGACCGGCATCGACCTCGACGCGATGATCGCCGCCGGCCAGCTCGCCGAGCGCGTGGTGGGCCACCCGTTGCCGGGCAAGCTGAAGTCGGGCGGCAACCTCGCGACGTACCGGGCGCGCGCCCGGCCCGCCTAGGCCGGCGCGCGCTCGCGCCTGGCTGGCCTGGCCACGGGGGCCGCTACAGCACCCCCGTCAGGAGGCCGGCGCCGACGAGGATCAGCATGGTGGCGACGGCGACGCGGACCCCCCGCAACGCCACCTGCTCGAGCACGCGCGCCCCGATCCACGCGCCCAGGAACGCGGAGGCGGTCGCGGCCACGACCACGCCCACCAGGTCCGCCGCGAGCACGAGCCCCTGCAGGCCCAGGAACGACAGGCCGTAGACCGCCAGCCGGACGACGTCGACGACGACGGCGCAGACGACGCTCGTGCCGATGAAGGCCCGCTTGTCGAGGCCGGCCTGGATCAGGAACGCCGACCGGAAGGCGCCCTGGTTGCCGGACAGCCCGCCGAAGAATCCCGAGAGCATGCCGCCGGCGACGAGGTGCCGCGGCGAGACGGTCAGTCGCTCGAATCGTCGACTCGCCTCGAGCCATGCGAAGACGACGATCAGCGCGCCGATCACCGCCTTCACGGCGGTCACCTGGAACTCCCGTCCCCCCAGCCGGTAAGCGACCACCGCCGGCAGACTCGCGAAGAGCGATAGCATGCCGGCGCCCGCCAGGGCGGCGACGGCGGCGGCGACCCCGAAGCGGCGGACGACGGTCCAGTCGGCCTGTCGCCCGATCAGGACGAGCTTGAAGCCGTTGTTGGCCAGGTGCACGACCGCGGTGGCGGCGATGGCGACCGGCACCGGGAAGAACAACGCGAAGGTCGGCATCAGGACGGTGCCCAGGCCGAACCCCGAGAACAGGGTGACGCCGGACATGACGAACGCGACCGCCGACACGACCACGTACTCCATGGGCGCTCGCTCCCACCGCCCGTCAGCCGGCGGTTCGACGTCGGCCCGCGGCCACACGATACTCGATAACGAATTTCGATACAATGCCGGGCGTGGAAGACTCGGCGACCGTCGCGCGTGAGAGTCGACCGGCGCCCGCCCGGGGCTCGGTGCTCGAAGTCCTGTGGGTGTCGACCCGTCTGGGGCTCACGTCGTTCGGCGGTCCCATCGCGCATCTCGGGTACTTCCACGGCGAGTACGTGGCACGGCGAAAGTGGCTGGACGAGCAGAGCTACGCCGATCTGGTGGCCCTGTGCCAGTTCCTCCCCGGCCCCGCCAGCAGCAAGGTCGGCATCGCGGTCGGCACCATCCGGGCCGGCCTGCCCGGCGGCGCCCTCGCCTGGCTGGGGTTCACGCTGCCCTCCGCCCTCGCGCTGGTGGCCTTCGCGTACGGCGTGAGCGCGCTCGGCACCGCCGGCGGCGCCGGCTGGCTGCACGGCCTGAAGGTCGTCGCGGTGGCGGTCGTCGCGCTCGCGGTCTGGAACATGGCGCGCACGCTGTGCCCCGACCGGGAACGGGCGACGCTCGCCATCCTCGCCGCCGTCGTCGCGTCGGCATGGCCGACCGCTCCGGGCCAGATCGTCCCGATCGTGGCCGCCGGGCTCGTGGGGTTGCGCCTGTTCCCCGGGTCGACCCCGCCTCGCTCCCTGCGGGTGCGGGTGCCGGTCAGCAAGCGGCTCGGCGTGGCCTGCTGGGGGCTCTTCCTGGGCCTGCTCGTCCTGCTGCCACTGCTCCGCCAGGCGTCGGGCGATCGAGCGCTCGCGGTCTTCGACAGCTTCTTCCGCGTCGGCTCCCTGGTCTTCGGGGGCGGTCACGTGGTGCTGCCCCTGCTCCAGGCCGAGGTGGTCGGCCCGGGCTGGGTGACGAACGAGGCCTTCGTGGCCGGGTACGGGGCCGCCCAGGCCGTCCCCGGTCCTCTCTTCACGTTCGCCGCCTATCTCGGGTTCGCGATGGACGTCGAGCCGAGCGGGTGGGCCGGCGCCGCGCTGGCGCTCGCCGCCATCTTCCTGCCCGCGTACCTGATGACGATCGGGGCGCTGCCCTTCTGGGACGTCCTTCGCACCCGGACGGCGTTCCAGGCCGCGCTGCGGGGCATCAACGCGGCCGTCGTGGGCCTGCTGGTCGCGGCGCTCTACCATCCGGTCTGGACGAGCGCGATCGCGGGCGCGTCCGAGTTCGGGCTCGCGCTGCTCGCCTTCGGGCTCCTGGCGTTCTGGAAGTGGCCGCCCTGGCTCGTGGTCGTGCTCACGGCCCTGGGAGCCGAGGCGGTGGGGCGCTGGTGAACGCCCGGGCGCGGGCGGACCTCGGCAAGGATCGCGAGCTCTACGGAGGTCTGATCCGCCTCCACATCCTGCACCACGCCAGTGAGGGCCCCATCTTCGGCCTGGCGATCATCGAGGAGCTGGCGACTCACGGGTACCGGCTGAGTCCGGGCACGCTGTACCCCATGCTGCACGCGATGCAGCGCAAGGGCTACCTGCGCGCCCGGGTGGAGCGCGCCGGACGCGGCTCGCGCAAGGTCTACCAGATCACCCGGCGCGGGACCGCCGCCTTCCAGGAGGCGCGCGAGAAGGTCAAGGAGCTGTTCGGCGAGCTGTTCTAGGTGACGGCGGCCATGGCGCCGCCGTCGGCCACCAGGTGGGCGCCGGAGACGAACGCGGCGTCGTCGGAGGCCAGGAAGAGCGCGCACCGCGCGATGTCCTCCGGCTCGCCGACCCGGCCCAGCGGGATGCCCCGGCCCTCCTTCGCCGCGCGCTCGGCCCCCTCGACGATGTCGGCCGTCAGCCGCGTGCGGATCGTCCCCGGGCAGATGGCGTTGACCCGGATGCCGTCGCGCCCGTGGGACGCCGCCATCGCCCGGGTCAGTGCGAGCACCGCGCCCTTGGACGCCGCGTAGGCGTGGCTGGGGCGTCCGACGGAGCCGTGGAAGGCCGACACCGACGCGATGTTCACGATGGCGCCGCCGCCGGCGTCTCGCAGATGCGGCACCGCCGCCCGGGACACCAGATAGATCGCCCGCACGTTGACGTCCTGGGCGAGGTCCCACCGCTCGAGCGCGATGGTCTCGACGGTGCCGCCGACGACCATCGTCCCCACGCCGGCGTTGTTGAGCACCACGTCCAGCCGGCCGAACGCCCGCACCGCGTCCGCGGCCACGGCCGCGCAGTGGTCGGGGCGGGCGAGGTCGGCGGCGATCGGCGCCGCCTCGCCGCCGGCCGCCCGCACGTCGGCCACCGTCCGCGCCAGCTCGGCCTCGCGCACGTCGGCCAGGGCGACCCGCGCGCCCGCCCGTGCGAAGAGCAGGGCGCTCGCCCGGCCGATCCCCGTCGCCGCGCCCGTGATGATGGCCACCCGGCCCCTCAGCGCACCACTGTCCGCGATCCCCATGGCGTGGCCTCCCCGCTCGTTGGCGTCTATACTGGCGCCGGCGGATAGCGTACGGCATCTTCCACGGGAGGGACGGCGATGAGCGAGCCCAAGCAGCTGTTCAGCGTGAGCCGGGCCTCGGAGGCGGTCTACCAGACCGGCCTGCGCAGCTTCATGGAGTACCGTGACCTCGGCATCGCGCAGGCCACCCACGGGCAGTACCGGGCCCACGTGATCCGGATCAAGAAGGATGGGCCCGGCGCCCACGACCTGCACACGACCGGCCTGCACCAGCACCAGTGCGACTTCCAGATGTTCTACGTGCTCAACGGCTGGATCCGGTTCGTCTACGAGGGCCAGGGCGAGCAGACGTTCCACGCGGGCGACTGCGTGCTGCAGCCGGCCGGGATCGTGCACAACGAGCTGGAGTGCTCGGACGACGTCGAGATCCTCGAGGTCTACTCGCCGGCCGTGCACGAGACGCGGGTGGTGGCCGCGATGCCGGAGGCTGCCGCGGCGCATTGACCTCGGCCCCGCTCCGGGGCGACGGCCTGTTCCCGCCCGAGGCGTACGCGCGGGACGACGAGTCGCCCGACCCCCGCTTCTACGTCGCCCCGCGCCGGGTCGTCCACATCGACGACGGCGCCCTCGCCGCGCTCGGCCGCCTGTACGCCGAGGCGCTGCCGGCCGGCGGGCGCCTGCTCGACCTGATGAGCAGCTGGCGGAGCCATCTGCCCGGCGGCTGGCCGGCCCCCGAGGTCGTGGGACTGGGGTTGAACGCCGAGGAGATGGCCGACAACCCCCAGCTCACGCGCGCCATCGTCCACGACCTGAACCGCGACCCCCGCCTGCCGTTCGCGGACGCGGAGTTCGACGGCGCCCTGTGCGCGGTGTCGATCCAGTACGTGATCCACCCGGTGCGGGTCTTCGGCGAGGTCCGCCGGGTGCTGCGGCCAGGCGCGCCGTTCGTGGTGTCCTTCTCCAACCGGTGCTTCCCCACCAAGGCCGTCGCGGTCTGGCTCGCCACCACCGACCAGCAGCACCTGCTGCTCGTCCGCAGCTACTTCGAGGCCGCCGGCGGCTGGACCGACGTCACGGCCGAGGACCGGTCGCCCGCCGGCGACGGCGATCCGCTGTACGCCGTGTGGGCGCGCGCGTCTTCGGCTACACTGCGCTGACACGTCGTGCCCCGGGAGGATCGCGCATGCGCACCATCGACATCCATGCCCACGTGGTCCCGCAGTCGCTGTGGCGGTCCGTCGACGCCGGCCGGGAGTGGTACGGCTTCCGCCACGAGCCGGGCCCGGGCGTCGGGACCATGGTCGGCGACGGCAAGCGGACGCACTTCGCCTCGCCCAAGGTGCGCTTCACGCTGGAGGAGCGGATTAAGGACATGGACGCCCAGGGCGTGGACGTGCACGTGGTCTCCATCCACACCCCGTTCTTCGGCTACCACCTGCCGCCGGCGCAGGGGCTGCAGCTCGCGCGCGAGGTCAACGACGAGATCGCCGGCATGACGCGCCAGCATCCGCGCCGCTTCGCCGGCCTGGCCACGCTGCCGATGCAGGACGTGCCGGCGGCGATCGCCGAGCTGGAGCGGGCGGTCACCGTCCTCGGCCTCAAGGGCGCCGAGCTGGACACCCACGTGAACGGCACGCAGTGGGACGAGGCGGACTTCCGGCCGTTCTTCAGGGCGGCCGAGCAGCTCGGCGCCGTCCTGTTCTTCCACCCGCAGCCGCAGCACAACTTCCTGATGGAGCGTACCCCGCGCGACGGCCTGTTCAACAGCCTGGGGGTGATCCTCGACGACGCGATCGTGGTGGCGATCCTGATCGCCGGCGGCGTGCTGGAGGCGTGCCCCGACCTGCGCGTGTGCATCGCCCACGGCGGCGGCCCCGCCTGCCTGGCGATGGGCCGGCTCGACCGCGGCTGGCAGAGCCGGCCCGAGGCGCGCCGCATCCCCCAGCCGCCCAGCGCCTACCAGCGCCGCCTCTACTACGACTGCGTGACGGGCAGCGAGGCCGCCCTGCGCTTCCTGCTCGACCAGGTGGACGCCGACCGCGTGGTGCTCGGCAGCGACTGGCCCTTCGTGCCGTGGCATCCCTCGCCCGTCGCCTGGGTGCAGGGGCTGCAGAGCCTCACGCAGGAGGAGAAGGAGCGCATCCTCTGGCGCAACCTGGAAGCGTTGCTCGACCTGAAGCCCTGACCCGGCCGGGGCCATCCCGGGGGAGGAAATCATGAAGATCCAGCGCGTGACCAGCCCGCACGTGAAGGAGGCGCCGCCCGGGACGTGGTCGAACTGCCGCGTCCACGGCAACCAGATCTTCGTCGCCGGCATGACGGCCGGCGACGGCCAGGGCGGGGTGCTCGGCGACGGGTCGATGTACAGCCAGGCCCGCGAGACGTTCACCAAGATCAAGCACCTGGTCGAAGCGGCCGGGGGCACCATGAACGACCTCATCCGCCTGGACATCTACGTCACCGACATCAAGCAGCGCGAGCAGGTCTGGAAGGCCCGCCGCGAGTTCTTCACCGGCGACTTCCCGACCTCCACCCTCGTCGAGGTCCGCGCGCTCGCTACCCCCCAGCTGCTCGTCGAGGTCAACGCCACCGGCTTCCTCGGCGGCAGTGCCTGAGAGGCCTGTCACGCGAACTGGGGGCCCGAGGTGGCGCTGCCCGCGCGGTAGTGCGTCGCGTAGGCGTGCCGGCACTGCTCGTGGAGCCGGCGCTCGTCGACGTCGTGCCCGACGAAGCGCGCGGGAGATATCTCGCCGAGGTCGAGCGCCGGCGCGCCATCGACGATCCACTCGGCGATCGCCTCGCCCAGCGCCGGTGAGACGCTGAGGCCGCCGACGCAGCAGCCGCTCATCACCCAGGCGCCGGCCACGCCGGGGAGCGGCCCCACCAGGTAGCGGTCGTCCATCGTCAGCGTCGGCAGCCCCCCACGATGCTCGGCCACGCGGATCGAGGGGTCCTGGAAGATCGGGAATTGTTCCCGCACGCTGCGCGCCAGCCGCCACAGCACCTCGATGTCGAGCGGCAGCTCGGCGACGTCGAACGACGGCGCCAGGGCGGCCGCGTCCACCTGCAGGGGATCGGACTCGTATCCGCCCAGCATGAGGCCGCCACGCTCGTGGCGCACGTAGACGTTGGCGTCGATCACGCGGGCGATCGGGAACTCGGGCCCGACCCCAGGGATCGGCTCGGTGATCAGGAGCTGATGGCGCGTCGGGACGACGGGCAGCGCCGCGCCGAGCCCGGCGGCGACGAGCCGCGCCCACGCGCCGGCGGCGTCCACCACCGCGCGCCTCGCGATCGTCCCGTGCGGCGTGCGCACCCCCCGCACCCCGTCCGGGCCGATCTCGAATCCCGTGGCCGGCGTGTGCGGCAGCAGCACCGCCCGCAGCTTCTCCGCCGCCCGGCAGTAGCCCAGCGGCAGCTCGGAGGGCTCGACGTTGCAGTCGGTCGGGCTCCAGGTGATGGCGACGATGCCGCGCTCGCCGAGGATCGGCAGCCGTCGCCGCGCCTCGGCGACGGAGACGAGCTCGATCGGCACCCCGGCGGCGGCCCCCCGCGCCACCTCGCGCGCGAGCTGCTCGGCGTCGCGCTCGGTGCGGGCGATCTTCAGCGCGCCGCTCCGGGTGAATCGCAGCGGCTCACCGGTCTCGTCGGTGAAGGCCGCCAGCTTGGCCACCGCGCGCTGGGCGAGCCGGGTGAGCGCCGGGGTCGCGCGCACCTGGCTGGACAGGCCGGCGGCGCGGGGCGAGGTCTGCGAGGCGAGGGCCAGGCGGTCGAGCAACGCCACCCGCACCCCGCGCCGCGCCAGATGATAGGCCGCGCTGGCGCCGAACGCGCCGGAGCCGACGACGACGACGTCCGCGGCGGTGATCACCGGCGCCGCGCCGCCGGCCCCGGGAACGCCGGCATGACTTCCTCCGCGAAGCGCGTGAGCTGCTCGATCATGAGGTCGCGCGGCGTACCCAGCGCCCACGCGATCATGACGTGCTCCAGCCCGGGATATCGCGCCTCGACCTCCTTCAGATACGCCACGATGTCGGCCGGTGGCCCGCACAGCCAGGTGCGGTTGCGCACGCCGTTCTCCAGGCTGGCCGCGGTCGGTGACTGCGCCTGGCGGGCCGCCACCGCCCTCACGTGCTCCTCGCTGTAGCGCAGCATGCCCAGGGGCGCCATGAACTTGGCGTGCTCCTCGAAGTACGGGCGCGCGCGCTCGATCGCACGCGCTTCCGTCTCGTCGAGGCACATGCGGAAGCCGAGGATGAGCTCCTCGCCGAGCTCGAGCGTGCGGCCGTGCCGGCGGGCCGCCTCCTGGTACTCGCGGAACCAGCGCTCGACGAACTGCTCGGCGGTGGCGGAGACGACGCCCTTGATGCCGTGCCGGGCCATGAAGTCCAGGCTCCGCGCGCTGCCGCTCACGATCGGCTGCCAGACCTCGACCGGCTGGCGCAGGGGACGGGGCACCAGCGTGATCTCCGTCAGGCGATAGCCGCGGTAGGGGACGTCGGGCGGGATCGTGTAGTGCTTGCCCCGGTGCGCGAACGACTCCTGCCGGAACGCCTTGAGGATGATCTCCACCTGCTCCTCGAACAGCTCGCGGTTGGCCTCGCCGTCCAGCATCGGGTTGCCGAAGGTCTCCACCTCGCGGGAGTGGTAGCCCCGCCCCACGCCGAAGACCACCCGCCCTCCGGTGAGGATGTCCGCCGTCGCGTAGTCCTCGGCGAGCCGGAGCGGATGCCAGGTGGGGACGATGTTGAAGGCGCAGCCGATCTTGATCCGCTCGGTGCGGTGGGCCAGGTCGACAGCCAGCAGCGGGATGTTCGGGATGCACTCGTACCCTTCGTGCTGGAAGTGGTGCTCGGCCAGCCACAGGGTCTCGTACCCGAGGGCGTCGGTGGCGCGGGCCAGCGCGGCGGCGGTGTCGAACACCTCGGTCAGGCGCGCGTTGGGATAGCGCCGGTCGTCGGCCGGCGTGCCGGCCAGCCCGCACCGCTCCAGCTCGATGTGGCCCACGTACAGCGTCGAGAACCGCGTGATCATCGTCGTCCTATGCGGGCAGCTTGTCGCCGTCCGGCGGTGCCGGGACCTCGAAGGCGTTGACGACGCCGGCGAGGAGGGCGAAGTAGTTCGCGGCCGCCGTCAGCTCGACGAGCCACGGCACGCCGTGGCGCTTGACGAGCGCGTCGAAGGCGGCCTGGTCGACGCGGTTGGTGCGCATCAGCTGGCGCGTGTACGCCACGATCTCCCGCTCCTCGTCGGGCAGCCTGGCCGGGTCGCCCTTGGCGCGGATCAGGTCGATCGCCTCCTCCCGGACGCCGGCGCGGCGGGCCGCGCCGACCTGGGCCGCCCACACGTAGGCGGCCTCGCGCTCGCGCACGGCGGTGAGGATCGCGAGGGAGCGGAGGCGCCC
>Ga0299906_10004938_pt1 | contig 10888 bp, 11 predicted proteins | sample RVTome_14_FD_200259 | JGI IMG/M metagenome (GOLD analysis project Ga0299906, IMG submission 200259) | Soil microbial communities from uranium-contaminated site in the Upper Colorado River Basin, Wyoming, United States - RVT145D125 (version 2) ... | reverse complement strand
AACCCTGATGTTCAACTCCAGATCGCGGCGGCCAAGGACGCCAACCTCGGTGAGTATCGTGTCCATATCAAGGGGACACCGGAAACCGGTGGGGCGACCTCGACCGAATTCAAGGTGAAGGTCGTCGCTCCATAGTTTGCGATGATCTGCCTCAGGTGTAAGTCGCAGGCCAGGCGGGCTGGATCCATAAAGACCGGGCCTTGCCCTAGGGCACTCCAGCGCGACTTAACGAGTCGATGGACGCCAGGGCCTCCGGGGTTCGTAGGGAGAGGAACCCCGGAGACACCCTGGTGACGTGAAGGTGATGAACGGTGTAACACTACAAAAAGGAACGTTACGATGCTCTGGACTATTGCAGTCATACTCATGGTGCTGTGGTTGCTCGGAATGATTTCGTCGTACACAGTCAGCGGGTTCATCCACATTCTCTTGGTGCTGGCGATCATCGTCGTGCTGATTCGCCTCATCCAGGGGCGATCAGTGCTTTAGACGCACAAGGCAGGGCCGGTCGCAGACAGCCGCGACCCGCCCTACCCGCGCCTGGAACGCAAGCATGCACATGGAAAAGGATAAACCTTATGAAGGTGATTCACAGAGTTGGTTGGCAGCGGGTATTCGGGGGGGGGGGGCCTGTGTCTGGGGCCCGTGGTCGGCTTGTCCGGCTGCGCCAGCCTCGCCGGCCGCCGGAGCGGCAACGAATTGCGGCCCGAGATGGAGTGTGTGCCGTCCATCGGTCCGACGCAAGCCTAGCTCGGCAGAGTGCTGGACAACGGTGAAGTTAGCGTTCGTTGAATGAAGGAGAACGAACATGAACAAGAATTGGCTCGGCATCATCGGCGCACTTTTGGTGATCGTTGTCGTCCTGTGGCTGATTGGCGGGAGTAGGATAAGCTGCCACGAAAGCTTCTGGGACAAGGACAAACAAGTCATCGAGATCGAGCGATGAGCCAGTTCTTGTCCCAATCGACGTGTTCCCATTGGAGCGACAAGGTCTCGTCCGACCGCTACCCGGCGAGCTGGCAAAGTCTTAATCAGAAATGGGGCAAGGTCCTCTGAAATGAGAAAGATCATGAACGTACGTAATTTTTCCAAATTGTGCATGGCCACGGGACTGGCGGTGTTGGGCACGGGCTTTGGCTTGGACAACGTTGTTGTCGCACAGCAAAGCCCGGCTGATATCGAGCAAGGTGTGCAGGTGCTCACGCGCGGTCCGGTACATGAGGCATTTGCTGAAACCGTAACCTTCAATCCCGAACCGGGCATTGTGGTGACGAAGGCGCCGCCGGAGGCGCTGGCATCATGAACCGACTTCGCACGGGTAGCCTCCTTGCCGTAATGTCGCGGACGTCGTGTCCGCGACCAGGGGGCTCATTGCCGCCCCCTGGAACCCCGGCTAGCTTCTTTCCCCAAGGGAACGAACGCCGCGAAGGTGAAATCGATGCGTTGGGTGGAACGGCGAGGCGTCTCAACCAAAAGCAGCCCAGGAAATTCCACTTGAACCCCGAGCCAAGACAGGGACGACCAGTGCGAACACTCCCGGGCCTAACGATAAAGCTCGCCTGCCGTGATCGCATTCAAAACCTTCATGCCACGCGGAACCGAGAAGGCGGCCGGGCGCCGGTGCAGCGCCTGGTTATGCGTACTGCCGCTCCAGGGCCTCTGCGAGGCCATTGAGGTTTTCTGCGAGTTGCCACGCACGTTCCGTGTACGTGTGCACGTCCGAATCGATCAGATTTGATCCTTCAAGAATCGTCTCCTCAATGAACCCTGAGAGAAGAGCATGTACGTTGTGTGTAAGGTAGTTCCGCTGGTCTTTCAGCATCTCCAATGCAGAGAGCATCCTGTGTTCTTTCGCTATATCGATTAGCCGTCCTAGCGTGGCGCGAGTCACCTTAGCGTGCTCTGCGTTGTCACTGATGTGAAGCTTAAGCACGGTTTCGAGTCGCCCAGCCGCAAGGACGGCCCGTCCAAGTTCAGCGCAGAATTCATCGTCGGCGCAAAGTAGCGCGTAAAATGCGCGACCGTCCACAGGTTTTCCTTTCCACTTGCACATAACGCCAAGCTCACCCGTACCACCGCAAACCTACCATCTGCACTCAGCCAGCCCACCCGGTCGCGGGGGAAGCCCTCGGTCATGGCGGCGATGTCGTCGGCGAAGTCGACCGACTTTTGGTAGACCTCTAGCTTCTCGAACATGAACGCCATGAGCGGTTTCCGGCGTGCGTTTGAGCAGCGGATCAGGTGAACAGCAGACCGCAGGTGAGCGGGTTTCTTACCCTGGAAACCGTCGAGCCCGCCGGGGGCTCTTTCCTTCACCTGCTCACCTGTTCTTGTGCTCACCTGCTCTCGATCTTGAGCGGCTCCGCCGCTCAGAATCGGGGCGAGAGGATTCGAACCTCCGACCTCTTGACCCCCAGTCAAGCGCGCTAACCAGGCTGCGCCACGCCCCGAGCGTTTCATTTTCGGCACCTGTTTACCGGGCGCCAAGTTTCATCATACTCCCGTCGACGGATCGTGCAAGCCTGCGCTCGCGCCTCCGATTCAACTTCTTGTTTTGCCCGACAGAACCCGCTCGCTTGCGCTCGCGGCTCGGATTGCCTTGGCTACTTTTCGATCGTCACCGTCGCACCCTTGAACGCCGGGGTCCTCGACTCCGGGTCGACGTGGCGGGAAAGGAGTACGTTGGCCTCGGGGTAGTACATCAGAGCGTTGCCGGCCTTGATCGCGAATTCGCGCACGAGAATGTCGTGCAGCGCGCCGGCGTCGCCGCGGACGGTCACCCGGTCGTCGATGCTTAGCCCCAGCCGCCGAATGTCGTCACGGTTGAGCAGGATCACGTCGCGACGTTCCTGCCCGCGATAGAGATCCTCCTCTTCGTACACCACGGTGTTGAACTGTCCCTCCGAGCGCACGGTCATGAGGTGGAAGCGGTTTTCGTCGCCGTTGACCTGCGTCGCGGGCACCGGGGTGACGTGGAACATCGCCCGCCCGGTGGGCGTCGGGAACGTCGGAGCGTGCAGCGTGCGGCCGTCGATTTGGAATTCCTCGCGCGTGCTGTCGATCTCGCCGATTTTTTCGTAACCCGGAATCACGGCGGCGATCGCGGACCGGATCGTATGATGCTGTTCCATGGCCTTGAAATCGATCGGCCCGCCGTGGTCGAGCACCCGGCGGGCGATGTTGGCGAGCACCGACACTTCGCTCCGTGGTCCGTCGTGTCGACGTGGTCCGCCGTCGGACAGCCGCACGTAGTTGAACATCGATTCCTGCGTCGTGGGTTGCGGCTCTTCGTCGCGGGCGAGCACGGGCAGAATGAGCGACTCGCGACCTCGCCCGATGACGTGACCCTGGTTCAGCGTGGTGGACAGGTAGACGACCATGTCGAGGCGGCTCATCGCCTTGGCCGCGAAGGCCGAATCCGGGTTCGACGCATACAGGTTCCCGCCCAAACAAAGGGCGAAACGCATCCGGCCCTCGGCCGACGCCTCCATGCACGCCATCGTGTCCAGCCCTTCCGTGGTGGGCAGGCGGGCCTTGAAATGTTCTTCCACCCGTTGGAGAACCGCCGCTTTGAGCTTGGGCGTGAAGCCGACCGACCCGACGCCCTGAACGTTGCTATGCCCGCGAATGGGCATGAGCCCGGCATGCCGTTTGCCCACCATGCCGCGCATCAAGGCGAGGTTGGCGATGGCCCGGACGTTGTCCGAGCCGTGCGCGTGGTGGGTGATGCCCATGGCCCAACTGAACACGACGTTGTCGGCCCGGGCATAGCGGTTGGCGAGCCGTTCGATGACGTCGCGGGACACGCCGCTCGACGCGTGGATCGTCGACCACGGCACGGACCGAATGTGGTCGCGAAACGCCGTCCAGTTCTCGGTATGGTTGTCGATAAACGTTTGGTTCACCGTTCCTCGCGCATCCACGACCTTGGCGATACCGGTGAGCAGCGCGATGTCGCCGCCGATGTGCGGCTGGACATATTCCGACGCCACCGACGATCCGAACAACAGACTGCCCACGCGCGAGGGCACGGCGAACTTGACCAGCCCGGTCTCGACCACCGGGTTGATCACGATCACGTCGCCGCCGCGTTTGCGAATATCGGCGAGAATCTTGACTAAACGGGGATGGTTCGAGGCTGGGTTGCCGCCGATCAGGAACACCAAGTCGCTGGCGTAGAGATCGTCGAGCACGACGGTCGCGGTACCGGTGCCGACCGAGGAGGTGAGCCCGACGCCGCTGGCCTGATGGCAGTAGTAGGAACAATTGTTCACGTTGTTCGTGCCGAAGATGCGCGTGAACAGGCTCAGCAGAAACGCGGCTTCGTTTGACGATCGGCCGGACGCGTAGAAAAACGTTTCGTCGGGTGCGGTGGTCTTCAACTTGTCGACGACCTTGGTTAGCGCGTCGCTCCAGGAGATGGCCCGGTACGTGTCGTCGTTGGGCCCGGCATAGTAGGGCTCGACGAGTCGGCCGGCGTGTTCGAGTTCGTTCGGGGTGAGTCGGGCCAGGCCGGCGAAGGTTCGCGATGCGAAGAAGTCCAACGGCACGCGGTCCTGCATGTCGGCCGCCATGGCCTGCATGGACTTCTTGCACACTTCGAAGCGGTGACCGGCCTCGTCGACCATCCCGCCCCGCTGACCGCCCATGCCCAGGGCACACGTCTTGCACGTGTTCTTGGTCGACAACGCCTTGGTGAAGCGCAGCAGCCCCCCCGCCTCCCGCGCCCGACGCCACGCATAACGCACCGCCGGCCATCCGCCGCCCGATTTGACCTTCTTCATGCCGCTCTCGCAATTGATGTCCCCGCGCAGTATACGTCGAGGCCAAATCGCGAGCCAACGGCAATCAATGAATCCGAGCCGCGAGCGCGAGCGAGCGGGTTCCATGTCCGCACGGATAAGCACGTCGCGCCAATCTCGCAGGAAGCGACACACCTTCAAAGGCGATTTCTTCAAAAGTTTCGCCTTGACGTTCGAGAAACGTTAGGGTATCATCCGATACCTAACAGGACACAAACGCCGCCGGCGTGAGCCGGGGCTCGCGGTCCGCCGTCGACCTTACCACCGTCGACCTGCCTACTGGGGCGGACCACGCTGGGACATGGCCAACGACCTGGGTTGATGAATATGACCAGATGACCCAGGTCATCGACCTGATGACCGTCGGTTCCATGGATCGGAGTCAGCGGGTAAGCGCATCGTCGATGCCGCTGCCTTTGCCTTCTCGAACTCGAACCGTTTGGCGACTCCGATGCCATTGAACCCCATGGTACGTTCAGGAACGGACGAGCGACGACGTATCGCCGGAAGGAACCGATCTATGTCCCATACTCGTAGCAGTCGGAACCCTCGAAGCAGTCAAGACCGATGTGTCGACCCGTTGAGTCAGGAAGCGGCCTTGCCGCTGTGTTCGTTCGGACCGGGGGGCACGTTCCGTTACGGCTGGCAGCCGAGAATCCGGCAGCCGAGAATTCGGCAGCCGAATGCCGCGATGGCGGTCGGCTCGCGGCACGAGCCGGCGGAGGAACGCCTTCTGCACGCGGTGACCAACTGGCTGGAATGCTGGGTGTACCCGTGGCTCGAATTTATCGGTGAGACCTGGTTGGGTACGGACCCATCGTGCGACATCGGCCCGGTGCGGTCCGGTGGAATGATGCCGTGCGACAGCCCGGGGCGACCCATGGCCGAGAGGATGCCGGCTACTGGCGCGAAGATACCGGCAACTGGCGCGAAGATACCGGCGGAGTGCCGGAACAAGGAGTTGACCTATGGCAGCGAAATCCACAACCAGAGAGGCCCGACGGCTGACGCCTCGCCAACTGCAGATCCTTACCTTCATCCGCGATTACCGGCGGACGAATGGCTATTCCCCGACGATGCAGGAGTTGGCCGACGAGCTGGGCGTGACCAAGGTCACCATCTTCGAGCACGTCAACGCCCTCGAAACAAAAGGGCTGCTGCACCGGTCACGACACAAGGCTCGCTCTTTTGAGGTGACCCCCCGGGCCGAGTTCCCGGACGAAAACCCGACGCGCCTGCCCCTGGCCGGTCACATCGCCGCCGGGGCGCCCATCGAAGCAATCGAGGACACCGAAACGATTGATCTGGAGCATTTGTTTCCCGCGCGCAAAGGAACATTCGTGCTGCAGGTACGCGGTGATTCGATGATCGACGAGCAGATCCGCGACGGGGATTACGTGGTCGTCGAACCCCGCGGTCGTCCCCGCAACGGCGAAACCGTCGTCGCCCTGCTCGACGAGGGCGAAGCCACGCTGAAGAAATATTATCGCGACAAGAACCGCATCCGGCTTCAGCCCGCCAACCCCGACTACGCGCCGATCTACACCGAACCCGGCCGGCTGCACATTCAGGGCGTCGTCATCGGCGTACTGCGCACCTACTAATCCGGTCATGCTAATCCGGTCATGGGCTGATCCGGCGCATCACAAGCACCGCGATCGGCCCGACGCGGTTGACCGGGCGCCGCCGGGTCGATAAAGTCCGTGCCCGGCCGAATGGGCCGACGACTTCGCGCCCGTAGCTCAATTGGATAGAGTGGCAGACTTCGAATCTGAAGGTTGGAGGTTCGAGTCCTCCCGGGCGCGATAGACGGAAGTGCAAGGGTCGCAAGCATTTACGCTTTGCGGCCCTTTCTCTTGGACGTGCCAAATCACCACGTAAAACCCAAGTGTGCCGTAAGTGTGCCGCGCACTGCGGTCAAAGTGCGCATCATGCCTATCCGACCTTCACCTTCGCGATCCGTTCGTCGGCCCGATTGTCGATCTTGGCGTAGTGCCTGTTCGTGGTTTCAATGTAGTAAGCGTCCGGTGAACCCCGTCTTCCACCTGGCGGCCGACTCGGGCACTATGCTTCCGTCACCGACAACACGAGAGGCATGGCGAAGGGCACGGCACGGGATCCGGCGAAGGAAGCGTTCTGGCGGCGGATGCGCGGGCGGCAGGCGGGGAGCAAGCTCTCGATTCGGGCTTGGTGCCGCGAGCACGGCGTGAACGAGGCGACGTTTCACGGGTGGCGTCGGGAGATGGCCCGGCGCGATGCGGAGGGAACGCGGTCGGTCCGGGCAACCGCCCCAAAACGCTCGCCGTCGTTTGTGCCCGTGCAGGTGACGGATGACGGCGCCAAGGTCCCCGATCCCGGCATGAGGGCATCGTTGCGTAACTGTTGCGTAACGCTCTCACCGAGGATATCTGAGAATAGGTTTTGGCTGCTTCTGAAGGTCGTAAGCTAAGCTCTGATAGGCTTTTAGGATCGGAGAGGGCGGGATTCGAACCCGCGGTACGGTTGCCCGCACACGCGATTTCCAGTCGCGTTCCTTAAGCCACTCGGACACCTCTCCTGCCGGGTTCCCTGGGGAACTCCCGGCGGCACTATAGCGGCGGTGGGAAAACGGGTAAAGCGGCGCGCTTGGTCATGTGACGGGCTGCCGGGCGTCGCGAGCGGGTTGTCGCCTATTCGCGTGCGGAAGGGGTTGTGTCAGGTTCGTTCCGGCGTTCGGGCTCGAGCGCGGCAGTCTCGAATTCCGACTCGTCGATCGGCTCAAACGGTTCACCGAAGATACGGCGGGAAATGTCGGCCAGGCGGTCGGTCTCGTATTGTCTGCGTCGACGGCCGGCATGCTGCTGTGCCCAGCGGCCCGCGGCCCAACGCAGGGTGGATGGGCTGATCAAGATCGTGGTGGGCTCGGCGAGATTCAATCCGCGCACGATCCGCCGCAACATCACACGATCGGCGAAGGGAAGATCCAGCGATTGGAGCACATCGCGAAACAATCGGCTGGGCTCGACGCCGCGGCGCGTTTCTCCCCGGTGCTGATACCATTGCATGAACAAGAGCATGCCGTACAGCGCCGCGCCGATGGCGGCCAGGCCGAGCAAGCCCCACCACAACGTGTTGTCCTCCCCTCGGCTGCGCAAGTGGCGGGACATCACTTGCAGTCGATCGGCGGCTTGCAGTGTTTTTGGGGGATCGGTTTGTGCCAGCATCAGGTTGACGATCATGCCGTGCTCTCCTCGGCGGGTCGAGGTTCTTCCGCCGGTCCGTTGAGCCGATCTGCGATTTCCGCGGCCCGTTCGCGCACTTGTGTGTCGGGGTCCTCGCGCGCCATCTTCAACAGCCGAGGCGTCAGGGCCCCGAGCCGCATTTGGTCGGCGAGCCAGAGGCCGCTGAGGCGAAAGGCCCGGTTGGGATGGTTCAGCATGGTGAGCAGCGATTCGGCCGCTTCGCGTATCTGCAGTTTCAGCAAAGCGTGGACGGCGTTGGCGCGGACGCGATTGTTGTCGGCGTCCAGTTTTTCCCGAAGCAACTCGACCCGATCCTCGACGGCCATCACGTCGATGGCTTCGACGGCGTTGGCTTGCACGCGATCGTCCTCATCACACAGCGCGCTGCGCAGCATGCGTTCGGTGGTCGGTCCGGGCAGCATGGTCAGCATTGAAATGGCCGTGGCGCGCACCAGACTGTGGGGTTCGTGGGCCAGGTTGTAGATTTCGGTGCGGTAGGCCTCGATCAGTCCGCATTGTGCGGCCGTGACCATGGCGCGGACCTGGTCCGACGGCCGGCTCGAGGTGATCTTCTTGCGGAGTTCCGATTTGATGTTCACGCCGCGGCTGGCGCAACGGCGCAGCAAGTCGTGGCGCCCCACCTCGTCGAGCGAATCGAAGTTATCCCAGAATCCTTCCAGCGAAGCCTCGGGAGACGGGTTCGTTGTGGGGTGAAGGTTGTCGGTTCTCGGTGCGGCAGCGGACGCGTCGGCGGCGACGCGCGGGCGATCGGCGTTTTGCCGGCCCATCCCGCGGCGCCGCAGTTCGCGACGTGCCGCCGGGGCGAGCGGGTCGTCGCTCCAGCCGGCGACCATGATCAGCAGATTCGTCGAAGCATCCGTGTCGAGAGCGACCAGCGCCCAAAACGCCTCGCGCCGAAGCGACGGAGGGCCGTTTCGCAACATTTCGTGCAACAGGCCGATCTTCGTGTCGGCCGGCATCCCCAGCGCCGTGACCAGGAGCACGATCTTCCGTTGGCGGAGCTCGGGCATCTCCGCAATTCGCGCCCGGTTGTCGAGGAGCCAGTGGATGCCGCGCAGGTGTTGCAGTGCGTTGCGCATGCGGACGTCAATCGCCATCCAGGCATGATCGATCAACGCGGTAAAGAGTGGTTCATCCTGTACCGCGGCGAGCTGCTTGGCGACCGGGTTGCGGAGGTCGGCGTACTGAAGCGCACCGAGGGCAAACGCAGCCTGACGCGGGTCGTTGTTCCCATGCAGCGCATCGACCATGGCGTAGCCGAGCTGACTCCGATTGCGGGTGGCACGCGGCCAGACCACACTGCCCATGGCATGGATGAACCACATCGCCGGCTCGAGGATCTCGATCCGGTGGTGACGGTCGAACGTTTCAACGGCGTCATCGAGAGCGGCGAGGATGCGTCGGCGTTCGTGGGTCAGCGTCCAGAGCGTGTCATGGGTTTGCTGCGACGAGAGGCGACGCTCGGTGGTTTGTTCGGACAGGGCGGCGAGCTCGCGTGCTTCGTAACCGTAGAAGCGGTCGGCCAGTTTGTACAAGGCGTCGGCGGCGAGCTCGCGGACCCGCGCGGACGAGTCGATCAACACGCCCGCGAGCAGCGTCGCCACGCTGAAGCTCTCACACCGGCAGATGATCTGCACCGCATTGAGCCGGGTCTGCGAGGTCGTGGATCGGAGCGACGTGCGCAGGGCGGTGTGGAGCTGATCGGCGCGTGCGATCACCCGGGCTTGGACCGATTCGGCGAATTGGTGAAAGTGGGTGACGATCCCGGTCAGTCCCGCGTCGTTGCCGCGTTCGAGCAACACGTCGACGATGGTCGGAACCTCGTCGATCGAGAGATGGGGTAGGCTCGCCAGCAGCGCAGCATCGGCGGAGGGATTCTCCGTTTCGAGCAGGATGCGGCAGACGGGCGACAGATCCTTCACGGGCTACGACTCTCCTCCGTGTTGTTATCGGCAACAAGTCGGTCGGGCGCGTAGGTCGTGGGGGCGGTTACCGAATCTCCAGCGTCTCGTTCCTGACCCGCCGGCCTTGCAGCTCACGCAGACCGACCCGGACCTGTTTGCCGATCAGTGACCGGGCGCCGGGCAAAACATATTCCTTGACCGCGGTTCGGCCGGGAGCCAGATCGTACACGAAGCGGGAGTCGCGATTGCGCGACGGGGCGGCCACGAACGATTTGAAACTGATCGCCTGTTCGGTGCGGTTGGTGATCGATTGGCGGATCTTCAAGCGGTTCCGCACGATTTCGTGGGTCGTCTGCACGTCGATGCCGCGAAGCCCGAGTTCGAACGGGGTCACGGTGTGAATCGAATAGGTGCGATCGGCATCGAGCTCGAACTCACCGATCAGCTCCTTACCGCCCGCGCTCTCGTTCCGCGCGAAGGTGAACAGGACCTGCTGGCTGAACGTCTCGTGCGGCCGGAGTGAAAACGGCATCCGGGTGGGTCGGATGTCCCAACCCTTCGGACCGATCAGGCGTAACGTGCCGGAAAGCGGCTGGTCGGACGTATTGGTGAAGGTCACCGCCGGTTTGTGCACGGTGATGCTCGACTCCAACTGCGGCGGATCGAGGGCGAAACTCGCCCGAAAGCGTTGCAGCCAGGTGTCCAGTCCGATCACGAAAAACGGCTGTTTCGAGATGGTCAGCTCATGGCGACCGTTCTCGAGAGGGATCGGAGAAGCGTTGCCCCACAGATCGACTTGCATCGGTGATTCCGCGAGATAGAGCCGTTCGGTGTGACCTTCGTGCGGAGCCTGATCGTCCCAGATGGCCAGGGTGGCTGCGCCGCCGGCATCGAAAATCTGGCAGGTCACCGTCGGTCCGAGGTAGATCGTTCCTTGAGG
>Ga0299906_10004937_pt1 | contig 10889 bp, 16 predicted proteins | sample RVTome_14_FD_200259 | JGI IMG/M metagenome (GOLD analysis project Ga0299906, IMG submission 200259) | Soil microbial communities from uranium-contaminated site in the Upper Colorado River Basin, Wyoming, United States - RVT145D125 (version 2) ... | reverse complement strand
TGGGCGGCGCCCAGAACGACCAGCGCCTCATCGATGCGGGCCGCCTCGGCGTGCGCCAGAAGCTCTTTCAGAAAATCCACCAGCTCGGGGTTGCACTCCATCGCCATCCTTTCCAGATCAACCGATCGGATCAACCGATCAACGGGTCAAAACCTCGCTTCGCCGCCGCGTCCACGCATCACGATCGCGCCTTCGCCCACGGCCCGCTCTTTCATCTGGCGGTCCATCTCAAATCCCGCCAGCGCGTTCATCTTGTCCATCGCTTCGTCGTTCCAGGCGCGCTGCGTGCCATTCGCCTCGATCAGATCGCTCACCGCCCGCCGCATCGTCCAAATCCGGTACTCGGTCCAGCCGATGTAACCCGCCAGGGGAACGAGCCAAAACAACGTCATTAAGACCACCCGCGGCCTCCAAAGATGCAACCGAAATCGTGGCTTCACCCAATTCGCTCCCGCCGCGCAAGCGGCCATGCCAGTCGCCGCCAGCGACAAAGAAAAACCCCGCCACTAAAACGGCGACCAAAATCGCGATCGCCCAAAGCAGCGGCTTCTCCGCCTGCCACGAGCCCGCCGCGAACCCGCGCACAAACTCGACGTGCTGGCGCAAGGCGCGCCTCGCCCGCCGCGGCTTGTCGCCGCCGCCCGCTTCGAGCCAGCCCAGCGCCTCGCCCGCGTCGAGGTGGATGTCGGCCAGGCGCGTCAACAGCAGCTGCCGCTCGGGCACGACGTGCTCGGAAAGCCAGGCCAGCGCCCGGATGCGCGTCACGATGCCGCGCGCGCGGCTCAGCCGGTTGCGCGTGATCTCGTGCTGGAATTCGCCGCGCTGGTAAGCTCTGAGCGCCAGCCGCTCCAGATGCGCGCCGCATGAGATAAACACCGCCTCGGCCTCGCTCGCGCACTGCCCGCAAGTGAGCACGCCGCAAACCAGGCAGTGATGCCCCAACCGTTCGGCGTGGCATTCATGGCAAACCGTCTGGGGCGCCGGCCGCGGCTCGTTGTTTGAGCGTGGGCTTGGCGCGGTGCGGCGGGCCGCCACTTCGCGCGCCAGGGGGTCGGTACCGGAAGCCTCAGTCATCGCCGCCGCCTTTCCGCCGCCAGCTCCACCCCGTGACGAGCGAAACCAGCAGCCACGCAAACAGCAGCGCCAGCGCCGCCGCCGCCAGCGCCGTCAGCGCCGGGCTGCCGAGCAGCGACTGAGCGGCCGCTTCGGAGCCTTCCGGGTAGGGTTGGGCGTGCAACAGGCGGCGCATTTCCCTTCAGCGCCTCCGCAGCATCAAACGCGGCGTCTCGGCCGCCGTCTGGCCCACCTGGCAAACCTGCGCGGTTACGTTCCCCGCCGCGTCCAGGTCGGGCCGGCAGTTGACCGGCGGCCCGCCCCAGAACAGAAGAAACAGAAACTCCAGCCATCCCGGCATGATTGCCTCCTTTTTGCCGCCTACGCCGACTTGCGCTCGCGCTTGCGCTCGATTTGCGCCTCGGCCCGCCCCAGGTACTGCTCGACAGCTTCGGTCGCCGCCGCCAGCACGGTGATCTCGCGCTCGGCCGCCACGATCTTCAGCCGCTTCCACAGCGCCCGCGGGATCTGCACTTGCGTCAGTCGCTCTTGCTCTTGTTCGGTTCCTTGTGCCATGATGTCTTGAGGGCTGTAGTCCTAATGCCCATGTGACCTCGTGACTATTATGACTGCATGACGGCATGAAGTCAAGAGGCCAAATGCGGGAAAAACGTATCCAGGAGAAAAAGGTTTATGACCGAGGCCGCCGAGAGTAAGCGAACGAACATTACGTACCGGGTTTCCAAGGAGCAAGCCAAGCGGCTGCGGGTTTTTGCCGCGCAGAACGACCGCAGCATCCAGGAGCTGATCGAGGAGGGTCTGCGGCTCCGCATGGCCGGAGGCTCGCCCGCCGGCGAGTCGCCGTTTTTGAAAACGGCGCGCGAATTCGAGAAAGCCACCGCCGAGGAAGACCGGAGGGTGCTGGCCGAGCTGATGAGCCGCTATCACGGCGGCAATCCGGAGAAATCCAGAAAAAAGGCGTGATCTTGGGTGCTTTACCTGATTGACCGCGGCATCCCGGCGCTGCTATTGTCGCCTTGTTTTCTCCCCCCGCATCCTCATATGCGGCTGCTTTCCTTCCCCGAAGTCCCCAAGCCCGGCCGCGCCGCCGAGCTGCGCCGCCTGCTCCGCCTGCGCCGCCACCTCGATCAAATGATCCGCGAGGAAATCGAAAAACTCCCGGCAACTCCCGCTTCCATCCCCGTGTTTCGGGAAATCGTGTTAGGATTAGTCGCCGAGCGCCCCCACCCGGACGACTGAATCTGACATTTTGATGTCACTTCCGGCCGACGATCCAAGGGCCGGCTGACATTTTGATGTCACTTCCGGCCGACGATCCAAGGGCCGGCTGACATTTTGATAGCTTGATAGCTTGATAGCAAAAGGGAGGGCGCCCGCAATGCCCCTTCGTGAATGGCTCAACCGCCCGCGCCACAATTCCGCGCGCCTGCTGCTCTGGGCCGCCCTCGGCGCGATCGCGCTCACCGCCGCCTGGCGCTTCGCCGAAAACGGCCGCTACCAGACGCAGGTGCTGCTGCAGGGCCGCCTGATCGTCATCACCGACACGCGCAGCGGCGACGCCCAGCTCTGCGTCACGCTCGATCACCGGTCACGCTGCCGGCCGGTTGGCAAAGACACCCTACAGGCCGAGATCGCCGCCGCCGATCGTTAGCCAATGAATGATCTCTGGCTGCTCCCCTGGCCCATCCGCGGCCTGATCTATGTGCTGCGCGATCTCGCCGCCCTCTGGCGCGACGCGCGCGGCCGCCCTATCGGCCGCCTCAACGGCGCCGCGCCGCGAGCCATGCGAGCCGGGGCGCGTACGCCGCCCGTTGCGAACGGGTTAAACTAAACTCCAGCGCCCGGCCTGACTTCTTCCGCCCTGGTGGATTCACCCCGGGCGTTCCTTCTTTACTTTCTTCCGCCGGCGTCGCAACGAAACGGGGCATCAGAAGACGGGCGCCCCGCCTTCCGCGATGCCGGCGTCAAAATCCAAACCGCCTCCCGCCAAATCCAGGTCCAGCAAGCCCGGGCCCGCCAAAGCCTCTGCCGCGCGAGCGGCCAAGCGCCTGCCCGCCAAAGCTCCTGCGGCGCCAGCCGGCAGGCCCGGCGCTGCCAGCGCCAAAGCGCGCGCCGCCCAAGCCGTCGCCGGCCGCCTCGCCGGCCGGCCCGCCACGCAAATCGCCGAGCGCTTCTCGGTCTCCCGCAAAACCATCCAGCGCGACCTCGGCTCGACGCACGCCCGCCATCTGGTCGAATCGCTGGTCCAAGAGCACGAGGCGGCCCTGCGCCGCATCTACGCCCGCTCGATCGAGGTTGTCGGCGAGGGGCTCGAAGCCAACATCGTCGAAATGTTCGTGGATGAGGAAGGCGCGCGCCTGGCGAGCCTGACCGAAATTCCCGACCACAAAACACGCCTGGAAGCGGTACGCCGCGCTCGTGAGATTTTCTCCCTAGGCCTTTCTTTACCCGGCGACGCCGGCCCCGAGGAAGGAACCATCACATGGGAGCAGTTCACGCGCCTGGTCGAAACCCGCGAAACAGCGTAGGCGCCGGCGGCGGCGCGCGTGGGGCAGGCATGCTGCCTGCCCGCTCCAGCACGCTGCTGAGTCAACTCGCCCCGCCGCTGATCGAGAAGGTCGGGCCCGCCTGGAAAACCCTCCAGGCGCTGGCAGCGCCGGGCATGGCCGCTTACGCGGCAGGGGCGTCGAGCCGGGTGATCCATCAAAAACGAGGGATCACGGCCGCCCATCTGGCGGCCCAGGCGCGGCTAAGCCGCCCAACCGTCGAGCGCCACCTCAAGCGCCTGCGCACGGCAGGCCTGCTCCGCACCGAACGCCTCGCGCACGGCCTGGTGATCGACTTCGCCCCTTCCCCCTCGAAGCTCTTCCTACCACCGAATCCCACACCGCCCGCTCCGAACCCTCTGTGTTTCCAACCCCGGCATGCCGCAATCCCACCAGGTTCCAGCAAGGCCGCCCCTGCGCCGCAAGGCGCCATGCCAGGCGTTGCCAACGCCACCAGAGAGGTTTTGATCCTCGAGCACCAGGCGCTGGTGCGCCGCGTGGCGCGTCATTGCTCGAAGTCGCTGCCCTACTGGCTCGAGGAAGACGACCTCGTCTCGGCCGGCCAGCTCGGCCTCATCGAAGCCGCCGACAAATACGATCCCGCGCGCGGCATCCCCTTCGCCGGCTTCGCCTACCTGCTGATCCGCGGCCGCATCATCGACGCCAACCGCCGCCGCAACTACGACTGGGAACTGCACGACACGCTCGACGCGCCCTACGCCGACGGCGCCGCTTCCCCGGGCGAAGTCGAGGCCGCGCTCAATCTCGACCAGACGCGCGAGGCGATCGAGCGCGCGCTCGCCTATCTCGACCCGCGCGAGCAGCTCGCCTGCCGCAGCTACCTCGACGAGTCGCAGACCTTGCGCTCGCTCGGCGACCAACTAGGCGTCACCGAGTCGGGCGCCTGCCTGATCCGCAACAAGGCCCGCGGGCGCCTCCGCGAGGAGCTCGAAGCCGAAGGATTGAAGCCGTGCGACGCATCTTTGTCGGCCTGAATGGGGGCCGCCTGAATTTCGACTGTCTTTTGTTTGTGGCCGCGGTCGCGCTCCTCGCCGCGCTGCTGCCGCTCGGGCTCGCTTCCCGCGGCCTGCGGCTCAAAGTCGAAACAATCGACGGCCTCTGCGTCGACGCCCACCTGCCGCTGCATTACGCCCGGCTGCAGGCGTGTGCAAACGCGCCGATTGCGGACCGTCTCGCCGCCGGCGCCTACTACCGTTTCCGCTTCGAGCCCGGCACGATCGGCACGACCGAGCGCAACTACGTGCTGATCGAGCGCCCCGAGGAAACGCCGCTCAAGCTGCGCCTGCGATCGATCGTTTTTTTGGAGTAGGCGCCCGTTGGCAACGGTGGCGTACGCGCCGGCGGCTTCGCGGCGCCGGCGGAAGAGCAGACTGCCCCTGCCGCGCAAGCGGCCATGCCCCACGTTGCCAACGTGAGAGATCTTCACGCCCAAGCCGAGCGCCTGCGCCAAGGCTTTCTCGATCACAAAAACTGGGCCGAAGCCTCGCTCGACGTGCGCTCGAAAGCCGGCGGCCTGATCCCCTACCAGCAGGGCCCGGCGCAGTTCCGCCTCTGGGACACGGTCCGCCGGCTACGCGAGCGCCGGCGGCCGATCCGCGTCATCTATCTCAAATCGCGCCAGGTTTGGGTTTCCACCGGCACCGCCGCGCTCTATTACCAGGACCTGGCGTTCCATTCCGGCCGCCACGCGAAAATCGTCGCCCACGAACGTGAAGCCGCCGGCGACATCTTCGACTATTACAAAACCTTCCAACAAAGCTGCCGGCCGTATGACGGCCTGATCCGCCCGGCGCGCCTGGTCAACGACGCGAACGGATTGCTCAAGTGGGACAACGGCTCCTGGGCGCGCATCCAGACCGCCGCGAATCTGCGCTCGGGCCGCTCGGCCAACGTCCAGCTCTGGCATTTGAGCGAATTTTCGCTGTGGCCGCGGGCGCAGATCTTGATGCGGGGCATTTTGGGCTCCTGCGCCAAGACGCCCGACACCTCGATCATCGTCGAATCGACCGCCAACGGCGTCGGCGATCCGTTCTTCAAGCTCTGCCAGGATGCGATGGACCCCAGCAGCGACTCGGGCTGGACCTTCATCTTTTTCGCCTGGTGGGAGCACCCCGAGTACGTACTGCCCCTACCCTGTTCCGAGCGCAAGTTCCAGGACTCGTTAGACGGCGAGGAGCGCGAGATCCGCAAGCGCTACAACCTCTCGCTCGAGCAGATCTACTGGCGCCGCTGGATGATCGCGACCGAGTTTAAGGGCGACATCGACGGTTTCAAGCAGGAATATCCCGCCAACCCCGAGGAAGCGTTCATCTATTCGGGCCGGCCGCGCTTCCCGCACGCCGAGCTCGCCCGCATGCCGGTCCTCGCCAACGCGCCCTGCGGCGAGCTGCACCGCGAGCAGATCGGCGTCGAGCGCCGCGTACGCTTCTTCGCCGACGGCGCGATCGAGTTCGACGAATTCGGCGACCCGGTCGAGGACGGCGAGCAGAGCGGCGAGGGCGCACCGCGCGCGCCTGGTTTTGGATCGACTGGCGGCACGAACAAAAGCGGCGCGCTCACCGTCTACCGCATGCCCGAGCGCGGCCGGCTCTACGCCATCGGCGCCGACACCGCCAAGGGGCGCGACATCAACGACGGCGAAGGCTCGGCCGATCCCGACTTCTCGGTCGCCACCGTGCTCGATATCGACTCGGCCGAGCAGGTCGCCAAATTCCGGGCGCGCCTCGAGCCCGCGCCGTTTGGCGAATATTTGCATGCCCTGGGCGAGTGGTACCACTGGGCGTTTCTGGTCGTCGAGATCAACGGCCCGGGCCTGGGCACCGTCGAAGAGCTGCTGCGCTCGCGTTATCCGCTGTCGCATCTGTATCACCGCACCGGCCAGCCCAAGGATCCCACGCACTCGCGCGGCTCGATCCACATGGCGGGTTACGAGACGACGTCGATCACGCGGCCGACCCTGATTTCGAACCTGCACTCGGCGATCCTCGCCCGCGGGCTCGGCCACGGCCACGGCGTCACCCTGCGCGACCCGCACACCGTGCAGGAGTGCCAGACGTTCATCATCAAGCCGAATGGCGACGTCGAAGGAGCGCAAGGCTGCCACGACGACGAAGTGTTCGCGCTGGCGCTCGCCGTCGTCGGCCTGCAGTCGTTCCCCGACCAGTTGCGCCAGGCCGCGCGCGGCCCCGTCGACCTGCGCGTCAAGCGCTACGGCCCGCGAGCCGAATCGGAGAAGAGCCGCCGCGACGAATTCCTGGCGCGGCATTTCTACCGCCGCTAGCGATGCAGCCTTTTTCAAGCGCCACCGAGTTCCAGTCCTGGTTGCGGCGCGTGGATTCGTGGACGCACGAATCTCTCGGCTTGTTCTTCCACGCCTGGAGCGAGTTGATCCCGAAAGGTCAAACCGAGAGCGCCGCCGCGTAAGCAGTTTGTTTTGGAGTTGTCTTGGAGCGGCTGACGCCGCCGCTGCCGCGTTAAGCGGCCACAAAAGAAACCGGGGTCGCGGGGGCAAGGCCCCCGCATACGCCCGGTGCTGCCAGCACCATGCCGATTGAACCCAGCGACGCGCGCGGCGGTTACCAGATCACCCTCCCCGAGGCCGAGCTCGAGCGGCTGATGCGCCGCATCGAAGACGACTACAACGACGCGCTGGGCGATCACCGCCGGCGCATGGCGCGCTGCCAGCGCCTCTACCAGCTCTGGCGGCAGCGCTACGACCCCAACGACGCCGCCAATGTCGATACGCCAAATTTCCGTGTGCCACTAGTGAAGTGGCACGTTTTTCTTGCGTTCTCGAAAATGATCGAGAACGTCTTCGGCGACGACGCCGAGATAACCGCGACTCCCACCGGCCCCGCCGACGAAGCCGCCGTCCGCAAGGTCGCCCGCTACATGCAATGGCGCGTGTTCAAGTCCATGCGCCTGCTGCGCCCGCTGTGCGTGTTCCTGTTCCGCAAGATCCTGTTCGGCCGCTCCATCGCCTACACGCCCTGGGTCCGCGACAGCTACCTGCAGTACGAGCCGCCGCCCAAAAACATCGTGGCGAAGCTCCTGCGCAAGGTGCGCAACAGCAAAGCCAAGGAGAAGGTGCACTACGAAGGCCCCGGCTTCATTCCGCTGTGGCCCGACGACATCATCGTGCCCGCCGAGAAGGCCGACACGATCCACGACTTTTCATTCGTCATCCGCAAGTACACCGTCTCGGCCGACAAGATTCTGATCGACGCTTCCAAAGGCATCTACAACGACAAGACCTGCCGCGAAAACCGCGACCGTCTCGTGTACGCCTCGCGCGAGCTGCCCGAGCAGCGCGACCCCTCGCACGACGCCGAGCCCGTGCAGCGCGAAGCCGACAAGGGCGAAGGCGTCACCCGCGACGACGCGCCGTCGGCCCGCCAGGGCCTGCCGGTGCTGGAATGGTACGGCCGCTGGCGCATGCTCAAGCCCGGCTCGGACGATGCCGAGGAGACCGACCTCGAACAGCGCGAGGAGCGCGAGTCCGAGATCGTCGTCCGCTTCCTCTATAGCGGTCCTTTTCGATTGATCCTGGGCGTGCAGGACCTCGCCGACCTCTACCCCAAGAAACGCCGCCGCCGCCCGTTCGCCGAAGCCGCGCTCGTGCAAGACGGCACCTACTGGTGCGAGGGTCTGGGCGAGATGCTCGAGGAGATCCAGCACGAAGTCTCGAACAACGAAAATTTCGCGACGTTAGGCGGCATGCTCGGGGCAGGGCCCGTGATCTTCTATAGGCCTTCGAGCGCCTCGACGCTCGCCGACCGCCTGCGCAAGTACGGCCCCTTTGAACTGATCCCGGTCGATAATCCCAAAGACGAAGTCTTCGTCGTCACGACCCGCTTCAACCCGCAGTCGAGCGTGCTGCGCTCGCAGACCTTGCTCTCCTACGCCGAGCGGCTCGACGGATTGAGCGATTTGCAAAGCGGCCGCCAGCCGAACCAGGCCAACGCACCAAAGACTGTCGGGCAGACTGTCGCCTTGATCGAAGAGGGCAATTCGCGGCTGGCCTTCGACGCGCACTTGACCCGCGAGGACCTGCGCCAGCTGCTCAATGAATTCTGGGAACTCGAAGCCGACCTCGCCCCCGACACGCTGTTCTTCCGCGTTACCGAAGAGGAAGCCGCCGGCCTGTTCGACGTGCGCGACGGCGGATCCACCATGGACCGCACCGACCGCACCGGCGAGTACGACTTCGATATCCGCTTCGCCACCTCCGCCGCCGGCAAGGCGCAGCGGCGCAACGACCAGCTGGCGCTCTACCAGCTCGATCTCGGCAATCCGCTGATCGTCAACAACCCGCGGGCGATGTGGAAGATCACCGCGCGGTTGCACGAAGTCATGGGCGACCTCAACTTCCAGCGCCTGGTGCCCGAGCCGCCCGAAGACGATTTGCCGTTAAAACCCAACGAAGAGCACGTCCGCATCCTGCAGGGCGAGACGGTCGAGCCGCGCCCGGGCGACAACGACCACAACCACCTCATCGAGCACGACCGCACGCTTGAGAAGTGGCGCGGCGAGCCGCCCGACTCGCGCGACGACAAAGCGATCGCCGAACTGGAGCGCCATTACGTCGCGCAAATGCGCCAGATGCAGCAGAAGAAGCTGATGCAGGCCATGATGCAAAACGTGATGCAAAACCTGCCGCAACTGCTGCCGCAACTGGGGCAGCCCGGCGCCGCCGGCGGCGGTGGCGATAGCGAAACGCCCCCAGGAGGAGCCGATGCCAATGGATTCGAAAGCCCAGGATTTGGAGCGCCTGCCGGCCCGGTCGCGGCCGGGCTTCCAGACGGCGCGGGACTATCTCAACCGGGCGGCCTCGGCGTTTAGCGAGATCGCGGACGATCTCGACCAGCTGGTCCGCGAGGGCAAAGAGCGCGACGAGCCCGAAGGCGAGCGCTTCGTGCGGCTGAGCGACACGTTCGCCGCGGTGCTCGCCGCGAAGCTGCGGCAGTGCGGGGAGTTGTCGCTCGCCGCGGCCGCGCCCTGCTCGCTGCGTTTTGGGGGCGGGGCCACCGAAATCGGCGGCTTCCCCAGGGATGTGCTCGGCGCCACCGATGCCCCTGCCGCGCCAGCGGCCAAGCCAGGCGCTGCCAGCGCCAAGCCCGTGCGGCCCGCACCCGCGCCATGAAACCAGCGATTGCCCGGGAAGAGATCGAGTACACGCTCCAGACCAAGGGCTGGCAGCGCATCGCCGAACGGTTGGCCGAGGCGATCGCCGAAGCCAGCCGCGGCGCGATCGACGCCGAAGGCGACGAACACCTGCGCAAGAAGTTTTTCCTGCGCGGCCTCGAGCGCGCGGCGCGGATCCCCGAGATCCTGCTCGGCGAGACGAACAAGTAGGGAAGCAGGCAAGTAGCCAGGCTGCCCACGCCATGCTCTTCAAGGTCCACGCCCACTGCCACACCTGCGGCAACCCCTGCGACCCGGCGGAGGCGACGCCGATCGGCCCGCACCTGCGGCAATGCGCGCGCTGCCAGCAGTGGCACCAGCGCGCCCTGGCGGCGTTCTGCGGCCAGGCCCCGCCGCCCGGCTGCCAGCGCTGCGAAAAAACGCTCGCCCAACTCAAGGCCGAAGCGGCGCCCGCCGAACCCCGCATGTATATCGTCGGCCCCGTGGACGGCCTCTACGTCATCCTCTGCGCCGGCTGCAACCGCTATTTCGAGGAACGCTCGCGGCACCGCTACCGCGACACCCCGCACGGCAAAGCGAGGAACTTGAACTGATGGAAACCGAACAGTCGACGGCCGATCCGAACGCCGGAAACGTCCTGGGGCAGCCGGCCCCGGCCCCCGCCGCTGATCCGGCCGGCGCCGCGACCCCGGCAGGCTTCGCGGCGCTCCGCGACGAACTCATCCAGGCAGTCAACGCCCAGTTCACGCAGATCGAAGAAGCGTACGGCTTGCACCTCAGCGGCTACAAGGAGTCCATCAAAAGGGTGAGCGAGCGCCTGGAGCGGCTCGAAGGCGCCGAGGCGAACGGCTCGGCGCCCGCCGGCAACCTCGAAGCGCGCGTCGCCGCGATCGAAGACTACATGCGCCGCGCCAACCTGAGCTGAGCGGCGCCGCGCGAACGGAGGAACCCCATGCCCAAAGGACGCCCCGAAGAGTATCTCCCGAAAGCGCCGAAGCCCAAGAAGAAGTAGGCCGGGATCCCGCGATCCACGGCAATCGCACACGTCTGCAAACCCCACTCCCATGCCCGACGAACCAATCGCAACCCCCGCCGGCGACACGC
>Ga0299906_10004936_pt1 | contig 10889 bp, 8 predicted proteins | sample RVTome_14_FD_200259 | JGI IMG/M metagenome (GOLD analysis project Ga0299906, IMG submission 200259) | Soil microbial communities from uranium-contaminated site in the Upper Colorado River Basin, Wyoming, United States - RVT145D125 (version 2) ... | reverse complement strand
TCTGCGCACGGCCGAGCTCGCTCGTGATCTGCGCCACGCGGTCCGCCTGCTGCGCCACCTGTTCGGCCGACGCACGCGCGTCCCGCTCGTCGCGACGTCGTCGCGCGACCGCCCGGGCGCCGAGGCCGAAGCTCATCCAGCCCGCAGCGAAGGCCGCGAAGACGAGCTGCTCCTCCCGCGAAGCGACCTCTAACCAGCGACCCGGGCCGAAGAGGAGGTAGTCAATCGCCCCGCAGGCAAGCCCGAGCACGAGAAGCCCTGGTCCCGGGCCGGCTGCCAGCGCGGTGACGGCGACGGCCAGTGAGAAGGCCACGAGCTGAAAGCGTGGATCGGGCTGTCGCGCCACCAGCAGCTCCAGCCAGAGCGCGGCCACGAAGAGCCCGACGCCAGCGGCGCAGGTGGCGGCGAAACGACGGCGGTAGCCCCTGTCCATGATCGAAGCGCACAGGCCGATGGAGGGAGGTGCTCGGCACGCCCATGCGAATGCCGTTCAAGAGCGCTGCCGGACGGGGCGAGCGCCGTTTGGGGGTGGAAGTCGGAGCGACCGGCGGATCGGCGGGACGGCAGGGCCGCGACCGGCGTCACACCAGATACAGTTTTGCGCGAGCTCGTGCAGAATCGTAATCACGTGGCTCGAGCCCACCGGGTTCGAGCCGCGCCAGTCGGCCTTCCGGACGAGGCACGTCTGTTGCTCCTGCCCGAATCGCTGGAGGGGCCCATGCCTCAGAAAATTCTCGTGGTCGAAGACGACAACGCGACGCGCGTCCTCTATGTGGCCATCCTCGCGGGCGCCGGCTTCGACGCGATCGCCGTGAGCCGGCTGAAGACCGCCATGCAGGCCATCACCGAGGAGCTGCCCGACGCTGTCGTCGCCGACGTGCGGCTGGCGAGCGAGCAGATGCTCGAGAACGGCCTGCAGCTCGCCGCGCTGAACCCTCGGTCGATCCCCATCGTCATGGTGAGCGGCTACCCGGACCCCGAGCTCGAGCGCCAGGCGCACCAACTGGGCGCCGCCTACCTGCTCAAGCCGGTATCACCCACCGCGCTCATCGACATCCTCAGGAGCAAGCTGGCGGGCGAGGCCGACCGCACACACTGACTCAGAACTGGATCGTGACAACGGTGTACTCGCCTTGCGCGGCGGGAGAGGGCGACGACGTCTCCGACTGCGGCGCGGGCGCGGGGGGTGCCTGCACGGTGCTCCTCGTCGTCCTCTGTGCGGGCTGCGAGGGGATGTCGCTGCGCACGACGGTGACCGTGACTGACAACTCCCCGCTCTGTTGGGCCCTTGCCACGCCGGCCACACCAAGGGCCGCACAGGCCACGACGGCCAGAAGCGGCAGGCACCGGGGACGCTGGGGGACAGCGAGCACGTGACGGCAAGGATTCACGATTCCCGCCACGATTCCAGGGGGCCGAACAGCCACGCTAACTTACTGTATTAATTGTAGTTAGCAACAACGACGCTCCCCACACCCAGACGCATTAGAGTGTGCGGTGTGCGGCGTGGGGACGACTGAAGTCGTCCGATCGTGCGCCTACCGCACGCGTCGCCCCCATCAGGCCTGAAGCCCGGAGCCTGGAGCCTGAACGAAGCCCGGAGCTGGAGCCCGCCAGCCCGAAGGGCTAGCCATGCTCCTCGCCGTACTGATCCTTCAGCCTCGCCACCACCGCCGGGTCGGCCAGCGTGGTCGTGTCGCCGACGGCCTTGCCCTCGGCGATGTCGCGTAGCAGGCGCCGCATGATCTTCCCGGAGCGTGTCTTCGGGAGGTCGGCCGAGAAGATCACGTCGTCGGGTTTCGCGATGGCGCCGATCTTCTTCGCCACGTGATCCCGAAGCTCGGCAACCAGCGCCGCGTCGCCCGCCGTGCCCTCCTTGAGCGTGACGAAGGCCGCCACCGCCTGCCCCTTGATCTCGTGCGTGCGCCCCACGACGGCCGCTTCGGCCACGCGGGGATGATCGACGAGTGCGCTCTCCACCTCCATCGTGCCGATGCGATGGCCGGCCACGTTCAGCACGTCGTCCACGCGTCCGAGCAGCCAGAAGAACCCGTCGACGTCGCGCTTGGCGCCGTCGCCCGTGAAGTAGATCTCGTTCGTCCAGCGGCTCCAATACTGCTTCACGTAGCGATCGGGATCGCCGTAGATGCCCCGCAGCATCGACGGCCACGGCTGCGTGATCGCCAGCAGCCCGCCGCCGGCGCCCGCGAGGCTTTCGCCCTTGTCGTTCTTGATCTCGGCCGTGATGCCGGGGAAGGGGCGCGTGGCCGAGCCGGGCTTGGTCGTCGTCAGACCCGGCAGCGGCGTGATCATGATCGCGCCGGTCTCGGTCTGCCACCACGTGTCCACCACCGGGCAGCGCTCGCCGCCGATGTAGCGGTGGTACCACACCCACGCCTCGGGGTTGATCGGCTCGCCCACCGAGCCGAGCAGCCGCAGGCTCGACAGGTCCTTGCCCTGCGGCCAGTCGGTGCCCCAGCGCATGAAGGCACGGATGGCCGTGGGCGCCGTGTAGAAGATCGTCACGCCGTAGCGCTCGACGATCTCCCAGAAACGGTCCTTGCCCGGCCAGTCCGGCGCCCCCTCGTACATCACGACGGTCGCGCCGTTGGCCATCGGACCGTAGACGACGTAGCTGTGCCCGGTCACCCACCCGATGTCGGCGGTGCACCAGTAGACGTCGTCCTCCTTCAGGTCGAACACCCACTTGCTGGTCGCGTACGTGCCCACGAGGTAGCCGCCCGTCGTATGGACGACGCCCTTGGGCTTGCCGGTCGTGCCCGAGGTGTAGAGGATGTAGAGCATGTCCTCGGCATCCATCCGCTCGGGCTCGCAGGTGTACGAGGCCGTGGCCATCAGCTCGTCGTACCAGTGGTCGCGGCCGACTGCCATCGGCGTCTCGATCGCCGGGCCAAGCCGGCGCACGACGACGACGTGCTCGATCGAGGTGGGCGTCTCGACGGCCTGATCGGCCATCTGCTTGAGCGGCACCACCTGCCCGCGGCGCCAGCCGCCGTCGGCCGTGACGAGCAGCTTGCACTCCGCGTCGTGGATGCGGTCCCGGAGCGATTCCGCGCTGAAGCCGCCGAAGACCACCGAGTGCGCGGCGCCGATCCGCGCGCACGCCAGCATCGCGATCGCCAGTTCCGGCACGAGCGGCAGGTACAGGGCCACGCGATCGCCGCGCTTCACGCCGAGCGAGCGGAGCACGTTGGCGAACTGGCAGACCTGCCGGTAGAGATCGAAGTAGGTGAGCGTCCGGCGGTCGCCCGGCTCGCCCTCCCAGATGATGGCCGCCTTGTTGCGTCGCGCGCCGCGCACGTGCCGGTCCACGCAGTTGACGCTGGCGTTCAGCGTGCCGCCGAGGAACCACTTCGCGTGCGGGGGCGTCCACTCGAGCACGCGGCTCCAGCGCGTGTACCACTCGAGCTCCTCGGCAAAGCCCGCCCAGAACGCCTCGGGATCCTTCGCTGCGCGCGCGTAGACCTGCTCGTCGGCCACGTTGGCCGCGGCGCGGAAGGCGTCGGGCGGCGGGAAGGTCCGGTCTTCCTGCAGCAGATCGTCGATTTCGGCGGCGGGCCGGGACGGCGGTGGCTTCTTGTCGGGCATGGGGCGTGGAACTCCCGCGGGCCGGCCCTGGCTGAGGCCCGGCCGTTCGAGACGCTAGGACGACGGCGGCGGCATCGGCGAGGGCGGGCCCCCGAGCGCCGGCGGCACGTCGTTCTTGAAGAACGCGGCGCCGAGCACGCCGCCGAGCGTGGCCAGCAACGCGCCGAAGAACAGCATCAGGAAGAAGCCGATGGCATACCCGCCCGCCATGCTGCCACCCTCGAGCTGGTCGAAGATGCCCTGCGCCTCGGGATTGGCCTCCCGCACGATCCGGGCGACCTGCTCGAACATCGCCTCCCGGAGCGGCGCCACCACCACGTCCAGCGGAATCGACACCACCAGCCACACGATCGCGCCGATCAGGCCGGCGATGAAGCCGGCCAGCGCGCCGCGGCCCACCGTCGTGGGCCGGGGGTCGTTCTGCTGATCGAGATAGGCCGCCAGCACGCCGCCGCTCACGATCCAGAGCCCGCAGCAGCAGTTGCCGGCGCCCACCACCGGCAGGGCCGACAGGACGCCGATGAAGAGGCCGCCGAGGATGGGGGCCTGCAACTGCACGTCAGTCCCCTGCAACCGTGATGGCCGGCACTAGTCGTAGTACTCCCGGCCGAGATGGGTGATCAGCTCTTCACCCATCAGGTACCGCAGGGTGTTCTTGAGCTTCATCAACTGAATGAACAGGTCGTGCTCCGGGTAGACCTCCGGCGCGTGCATCGGGCTCTTGTAGTAGAACGAGAGCCACTCCTGGATGCCGGACAGCCCCGCCCGCCTGGCCAGGTCGAGGAACAGCACCGAATCGAGCACGATCGGGGCCGCCAGGATGCTGTCGCGGCAGAGGAAGTTGATCTTGAGCTGCATCGGGTAGCCCAGCCACCCGAACAGGTCGATGTTGTCCCATCCTTCCTTGTTGTCGCCCCGCGGCGGGTAGTAGTTGATGCGCACCATGTGCGTCAGATCCGCGTACAGCTCCGGATACAGGTGCGGCTGGAAGATGTAGTCGAGCGCGGACTTCTTGCTCTCTTCCTTGGTCTTGAACGACTCCGGATCGTCGAGCACCTCACCGTCGCGGTTGCCGAGGATGTTGGTGGAGTACCAGCCCTTCACGCCGAGCAGCCGGGCCTTGAGGCCGGGCGCGATGATCGTCTTGATCAGCGTCTGCCCGGTCTTCATGTCGTTGCCGGCGACGGGCGAGCCCGCGTCTGAGGCGAGCTGGAGCAGCGCCGGGATGTCGGCGGTGAGGTTGGGGGCGGCGTTGGCGAACGGGATGCCCTGACGCAGCGCCGCGTACGCGTAGATCATGCTCGACGGAATCGCGTCGTCGCTGGTCTGGAGCGCCTTCTCGAAGGAGGCGAGCGTGGCGTGCACGGCCGCCTCCTTCATGAAGATCTCGGTGCTGCCGCACCAGATCATCACGAGACGGTCGCAGCCGTGCGCGGCCTTGAACCCCTGGATGTCGGAGATGAGCTGCTCGGCCAGGTCGCGTTTGTTGCTCCCCGTCTTGACGTTGGGACCGTCGAGCCGCTTGACGTAGCGCTGATCGAACACGGCCGGCATCGGCCGGATCGCCTCGAGCTCGGACCGGATCTGGTCGAGCTGGGAGCTCTCGAGCACGCCGGCAGTTCGCGCGGCCGCGTAGCAGTCTTCCTCGAAGATGTCCCATCCGCCGAAGACGATGTCGTCGAGCCCGGCGAGAGGAACGAAGTCGTTGATCTTCGGCGCACGGCCCTCCGTCCGCTTGCCAAGTCGAATCGTGCCCATCTGCGTCAGCGAGCCGATGGGCTGGGCCAGGCCCTTGCGAATGGCCATCACGCCGGCGATCGTCGTGGTGCTGACGGCACCGAGCCCGACGAGCAGCACGCCAAGCTTGCCGCGCGCCGGGGCGATCGAGATTGGTGTAGTCACGATCGGCGACTATATCATGAGGAAATGCGCTGGTTTCTGCGCGAGTCGACCGTCGGACGCGAGCCGCTGGCCGTGGCCATGAGCGGCATCGGTCGCGGCGAGCGCGTGCTGCAGGTGGGCGTGGACGAGCCGTCTGTTGCGGCCGCGATTGCCGCACGACCCGGCCTCAACGGCCAGGCGGTGATCGTGGTGCCGGACGAGACGAGCGCCGAGCGCACGAGGCGCGCCGTGGCCGATACGGGCGCGCTCGTGGAGGTCGTCGTGCACGCACCGGAGTCGCTCCCCTTCGACGAGGGCAGCTTCGACGCGGCGGTCGTGCACAACCGCGGGCGCTGGCTGGCCGCGGCCGACCGGCCGGGAAGCCGCGCGGTCGCCGAATGCCTCCGCGTCCTGCGGGGGGGCGGGCGGGCGCTCGTGCTCGAGGCCGGCACGCCCACGGGCCTGCTCGCGCGGCTGCGGTCGGGAGGCCGGACCGGCGGCGGGCAGCGTGCCGAAGAGATCCTCGCGGCAGCAGGGTTCCGCGCCGTGCGGATGCTGGCCGACCGGGACGGGTATCGGTTCGTCGAGGGGGTGAAGGGGCCGTAGGCCGGCGGCGTGCGCTGCCGGCCTACGGCCCCGGGCCTCCAGGCTACAGGCTCCAGGAAGCCTGTGGTTGGGGGAGGACAGGGGGGCTGCGGGTCACGGCGGCTACTCGCCGGAATTCGCAGCAATCGGGTGCTTGGTGCGAGGCGCGGGTTTTGAATTCGGGAGGTCCTGATGCGCGGATCGGCCTCTCTCGTGGTCGTCGCGGCGGTGGTGATGGCAGGTGTCGCGGTGCGATCGCAGGACGCGCCTCGCTTCCGGGGCGGCGTGGAGCTGGTCCACGTCACCGCCACGGTCACCGACGGCGACGGCCGGTTCGTCTCCGGCCTCCGGCGCAACGACTTCACGGTGCTCGAAGACGGCGCCGCCCAGGAGGTGACCTACTTCAGCAGCGACCGCGTCCCGGTCAGCCTCGGCATCGTCCTCGACGCCAGCGGCAGCATGAGCCGCGACAAGCTGGGGGCGGCCCGCGCGGCCATCGATCGCCTGATCGTCGATCTGCTCGGCCCTGACGACGAGCTGTTCTTCATGGAGTTCGCCGACACGCCGCAGCTCACCCAGACGTGGACGCGGGATCGCCTCGCGATCAGCGAGGCGATCGGCGCGGTGCGCACGGTGGGCGGTACGGCGATGTACGACGCGGTCGCCGCCGCGCTGCCGGTGGCCGAGCGCGGCGTTCACCGGAAGAAGGCCCTGCTGCTCATCTCCGACGGCAACGACACCGACAGCCACATCGACGTCGTCGAGCTGATCCGGATGATCCGCGCGAGCGACGTGCTGGTCTACGCCCTGGGCATCGACGCATCCGACGATCTCCGCTCCAGAGGGACGTTCCGGCCGCAGGTGCGCTTCCCGGGCCTCCCCCTGCCGGTCCCCGGAGGACGCCGCCCGGGGCAACCGCCATTCCCGCCGTCGATTCCAACGCCACCGAGAGTTCCGGCGCCGCCGGTGCCGAGCGACTCCTGGACGCGCCGGCCCGACGACCGTGTGGATGCCGACGCGCTGCGGCGGATCACGGACGACACGGGCGGCCGCACCGAGATTCTGCGGAGGGTGGACGATCTCGATCGAGCCACGGCGCTGCTGGCCGACGAGCTGAGTCGCCAGTACTCGCTCGGCTATGTGAGCCCGGCCGGGCGGGACGGCCAGTGGCACGCCATCCGCGTGACCGTACGCGATGGTCGCCTCACCGTGCGCGCGCGGCAGGGTTACGTCGCCTCCTGACGCCTCGCGGCGAGCCGGGGCGGGCGGGCGGACGTAATATCATGGCCCCTCGTGTCCACGTTGCTGATCGCGCTCGGTCTGAGCCTGCTCGGCGGGCTTGGTGGGCTTCTCGTGGCCTCCGGCGTGCTCCTGATGGGCGACGCCGTGCGCGCACGGGCCGTCCCCTGGCTGGTGAGCTACGCCGTCGGCGCGCTGCTCGGCGTGGCCACGCTCGCGATCCTGCCGGCAGCGCTCGAGGAGTTGCCCGCGCCGCGCGTGCTCGGCACGCTGCTCACGGGTATCCTGCTCTTCTTCGTCCTCGAGAAGCTCGTGCTCTGGCGGCACTGCCACACGAACGACTGCGAAGTGCACGACGGCGCCGTGCTCCCGGTGCTCGTCGGCGACACGTTCCACAACTTCGTGGACGGCGCCGTGATCGGCGCCGCTGTCATCACGTCCGTGCCACTCGGCATCACGACCGCACTGGCCGTGGCGGCCCACGAGATTCCTCAGGAGGTCGGTGATTTCGCCATCCTGCTGCACGCGGGCTACTCGCGCCGACGCGCGCTGCTGCTCAACGTGCTCACCGGCCTGGCGAGCGCGGCGGGCGCCGCGGCCGCCATCATCTCCTTCGACGTCGTGCCGTCGGTGCTGCCGTACTTCCTGGCCCTGTCGGCGGCGAGCTTTCTGTACGTCGCCATGGCCGATCTGATTCCTGGCCTGCACCGGGGCCGGACCGATGCCGGCTCCATACGCCAGATCCTGCTGATCGGCGCCGGCATCGCCTCGGTCCTCGTGCTCTGAGAGACTGGTGGGTACCGGACGCGCCCGCGAGGCGGGGGCCGCCCGGCCCACCCTGTTCCTGATCGACGGCAGCTCGCAGGTCTACCGCGCCTACCACGCCTTCCGGGGGCAGGTGCTCACGAACCACGAAGGGCGCCCGACGCACGCGGTCTACGTGTTCGTGACGATGCTGCGCAAGCTCATCGCCGATCACGCTCCGGCCTACATCGCGGCCTCGTTCGACCTGGCGGGCCCGACCTTCCGCGACGCGATCGCGGCCGACTACAAGGCGAACCGGCCGGAGATGCCCGAGGATCTCCGGGATCAGATCGCGTGGGTGCACGAGGCCTGCGCCGCGCTCGGTGTGCCGGTGCTCACCATGGCCGGCTACGAAGCCGACGACGTGATCGGCACGCTGGCCGCGCGCGCCGCCGAGGCGGGCTTCGAGGTGGCGATCGTCTCGATCGACAAGGACTTCTTCCAGCTCGTGCGCGACGGCTCGGTCCGGGTGTACGACCCGCGCGAGGACGGCACCTGGTTCGACGAGGAGGGCGTGACGCGGAAGTTCGGCGTGAAGCCCGCGCAGGTGATCGACGTGCTGGCGCTCGTCGGCGACACGAGCGACAACGTGGCCGGCGTGCCCGGCATCGGGCGCAAGGGCGCCATCGACCTGCTGACGCGCTACGACAGCCTGGACGGGCTGCTCGCCCGTACCGGCGAGCTCAAGCCGCGGCAGCGCGAGGCACTCGAGACCCACGCCGAGGACGCCAGGCGGAGCCGCGCGCTCGTGACCATCAAGACCGACGTGCCGCTCGAGGTCGATCTGGAATCGCTCCGGTACCACGGCGCCTCGCGCGAGCGCTGCTACGAGCTCTTCACGCGTCTCGGCTTCAGGACGATCGTCAACGAGTTCGCGCCGTCGGCGAGCGACGTGCCGGCCGATTACGCGCTGGTGACGACCGGCCGGGAGCTCGACGCGCTCGTTGCCGAGCTCGAGGACGCCGGTGAGTTCGCCTTCCGCCTCTTCACCGATCGGCGGTCCGCCATGCGCGCGTCGATTGCGGGCATCGCCTGCTCCACCGGGCGCGGGCGCGCGCGGTACGTGCCCTTTCGCGAGGCCGAGGCGGCGGCCGGCGACCTGCTCGCCGCCGAGCCGGCGCCGGCGCGACTCGAGGGAACGGACGTGCTGGCGCGGCTCGCGCCCCTGTTCGCCCGCGAGTCGATCGGCAAGCGCGGGCACGATCTCAAGTTCGACGCGATCGTGCTGGCGCAACACGGCGTCGAGGTGCGCGGGCTGCGGTTCGACTCGATGCTGGCCGGCTACCTGCTCGATGCCACGCGGCCGAGCCCGTCGCTCGAGGACACGGCGCTCGAGCAGCTCGGCTATCGCGCCGGCGCCGAGGAGGCGCTCGTGGGCAAGGGGGCACGCGCCGTGCCCTTCTCGACGATCGAGCCGTCGGCCGCGCTGAGCTTCGCGGGCGAGCGCGCGGATCTCGCCTGGCAACTGGCCGACGTGCTCGGCCCGGTGCTCGTCGGCGAGCGGCTCGACGGCCTGTTCCACGACCTCGAGATGCCGCTCGTCCCGGTGCTCGTGGCGCTGGAGCGGACCGGCGTGCTGGTGGATCGTGCCGAGCTCGTCGCGCAATCGGCGACGCTCGAACGCGATCTGGCGCAGATGACGGCGCGCATCCACGAGCTGGCCGGCGAGATCTTCAACATCAACTCGCCGACACAGCTCGGGCACGTGCTGTTCGAGAAGCTGAAGCTCCCGTCGGCTCGTCGGACGGGAAAGACTCGCGCCGCCTCCACCGCGTCCGAGGTGCTCGAGGAGCTGGCGCTGTCGCACGAGCTGCCGCGCCTCGTCATCGACTGGCGCGCGCTCCAGAAGCTGCGCGGCACCTACCTCGAGGCGCTGCCGGCGATGATCGACCCGGCGACCGGCCGCGTGCACACGAGCTTCAACCAGGCGGTGGCCGCCACGGGTCGTCTGAGCAGCTCGGACCCGAACCTGCAGAACATCCCGATCCGCACCGAGATCGGGCGCCGGATCCGGCAGGCGTTCGTGGCGCCGCCGGGCCGCGTGCTGATCTCGGCCGACTACTCGCAGATCGAGCTGCGCGTCCTCGCGCACATGGCCGGCGAGCAGGCGCTCATCGACGCGTTCCGCGCGGGCGAGGACATTCACACGCGCACCGCCGAGCGGCTGTTCGGGCCCGACAGCGGCGTCGATCCGCACGAGCTGCGGAGCCGGTCGAAGATGGTCAACTACGCCGTGCTCTACGGCAAGACCGCCTTCACCCTGGCACGCGACATCAACGTGCCGCAGGAGGCGGCGCAGGAGTTCGTCGACGCCTACTTCAGTGGATTTCCGCGCGTGCGCGAGTTCATCGACCGGACGCTCGAAGACGGGCGCCGCACCGGCATGGTCTACACGATGTTCGGTCGACGGCGTCCGGTGCCGAACCTGACCGATCGCAACTTCGCCCGGCGCAGTCAGGCGGAACGCGAGGCGGTGAACATGCCGATCCAGGGCACGGCGGCCGACATCCTCAAGAAGGCGATGATCGACGTCCACGCGGCGTTGCCGGCCGGCGGCTTCGACGCGCGCATGATCCTGACGGTCCACGACGAGCTGCTCTTCGAGTGCGCGGACGGGCAGGCCGACCGCGCCGCGGCCCTCGTGCGCGAGCGCATGGAGGCGGCCGCCCAGCTCGACGTGCCGCTCACCGTGGATGTCGGCATCGGGAAGAACTGGAAGGAAGCAAAGTCGTAGCGGGTCTGCTGACGGATCTGTAATGGGGTCGGGCGTC
>Ga0299906_10004935_pt1 | contig 10890 bp, 7 predicted proteins | sample RVTome_14_FD_200259 | JGI IMG/M metagenome (GOLD analysis project Ga0299906, IMG submission 200259) | Soil microbial communities from uranium-contaminated site in the Upper Colorado River Basin, Wyoming, United States - RVT145D125 (version 2) ... | reverse complement strand
GGCCGTCAGAAGGCCCACAGCAAACGGCAGACCCTGGAGCAGATACCGCCGGGCCAGCCGCCGCGGCTCCTGTGCCAGCCGGTGCGCCCATTCCAGGCCGGAACGCTGCATCCACCGCGGCGCCCGGCGGACACGATTGGCCAGGAAGCTGAAACTGATGCCCACGCCAAGCCACCAGGCGGACGGGAGGAGCGGGCGAAGCTGGGCGATCAGACGCTCCTGCTTGGGCGACCCGACCGCCACGAAGACGATGTCCGGCTGCGCGGCTGTGATTGCGTTCACAATGGCCTCGGAAGCCGCCTTGTCGTGCTCGAAACCGAAGGGCGGATAATGCGTGCCGACAATCCGCAGGTCCGGAAAGCGGTCCTTGAGCACGCCGGCGGCCTCTGCCGCCGTTCCCGCCTCGCCACCCAGCAGGAAGACCGCGCGCCCGCTGTGGGCTGCGCCGCCGGAGAGGGATGAAATCAGGTTCGACCCGGCCACGCGCTCCGGCAACGGCGTGCCCTGAAGCCGGCTGGCCCAGACGAGCGGCATTCCGTCAGCGGTCACCAGCGTCGCCTGCCGGCACAAGTCCGCGAACGCCGAGTCGCGATGCCATCGCCGCGCATGATCGAGATTCGGCGTGATCACCCAACCGCCACGACCCGCATCGAGCTCATCGAGCACGAAGCGAACGCAGGCATCCTCGGTCAGCACGTGGACGGGCATGCCCCGGAGGCGAATCTGCGGCGGCCGCGCATCGGCGGTCCGACCTGGCCGAAGTCCGCCGGCACCGGCCGCCACCCGCGGCTCATCCAGGATGAGTTCGTTCACGCTTCCCAATTTCACATGCCCGACGTGGTCGATTCCTTGCCTGCCCACATCCGTACAACAACAAACACCGCGCCCCCGCGCCACGGCTATGAAGTGACGTTGTCTGAGGCCGACATTGTAACACAGATTCCGCGGATTACTCGGACGTTTTCCGAATTCCATTGGCGCAAGTCATGCTGGATGTGGAACATACGCCACATCTGGCCGTGGTGAAGCCCCAACGCGTCGGCAGGTAAGCGAATGCAAGATTGCCTATCTTGACGCGCCTCCCGGACGAACGTCGACCGGCGCTTCGCCGATCATTGGACGCATGCCAAGGGACCGCATCTGGCGTGGCCGCAAGGGGTCGTCGCGGCCATCAGGGCCGCCCACCGGCCTCGATGCACCTGTTTAGCCGCTCCGTCGCCCGCCGCTTGCCCCTGAACAGACAAGCCCGCTGGTAGCGGCGGAGAAACGCCCGAAAGTCGGTATCGCCGTAGCGGGGCTTCCGAGCCAGCCAGCTCCGCATATATCCCCACCACATCGCCAGCCCGCCCAGGATGACCGGCGGCCGGGTCATCCGGAAGAGCGCGCTGGCGGCCATGTAGATCGGCCCGGTGCCCATGAAGTACTGCCCGAATCCGTGCCGCACCCGCCCCCGGTACCAGTTGCGATCGCTGGCGCCCATAGGCCGCAGGTGGACGAACCGCAACGGCTCATCGTCCCAGCTCCGGGCCATCCACCCCGCCATGCGGCATCGATGACAGTCGATGCCGTCCCACATCACTTCCCGCACAAAGCCGCCGATCTGGCGAAAGCACTCGACGCGATAGAACTTGGTCATGCCGACGGACATCTCATCGCCGCACTTCTCGCTGATCAGGCGTCCCGTCCGTGGATCGCGGAAGTATGGCTTGCCGCTGCACGTGCCGAGGCGGGGATTCGCCTCCATGCGCCTGATCAGCTCCTCGAAGTAGCCGGCGGGCAGCTCCAGGTCGAGGTCGAACTTGCAGATGTAGTCGAATTCGCCCGGGTCGATGGATTCATACCCGGCGTAGAACGCCTCGATGACGCCCGGTCCGACCGCCCGCCGCCCCCGGTCGTCCCGGCGCAGGATGCGGATGAAGTCGTGCCGTTGGGCGTACTCCGCCAGAATCGACGGTGTGTCGTCGGTCGAGCCGTCATCGACGATGACCCATCGGGCCGGAAGCACGGTCTGGGCCAGCACGCTGTCGAGCGTGACCCGGGCATGGGCCGCTTCATCGCGGCAGGGTGTGATGAGGCAATAACGCCGGCTCAACGGACTGCCTCGGCCGATGGCGCCATCGACACCCGGTGCTCCCGGCACCACCATGCCAGCGCGGCAATGGCCCAGACACGCGTCCAGTACAGGCCGGGCGCGCCATCCAGGTACGCCCTCCACAGCCGGCCCACGGTCGGCCCGCACAGGCCGATGCGCCTCAGGAGATCGCCATCGGCGAACAGGTCGTCGATCATCGGCCTGAGCTGCCCGCGCATCCAGACGTCCATGGGCAGAAGGAACCCGGATTTCGGCCGCTCAAACAGCCGTCGATCGAGGCCGGCCAGCGCCGTGTCGCGGAGAAGCTGCTTGCGCCCCAGAGGGTGGAACCGGACGTCGTCGGGAAGCTCCGCCAGTGTCCGCAGAACCTCCTGGTCGATGAGCGGCACGCGGACCTCGAGGGAGACCGCCATGCTGGCCGAGTCCGTGTCGCGCAGCAGCCGCTCGCCGAGATAGCAGCTCAGCTCGAGCTGCGACCAGGCGGGCAGATCACTCTGGCCTTCGATCAGCGCGACAAGCTCCTCGCGGCGATCACACGGCAGACCGTCCACGACGGCCTTCTGCCCATTGGAGGCGAAGAGCGACTGGTGGAAGGACCGCGTGTACAGGCCATACATCAACTGGTAATGCGTCAGCGCATCGACGCCGTTCGTCAGCAGGTCCTCGAGCTTGCCCCATCGAACCTGCGGCGGCGCTGCGCCCGGCCTCGGGTACTTGATCCGGGTCAGCGCTCGGGCCATCAGCCGCCGCACGGGCATTGGGGCGGCGCGCAGCGCGCCCATGATGCGACGCAGGCGAAGGCGATCCCGAAAGCTCTGATAGCCGCCGAAGAGCTCATCGCCGCCGGTACCCGCCAGCGCGACGGTCAGCCCGGCCTCCCGCACAGCGCGGCTGATGTAGTAGGTGTTGATGGCGTCCACGCTCGGCTGATCCAGGCCCCCGAGGGCATCGTCGAGCCGCGATGCCGCCAGCCGCTCAGTCAGGATGATCGTCTCGTGTCGGGTCCCGATCGCATCCGCCACCGCCCGGGCATGGTTCGACTCGTCGAACGCCTGCTCCTCGAAGCTGATGTTGAAGGTGTGCACCGGTTCGCCGGCGTGGCGCTGGGCGATCGCGGCGATGGCGCTGGAGTCGATCCCGCCGGAGAGGAAGACGCCCAGCGGCACATCGCTGACCAGGCGCATGGCCACGGCGTCCGTCAGGGCGCGCTCGAAGTCGAGTCTGGCCTCGCGCCGATCGACGGCCTTCCCGGATGACCTGGGAATCCGCCAGTATCGCCGCGGCGTGACGACCGGGCGCTCGGCATCGACGAAGAACGAGCATCCCGCGGGCATCAGCCGGATGCGGCGGACCAGGGTCGTCGGCCCCATGACCACGCCATTCCAGAGGTACGTCGCCAAGCCGTCCGGATCGATCTCGCGCGGCACAAGGCCGGTCGCCAGCAGGGCCCGGAGTTCCGACGCGAAGAGCAGCGTCTGCCGCCCGCCGCGCTCGACGAGGACGTGGTAGATGGGCTTGATTCCCATGCGATCGCGGGCGAGAAACAGCCCCTTGGCGCGGGGATCCCAGATGGCGAGCCCGAACATGCCCCGGAGGCGATGAACGCACTCGGCCCCCCACCGCGCATAGGCCTTCAGCAGCACCTCCGAATCGCTGCGCGTGTGAAACGTATCGCCGTCCTTCTCCAGTTCGCTCCGAAGATCGCGATAGTTGTAGATCTCGCCGTTGAACACCTGCACGCAGCCCGATGCCGGATCGTGCATGGGCTGGTTCGCCTCCGGCGCCAGGTCGATGATCGCCAGGCGGCGAAAGGCCAGCGCAGCGCCCGGTCCCTCGGTCGTGCGGCTGGCCCAGAATCCCTCGGAATCCGGGCCGCGGTGCGTCATGGCTCCACAGGCGCTGCGCACGGCGCTGATGATGCCTTCGTCCAGCCACCCGATCGATCCGGCAATGCCGCACATGTCAGTCTTCGCTCACTTCTGCGCCCTGTGCTCGAGAAACAGCGCCTTGAGCCGCGCCGCCTCGACTCGCGCATCGTGCATCCTCAGCACCCGCTGCCGACCATTATTGCCCATCGCGGCGATGGCTGCCGCGGGCGCTTCGAGAACGTCGCGCATCGCCGCCGCCAGTCGCTCGGCATCGCCCGCGGGGACAAGTCTTCCGGTCTCGCCGTCCACCACCAGTTCGCTTATTCCGCCCACATCGGTGCTGATCACCGGTCGCCCGAGGGCCATCGCCTCCATGATCACGACCGGCAGTCCTTCGCCACGGCTCGAGACAACGAGGGCCCGGCACGACCTGAGGATTCCCTGCACGCCGGCCCGGTCCTGCCATCCTGCCAGCCGCACGACCTGGCCCAGCCCCCGCTCCCGCACGATCGCCTCGATGCGGCTGCGCAGCTCGCCGTCGCCGACGAGCACCATCTCGAAGTCCACTCCGTCCTCGTGCAGCTTCGCGGCCGCCTCGAGCGCGACCTCATGCCCCTTCTCCGGCGACATCCGCGCGATGATGGCCAGCCGCCGCGCTTCGCACGTTTCCCCGCCGGGGGCGTGACGATACTCGTCATCCAGCCCGCACCGCACGACGAAGACCCGTTCGGGGTCAATCCCGGGACACACCCGGATCAATTCGTGCCGCCCCTGCTCGCTCACCGTGACCACAAACGTCGCGCGGGCGGCCTTGCGCGGCAGGCGGATCCGCGCCGGATCCTCGAACGACTCCGTTCCATGTGCCGTGAAGCTGTACCCCGGCCCGCCCAGGGATGCGCACAGCATCGCCACCGCCGCCGAGTTCGTGCCGAAATGCGCGTGGACATGGTCCACCGGATCCTTGCGCAGGTATCCAAGCAGCGCGCATGCCTCCGCAAGATAGAACAGGTGCCGGATCAGACCCCGGTCCGACCCGACGCCCGTCGCGATCGCCAGCCGGAGTGCGACCAGGAAGCGAATCGGGCGCATCAACATGGCCTTCAGCGTGTCGGCGAGCAGGCCGCCTGGACCGCGGTCCAGCAGGACGACGGTCCGCTCGGCCTCGAGCTGGTCCGCCGCATCCACGAGCGGCTCGTCGGATCGTCGGATCGAGAATCGCCGGATCGCCACGCACTGGTCCTCGAGCGCCTGGATTTCGCGCTGAATGAAGCTGTGGCTGATCTTGGGGTAGATGTTGACCAGGTAAGCGACCGAGATGTCGGACGAAGCGGTCATGAGATCGGCCCCGCGACGTTTCGGCGGGGTTCCGCCCGCCGACCGCGCAGCCACTGCCGCAGGAGGCAGACCTCGGCGCGAAAGCCCAGCGGATCGAACCGCCCGTCGTCCACCAGCACTCGATCGGGCGTCATGTCGATCCGCTTGAGCCGAAAGGGATCCGCCCCGGGGCCGTTGCGGCCGGGAGTCGTGGTGCACGCATAGCCATGCCCGGCGTTGCGAACATCCCGCACCACATCATCGTCGAAATCGCCGTTCGGATAGCAGAAGCCGGCGACCGGCCCGACGGCGATCGCCTGCAAGTGAGCCCGGGCATCGACGATCTCCGCGCATCGCCGCGCGGCATCCAGCCGGGTCAGGATGGGGTGCGTCATGGTGTGCGACCCGATTTCGTGGCCGCGCGCGGACAGCTCGCGCACCTGTGACGGCGTCATGAGCGGGCACGGTTCGGCGTTCGCGCCGTCGCCGGCCGTCGCCGATGCGTGGTCGAGAATGGCCTCGCGAGCCGGCGCGTCGATCGACTTGAGCCATTCGATCCAGGTCGGCGTCGAACGCTCGGCGCCGGTCGCCTCGAGACCGCGATCGCGGCAGGCCCGGCCGACTCCCTGTGGACCGAGCGTCCGGTGAAGCGCTGCCGCGCGGTCATACCAGAGGGCGCTGCGGCGCTCCGCGGCGCCGATGGTGATGAAGAACGTGCCGCGAACTCCATGACGCTCGAGGACCGGCGCGGCGAAGTCGAAGTTGTCGATGTAGCCGTCGTCGAAGGAAAGGCACACGAGCGGTCTCGTGGTCGAGGCGCCGGAGGCCTGATGGGCGAGCGCGGCTGAAACGGTCATGACCCGGGCTCGCTCGGCCAGGAAGCGCACCTGCGCTTCGAAGGCCGAACGTGGCATGGCCAGCGATGGAAACGGGTACGCCCGACATGCGTCATCGTCGAGCACGCGGTGATAGGTCAGGATCGTCACTGCGCCGAGCATGCGGCGCTCGCAGGCGCGAAGGACGCCCGTCGCGCGCGCAGCGCGATCGACGACCGGGCGGATCCGCCGCGCCCAGCTCATGATCGACGCCTCCGCCGGTCCGGGGTCCGCACCCCGCCGGCGGCCTTGTCACGCCCGATTCGCCTCATACACCGTTTCATGGTCAATCATCGTGAAAGGGCCCTCCGCGGGCCGAAGTCCGGCGCGGCGAAGCAGCCGTCGCATGCCGCTGTGCGTCGGGTACACAAAGTTGTTCATGACGCTGCGACGCTTCAGCACCGGCCCCGTCGCGTTCGCATGCTGATAGAAGAGCATGTTGACGCCGGCGCACAGGGCGTCGATGACGGGGCCCGGACGCCGGGCGCGCCGGAGCCGGTCGCGGCTGCACCCGACGAATTGCCGCCACGAGCTGAGCACCGCCAGAAGTCGCCCGCCCGGCCGCAGAACTCGGGCCGCCTCGCGCAGGGCGAGCGGAATGGACATGTACTGCAGTGAACCGAACGCCATGACGGTGTCGAATGACGCATCGTCGAACGGCATGCGCTCGGCGACGCCCTGCACGATCCGCGGCGCCGGGACCCCCTCGCGCCGGGCCAGGAGCGGCGCCAATTGCAGGGCGACCGGTTCCATCTCCAATCCCACGGCCTCGCTCGCCACCGTCTGCAGCGTCAGCAGATTGCTGCCGAAGCCGGAGCCGATCTCGAGGATCCGCTGGCCGGCGAAGTTCGCCCGCGCCAGGGCCCCGACGCGCCGCTCGCGGTGCAGCGTCCGGTCGCGCTCGATCCAGAGTTCGTACTCGCGCATGGAATCCGACACTTTCCAGCCCAGCGGCGTCAGCCGCCACGGCGCCACCATCGACTCGACCAGGACCAGCGCCCGTGCCGCGCGCTCCGTTTCCGGGCCGGGGGCCGCGTCGAGGTCACCCATGGAAACGGCCTTCAGCCAGTGGATGAAGTCGTCGCCGCCGGGCCCGGACAGCAGGGCCGACAGCGAATCGAGCTGAAGCTGGGTGAGCGTCTCGGTCATGGTCGACGGTGTCATGGGAGCGATGCGTCTTCGCCCGGGCGCGCCGGCGGGCTGAATCCGGAAGCACTCCGATGGCGCGGCAACGGAGTGCGAGCGCTCGACGGGGCCGCCGGGGCTGCCGGGGCCGCGGGCTGCGGCGCCGCGAGGCGCCGGCTGCCGGCGCCGATCACGGCTCCGGCGGCGACGACGAAGACCGGATTGAACATGGCGTTCACAAGGCTGTCCAGGGCGAAGATGGCCACGACCATCGCCAGGGCCGCGAACGGTGCGACGGCGGGATTGCGCCACTCGCTGGCCGGGAAGCGCCGATACAACAGGTAGGCGGGAAGCATCAGCACGGTGAAGACCGACACCAGGCCGACGAACCCCTTCTGGCCGAACGCCAGGATCCACAGGCTGTCGGTCACCGCGACGTCACGACCGCGCTCGTCGCGCACTCGATTGCCGGACCAGCTTCCCCAGCCGTACACCGGGCTCTCCTTGGCCCGCTCGATCAGCAGGACTTCGGCGTCGATGCGAAAGCGCAACGAACCGGCCCGCTCCTCGCTGAACTGCTCGATCGCGTCCGTCACCGGCTCGAACGTCCAGCCCTGCAGCCGCGCGCCGATATACAGGGCCGGCGTCAGCACCAGCAGGGCGACCATGGCCCGCGTGCGGAGAAAGTGCGACAGGACGAGCACGCCGAGAGCGCCAACGAGCAGCAGCAGCGCGCCGGCGGACTTGCACAGCACGGTGGTGATGAGCAGCGCGGCGACAAGCAGCGATGCGGGCACGATCCAGACCCGCCGGATCGCGCCGGCGAACCACAGCCACGCGCCGGTCAATACTCCGCCGGCCATCCAGAGCCCCACCATGAGCCCGTGCTCCATGAACACCTGGGGACGCCACCCGCCCCAGCGCATGGTCTGGCGGAAACTGTGCTGATAGAACCCGTACACGATTCGGTGCAGACGCGGGCTCATCTTGGCCTCGTACAGGCAGAACGGCATGTAGACGAGGGTGGCGATGAAGATGCCGATCGCCAGTTCGCGCAGGCCCTCGAGGTCGCTGAAGTACAGACGGCCGATGTAGTACGGCAGCCCCCAGGTGATGATGTTGTCCAGCATCGCCGACGCGCCGTCGTACAGACCCAGCCCGTTGAGGTATGACGACGCCATCGGGCACAGACACCAGACGACCATTGGCAGATCGAGCGGGCTCACCCGCAGCGCGACAATGCGCGACGCGTCGAAAAGGCAGACGCCGAGGAGCACGCCCAGCGATGTGGCCGTCATCTTGTCGAAGTCGGGCAGCCCGGGCAGGGCGTAGCCCGCCACGGGCAGGAACATCCATGCCGCGGCGAACGCCACGATCACCGCCCGCCGCGGCGGCAGGATCGCGAACATGACAAGGATCACCGGGATCCACCCGAGCAATATCACATCGACCAGAATGGTCACGCGTCAATCACCTCGCGATTCCCGATGATCCGCCGCGCATCGGCGGCATCGGGCGCACCGTCGCCTTGCTTCGTCACCGTGCACCTACCACGGCAATTCGTACGTCGTGCGAACGTTGTTCGTGCGCACCTGCTGCTCGAGCATGCCGGCCACGATCTCGCTCGCCGCGGCCCGGACCCGCCGGTCGCCGCCGGCCAGTCCCCGCACCCGCTCGAAGAACCGATCGGCGAGTTCGAGGCGCGGCTGCACCGCAAAGACGTAAGTGCCCATCAGGCGCCCCAGCATGATGCCGCGCCGGCGCCGCGGCCGGGCCGGGCTGCGCATGCAGCGGGCATGCTCGAAGTCGATGCGATACCAGCGGCCATCGGCCGGCCGGATCATGTTCGTGAGTCGATGATCGTCATCCACGATTCCGGCGTCGAGCATGTCCGCCGTCAGCCTCGCGAGCGCATCATCCACGTCGGCCAGCGCCGCATCGGCGCGATCGCCGGCGAGCTCGGCGACCACGTCGAACGCGTCGCGAGCCGGCCCGAGGTCCTCGATCACCAGCGCCTCGGTATGCCGGTGACTGCGGCGATCGAGCAGAAACGAGCCGAGCAGCCGCGGGGCCGGGCCGTTAAGGTCGCCCAGGCGCCGCAGGGCGATCGATTCGCGGCTGAACGGAGCGCTGCGCGTCGCGCGGCGAAGCCAGCCGCGCCAGCCGGGTCGATTCCAGAGCTTGACGATGACGCTGGGGCCGCCGTCGATGCGATACCGCGCCGTCAGAACATCGACGCGGATCTGCAGCACTTCGGCCCGCTCATCGCCGCGACTCACGGCCGACGCGGCGCTCAGCGTCGCATCGCGGTCGAGCGCGGCGGGGGCCGGCCTCCGCGACCGCGGCGCAGACGGGTCGGCGCGCTTCTCGGACGTACACGGACGGGCTGACATGGCGACTGCATGCTCCATCGGTTCTTCGCGCCCCGCGCACTGAGTCATCGCGCCGATCGGTCAATCTTACCCGGCGCCGCGGGAGGGGCGAACAATGTCCGCGCCCGCCGACGCACGGACGGTTATCGGCGGGGCGCCGCCATCAAACTCCGCGCCGTTTACAACACCTCCGGCGGTGCGTCGGCGACACGAGCCGCCTGCCGCCCGGCCCAGGGAAGCCGGCGGCCGAACAGGCTGACGTAGAGCAGCCCGCCCACCACCAGGCAGCCGGCGCCGGCGATGATGAGCCGGACCACGTACTCCCCGACGCTCGATGGCGCCAGGGGAAGGATCCAGAGCAGCAGCCGCGCGAAGGCGACGAACGCCAGCAGCTCGAACGATCGGATGACGCCCTGGCGAATGACTGCGCCGCGTTTCGCGGGCAGCCGGCTGACCAGATACAGGTGGGAGAAGATCGGGCCCAGGGCCAGGCCGAGGATGAAGCCGATCAGCCCGGGGATCTGCAGCCAACCGGAGGCCAGGTAGCCGAGGACCGCCAGGCCGATCCCGCTGGTCTGGATGACATTGGCGATGAAGAGCACCTTCGAGTCGCCCAGGGCGATGCGCACCTGGGCGATGCCGGCGTTCAGCACGGTGCACCACGTGTAGATGACGAGCCACTGGGCGATTCCCGCCGCGCCGGCATAGCTGGTCTTGTACAGCAGGCCGAAGAACGCCGGCGCGGCAATGGCGACCGCGCCGCACGTGGCCAGGCCCGCGAGCATGACGAGCTTCCGCGCCCGCATGAACATCCACATCAGGCGCTGCCGGTCATCCTGCACCTGCGAGAGCACGGGGAAGAGAATCGTGCTCATCAGGCGGCCGGAGATCTTGAGGGAGACATTGGTGAAGATGAGGGCGATGCTGTAGAGCCCGAACTCGTCGATGGTCAGCACGCGGCCCAGGATCAGGCGATCGCTGTTCTGGACGAAAAACGTCACCAGCGTGCTGAGGAAGATCCACTTCCCGAAGCGGATCAGCTCATGCCACGACTCGCGCTCCCAGTGAAACCGGTTGCGGATCCCCCGGTCGATGAAATGCGAGCCGACCATTCTCACGGCGCTGCCCGCGAGCCAGCCGTGCACCAGGGCCCACACGCTGGGGTCGATGACCGCGGACACGGCCATGACGATGATGGTCACCACCTGCACGCCCAGGTCGAACAGCCCCAGTTGCTTGATGCG
>Ga0299906_10004934_pt1 | contig 10893 bp, 10 predicted proteins | sample RVTome_14_FD_200259 | JGI IMG/M metagenome (GOLD analysis project Ga0299906, IMG submission 200259) | Soil microbial communities from uranium-contaminated site in the Upper Colorado River Basin, Wyoming, United States - RVT145D125 (version 2) ... | reverse complement strand
GCCGGGTGCCGGCGCGGCGTTCAGGACCATTCCGCACGCTGCGCTTTCGCCGGGCTGGAATATCGCCTGCCCGGCCGCCGGCGCGCCTGCCGGCCCATGCAGGCGGTACAACCGGCGCTTCACCTCACCGCGGTACCGGGCCCGGGCGACGATCTCCTGCCCGGGGTAGCACCCCTTGGTGAAGCTGATGGCGCCGAGCTGCTCGAAGTTGGCCATCTGCGGCACAAACTGCTCCTGCGTGGCAGCCGTGATCACGGGAATGCCTGCAGCGATCAGGTGCCAGCGCCATCCCGCACTTCCCGCCGGACGCGCGAGGCGGCAGAGGTGGTCCCATGCTGCGCGCCAATGCTCACTCGACACGATCACCACGAACAGTTGGTCATGCAGGGAAATGACCTTCACGTGGGGTCCGCACGCGATACCCCAGGGTGCCGCCGGAGGTTTATCCACGAGCGCCTCCAGCGCGGCCGACGCGCCCGGACCACCCAGGCCGAACGCCCGCATCTGCGCCGTAACGTCGCACAGCGTCACCCTGGCCCGCAGGACATGCTTCTGCAGCCTGGTCCGCACGCCCTGGGCGATCTCGGCCGGCAGCTGCATGATGTAGCCAGATGCTTCCCGCCATAGGACCAGGCTGGCCAGCATGCGTCCTTGCGCAGTGCAGTAGGTGCTAAGCTGCGCGCGGGAGGGGTCCAGCACGTCGATGTCGTTGCTGAACTGACCCTGCAGGAATGAGCCTGCGTCCGGGCCGGAAGCGCGCAAGAGCGACCAGTCGACCAGGGGATGCAGCGTCGGCGCGGTGAGCAGCGCGGCGCGCTCGCTCTCCGGCTCGCCGAAGTGGAGCACGCCGTCCGCTTCGAGGACCGCGCCGCAGTCACGCAGTTCCTGAGGCCAGTCGGGGGTGGCGGGGATCGGGTTGGACTGAGAGCTCATGGTAAGGAGAGATTATAGGCACGGCTGTGTGGGGCTGCTGCCTCGCTGCAGACCAGGTCGGGCGCTGCGGGTCGGCGGACGACCTCGGCGCGCGCCGCTGAGCTGGAGCCCGATCGGGCGGCCAGGGGTTGGTTCTCCCGATTAAATGACGTCGCCGGCACCATCGGCGCTGCGCCTGCGCCTCGCGCCATCTCGGCGGCTGGCCTGGTTGCTCGGCTTGAGCCACGCCGGGGCGATGCTGCTGAGCTGGGTCACACCACTGAAGTGGTGGCTGAGCCTGGGTTTGTCGCTTGCCGCGCTGGGGAGCCTGCGACACGGTCTGCGATACCACGCTCTGCGCAGCGCGCCAGGGGCACTGGTCGGTCTCGAACTGAGACCGGACGGGTCAGCGGCCGTGCAGGACCGGCGGGGCCGCTGGAGGGAGGCCCGACTGCTGGGCTCGAGCTTCGTCTCGCCGGGGTTGACCATCATCAACCTCACGGTTGCTGGGGCGCGCCTGCGCCGCTCCCTTGTGGTTGCACCCGACAGCCTGCGCACCGATGAGTTTCGGCGCCTGCGCGTCTGGCTGCGCTGGCGGGGTACGCCGGGCGAGGTCCCTGACAACCGATAGCCATGCCCATGCCTGAACTATTTCACCGGCGCCTGGTCTTTGGGTTATCGGCGGATTCCGCGGTTCCGGACCGGGGCGCCAGAGGGTATACTTGCGGCGCCTCGCGCGACAGGTGGTCGCGCATTTTTTTTACCTCCGCCCGACCCCCACCGGAACCGCATGAGCGACCGTGAGATTGACCAGCAACTGGTCGAGCGCGCGCAGCGGGGCGACAAACACGCCTTCGAGCTGCTCGTCGCGAAGTATCAGCGCAAACTGGCCCGTCTGCTGTCCCGCTTCATCCGCGACCCCGCCGAGGTGGAGGACGTGGCACAGGAGGCGTTCATCAAGGCCTACCGGGCGCTGCCGTCCTTCCGTGGCGAGAGCGCCTTTTACACGTGGCTATACCGGATTGGCATCAATACTGCAAAGAATTACCTGGTCGCAATGGGCCGGCGGGCACCCACCACCACGGAGTTCGACAGCGAGGACGCCGAGAACTTCGAGGACGGCGACCAGCTGCGGGACGTCAATACACCCGAGAACGAGCTGATGAGCAAGCAGATCGCCGAGACGGTCAACTCGACCATGGAGGCGCTGCCGGAGGAGCTTCGCACAGCCATCGTTTTGCGTGAGATCGACGGATTGAGCTATGAAGAGATCGCTACGGTGATGGACTGCCCGATCGGAACGGTGCGTTCGCGCATCTTCCGGGCGCGCGAAACCATCGCCGAGCGGTTACGACCGTTGCTGGACACTGGCAAGGACAAGAGGTGGTGACATGGATAAGATCTCGCAGCTGATGGATGGCGAACTCGGGCGTCGCGAGAGCGAAGCGCAGATCAGGCGGCTGGAGTCCGACGAGTCGCTCCTGGCCAGCTGGGAGACTTACCATCTCATCGGCGACACGTTGCGCCATGAGACGGGGCTCACGACGGACTTCGCCCGCCAGCTGCACCAACGGTTGGGACGGGAACCGGCGGTCCTCGCTCCACACATGCGGCCGTCGCATCGGGTCGTGCGTTACACTCTGCCGCTCGCCGCCGGGGTCGCGGGAGTGACCCTCGTAGCCTGGTTGGCCTTGTCGTTCCAGCAGGCCGGGCAGCAGGCGAGCCCGACGGTGGCGAACGCCGGAAACGCCGGCGTCATGAGCGATTATCTCACCGCCCACCAGGAGTTCTCGCCCAGCACCGCCATGCATGGCGTGGCCTCCTACGTCCGCACGGTTTCGAACGACGAGTCCGTCGCCCGATGAGGCACCTCGGCCTTGGGCTGCTGCCGACGCTGGTCGCGGTCCAGCTGTGGGCCGGATGTGCGCTGGCCGGCCCGCTGGAGCAGGACGAGGCGCTGTCCTGGCTGCAAAGGATCGCCAACGCGGCGCGCGAACTGAACTACACCGGCACCTTCGTCTACCAGCACGACGATCTGGCCGAGAGCTCCCGCATCACGCACTTCGCCGATGCCACCGGTGAGTACGAGAAGCTGGAAACCCTGGACGGCCCCAGGCGGGAGATCATCCGCAACAATGACGAAGTCCTCACCTATTCCTTCGACACTCGGGTTCTGCGGCGCGAGAAGCGCACGCCCCGCAAGACCTTCCCGGCCCTGCTGCCCGATCAGTTGAATGCGCTGACGCAGCACTACGAGTTGCGCAAGGGCAGCCGCGAGCGGGTGGCAGGGTACGACTCGCAGGCGTTGATCCTCGAGCCCCGGGACGAGTTCCGTTACGGGCACAAGCTGTGGGCCGAGCTGAAGACCGGCCTGCTGCTCAAGGCGCGCATGCTGAACGAGGGACGCAAGGTAATCGAGCAGTTTTACTTCACCCAGATCCACATCGACGCGCCGGTGACCCGGGAGTCGGTCCAGCCGAGCTTCCCGATACCAGCCCCGGGAAGCGACTCGGTGTTGCCGTCCCCGGCGGCCGGGGACACCGGGTGGACCGTGCGCAGCCAGCCAGCCGGCTTCAAGAAGATCATGGAGATGCGCCGCACCAAACAGGGTGGGCGGGTCCAGATCGCCCATCTGGTCTATTCCGACGGGCTGGCGGCCGTGTCGGTCTTCATCGAGCCCATTCCGGCCGCGCCGCCGCCAGACGGCGTTTCCCACCAGGGAGCCGTTACCATCTACACCAAGTACCTTCCCGATCAGCTCATCACCGTCCTGGGTGAGACGCCCGCTGCGACCGTGAGGCAGATCGGCGATTCGGTCGCCCTCAAGGCGCGCTGAAAAGGCAGTGTTGCCCCTCTCCAAAGCCCGATCTGGCGGCGGCCCGATCTGGCGGCGGAGGGCATCTCGCGCGCATAATCACCAAAACCCGACAGGAACCGTACATGTTCAGAAACTTGGTCCTGGCGCTGGTCCTGGCAGCGCCATTGCCCTTGTGGGCGCAGCTGCGGGATCTGCCCGATTTCGCCGATCTGGCCGAGCGCCAGGGGCCGGCCGTGGTCAACATCAGCACCACCTCGACCGTCCGCGGTCCGCAGGCGCTTCCGCCCGGTGCGGAGGAGGATCCCTTCTTCGATTTCTTCCGTCGCTTCGGCCCCCCGCAGCCGCGCGAGTACGAATCGCGCTCCCTGGGCTCGGGGTTCGTCATCAGCGCCGACGGCTACATCCTGACCAACTCCCATGTCGTGGAGGCTGCCGATGAGATCACCGTGCGGCTCACCGACAAGCGGGAGTTCAGGGCCAAAGTCATCGGCAGCGACCGCCGCACCGACGTTGCGTTGCTCAAGATCGATGCCGCCGGCCTTCCCCGCGTGGCCTTCGGCGATCCCAACAAGCTGCGGGTAGGCGAGTGGGTCGTCGCCATCGGCTCGCCGTTCGGGTTCGACAACACGGTGACCGCCGGGATCGTCAGCGCCAAGGGCCGCTCGCTGCCCCAGGAGAACTTCGTTCCCTTCATCCAGACCGATGTGGCCATCAACCCGGGCAACTCGGGCGGGCCCCTGTTCAACCTGAAGGGCGAGGTCGTCGGCGTGAACAGCATGATTTTCAGCCGGACCGGTGGCTTCATGGGTGTGTCCTTCGCCATCCCCATCGACGTGGCTGCGGACGTCGTCGAGCAGCTGCGCGCTACCGGGCGCGTCAGCCGCGGGCGCATCGGCGTGGTCATCCAGGAGGTGACCAAGGAGCTGGCCGAGTCGTTCGGCCTGCCGAAGCCCATGGGCGCGCTGGTGAACTCGGTGGAAAAAGGCGGCCCTGCGGACAAGGCAGGAATCCAGGCGAGCGATGTGATCGTCAAGTTCGACAACAAGGACGTCGACAGCTCGACCGAACTGCCTCGGATCGTCGCGGCGACGCGTCCGGGATCGAAGGTGCCGATGCAGGTCTGGCGCAAAGGGGAGCCCAGGGACCTCACGGTTACGGTCGGGGAGACGCCTGAAGAGCGCACCGGCACGCGCCAGCAGAGCAGCAAGCCCAGCGCGGAGGCGGTGGCCAAGCTGGGCTTGAGCGTTGCCGAGCTGACCGCGGACCAGAAGCGCGGGCTCAACGTAGCCGGAGGGGTACTGGTCGAGAATGCCGAAGGCACGGCAGCGCGCGCGGGCATCCGGCGCGGCGACGTCATCCTGGCGGTCGGCAACCAGGAGATCAAGTCGGTGGAGGATCTGAACCGCCTGCTGGCACCCGGCGATCGGCCGCGGACGGTGGCGTTGCTGGTCAAGCGCGGCGAGGGGTCGCTGTACGTTCCTCTGCGGATCAACGGCAGCTGAGACGCAAGCCGCCTGGGACCGTGGCCGTCTTCTGCTAGAATCGCGGCTTTCCAGGATGCGGGGAAGGGCACTACAGGTGCCCTTTTCCTTAATGGAGCACATCCGCAACTTCTCCATCATCGCCCACATCGACCACGGCAAATCCACGCTGGCTGATCGGTTCATCCAGCTTTGCGGCGGCCTCTCCGACCGCGAGATGGAGTCGCAGGTGCTGGACTCCATGGCGCTGGAGCGCGAGCGCGGGATCACGATCAAAGCCCAGACGGCCGCCCTGTCCTACCGCGCACGGGACGGGCGCACTTACCTGCTGAACCTGATCGACACCCCCGGGCACGTAGACTTCTCGTACGAGGTCTCGCGCTCGCTCGCCGCCTGCGAGGGTGCACTGCTGGTGGTGGATGCTTCACAGGGAGTCGAGGCGCAGACCGTGGCCAACTGCTACACCGCGACCGAGCAGGGGGTGGAGGTCGTGCCGGTGCTGAACAAGATCGATCTGCCGTCCGCGGAGCCCGAGCGCGTGATCGCCGAGATCGAGGACATCATCGGCATCCAGGCCAAGGATGCGGTCCGGTGCAGCGCCAAGACCGGCGACGGCGTGATCGACGTGATCGAGGCGGTCGTCGCGCGCATCCCGCCGCCGCGAGGCGATCCGGCTGCACCGCTCAAAGCGCTGATCATCGATTCCTGGTTCGACAACTACGTGGGCGTGGTCATGCTGGTGCGGATGGTGGACGGTGCTCTCGCGCCCAAGGACAAGATCCGGCTCATGTCCACCCAGGCTACCCACCAGTGCGAGCAGGTGGGTGTGTTCACCCCCAAGTCGGTGCAGAAGAGCGCGCTGTCCGCGGGGGAAGTCGGCTTCGTGATCGCGGGAATCAAGGAACTGGGCAGCGCGCAGGTGGGCGACACCATCACCCTGGCCAACCGCCCGGCCACGCAGGCGCTGCCCGGGTTCAAGCAGATCAAGCCGCAGGTGTTCGCCGGCCTGTATCCGGTGGAGGCGAACGAGTACGACGCGCTGCGCGACGCGCTGGAGAAGCTGCGCCTGAACGACGCCTCGTTGCGCTTCGAGCCCGAGACCTCCCAGGCCCTGGGTTTCGGTTTCCGCTGCGGCTTCCTCGGGCTGCTGCATCTGGAGATCGTGCAGGAGCGCCTCGAGCGGGAGTACGACATGGACCTGATCACGACCGCTCCCACGGTCGTCTACCAGGTGCTGATGCGCGACGGGACGCAGCTCGAGGTCGAGAACCCCTCACGCCTGCCCGACCTGTCCAAGGTCGAAGAGATCCGTGAGCCGGTGATCACGGCCACCATCCTGGTTCCGAGCGATTACGTGGGTGCCGTGATGACTCTGTGCACCGGCAAGCGTGGCAGCCAGAAGAACATGCAGTACATGGGACGCCAGGTCATGCTGACCTACGAGTTGCCGTTGAACGAAGTGGTGATGGATTTCTTCGACCGGCTCAAATCCGTCAGCCGCGGCTACGCATCGCTGGATTACGAGCTCAAGGAGTTCCGCCCGGCCGACCTGGTGAAGCTCGACATCCTCATCAACGGTGACCGGGTGGACGCACTGTCTCTGATCGTTCATCGCGCCAGCGCGCAGGCGCGCGGGCGCGACCTGGCCGAGCGCATGCGCGAGCTGATCCCGCGGCAGATGTTCGACGTGGCGGTGCAGGCTGCCATCGGGTCGCAGATCATCGCGCGCGAAACCATCAAGGCGCTGCGCAAAAACGTGCTCGCGAAGTGCTACGGCGGCGACATCACGCGCAAGCGCAAGCTGCTGGAGAAGCAGAAGGCGGGCAAGAAGCGCATGAAGCAGATCGGCACCGTCGAGATTCCCCAGGAGGCGTTCCTGGCCATCCTGCAGGTGGAGGGCAAATAGCCCCCCCTGGACCATGCAGTTCGACCCCATCTGAAGGCCGTCCTCCTATGAACTTCGCCCTGGGAATGCTCGTGCTGCTCGCGGTGACCGGTGGCGTCTGGCTGCTGGACCGCTTGTTCCTGCGGCAGCGCCGGGAGGCCGCCGTGCGGGCGGCTTTGGCACGAGCCGAGGGCAAACTCGCCCTCAAGGCAGGCGAGTCGGAAGCCGATTACCGGTCTCGACGCGATCAGGTTCTTCAGGAGGTGCATCAGCAGGTCGGGCGCGAGCCCTGGTGGGTGGAATACTCGAAGAGCTTCTTCCCGGTGATCCTGCTGGTGTTCCTGCTGCGCTCGTTCCTGGTGGAACCGTTCAAGATCCCGTCGGGGTCGATGATCCCGACCCTGCTGGTCGGGGACTTCATACTGGTCAACAAATTCACCTACGGCATCCGGCTGCCCGTGATCAACCTGAAAGTCCTCGACGTGAACCAGCCCCAGCGCGGCCAGGTGATGGTATTCCGCTATCCCGAGAACCCGTCGCTGGACTACATCAAGCGCGTTGTGGGGTTGCCCGGTGACGTGGTGACCTATCGCGACAAGCTGCTGACCATCAACGGCAGGCCGGTGCAGACTGAGCCGGACAGCGACTACCAGTACAACGAAGGCGGCCTCAGCGTCGTATCGGCCAAGCGCTACCGCGAGCTGCTGGATCAGCATGAACACGCCATACTCGTCAACCCGGAGGTCCCGCCCGTCCAACTGGTCGGGGTGCGCCAGTTTCCCCAGCGGGATAATTGTGAGTACGATGAATCGGGTTTCACCTGCGAGGTTCCTGCCGGCCATTTCTTTCTCATGGGCGACAACCGGGACAGCAGCAGCGACAGCCGCTACTGGGGGTTCGTGCCCGAGCGCAACATCGTCGGCAAGGCCTTCATGATCTGGTGGAACTTCAGCGACTTCGGCCGCATCGGCAAGCGCATCAACTAGCGGAGGCAGCAATGAACCAGCAGCGAGGCTTGAGCCTGATCGGTCTTCTCATGGTTTCCGCGCTGATCGTGGTGGTGGCTCTCATCGGCTTCAAGCTGCTGCCGGCGTACATCGAGTACTTCACCGTGAAGCGGGTGATCACGGACATCGCTTTCAGTCCGGATTTGCGCGGCGGCGGAGCGCGCGAAGTCATGAGAGCTTTCAAGCAGCGATCGACTATCGACGACATCACCTCGATCGACGCGAGCGAGCTGGAGGTTACCAAGGAAGGCGAGGGTTTCACGATTATCGCGGCCTACCAGCGCTGCGTGCCGCTCATGTCCAACGTCAGTGTCTGCATCGACTTCGAGGCCACGGCGCCATAGCGGTCCGAGCGTCCTGGGCGCATGACGCACGAGGACCTGTTCTCGCGCCTGGGCTACCGGTTCAATGACCCGCGGCTCGCGCGCCAGGCGCTCACCCACCGCTCGCATGGCACCCCGCACAACGAGCGTCTCGAGTTCCTCGGCGACGGCGTGCTGAACTGCGCAATCGCCTCCCTGCTCTACGAGCGCTTTCCGCGGCTGCCCGAGGGGCACCTGTCCCGTCTGCGCGCCAACCTGGTGAACCAGGACAGCCTGTTCCGCCTGGCAAACCACTTGGACCTGGGCAGCTGTCTGCTGCTGGGTGAGGGGGAACTCAAGAGCGGTGGGTTCCGGCGCCCCTCGATCCTGGCCGACGGGCTCGAGGCCTGCTTCGGTGCGGTCTTCCTCGACGGTGGCTTCGATGCGGCCGCGGATGTCATCCGGAAGCTGTACGAGCCGCTCGTCGCGGAGCTGGATCCCAAGGCGCTGGGCAAGGACCCCAAGACGCTGCTGCAGGAGCTGCTCCAGGGCCGCCACCTGGCCCTGCCCAAGTACAATGTGATCGAGGTGCGTGGCGAGGCGCACGAGCAGCAGTTCCACGTCGAGTGTCTGATCCCCGAGCTGGGGATCCGCACCGAGGGACAGGGGCCGAGCCGGCGCAGCGCGGAGCAGCTCGCCGCTGGTCTCGCCTACGAAGAGGCGGCGGGCCGCTAGACGGAGCCGCATTCACCACAGAGGACACAGAGGAACACAGAGGAAAGCGAAAACCAGCACAGGCAGGGAAAGGTCGGCACGAGGCGATCGCGATTCGACTTCCGGCGTCTCGCAGCCACTGGAGGACCTCCGCGCCAGACTCGAGACCGGTCTGGTGTTAGCGGTTTCCTCTGTGTCCTCTGTGGTTGACGTGGTTCAGGCAGTCAGAATGGAAAACGGATTCCGCGCCGGGATGGTGGCCATCGTCGGCCGGCCCAACGTGGGCAAGTCGACGCTGCTCAACCGGCTGGTGGGCCAGAAGATCAGCATCACGTCGCGGCGACCGCAGACCACGCGCCACCGCGTCCTCGGCATCGTCACGCGGCCCGACGCCCAGTTCGTCTTCGTGGACACGCCCGGCCTGCAGGCTCGCCATGGCAGCCAGCTCAACCGCCTGATGAATCGCACCGCCGCCGAAACGCTCGCAACGGTCGACGCGATCGTGCTGGTCGTCGAGGCCCTGCGCTTCGGCCCGGAGGACAAACGGCTGCTCGAGCAGCTTCCTGCCGGAGCGAAAGTCGTTCTGGCGATCAACAAGGTCGACCGCCTGGACCGGCATTTGCAACTGCTGCCATTCGTCGATCAGTTGTCTCGCGCCTATCCCTTCGAGGCGATCGTGCCGCTGAGTGCGAAGACGGGACGCCAGACCAGCGAGCTGCTGGACGAGGTGCGCAAGCTGCTGCCGGAGGCGAGCGCACTGTATGGCGAGGACGAGATCACGGATCGCAACGAACGGTTTCTCGCTGCCGAGCTGATCCGGGAGAAGCTGTTCCGCCTGCTGGGTGAGGAGGTGCCCTATGCCACTGCCGTGGAGATCGAGCGCTTCGAGCATAGCCATGAGGAGGGCAAGGCGGCGGCAGGCCTGCGCCGCATCCACGCCACCGTCCTGGTGGACAAGCCCGGGCAGAAGGCAATCGTGATCGGCAAGGACGGCGCCAAGCTCAAGGAGATCGCCACCCAGGCGCGCCTGGACATGGAGAAGCTGTTCGGGGGCAAGGTGTTCCTCGAGGTGTGGGTCAAGGTCAAGGGCGGCTGGATGGACGACGCGGCCGTACTCAAGCGGCTCGGCTATGATTAGGCTTCGACATCATCGCCGCGGAGGACGCGGAGGAAATTCAGTGCTCTGCTCCATCACCACCTGGCGCTTTTCCGATGAAAGCCTCTGGTGCAACCCCGCCTGGTTTTTCCGCCGCGTGATCCGCGTCCTGCGTGGCGAGGTAGTTTCCTTCAGCCAGCCGTGAATGCACCTGCCACCCTGCACGCGCTGCGCGAGGCCGAGCCCGGGTACGTCCTGCACAGCTATCCCTTCAAGGAGACGAGCCTGGTGGTGGAGGTGTTCACGCGCGATCTTGGCCGGATCGGGCTGGTCGCGAAGGGTGCGCGCCGCCCGCGCTCGGCGCTGCGCGGCACCTTGCTGGCCTTTCAGCCTCTGCTGCTCTCATGGTCCGGGAAGTCCGAGCTGCGCGTTCTGCGCCGCGCCGAATGGGCGGCCGGGCACCCTCAGCTGGCCGGGCTCGCGCTGGTCTGCGGCTTCTACCTCAACGAGCTCGTGCTCAAGCTCACCCGGCGGGACGACCCGCACGAGGGTACGTACGCGGCCTATGAAGATGCACTGTCGGCTCTGCGTGCGGGCGATGCGCCCGCGGCCGCCCTGCGCCGGTTCGAGCGCCGCATGCTGGCGGACCTCGGATACGGGTTGACCCTCGGACACGAT
>Ga0299906_10004933_pt1 | contig 10894 bp, 10 predicted proteins | sample RVTome_14_FD_200259 | JGI IMG/M metagenome (GOLD analysis project Ga0299906, IMG submission 200259) | Soil microbial communities from uranium-contaminated site in the Upper Colorado River Basin, Wyoming, United States - RVT145D125 (version 2) ... | reverse complement strand
GTAACGAACGTGTTTCTTATCCGCCGCGATCACCGTTAGAGTGTCCCCTGTTACTTGAAGTACCGGCGAGCTGCGATTTCTTGTATCGCGGCTGACTTTAGCATAGAAAAGGGACCCGCCGGCGCCGCTGAACCAGCCGGAAAGATGCGCAAGCTTTATCGCAGAATTCGTTACGGAAAACCGATCGTCATCGTATCGGGGCTGCCCCGCTCCGGCACTTCGATGGCGATGCAGATGCTCGCGGCCGGGGGCTACCCGGTCATCACCGACGGCATTCGGGAGGCGGACGAGGACAACCCGAAAGGCTATTACGAGGAAGAGCGCGTCAAGGACCTGCACCTTCACGGCATCGACCGTAGCTGGGTACGCGGCACGCGCGGCAAGGCCGTCAAGATAATTTCCTTTCTATTAAAGTACTTACCGCAGGACAACAATTACAAGATCATCTTCATGCGGCGCGACCTCGGCGAGGTGCTGGCTTCGCAGACGAAAATGCTCGAGCGGCGCGGCGAGCCTAACGACACGCCCGACGAAGAGATGCTGTCGATCTGGCAGAACCATCTTTGGAGGGTCAACTACCTCTTGAAGCACGCGCCGCACATGGAGGCGATCGAGATCGTCTACAGCGACGCGATCGGCGACCCGATGCGCGAGGTCAAGCGGATCCGGGATTTCCTCGGTCGTGAACTGAAACTCGACCGCATGGCCGGCGTCGTCGACCCTAGCCTTTGCCGCAACTGAGCCTGGCCCGGCGCCCCGCGATCGGCTATCGGTTATCGGTTATCGGCTACTTGCATTCGACCGCCGAACGCGTAGTCTCCGTCGAAAATCTGGCAGATTCTTGGGGGAATTATGGGACGTGCGGCAATCGCGACGCTCGTCGCGGCCGGTTTCGTCGCGCTGAGTGCCTGCCAGGCGGGATCGGATGAGGGCAGCCGCGCGTCCGACTACAACCTCGTTCTGATCAGTGTCGATGCGCTGCGTGCCGACCACGTCGGCGCCTATGGCTACGACCGGCCGACCACGCCGTTCCTCGATACGCTCGCGGCCGACAGCGCCGTATTCGAGCGCGCCTGGGCGCCGTCGTCGTTCACGCTTCAGTCGGTTTCGGCGCTCTTGACGGGCCGCCTGCCAACGAGCGGCGGCAGCGTCAGCCTCGAAGCCCAGCCGCACGAGAACGCCGAAACGCTGGCGCGGCTCTTTCGCGCCGGAGGCTTTCGCACGGGGATGTTCTCGAACCAGTTCCTGCTCGGCTCGCGCGGATTCACGCGCGGATTCGAAGGCATTCGGATCTTCGACACCCCCGCGAACCAACCCGAGCAGACGGCCCGGGAGCTCACTGAGAACGCGCTCCAGTTCATCGACGATTACGCCGGCGAGCGCTTCATGGTTTATGCGCACTACGTCCAGCCGCACCAGCCCTATGCGCCGCCGGCGGCGACGGCGTCGGTCTTCGGCGTCGATGCCAGCGAGGTCAGCGTGATCGGGCTCATCGCCAAAATCGACGCCGGAGAATCCGTGGCCGCCAGCGATCCGCGCCTCGCGCAGCTTAAGGCGCGGTACGACGCCGAAGTCGCGGCCGTCGACGCAGCGATCGAAGCGCTCGTCCACGGCCTGACCGAAAGGGGCCTCGCGGAGAACACGGTCGTCATCGTCACCGGCAGTCAGGGCCAGGAGTTCCTCGAGCACGGATATCTCGATCATGCCTGGACCCTCTACGAGGAACAGCTGCGGGTGCCGTTGATCCTGCACGCACACGGCCTCATCGAGCCGCAGCGGGTCGAGCGCCCGGTCTCCACGATCGACATCTACCCGACGCTCGTTGATCTCTTCGGTCTCGACCTCGACGCCGAGGCCTGGCAGCCCGACGGATCGAGCCTGCTCGGCGACTCGCTAGAGGTTCGCGTGCTCGACGAGCCCCGCCTCGCCGAGCTCGTGATACGCGAGCGTTGCGTCATTCGCGCGATCGTGCTCAACGAATGGAAGTACATCGCCGAGTACATCCCGTGCCCGGTCGAACGCCGCGGGCAGATTCAGGCCGGGTATATCGATCTCGTGCGCGCGATCGCCGCCGGCGAGGTCGAGGCGCCGTCGCTATGGGGCGAAATCGCGAGCGAGAGCCTGTTCAATCTCGACGACGATCCGGGCGAGACGCGAAACCTGCTCGGTAGCGAGCCCGAGCAACTCGCGTATCTGCGCGAACGCCTCGCGGACTACGAGCGTTACAGCGAGCTCTACGCCCTCAAGGCCATCGAAGCCGTGGCGGCGCCGGACGCGCTCGAGCGGCTTTGCAGGGGAGGCTATTTCGGCTGCTGACCGATCGGTACCGGGAATGACGACGAACAAAAGGATGACTCGATTTGCGCGACTCGCCGCCATGCTGGGCCTGGTCTCGGCCGCCGGTTGCAGCCCGTCGCCGCCGACGGTCATCGATACGCCGGTGCTCCTGATGAACCCGAGCGGCAGGGCGCCGCTTGCGGGGCTTTTGACGTTCCGCACCGACCAGCGCGTCCGCGCGACGCTGACGATCCGCGACGACGAAAGCAACACGATCACGGCCACGCCGAACGATGGCTTCGATACGGAGCACGAGCTGATGGTGCTCGGGCTCAAGCCCGGCCGGATCAATACGATCGAGGTCAGTCTCGAGACCCAGCGCGGGCTCGCAGCCCCAGGGCCTTCGATCGACGTCGAGACGAAACCGCTGCCGGACTCGGTGCCGCCGATCGACGTCAGGGTCAGCCGGCCGCCGCGCATGGAGCCCGGCGTCACCTTCCTGCCAGTCTTCGACTCCGACGTCGAGAACGTCGGCTTCATCGTCGCGCTCGACGCCCAGGGCGAAGTCATCTGGTACTACGACGTTGCGGTGGACGAGCCGCGGCGGATGGAAAACGGCCACTTCCTGATGATGGACGACTTCGGCGAGCGGCGGCGCCTCGTCGAGGTCGACATGCTCGGCCGCACGGTACGCCGGTGGTATGCGACCGGCATCACGAACGATCCGCCCGACGGCGCGATCCCCGTCGCGACGGACACGTTTCATCACGACGTAATCATCCTGCCTTCGGGCAATTTCATGGCGCTCTCGACGGAGCTCAGGCGCGTCGAGGACTATCCGACGAGCGACACGGATCCGTCGGCGCCGCGCGAGCCGCGCGACATCGCCGCCGATCGAATCATCGAGTTCGTTCCTGAGACGGGCGAGATCGTCCGCTCGTGGAACTTGTACGATCTGCTCGACCCGAACCGCATCGCGCAGTCCTTCGATGCGACTTATTTCTACAACGGCGCCTACGACAACGTTCGCGACGAGCCACCGGTCGACTGGTCGCATGCCAATAGTCTCGTCTACGAAGAGTTGACGGATACGCTGATTCTCTCGATCCGGAAGATGAGCGCCATCGTCAAGATCGATCTCGCCGCCAGCGAGCTCGTCTGGATACTCGGCGACCCGACCGGCTGGAGCCCTGAATTCCAGGATCTCTTGCTAGAGCCCGTCGGCGCGGTCGACTGGCCGTACGGTCAGCACGCGCCCGAGATCCTGCCTGGCGGGAACCTGCTGGTCTACGACAACGGCTCCTGGGGGCGGGCCTATCCGCCGAACGAGGGTGCCCCGATCGAGGAGCGCTACAGCCAGGCCGTCGAGTATGCGATCGACGAGCAAAGCATGACAGTGAGGCAGATCTGGTCTTATGGCGGCTTCGATACCGATCACTTCTACTCGGCCTTCGCCGGTGAGGCCGACCGTCTGCCGCAAACGGGCAATATCCTCTTGACCAATGGCGGTCAGGAGGTCGATGACGCAGGGCGTCCGTTCTATGCCGGCTACGAGTCCGACGTCTGGCCCCGCGTCAAGCTGTCGATTATCGAGGTCACGCACGAGACGCCGGCCGAGAAGCTGTGGGAGGTCTCGATCGACACCGTCGATGGCGGATGGGGCGCCTATCGCGCCGAGCGATTGCCGAGCCTTTATCCCTGAAACGACCGCGAAACGACATGCCGATGAAGAAGCTCGCCATTACCGCCGTCCTGCTCGCCTCGATCGGACTCTCCGGCTGCGACCGGCCGCCACTCGACAGCACCGGGCCCTCGATCACGAGCCCGCTGATCGTCGAGATGAACCCGAGCGGGCGCGCGCCGCTCGCGGGCGTCGCGAGATTCACGACGAATGAGCCGGTGCGTGCCACGATCATGGTCTTCGACGACGACGGCCACAGGTTCAGCGCGAGCTCGGGCGAGGAGCCGGCAACCGAGCACGCGATCGTGCTGCTCGGATTTCGGCCGAATCGGCGCCACATGCTGGCGCTCGCGCTCGAGGGCGACGACGGCACCGAGACACCGGCGGCGAGCCTTTCGATCGTCTCGCCGGAGCTCGCCAACGAGACCCCGCCGATCGAGGTGACGGTGAACGAGCCCGCGGCGGTGGAGCCCGGGCTGACGCTCGTGCCGATCTTTCGCTGGATCAACCGGCAGATCGATCAGAACCACAGCCAGATTCTGATCGTCGATGCCGACGGCGAAATTGTCTGGCAGTACGTCGCGCCGCACGGGCTCTATGAGGTCAAACGGCTCGACAACGGCAATCTCGTCTATCTCAACTTCGGCTGGAAGATGACCGAGATCGACATGCTCGGCAACGTCGTCAGGGAATGGCATCCAGCCGGGACGCAAAAGGACGCTTCAGCTGCCAGCATTCCCGTCGATACGGACACGTTCCACCACGACGTTGTCGTCATGCCGTCGGGCAACTATCTCTCCCTGTCGACCGAGGTCCGAGAAATCGCCGACTGGTACTCCGACGACGCCGAGACGAATCCCGACGCCCCGCGCGTGACGCGCGACGTCATCGGCGACGTTCTCGTCGAGTTTCAGCCCGACGGCACTGTCGTCAACGAATGGAAGTTCTTCGACCTGATCGACCCGTACCGGATCGGCTACGGTTCGCTCAATCCCGCGTTCTACGAAGGCGTTTACGAGGAGCCGGCTCCCGACTGGACCCACATGAACGGTATCCACTACGACGCGGCCACGAACGCGGCGCTCGTCTCGACAAATCACCTGTCGACGGTCTTCAACCTGGACCTCGATTCCGGGGAGTTGATCTGGATGCTCGGCGATCCGACGGGCTGGCGCCGGCCCTGGCGTGATCTGCTGCTCGAGCCCGAGGTCGACGGGATGGTCTGGTCGTATCATCATCACTCGCCGAAATGGACGCCGGCCGGCACGATGCTGCTGTTCGACAACGGCGCCGTTCGCGCCGTACCGCCGAACCCGCCGCAGCTCGATCCCGAGGCCGCCTTCAGCCGCGCGGTCGAGTACCAGATCGACGCGGAGACCGGGACGGTCAGAGAGGTCTGGTCCTACGGCGGGCCGGGTGACGAGCAATTCCTGTCGGCCTATATCTCCGACGCCGACTGGCTGCCCGCAACGGGCAACATCCTCGTCACGAAGGGCGGCCGAATCCGCGACAGGGACGGCAACGTGCTGATGTTTCCGGAGCAGGGGCATAACTGGATCACCGTCACCGAGGTCACGCACACGACGCCGGCGGACAAGGTCTGGGAGCTCGTGATCGACGATCCGAGATGGGGCGTGGCAGCGTTTCGGACGGAGCGGATTCCCGGGCTTTACCGATAAACGCGATTCAGCCCGGAACGCGACGGCCTCACTCGCCGTCCGACGATGCCTCTTCCTCCGCCGACGACTGTGTATCGAACGAGGATCCGGCGAAGACGCGGCGCCCGTCGGCCAACGTCACGGTTCTCGCATTCGCGATGTTGTCCGCCGTTCGATGGCGGAAGCCCTCGACGGTGACGACGGTGCCCGGAACCAGGGAATCCCTGCGCCAACCCTGCCGCATCAAGCCGTTCGGGGGCCCGAGCTCGAGATCCCAGTTGACGACGTCGCCCTCGTCGTTCGGCGCATCGATGTAAAGGCGCGCATGCGGGTTCGTCCACTCGAGCAGAGTGACGGTGCCGGTCAGCGTGATCGGGCGATCGGCGTCGTATTCGGCGCTGAACGCATGATGCGCATTGACGGAAGCCGCGGCCAGGAAGCAACCGGCCACGGGGATCAGAAGCGTCTTTGGGTTCATCGTCTTCACTTTGCTGCCGCTCGTCGAAAAGTATGATAGGTTCGATCCGCCAGCCCGTCCATCGGGGGCTAAGCCGATAATAAAGCTGAACTTTTGGGGGGCGCATGAGAAGGCCTGCATTGGTATTGATCGCTCTTGGCACCGTGGCAGCCGTGCCGACGGCAAATGCCCAGTGGCCCGCTTACCCGACGCCGAACGTGCCGCGCACGGCGGATGGGGAGGTCGATCTCGAGGGCCCCGTCCCCCGCACGGAGGACGGGCATCCGGATCTCTCGGGACTCTGGCGCGGCAGAGGCGCCTTCGGCGAGGATCAGGAGCCGAGCGACGGCCCGCCGGTCGCCGGATTTCGCTACGCCGGCCAGAACATCGAAGGCGGCTTGCCGTTTCAAGACTGGGCGCGCGAGCTTCGCGATGAACGGATCGCCGCCGGCAGCCGCGACAACCCGGAAGCGCATTGCCTGCCGATGGGCAACCTGCAGTTTCACACGCAGGGCTTCCCGCGCAAATTCGTGCAGACGCCCGATCTCTTGATCATTCTCTACGAAGCGAGCATGGGCATCCGCCAGATCTTCCTCGACGGCCGGCCCTCTCCCGACAACGATCCGCAGCCCTGGTACTACGGCTATTCGACCGGGCATTGGGAGGGCGACGAGCTCGTCGTCACGACCACGAGCTTCCGCGACGGCGAGTGGCTCGACATCGACGGCAGTCCTTTGACCGATGCCGCAACCGTGACCGAGCGCTTCCGGCGGCCGAGCTACGGGCGCATGGTGATCGACATCACGGTCGATGACCCGAAGGCCTATACCGAGCCCTGGACCGTCCGTCACAACCAGACGATCATGGTCGACCAGGAGCTGATCGAGTTCGTCTGCCTCGAGAACCAGCGCTTCGGGCAGTAGCTCGCGTTCTACGGAACAGCCTCATACCTTTCAGCGGCCTTGCGGAAGTCTTCTCGGGCCGAATCCAGGTCGAACGCTCTTTCGCGGAGCGTATCCGCGTCCCATTCGCTGCGCCCGGGGGCGAAAAAATCGCCGCCATAGATGTGTATGGCTCCCGTCAGGCGGCCGATCGGATTCGTCACCGAATGAATGGCGTCGGGCGGCAGGCCGAATACCTGCCCCTCGGACAGCGACGCTGCACCGACGGCAGTGACCCGCCCGCTCTCCCGTTCCCAAAGAATGTTGTCTTCACGTCCAGTGTAGATCCCGATCGATGCCCAGATGTTATGGTTATGCGGCAGCAACACCATCAACGGCGCCCAGACAACGTTGAGAATCGTGACATCCTGGCCGCGATAGATTGTGTGTATTCCGGCCTCGGCGGGCTCACCGAGATCCGACATGACAGCTCGCGGCCGGTCTACCACGCGCTGCAATAGCTCCTCGACCGCCGCCTGTGCGTCTCCTCCGGCGCTTGCGCGGCGTACATCCTCGACGAACCGTTCCAGGTCGAAGCGGCCTCTTACGCGGGATCCGCTCGACAGATCCTGACCGAGTGTCGTTGACCATGCGCCGGCCGCACCGAGGAGCAGGGACCGTCGGGTATAGGCTTCGAAAGGCATGAGCATCTCCTGTTGGCGAGCAAAGGCGACTCGATTGTCTGAGTCACACGCACCGCATTCCAGTCACAAATCTGGACTGGCAATCTCCTTGTGCGATCCGGGCAAAAGCCGCATCCTCGCGACGTCCCCGACAAAGAGAACTGCAATGCAACGAGGATTCGAACAGTTTTGCCCCGTCGCCCTGGCCTCGGAAACGCTAACGCAGCGCTGGTCCTTGCTGATTATTCGCGAGCTGCTCGCAGGAAGCTCGAGGTTCAGCGATATTCGCCGCGGCGTGCCCAGAATTTCAGCCTCGTTACTGAAGGCACGCCTCGATATGCTCGAGCACGCCGAGATCGTCGAGCGGCGCCGCGACCGAAACAGGGATATCGACGAGTACCACCTGACCAGGGCAGGCAGAGAATTGAAGCCGGTCCTCACTCAGATCGGCGAGTGGGGACAGCGCTGGGCGCGGGACATCAGCCCCGAGGATCTCGATCCCGGCTGGCTGGTCTGGAACATTCACCGGCGGATCGATACGAACGAGATGCCGCCTGGACGAACGGTCATACAAATCGAATTCGCCGATGCGCCGCGAAATCACCGATACTTCTGGCTGGTGCACAAAGGGGGCGACGTCGAGGTCTGTCTGAAGTCGCCCGGCTTCCCCGTCGATCTGGCCGTACGAACGACCGTGCGCGTCATGGCTGAAGTCTGGCGCGGCATTCGCAATATCCGACCAGAGATCCGCTCGGGCAGTATCCGTCTGGAGGGCCGCGCCTCATGCCGGCGCGCCTTCCCGAGATGGCTCCTGCTCAGCGTCTATGCCCCGATCAAGAAAAAGCGGCGAGACGCGGCCGCCTAGCGGACGCTCTGAATCTCCTCCGAGATCGACTGCTCGTACATGCTCCAGCCCGACGGGATGCCGAAAGGCGCCTGATGGAACACGGCCTCGATGCGGCGCATCAGCCCGTTCTCGATCTTGAAGAGCTCGGCGAGCTGCCAGGTCCAGTTGATCCGATGGTGATCGAAGAACGCGAACGCGAAGACGATGCCGCGCTCGGTGTCGGCTGCGACGAAGCGGCGGTCGCGAATGCGATCGACGATGCCGTTGAGCGAATCGCCGGTGAAGTTGGCAAGGCAGTCGTCGGTCGCAAGGAACCCGTTCTCCCAGCGCTCGCAATCCTCGGTGAACGGGTAGTAGCCCTGACTGTCGTGGCGCGCGAGCGCCGTGAAGTAGTGGTTGCCGGCCTCGACGAGCTCCTCACGCGTGTGCCGCTCGTCCTCCGGGATGACCTCGAAGAAGATCGGATGCGGCTCGCCCATCGCAAGCACCCTGTCGCCCGTCGTGCCGCCGCCCGGGAAGCCGTCATCGCCACCGTCGCCACCACCGCCGAGCTGAACCGGCGGGCGGCTCACGAGCTGCTCGATCTCGGTGATCAGGCCGTCGCGGATTTTGAGACGGATCGAGATCGCGACATTGTTGCCTTCGTCGTTGTTTACGCCGTTATTCGCCATGTTCTCGACGACAGTACCGATGAATGCGATCTGCTGAGTTTCGATATCGGGCACGTAAAAGCGGTAGCCGCCGAGTCCCGACATGCCCCACCATAGCCCCTCGTTACCGAGCGGAAGCTCGATGCCGTTCTCGGTGAACCGAGCGTTGCGCGCGAAAAGATCGTCGCTGACGTCCTGCTCGAGCATCGCCACGAGATAGCGATCGATGTAGCCCTCGAGGCACGCGCGATCGCAATTCGAGTCCTTCTCGGGCACCTGCGCCACGGCAGCGTTCGAGAGGTACGCCAGGGAGGCAAGGGCAAGCAGTCCGGTCCGCATTCTCATTCTCCTTATAGGATCGTTGAGCGAAGTATAGCGCCATGCCGGTTTCGGTCGGTCCCGACGCGATCGCTCTGGCACGGGGCGCTCTAAGCTCGTCCTACTCGGCAATCGTTCTCCACGTGATCCACGAGAACAGGACCAGAATCGCGACGAGCACGCCGGTCGTCGCCGGCCCGTTCCGGTTCTCCTCGCCGACCCACGCGGCGCGGCCGTTCAGAATCAGCAGCACGAGCGCGAGCAGCGGAATGAACGTGGCGCCGACAATTGCATATATTTGTTGAACGCGCGCGAAGCTCGAGAAGAGCCCGACCATCGGCACGAAAGCGAGCGCGATCATATAGCCGCGATAGGGTCGCGACGCGGTATCGACGTCCGGGCGCCGATCCGAATCGCCGTCCGTTCCGCCCCGATGGCGGACTAGGCTGAAGACGTCGGCGAAGAGATAAGGCACGGCCTGCCAACAGCCGAGCAGGCTGCTGAAAACGGCACCGGCCGCGCCGACCAGAAACAGCCAGCTTCCCGCCGGGCCGAGCCGCTCGGCGAGGCGGGCGGAAAGGTCGACGAGCAGTGTCGCGCCCCCGCCTTCGACCTCGATTGTGCTGCCGATGATGACCATTGCGACGCCGAAGAGCGCCGTCATGAGATACCCCGCGCCGAGGTCGATGCGGCAAGTGCGCAGATCGTCCGGGCTTTGCCGGCCCTCTTCACGAATCCAGTAGCCGTAGCAGAGCACGGTGAACGTGCCGCCGACACCGCCGATCAGCGCCACGGACCAGCCGAGCCCCTCGCCGCCGAGATCCGGAATGCGCGGAACGACGAGCCCTCGCAGCACCTCGCCACCGCCGGGCCAGACGAAAGCGGCACTAATGAGGACGGTGACGAACATCACGCCGATGCAAACGCGCATGACCTTGTCGAACAGCGCGTAGCCGCCCTTGAGCGCGAGCGCCAGCCCGATCAGGCTCGCGAGTGCGCCGAAAACGATCTTGCCGGTTCTGGCATCGTCGAAGACCGGAACGATGGCGTGCAGCGTCACGCCGCAGGCGTTCATCAGTGCCGACGCGACGAAGAACGACCAGAACATGAAATAGGGCAGAAAGAGCCAGCCCGCGACGGGCCCGAAATGCCGGACCACGCCTTCGAGCAGCGTGTCGCCCGTCGCGAGCTGCCAGCGCGCAAGTCCTTCGGTGACGACGTACTTGAGAAAGGCGCCGACGATCGCCGCCCACAGTATTGCGGTGCCGAGATAGCTGCCGGCGAGGCTCGCCGTTGCGAGATCGCCCGCGCCGACACCGGTCGCGGCGACGAGCAGCCCCGGGCCGATAACGGCGAACAGACCCGTTGAATGCTTTGGCTTCACCGCCGCCGACCCTATGGGAATCCCCGGCAAAAGCCAAGCAATGAGTCAAACGGAGCCT
>Ga0299906_10004932_pt1 | contig 10895 bp, 10 predicted proteins | sample RVTome_14_FD_200259 | JGI IMG/M metagenome (GOLD analysis project Ga0299906, IMG submission 200259) | Soil microbial communities from uranium-contaminated site in the Upper Colorado River Basin, Wyoming, United States - RVT145D125 (version 2) ... | reverse complement strand
AACCGGTCCGGGCTGGTAGAAATGCTGTCGTTATAATAACGAGCCTGATCGAACTCCCGTACAAATTCAAGACGATGCGTCACGCCGGTAAAGGTGGTAATGACCTGCCGCATCGCCTCCACCCCGGCGCCCGCCTCTCTGGTCAGCAGACAGGCGGCCAAAATGTTGCTCAAGTTGTGCCGCCCCAGCAGCTTCACCTCGGATCGAGCGGCTACCGTATGCCGGGCGCCGTCTTGATCGATCAACACAATCTCATCATTGGCCAAACAAGCGCCGCCGGCCATTTGCGCCTCGAGACTAAACCAGCGCGTTTTGGCCCCAAATTGGCGGCCAATGGTCCGGGTCATATCATTGTCCAGGTTCATGATGATGACACCGGTAGGGTCCTGGTAATTGATCGCAGCCCGTTTAGCCTGAATGTACTGCTTGATGGAAGGGTGGCGATCCAGGTGGTTGGGCGTGACGTTGAGGATGGCGCTGATAGGCGGGCTCCAATTATCGAACAGAGCAGCCGCTTCGTCGGGTCGGGCGCAGGGCAGCTTATCGACCTCAACATCACGATTGAGGTGGGCATGGAAATATTCCAATTGGAAGCTGCTCAGTTCCATGACGACCGCATCGCCAGCCTTGATTTGATCGACCACGGCAATCAGAGGCCGGCCGATATTACCGCCAACCCAGACATTTTTGTCGGTGGCCTGACCGATTTCGGCGTCGGCTTCCAGGATATTGCCGACGAGCGTCGTGGTCGTCGTCTTGCCACTCGTGCCCGTAATCGCCACAATGGGGACCGGGCACACATAGCAAAAGAGCCGGCTTTCGGTGCTGAGAGGCAACTTGCGCGATCTGGCTTCTTGTAAGAACGGAGCATCCAAGGGAATCCCGGGGCTAACAAAAAGAAGATCCGTTTCATCTAACAGGGACAGTGGATGCTCACCCAGCACCAATGAAACGCCCACCGCCGCCAAAGCGGTGACGTCTTGCTCCAGTTTCTCGGCCGGCTGTAAGTCGGTGGCCGTTACCTGCAGGCCCTGCTCGACCAGGTAAGTCGCCAGGGCTGTGCCCTCGCGCCCAAGACCAACGACCAGGACACGCAGGCCAGATAATGCATCGATATCTGACATATTGCACGCCTAGGGTTCAAATCTTCAGGCAGCCAACTCTTGAGCCCACATTACTTCGGTCTCTTCCTGCTCGTTTAGCATTAAGTCATCATCGAGGATAGCTCGCACCACCTCATCCAGCGTGGTCAACAACAGGCCGGCCTTATTTCGATAATGACAAGTGCCCTTTTTGAGCGCTTCGTCAATATAGGCCACTAAATCCAGGGCTGCATAATACGTCGCTTCGCGCTCGGTCAAGGCGGATGTCCTGACCAGTTCCGGGTAAGTCCTGGCATTGTTATGACGATGATTGAGCCTGACGGTTTGTGCTTGAGAACGTTCCATTATTGGAATCCTCCTTAAAGCTAATAACTAAAAACTTTGATCACAATGATAGGTCATGCGAGTTTGCGAGTGTTCAGGCTTGCGCGTACTCGCTCACTTGCCTACTCTCCTGCGTGCGGCCGCACACGTTATTGACGCTGGGCCAGGCGAACCGAGTCGGGCGGAATATCGAGTAAGATCACCAGTTGTTCCGCAATCCGGCTAAACATTGGCGCAGCGGTCTGGCTGCCCCAACGAGAACTCGTTGGCCGGTCAATAATTACCAAAACTAAAACCTGCGGGTCATCCGCCGGTAGAAAGCCGGCAAAAGAAGCCAGGGTCAAGGTAGGATGGTAGCCTCCGGGCACGGGAATTTCAGCGGTGCCGGTCTTGCCCGCAACCTCGTATCCCGGCACCTGGGCATTTGAGTCCGCATACTGTAGGGCCTTGACCAGCATGCCGGTCAAGGTCTGAGCGGTTTCTTGTGAAACGGCCCGCCGGACTACGGTTGGTTTGATGATTAACTCACGCTCACCGTCCACGATCCGTTCGGTGATGTAGGGCTTCATTAAAAGCCCATCATTGGCGATGGCGCCCACCGCCGTAGCAATTTGAATCGGTGTGACCGCAATGCCTTGCCCAAACGAGTTGGTACCCAGATCGCTCTCGTGCCAGCTTGCGTCTTTGGGTGTTTTCAACGTCCCCGGACCCTCACTATCAAGGTCGACCTCGGTCAGACGACCAAAGCCAAAGCGTTTGACATAGGTATAAAAGCGATCTTTGCCCAGCCCGACCGCCACCTGGGTCGCGCCCACGTTAAGACTCTGGGCTAACACGCCGGTCATATCGACGGTGCCGTGCCCCTGACGATCCCAGTTGTAAATAACCCGACCCCCAACCTCGATCTGACCGCCATCATAAATGGTCGATTCAGGGGTCACCGTAGCTGCATCCAGGCCGGCGGCCATAGTAATAATCTTAAAAACGGAACCCGGCTCATACTGCTCACTAACGATGGGGTCAAAAAAGAGCCGCTCATTACTGGCGCTGTAGTTGTTTGGGTCATAGGCCGGATAACTGGCCATGCCCAGCACGGCCCCGGTTTTGGGTTCCATGACGACAATCGAGCCGCGCTGAGCACCATACCCGATGATCGCCTTTTTCAGTTCCTCTTCGATTAGATATTGAACATTGCGATCAATCGTCAAATAAAGAGTCGCGCCTCTGACCGGGGCCACAAAACGGCTGATGCCTAACGGAATCATTTCGCCAAAGGGACTCCGTTCGCCGGTCTGTAAGCCTGGCTCACCCCGCAGCAGGGTATCATAGTAGCCTTCAACCCCATAAAATCCATTTCCGTTGTTGTTTACAAAACCAAGCAGATGCGCTCCCATATCGCCTTCAGGGTAAACTCGCTTGGTGCGCGCCTCGACTTGCAGCCCCACAATGTCCCACTCGATCAACTTTTCTGCCACAGGTTGAGGCACCGCCTGGGTAATCGGCGCCCAGGTTTCAGTACTGCTGAGCAGTTCCAGCAGTTCAGCCGGGGGAATGTCTAACACTGGCGACAAGCGATCAGCCGTAGCCTGCGGGTCGCTGATGATCCGGGGGCTGGCCGAAATATTGTACTGGATAATATCGGCCGCCAGCAGATGACCGCCTCGATCGCGAATCTCACCCCGGCGTGGTGAAATCACCAATTCATCCTGATGCTCCGCCTCGGCCAGGGCCACAAAATGATGATGCTCGATGATCTGCCAGCGAATCAACTGGCCCACAACCACCAGCCCGGCCGCGCACATCACGGCCATGACCGTATATATTCTGAATTGAGAAGGCGCTTCTGATTTCATCCTACTACCGCCCTTCCACCCAGGCCGCAATTGAATCCAGAGTCCTGATCCACCACGGGGCCGCATCGATCTCAGCCGAATATGGCTGTAATTCATAGCCTGCTTTAATGAAGACATCGAAGCTGCTCGATCGAGTTGCGGGTGGCATGGGATAGTTATCAATCGGCAGGTAGCGAACGTTTGTCGTTGGCTCAAAACCGAGTTCGCGCGCCCGCGCTTCGATCCGGGGTAGGGCCTCCAGTTGAGCGATTTCCAGGGTCAGGGCTGCATTCTCTTTATCGATGCGATCCAGTTCGAACCGTAACTCGTCAATACGATAACTAGTCGTTGTGACCGCGCTGGCCTGGCTGAGGTACAGCCAACCGACCAGACTGAAGGTCGCCAGAATCAGGATGAAACCGAGGGCAGCTTTACTATCGAGCTGCCAGGGAAGCTGGCGGATCATATTCTTCGGTCGGAAACTAATCATCGTATTAGTTGACATAATATTTATACCTCTTTTAATTCAACGACCCGCAACTTCGCGCTGCGGGCCCTTGGGTTACTGTTCAGCTCTGTCGAACCAGCCGTTATCGGTTTTTTCGTAACAAGGCGAATGCTTGCCTGGTGGCCGCAGGTACAGATCAGTTGTTCCGGCGGGCAGATGCAGTCCTGAGATTCTTGTTTGAAATATTGTTTGGCGATTCTGTCTTCCAGCGAATGAAAGCTGATAATGGCCAATCGCCCGCCCGACTTCAGACATTGCAGGGCCTGGGGCAGCGCCCGTTCCAACGTACCCAGTTCGTCATTCACCGCGATCCGGAGCGCCTGAAATGTTCGCGTTGCCGGATGGATCTTCGCTTTGGTTTGGCGGCCACCTGGTTTGGGCGCGGCAGCCGCCACGACCTGGGCCAGAGCTTCGGTCCGGTAGAGCGGGCGGGCCTTGACAATCGCTCTGGCAATCCGCCGGCTGTGGCGCTCCTCGCCGTATCGGTAAATCAGATCGGCTAATTCGTCTGCCGGCAGTTGATTGACCAGGTCGGCGGCGGTTTGGCCGGAACCGGGGTCCATGCGCATGTCGAGTGGACCATCGACCTGAAATGAAAAACCGCGTTCCGGCTGATCAACCTGCATCGATGAGATGCCCAGATCCAGCAGGATACCATCGGCCGGAGGGATCTGATAATGTCTGGCAAGCTGGCTCAAGTCTTCAAAATTAGCTTGAAAAAGGTGGACCCGCTCGCCAAATTCAGCTAAGCGACCTTTGGCAACCTCCAGCGCCTGCACATCTCGATCAAACCCAAAAAGCTCACCATCCGGTTCCGAGGCCTTCAGCATCGCCGCCGCATGCCCACCCGCTCCAACCGTGCCATCGATATAGAGACCGCCGGGCTGCGGGTGCAGGAGTTCGATAACTTCCTTTAAAAGAACCGGTACGTGCATAAACCATCATAATGTCTAAGGATTCACAATTAAATAACTTTCTCAAATGAGGTCTAGTTTTAGGGATAATCCGGCCAACAAGTAGGGAAGTTATTTAATCCTTAGCCCTAAACTAGGCCCGCTGCGGTTTTCGTAGCAACTTGTCATAAAAAGGTTTTTCGGCTAACATAAGCCTGACAATAGCCGTTATATTCCCAGATCTTGCAATTGTTCTACAAAACTATCGGGGTCTTGTTCGACGCCGCTCAAAACCTGGGTCCATCTGTCGGGACTCCAGATTTCGACCCGATTCATCACCCCGATCACAACCGTTTCATTATCAATGGAGGCGTAATCGCGCAGATTTTGAGGGAGCAGGATACGGCCTTGGCGATCAGGAATGGAGTCAAAGGCATTTGAAAACATAAAACGGGCAAAGTTACGGGCCGCCGCATTGGTGGTCGGCATATTGCCAATTTTCTGGGCCAGGATTTCCCACTCGGAACGACCATAGGCCCATAGGCAGCCATCCAGGCCACGGGTAACAACCACCCCACTTTCGAGTTCGTCTCGAAATTTGGCCGGGATCGTCAGTCGTCCTTTTCCATCGATTGTGTGCTCGAATTCGCCCAGAAACATCTATTGTCCACCTTGGGAGATAGGTGGGGGAGTTTCCCCCACTGGAGGGCCAGAACACTTGTTCTATTCCCCACTTTTCCCCACTTCTCCCCACAATCTACCACATTATAACCCACTTTCCCCCACCTGTCCAGTCCGCCAGGTGAATTTTTAAGGTTGGACGGAGCCGGACTCCCAGCTATCGATGACTTTGCGACTGAATTTGAAGTAGGCTATAATGATCCGTCTTGGAGGGGTAGCACTATTTGGACGTCAAACAATCCCTGCGGTTTGGAAGGAGAAACTGAGTGCGGGCCTTGATCACCGGCATTACCGGGTTTGCGGGCGGACATCTGGCCCAGATTCTATTGGACCGGGGCGACATCCTGGTTGGGGTGGCTCGTCATACCGAATCGGACCTGGAGCATCTTCACCAGGCTGTGACCTTGATTAGCGCCGACTTGAGTGACCCGGCGGCGGTAACCTCTCTCTTAAACGACATGCGGCCCGAGGCCATCTACCATCTGGCCGGACAGGCCTTCGTCCCAACCGCCTGGGCCGATCCATGGGGCACCCTGGAAAACAATATCCGGCCCCAGCTCAATATTTTAGAGGCGATGATCCGGCAAAACTCACAGGCCCGCCTGTTGATCGTCGCCTCCAATCAGGTTTATGGGGAGGTCGAGGGAAGTCAACTACCGCTCAACGAAGACACACCCTTACGTCCCAATAACCCCTATGGGGTTAGCAAAGTGGCTCAGGACATGCTGGGTTTGCAATATCACTTGAGCCATGGGCTGGACGTTTTACGCGTGCGAGCGTTCAACCATATCGGGCCGCGCCAAAACCCGGTTTTCGTGGCGGCATCATTCGCCAGACAAATCGCTCAGATCGAGGCCGGTATTATCGAACCCACGATCCGGGTGGGGAACTTGACCGCCCAGCGCGACTTCACCGATGTCACCGACGTCATGCGAGCCTATGCCTTGCTGGTTGAACACGGCGACTCGGGCGAAGCTTACAACGTTGGCACCGGACAAGCCTACTCGATCCAATATTTGCTGGACGTTCTGTTAAGTTACAGTGAGGTCAGCATCAACATCGAGCAGGACCCCACCCGCATGCGCCCTTCTGACGTGGATTCAGTCTATGCCGATATTAGCAAGCTGCGGGCCAAAACAGGTTGGGAACCAAACGTTAGGTTCGAAGATAGTCTACGGAGTGTACTCGATTACTGGCGAGAGATCGTCAAGCAAGATGGCGCAGGCTGATTGGCCGACAAACAATTGCCTTAGACAAGGAGCTATTTTATCTTATGAGTCACAAAACAGCATTGATTACCGGTATTACGGGACAAGACGGATCTTACCTGGCCGAATTCTTACTGGAAAAAGGATATCAGGTCGCGGGCATGGTACGGCGCAGCAGCACCGTCAATTTTGATCGCATTGCCCACATCCAGGAACACGATGCCCTGGAAATCGTTCAGGGTGACTTACTCGATCAAATGTCGCTCATCGATATTTTGAAGGAATGCCAGCCAGACGAGGTCTACAACCTGGCGGCGCAGTCGTTCGTGCCGACCTCGTGGCGACAGCCGGTGCTGACCGGCGAATTCACCGCCCTGGGTGTCACCCGCATGCTGGATGCGATTCGCATCGTCGATCCCACGATTCGCTTCTATCAGGCCTCCTCCAGCGAAATGTTCGGCAAGGTGGTCGAAGTGCCGCAGCGAGAAAGCACACCCTTTTATCCCCGCAGCCCTTACGGCGTGGCCAAGGTATACGGCCATTGGATCACGGTCAACTATCGCGAAAGCTATGACCTGTTTGCCTGCTCCGGCATTTTGTTCAACCACGAATCCCCACGCCGGGGTCTGGAGTTTGTGACCCACAAGGTGACCCACGCCGTGGCCCGCATCAAGCTGGGCTTGCAAGACAAGGTCCGGCTGGGCAACCTGGAAGCCCGGCGCGACTGGGGTTACGCCGGTGACTATGTCGAAGCGATGTGGCTGATGCTGCAGCAGGATCAACCGGACGATTACGTCATCGCTACGGGCGAAACGCACTCGGTTCAAGAATTATGCGACGTGGCCTTCAGTTACGTCGGCTTGAACTACAACGACTATGTCGTCACCGATCCGAAGTTCTATCGCCCGGCCGAAGTCGATACTCTCATCGGCGATGCCAGCAAAGCGCGGGCTAAAATAGGCTGGAAGCCCACGATCGATTTCAAGCAGCTCATCGAGCTGATGGTCGAGGCCGACCTGACGACCCTGCGCGGCGAAGCGGAAGCGGCCGGATCATTTAGTCAGGCCAAAGTTGGCCATTTAGCCTAAAATCCAAGTTCCTGTACGTGGTTGTCGGTTTGTCCAAACCCTTGATAAGTAGGGGCAGGTCTGAGATCTGCTCCTACTCATCTACCCGGTTGTTGGCTCTCGATTGACAGCATCCGTCATTCCCGGTAAGATATCGAGCGAGACGATTCGGTGTTTCAACGTCTGCGAATGAATTCGCAGCCTGACACGAGAAACGTGTTGAAACACGTTAAGAGCAAACCAAATAACCTGTTTCAACAGGTTTTCCTTAGCAGCGACCGAATTCATTCGGTTGCGATAGGTCGCACCCCACGCAAGGAATAAATCAATGACGGTCAAGACCACGCCTGACTCGGCGCCAATCAAAACCGCCGGTCAGATCGCTCAAACAAAAACGGGGCTGGCCCTAACAATCAATCGCTGGTTTGAAAACCACTGGCTGCTAACGTTCAATACCGGCTGGGGCATCTTTGTGACCTTACCCTGGTTGGCCCCTATCTTTATGACCCTGGGCTGGACCTGGCCGGGCCGGGCTGTCTACTTTATTTATAATTTTTTCTGCCACCAACTGCCCGAACGCTCCTGGTTTCTCTTTGGCCCCAGCTTTAGCTACACCCAGGCGGCCATTGCCGAAGCCTGGGGGCGGCCGCTCAATACCATCGCCAACGAGCTCGTTCGCCGCCAGTTCATCGGCACGGCGGAAATGGGCTGGAAGGTGGCCTGGTCGGACCGGATGGTGTCCATGTATGGCAGCATTTTCTTATTCGGCCTGTTTTACGCCCTACTGCGCCGGCAGGGGCGCCGGCTCAAAGGCATCCCCTGGTGGCTCTTTTTCATCTTCATCTTCCCCCTGGCCCTCGATGGCGTCACCCATTTGATCAATGACGCCCTGCGGCTCGATTTCCGCCAGACCAACCACTGGGCCGCCCTCCTGACCAACAACAGCTTGCCGGCTGGCTTTTATGACGGTGATTTGTTTGGATCGCTCAACTCGATGCTGCGCCTGGTGACCGGTATTCTCTTTGGCTTTGGCGTCGTGGCCTTTTTGTGGCCCATGATGGACAAAGAATTCTCCCCGAAAAAATCTATTCACTGAAATCTATGATGAGTTGCGCAGTTGAAGAGCCCTGTCTGAAAATCAACCACGGATTACACGGATTACACAGAAATAAACATAAAAATTCGTGAAATCCGTGTAATCCGTGGTTAGATAATTCCGAACTGCGTAAGTCATAAGGCTTTTTTATACCCAGACGTTGTAACCAAACAGCCCATGAAAGTTGCCGTTTTTAGCACAAAACCATACGACAAAACCTTTTTGGAGGCAGCCAACAAACCGCACGGGCATGAGTTGGTCTTTTTTGAACCGCGCTTGACCCATGAAACGTCGATCCTGGCCGATGGGTTTTCGGCGGTCTGTGTCTTTGTCAACGATCAATTGGATGCCAAAACCCTGGCCGCACTGGCCCGGCAAGGCGCCCGTCTGATTGCTTTGCGCTGCGCCGGTTTCAATAATGTCGATCTGGCGACGGCTCACGAGTTGGGCATGACCGTCGTGCGAGTCCCGGCCTATTCACCCTATGCCGTGGCCGAACATACCGTGGGCCTCATCCTGGCCCTCAATCGGAAGATCCATCGCGCTTACGCCCGTGTCCATGAGGGTAACTTTGCCCTGGATGGTTTATTGGGCTTTGACTTGCACGGGTTGACCGTCGGCATCATCGGCACCGGCAAGATCGGCATGATTACGGCCAGGATTATGCAGGGGTTTGATTGCAACATTCTGGCCTACGATCTTTATCCCAACCCCGCTAACGAGTCACTCGTGACTTATGTGGCTCTGCCCGACCTGTTCGCCGCCGCTGATATCATTTCCTTACATTGCCCCCTGACCCCGGAAACCCACCATTTGATCAACGACCAAACCTTAAGCCAGATGAAGCCGGGCGTCATGCTGATCAATACCAGCCGGGGCGCTTTGATCGATACCCCGGCCGTCATCGAAGCCTTAAAATCCGGTCACGTCGGCTATCTCGGCCTGGACGTTTACGAAGAAGAAGCCGACCTCTTCTTTGAAGATTTATCCAACCGCGTCATTCAGGACGATCTCTTTGCCCGTTTGCTGCTGTTCCCCAACGTCATCATTACCGGCCATCAGGCCTTTTTCACCCGCAACGCCCTCGAACGTATCGCCGAAGTGACTCTAACCAACATCACCCAGTTTCAACACAATGAAATCACGGGTAATGAGGTCACCCTCGAACGCCTCCAAAAATGATGTATTTAGATATCATATGAGGGAAATATTATGACGGAGTCTGCCCTCGTCCAACTGCACAATGTGAGCAAAAGTTATACCGAAGGCAAACAGAATCGTCTCATTCTGGACAACGTGAACGCCAGTTTCGAGACCGGCGAGTTTATCATCCTGCTAGGACACAGCGGCTCCGGCAAAAGCACCCTCTTGAACCTGATCAGCGGCATCGACGCGCCCGACAGTGGCGACATCACTATCAACCAGATAGCGATCAATCGCCTCGATGACCGCCGCCGGACTCTGTTTCGCCGGGAGCACATCGGCTTTATCTTTCAATTTTTCAACCTCATCCCGACCTTGACCGTCTTCGAGAATATCACCCTGCCCATCCAGCTCAACGGTGGGGTCACCAAAGCCGGAGAACAACAGATCCGGCAGCTGCTCGAGCGGGTCCACCTCAGTCATCGCCAAAACGCCTTTCCCGACCGCCTGTCCGGCGGCGAGCAGCAGCGGGTGGCCATCCTGCGGGCCATCGCCCACAACCCGACCCTGCTGCTGGCCGACGAACCAACCGGCAACCTGGATGAAGAGACCGGCCAAAACGTGATACAGCTTCTGCTCGAACTAACCCGCCAGGCCAACAAAACCCTGATCATGGCCACCCACAACCCGGAGATCATTCCCCTGGCAGATAAGGTTTATCGGATCAGGCATGGGGAGTTGGTGTTGGGTGATATGTGATGTGGGATGGGGGATAGGAGATGTGGGATGGGGATGGGGGAATTGTAGTACACGCAGGCGTCAATAGGCCGCCGGTTACACTCCCCTCGATCCCCCCGCTGGCGGGGGGATCGAGGGGGGTAGCCCTGGGCTTATTTACGCCGCGATGTAGTAGCCTGATTCTACTTGACACCTGACACTTGATACTCGACACCTGACACCTGACACTATAAACGGCCTTATTGTTGTTCATAAACGATGAAATTAAGCCATCTGCCCTTATTAGCCTTACGCCATAGCAC
>Ga0299906_10004931_pt1 | contig 10898 bp, 11 predicted proteins | sample RVTome_14_FD_200259 | JGI IMG/M metagenome (GOLD analysis project Ga0299906, IMG submission 200259) | Soil microbial communities from uranium-contaminated site in the Upper Colorado River Basin, Wyoming, United States - RVT145D125 (version 2) ... | reverse complement strand
CTTCGCGGGTCGGCGTCATTCCGGTCGGCGGAGTCAGGTGTTTGTAGTCCGGGTGGAGCAGCTCGTCGAGCTGTTCCAGATTCTCCGGGACCACTTCGTTGTAGCGGTTGATCGTGCGCATGAGAGGCTCAGTCACTGTCAATTCCCTCCTGTCTAAATCAGATGTGCGGTTGTTTTCGCCAGTCCATTCGAGTAGAATAGTTCAGCGTGTTTACATTATAGTACACTCAGTTTACTATGTCAAGGAGGGGTATGGCCGGGACGATTTCTCGAAAAGCGCCGAAAAGGGGGGACGTGCGCAAAAGCCCGGATCTTCGGGTCCTGAATACGGGGCGCCTGGTCTCCCGGGTCCTTCGTTGTTTTACGGACGAGCTACATGTCCGCATGGCGGCGGCCGGGCTGGCGGGCATCCGTCCGGCGCACGGAGTCGTGTTCGAACATCTCGGGCAGCATGGCGCCCGGATCACCGACATCGCTGCGCGCGGCCAGGTGACCAAACAGGAGCTGGTCCGGCTCGTGAACGAGCTGGAGACGGCCGGCTACGTCGTCCGCACGGGCGATCCCACGGATGCGCGCGCCAAGCTGGTCCGGCTGACGGACAAGGGCCGGGTAGCGATGAACCTTTCCGAAGGGATCATCCTGGACCTGGAGCGTGAATGGGAGGTGCTGTTGGGAAAAGGACGAAAGCGCGAGATGATCGCGGGTCTTGAGAAGCTGGTGGACGCCTGCGCCGACCGGGATATCGGACCCGACTAGAGCAGCAGGGTGGCCAGCGTCATCACCGCGGCGGCGACCGTGGCTTTACCCTGCAGCGTGACCGCCTGCTTCCGGACCCGCGAGAGCTCCTCCCGATCCTCGATCTTCTCGGTTTTATCCCCCAGCCGGCGCGCACCGCGCGCCGCCAGGCCCACTCAGGTCTTTTCGCGCCACTGGAAATAGCCGCTCGCGGCCGCGACAAATACGGGGAACAGCGCCAGCCGCCACCACAGGTTGAGGTCCAGGACGACGAGGACGACCAGGCCGGCCAGGCCGATTGCGAGGGAGAAGATGCCGCCGGCCAACCGCTTCCGCCGTTCCGCGGTGCTGATATTGGGCACACAGATGTCACCGATCATGTTATCCATGGCACCGGACATCATACCCCATCGACGAGGGTAAAATAATCCCGGATGGGCTGTTCTGGTGGAACCTCGGTCACCTGGTCCGGCTGGTCAACGACCTGGAAGGGAAAGGCTTCGTCGAACGCATCCTTGACCCAACGGACAGGCATGCGAAGCTGGTCCGGCTGACGGAGCAGGGCTGGGAGGTGATGAAGGCCGCCGAAGGGATCATTCTGGAGATCGAAGACGAATGGGAGGCCCTCCTGGGTGCGAGGCTGAAGGATCAGCTGATCCGGGCCCTGGAAAAACTGATGGTCGCCTGCTCCGAGCAGGATGTGGGGCCGGCATGGCCGCCGCAGGTCAGTCCATGATCCGGCGCTGCATGCGGTTGAAGCCGACCTCCCGAATTTTCGGATAGGATGTTAACCGATGATCAAAGGTGTCCGCTCTTTGACGAAGCCAAGAACATTGGCCGCAATCGGCTGGGTCGCCTACGCGCTCCTGAGCCTGTGGACCTTCGGAGGCGCCCTCCACTTCGTCTGGGAGCGGATCGCCGACCCTGCGGGGCCGTTCGGTGCGTGGCCGGCCGTCTCAGTTCTCTCGCCCGGTGCGTATTTCGGGATCGTCGCGATACCGCTGGCCCTGCAGTTTGCCTGCTTTTTCACCGTCGCCGGGCTGCTGGCCTTCCGCCTCCCGAAAGACCGGATGGCGCGGTTTCTCGGCCTGTTCCTGATGGCCTTCGGCGTGGCCGGTCCGGTTACGCTGGCCCCCGAGTTCATCGGTTTCTGGGAAACCGCCGCCGCACGGTTCGTCGTCCCCTTCACGCTGTTCACCTACCTCTCCTGGCCGCTGATGCCGGTCTTTTTCGTCGTCTATCCGGACGGGAAATTCGTCCCCGAGTGGATACGCTGGGCAACCGTGTACGGTTTGTTTTTCACAGTCAGCTGGGCGACCTTCCCGGAGGTGTTCGGCCGTCCGTCCGTCGCGTTGTCCGCCTGGATCTTCCTGTCGGTGATCGCAATTTTCTCATGGAGTCTGTACTCACAGATCTACCGGTACCGGTTCCACGCCGACGCAGCCCAGCGGCAGCAGATCAAGTGGATGGTGTACGGCCTCGGTGTCGTCACGCTGCTGCAGATCGGGCATCAAGTGCTGGTCGCGTCGCTGAACGTGGCCGTGGATCCGCTCCCGGCGCAGAGCCTACAGCTGGATGCGTTGGCTTCGGTCCTTTTCTCTCTCGGATGGGCCGTCGTCCCTGTCGCCGTTGGCATCGCCATTCTGCGCTACCGGCTCTTCGATATCGACCTCGTCATCCGCCGGACCCTGAGCTACACGATGCTGACCGGCACCCTGGCGCTGATCTATTTAGGGACTGTGGTTCTGATCCAGTTGATCGTGCGCGGGCTGGCCGGCAACCCCGACTCATCGCTCATCACCGTGCTCTCCACCCTGACAATCGCCGCGCTTTTCAACCCGCTCCGCCGCCGCGTCCAGCACTTCATCGACAGGCGTTTTTATCGTAGCAAGTTCGACGCCGAGCGGACCCTGGAGGCCTTCGCCGCGATGGCCCGAGACGAGGTGGATATGGACCGGCTGGCTGGCTCGCTTCTCGGTGTGGTCAATGAGACCATGCGGCCGCGGCGCACGAGCTTGTGGCTCGAAGACCTGCCTGCCGAATGGCTAGAGGCGGCGAGACCGTTTGCAGAAGATCCGTGATTCGATCCTGGCGGGGGCCCCGGACGCGCGCGAAACCATCAAGTATGAGATGCCGATCTACCTCCTGGAGGGAACCTCGTCTACTTCGCCGCATACAAAAACCATATCGGACTCTACCCGCTCCCGGCGGGATTCGACGGTGCGTTACAATCTAGGTAGAATATCGCCGAGTCCGTGATAGGACCACAGGGAGGATCAACGGACGGGCGCACAGCATCCCTTCCAAGGCGGCCCGGCCTGCCAGCCGACCATCGACAAGGCCAACACCCTGTCCGCAGGCACCAGCCTGACGCTGCACCTCCCCTCCGTCGTCAACCTGGACTTCGTTATCCTCTGCATGGACCCGGACGGGGCCATTCTGGCGGCGCTGGAAGTGGCGCACACGTTGAACGTCTTTGCGCGCTTTGACACACGCGGTCCCGGAGGAATGGGCCGGGGAAGGGTCGCCGTTCACCTTCGTCACCGAGGGGGTCGAGCGCGCAGTCGCGATTGCCGATTGACAGAACAGAATATCTGTTCTAGTATTCCACCTGACGAATAAGGTTATTTATAACCGTCATAATCGGTTATGAAGATTATGATAAGGGCGGCACTCGCCCTTGGAGTGTTCCATGTACGGTCTGATCGGAAAAATGATTGCAGCGGCAGGGAAACGATCCGCTCAGCCGCGCCGGAATCGGAAGAGACGATCAAGTACGGGATGCCGACCTACGTGCTCGCAGGCAACCTGGTCTATTTTGCCGGTTACAAAAAGCACGTCGGGGTTTATCCGGTTCCGGCGGGGGACGAGGCGTTCCAGGAAGAGCTGGCGCCTTACCGCGCGGAGAAAAGCACCGTCCGGTTCCCGCACATCCGGCCGGTCCCGCTCAACCTCGTCGAAAAGCTCGTCCGGTTCAGGATAAAGGAGCAGGCGGGCGAATAGACCTGGCGGAGCGCTTCCAACCCGGATGTGCAGCTCTGCGTTGATCGCCTCATCGCTCGACGGTCTTCTCTCCGACCCGGAAGAGAACCAGGCGGGTATGGATCAGGGCAAGCAAGGCCACCACACCCAGATACGCCGGGTGCATGATGACACGGCTGAAGCTCCCGGCCATGTCCAACGGCTGTCCGGCGAGCCCACGCAAGCCGGCGTCCAGAGCAATCCCCAGCCCCGTGACGAACGCGGTCCGGGTCAGAAACCGGATCACGTTGGTCAGGACGGACACCCATTTCTCCACGATGAACGGCAGCACGGCGAAATCATAAGGGGCAGAGAACAACCGCTGCAATCGGAAAACCAGGTCATTGAAGGTCCCGGCCAGGCGCCCGATGTGCTGAAAATCCAGGCTGCCGAGCAGCCCTTTGCGCTGCAGCCGCCGCAGGGCCTGCCTTCCACGGCGGTTTCGCCTGCGACGCGCCCAGCGGAAATAGCGGTTCGCTTCCTTATAGAAGTTTATCTGCGGGTGGAGCCGGGCGCCCAGGGTGTCGTATAGCAACGAAGAGCGCACAAACATCAGCAGGTCCTGTGGCGTATTGACATTGTGCTTGGTCATCACTTTCAGGTTGCTGATCCACACGCTGGCTGTCGTGCGTTCGTACCAGGGAGAGTTCTTGCTCTTTACGGCCAGCACCATTTCGTAGAAAGTCCGTTCGATATCTCGAGTGACCTGGTTGATATCGACTGCTGGCAACGGTTCCGCGATGGCGAGTCCCATTTTGGCCATTTCCCAGATATTTCCTGTGCTGTAGCTTTCGTACATCCGGGCGTAAATTTTCCGGCGGGCCGAATTGAAATAACCGGTGGCCCCAAAATCAATAAACACCAGCTCGCTATTGGCGCGGACGACGATGTTGGCCGGGTGCGGGTCGGCGTGAAAGGCCAGGCTACGGAAGATCCCCCAGTTGGCCATGAACAGCAGCCGCCGCGCCAGCAAGCGGGGATCGACATTGAGCTCTTCCATCCGCTTCAGCGCCACCGGGTCTCGTTGTTCAATCCCGGCCAGCACCTCGTACAGCCACATCCCCGAGACGAACTCCTGGACGATCACCTCCCGGTTTGAATACTCCGGGATGATGCACGGGGCCGAGAAAAAACGCAGCCTGTCCTGGTTTGCCTCGCGCCGGAACACTTCCTGCACCCGGGCTTCCCTGGTGAAATCGAGCTCGGAAGTGAGGGCGTCGCGGAACTCGTCCCGGATTTTCCGGCTGACCCCCGGCCGGATCAGCGTCAGGAACTCGGCCAGTTCACCCAGGATATCGAGCACCCGGAAGTCGGTCTCGAATAACCGGCGGATCCCGGGCCGCCGCACCTTGACGGCGACACGCTCGCCTGTCTCGCGCAGAACGGCCTGGTAGACGCAGGCGATCGAGGCCGAGCCGATCGGCTCGGGATCGAAGACGGAGAAGATCCGCTCCAATGGCTGTCCGGTCGTGCGCTCAACGATGGCGAGGGCTTGCTCTGTGGGGAACGGCGGGTAGCGGTCCAACATCGCCAATAGCTCTTCGCAGTACCGCAGCGGGAGCAGGTCGAGCCGGCTGGCCATTTGCTGCCCGATCTTGACCAGGGTGCCGCCGGCCCGCTCGAAAGCCTGTCGGAGACGGACGGCTCGACGTGCCTCACTGTCCCGCTTGCGCAGCCGATCCCACAGGTTTCCAAGAAGGAAAAAGCGCAGGGCGCCCAGCCAGACCAACAGCCTCCGAACCAGGTCGAAGGCGCCCACGCGGGGGGCGGCTTCCAGCGTCATCTGGGGTCGTGTGAACTCCCCGACGGTGTCGGCGTGGGCCTGGATGCGGCGCGGAAGCGCCCGAACCACCGGCGGATCGCCCGGCACTTCGGTCGGTTCCGTCACCAGGTGGGTTGGAAGCTGCAGTGCGGCGACCCGAGTCCGCCCGTTGTCGGACAGTCGGATATGGAGCCTGCCCCGGAATTTGGGCTGGGTCGGAAGGCGCGTCCGGGCGAGGCTCAGGGCCTTTCGGACCCGGTTACGAGTTTTTGCCCGCACTTCTTTGGGTGGGAACAGCCACTTTTCCCCGCGCTTGATGTACGTGATGCCGGAGATGACAGCCGGGTTGCCTGATCGAACCCGGTGGATCGGGAAATCCGCTCCCATCGACACTCGGTTACTTGAGTCCCAACGCGCGGCTCAAGCGGGCGGTAATTTTTAGCCGGCGCCGGACCGATTTTCGACTTTTACGAGTCGACAACGCCCGGGCGACCTCCTCCGGGATTGCGCTCGACTCCTCGAGCGATTTCCCGACGCCCTTTGCCAGGTTGACGCCCAGGTCCCGTATTGCCCCATCCTGCTTTCGGCGGGAGGATTTTTCGCTGGCCCGGAGGAACATCCGCAGACCTTTCACCGAATCGCGCGCGGCCTTTTCCGTGACTTTCGTCAGCCGCCCGCCGACCACCTGCAGTTCGCCCAGCCCTCTTGAATATTTGCGTTTTTTCTTCTTCCTGCCTCCGATCACGATAGGCCGGATCGACCGGAGGGACTCGAATTTGTTCAAGGTAAATCTCCTCAATATCGCGGTATTAGAAAAGCCCGCGCGTCGCCCGCTTGCGTTTCTGCCGGTATAGCACCACGACCGGGACGATGATCTTGTCGTCTGCGTCCTCGCCCAGGTGGTCGTGCACCTGCTCGATCACGTCTACGACCTCGTCCATCAGCTTGCCGCGGCCGCGCTTCAAGCGGCGGATGTGTTTCTTCTTCTGTTTTCCGAGGGATAGGACGATCGGGGCAACGATGTCGGCGCCCGGCGGTTCTGTGCCCTGGACTTCGAAGGCTTCTGTAGATTCATCTGTCATGATTACGCTCCCGGATTGGGCAGCGGTGAAATCGGACACCCCTGCTGCGGAGGGTTTGTAAATTACGCACCGGTTCTTCTTAATTCTTGCCCCCACCGCTCCAAATGCGTAAATCATCTTCATTATACCTGCTATACCGGCTGGAATTTCGTAAAATGCAGTGGTGCATCGCATCGGCCGGATTCTTGTCTTGATACAATACGGTGACGCCGCTTCTCCGGACTACCATTTCAATCACTGCTGAGGAGCTCCCGATGTCGCCACAACCGGACCAATACGAGAAATCCAGGGATGAATCACCGCTCGTCGAAGTCCGCGGCCTGGTCAAAGCCTATCCGACCCCGGCCGGGGATTTTCTCGCGTTAAAAGGCATTGACATCCAGGTGGGTCAGGGCGAATTCGTGGCAGTGATCGGCAAGTCAGGCAGCGGCAAGTCGACCTTTATCAACATGCTGACCGGGATCGATCGGCCCACCTCCGGCGAAGTCGTCATCAATGGCACCCCCGTGCATGAACTGTCCGAATCCAAGATGGCTGCCTGGCGCGGGAGGGACATCGGTATCGTTTTCCAGTTCTTCCAGCTGCTGCCGACCCTCACCGTGGTCGAGAACGTCATCCTTCCGATGGAGCTCAACGGCCTGTATCCGAGGCGCGAGCGGCGCGCCAGGGCGCTGGAGCTGTTGGAGCTGGTCGAAATGGTGTACCAGGCCGACAAACTGCCCTCAGCGATCTCCGGCGGGCAGCAGCAGCGTGTCGCCATCGCCCGCGCGCTGGCAAACGACCCCCCGCTGATCATCGCCGACGAACCCACCGGAAATCTGGATTCCCAAACAGCCGAGAAGATCTTCAACCTGTTCGAACGGCTGGTAGCCGGCGGGAAAACGATCCTGATGGTCACCCACGACAATGACCTGGCCCGGCGAGTCGACCGCACGATCCTGATCGCCGATGGCGAAGTCGTGAACGAGTACCTCGTGAAGGCGCTCTCCACGCTCAACCCGGACCGGATCCTCGATCTCAAGCAGAAATTCAAGCCGAAAGAATACGCCCCCGAAACGACGATCGTAAAGCAGGGAGACCTGAGCGGAACGTTCTACGTCGTCGCCGAAGGGCAGCTCAACGTTTACATCGACCGGCCCGGCGGCGAACGGCTGCTCGTCAACCGGCTCATGCCGGGGAACTATTTCGGAGAGATGGCCGTCCTGCGCCGTGACGTGCGCAGCGCTACGATCCAGGTCGACGCCGGCGCTAAAGCCTCCCTGATCGAACTCGACGCCGGGAGCTTCACTCGCCTGATCCGGGATTCGCCCGAACTGCTCGGCGAACTCGAAGACACGCTCGAGAAGCGCACCATTGCGATGAACCTTCAGGCTCTCGCCGAAGTCGAACCCGAAGTGTTGAACGAGATTGCCGCCGACCACGCCATCCAGGAATTCCAACCGGGGGAGACGATCCTCCGCCAGGGCCAGATCGGCAAAACGTTCTTCATCCTGATCGACGGCGCCGTCGAAGTGATCGTCGAACGACCGGACGGTCAGCACATCCCCCTGACCGATCTGGAGCCAGGTCAAATTTTCGGCGAACAGGCGCTGCTCGGCCCCCGGCGCCGCAATGCCACAGTCCGGGCGATCGGCGACCGGACCGCCCGGGTCGTCGAGCTCCCGGCGGAGGATCTGCGACGGCTGATCGACCGGTCGCCCGTTTTCCGGAAACGGCTCCGGGACTCGGTCGATCCCCGTGCGCAAACCCGGTTGATGAAACGCCCGGACCTGCAGGGAGCGGGAAGTCCGGCGGACTCGGGGGACACCCCGGATGATGGCGGGGCTGCGGATGATGGACCGCGTGCGGATGGTTGACCTGCGGCGGACGAAGATCCTGCGCGACCTCTGGCGGGATCGGACCCGCACCCTGATGCTGGTCCTGGCGATCGCCGTCGGGGTGGCGGCCTACGGCCTGATGTTCTCCGGCTCGATCGTCCTGGAGGAAAACCTCGCCGTGGCCTACGCCGGCACCGATCCCGCGCACGCCGTGATCACGGTCTCTCCGCTGGATGATGCGCTGGTGGAGGAGGTTCTGCAGCTGCCGGACGTCGTTGCAGCCGAGCCGCGGCGGCTGATCCGGACCCGCATGGAGACGGCCCCCGGAGCATGGACCCGCCTGGTGATATTCGCCTACCCGGATCTGGATGGACTCGCGTTGCAGAAAATCTCATTGGAGAGCGGGGCGGTCTACCCATCGACCGGCGAGGAGCTTCTGCTCGAGCGCACCCTTCTTGACATCGCCGATATCGAGAACGGCCAGACGATCCGCGCCCTGGACGCCGAGGGGGAAGCGGTCCCACTCCGGATCAGCGGGTTCGCCAACGATATCTCCCAACTGCCGACGAGTATGACCCTGGTCGCGGGGGGACATGCGACCCTCGCCGCGGCGGAGGTGCTGGGCGAGCCGCGGGATTACAACCAGCTCCTGATCGGTCTGGCCCCGTCCGTCCAATCACAGGAGGACATCAACCGGTCGGTCGCCGAGGTGGTCGATCACCTCGAAGGAGCCGGATCACAGGTTTATTTTGTTTCGATCCCGCAGCCGGGAAAGCCCATCCTGGGAGACAACATGTCCTCGATCCTCGTGATCCTGCGGTCAATGGGTGTGCTGACGTTAGGGCTGAGCGGTTTCCTGGTGATCAACGTCATGTCGGCTTACATCCTCCGCCAGGTGCCGCAGATCGGGATCCTCAAGTCGGTTGGGGGTCGCGGGCGGCAAATCGGGAGCATGTACGCTCAGCAGGTACTCCTGGTCGGGCTGATCGCCTTTGCACTGGCCGTGCCGCTGGGGTTCGGTGGGTCGTACCTGCTGGTGGACGGGGTTGCCACCGGGATGAATTTCAACGTGAGCAGGTTTTTCCTGCCGCTTGAATCCGTTGGACTCCAGGTCGTTTCAGCGCTGGTCGTTCCGCTGGTCGCAGCCGCCGTCCCCATCTTCCTGGGGAGCCGGATCACGATTCGGGAGGCCTTGATCAGCGAGGGCGGGTCCCTCGAAGTCCGGCCGAACGCCCTGACTCGGCTGCTGAACAGAAGCAAAGGTCTGTCCCAGGTGTTCAGGATGTCCTTCCTGAACACCTTCCGGCGACGAGGCCGGCTGGTCGTCACGCTGACGGCTTTGAGCCTGGCGGGGGCGATGTTCATCGCCCTCTTCGGCTTGCGCATCTCGCTCAACGAAACGGTCCGCGAGGGCGAGCTGACCCAGAACTACGACGTCGCGCTGGACTTCGCCGCAAGCTACGATACGGACGAGGTCGAGAAGCTGGCCCTTACGGTCGAAGGGGTCGAGCGGGTCGAAGGATGGGGGGTCGCGACCGGGAGGTTCGAGCTGGAGGGCGCTCCGAGCGGAAGCTTCACCCTCATCGGTGTCCCGGCTGACACCCGGATGGTCCTCCCGGTGTTTGTCGGCGGCAGGTGGATCGACCCGGTCGGACCCGAGGGGGCCGTCCTGACAATCGAAGCCTGGGAGCTGGCGCTGCGGGCGGGCGTCGGAGAAACGATTCGGGCGGAGGTCGGCAGACAGGGGCCTGCGTTCGAGCTGGTCGGAATCGGCTGGCGCGCCTTCCAACCGTTGGCCTTTATCCCGTACAGCCGGTTTGAAGTGCTGACCGGTCGGAATGGAATGTTGGACCGGCTGGTCGCCGTCACAGATGCGCACGATCCTGACGCACAGCAGGCTGCGATGGACGACCTGGTGGAAGCGTTCGAAGGAGCCGGATACGTCCTGACCGACGCTATCACGACGACCGAGAGCCGGGGTTCGGTGACCGAGCAGTTGAACCTGCTCTACATCGTGCTGATGTCGATGGTGCTGTTAATCGCCGTCGTCGGGGGGCTGGGACTGGCGATCACCGTGTCGCTGAACGTGATCGAGCGGACCCGGGAGATTGGCGTCCTGCGCTCGCTCGGCGCCTCGGGCCGGACCGTGCGCGGGATCGTGCTCCGGGAGAGCCTGGTCGTCGCGGTCGCCAGCTGGGGGATCGGGGCGCTCGCAGCGGTACCGTTGGGGATCTGGCTGGGAAACGTCCTGGGTATGACCATCAGCCAGAGACCGCTCAACTACTTCTTCTCAATTCCGGGGTTGTTGCTGTGGCTGGCGCTGGTGATCGCGATTGCGTACGCCGCCGGCGTTGCCCCCTCCCGCCACGCCGCCCGATTGACGATCTGGGAGGCCCTCGCGTACGAAGGGTGAACGGCGAACAAGAGAAAAGGTAGCGTTTGTGCCGCCAGATGGGGATGTCCTGCTCCACGTCGTGGGCG
>Ga0299906_10004930_pt1 | contig 10900 bp, 4 predicted proteins | sample RVTome_14_FD_200259 | JGI IMG/M metagenome (GOLD analysis project Ga0299906, IMG submission 200259) | Soil microbial communities from uranium-contaminated site in the Upper Colorado River Basin, Wyoming, United States - RVT145D125 (version 2) ... | reverse complement strand
GCTTCGTGGCCGCCCTGAAAACCCACGGCATGGGCCAGATCCTCGACATGGTCCCGAACCACATGGCGGTGATGGGCGCCGACAACGCGTGGTGGATGGACGTGCTCGAGAACGGGCCCGCCTCGGCCTACGCCGGCTATTTCGACATCGACTGGTGGCCCCTCGACCCCGCGCTCGTAGGCAAGGTGCTGCTGCCGGTGCTCGGCGAGCACTACGGCACCGTGCTCGAGCGTGGCGAGCTCGCGCTTGGCTACGAGCCCGACGCCGGCGCGTTCGCGGTGCGCTACTTCGCGCATCGCTTCCCGATCGATCCGCGCGAGTATCCGCGGATCCTCGAGCGCGCGGCGAGGCTTGCCGGCGCGGCGGCGCTCCCGGCCGAGGCCGCGGCCGAGCTCGCGAGCCTGATCGCGGCGTTCCGTCACCTGCCGGCGCGCTCCGCCACCGCGCCGCAGGCGCTCGCCGAGCGCAGCCGCGACAAGGAGCTCCACAAGGCCCGGCTCGCCCGGCTGGTGGGCGCGCAACCGGTGCTCGCCGAGGCGGTCGAGCGCGCGGTCCACGTCGTCAACGGCACCCCCGGCGAGCGCGCGAGCTTCGCTGCGCTCGACGAGCTCCTCGAGGCGCAGGCCTACCGGCTCGCCTACTGGCGCGTCGCCGCCGACGAGATCAACTACCGGCGCTTCTTCGACGTCAACGAGCTCGCGGCGCTGCGCATGGAGAACGAGGCCGCGTTCGAGGCCACGCACCGCTGCGCGCTCGAGCTCGCCGCCGCGGGCAAGATCGCGGGCCTGCGCATCGACCACCCGGACGGGCTGTACGACCCGGCGCGCTACTTCCGCCGGCTCCAGGACCGCTACGCCCAGATCGCCGGCGTCGACGCCGCCGCGCTCGCCGGCGAACGCCCCCGGCCGCTCTACGTCGTGGTCGAGAAGATCGTCGCGCCCCACGAGCACCTCCCCGAGACTTGGCCGGTGTACGGTACGACCGGATACCGGTTCGCAACCGTGGTCAACGGCCTGTTCGTCGACACCGAAGCCGAGGCGCGCGTCGACCGGGTCTGGCGCGCGTTCGTGCCGAATGAAGCGCTCGATTTCGAGGAGGCGGCCTACCGCGGCAAGCGCCTCATCATGCGCAGCGCGCTCGCCGGCGAGCTCACGGTGCTCGCGAACCAGCTGCTGCGCATCGCGCGCGCGGATCGCCGCACCCGCGACTTCACCACCAACACGCTGCGCCAGGCGCTCGAGGAGGTCGTCGCCTGCTTCCCGGTGTACCGGACCTACATCGCCGAGCGCGTCTCGCCGCAGGACCGCCGCTACGTCGACTGGGCGGTCGGGCGGGCGAAGCGCCGTGCCCGCTCGGCCGACGCGAGCGTGTTCGACTTCGTGAAGAGCGCGCTCCTCGCGCACGCGCCCGAGGCCGCATCCGAGGAGTTCGCCGCCGCGTATCGGGCGTTTGCGATGCGCTTCCAGCAGTTCACCGCCTCGGTGACGGCCAAGGGCGTCGAGGACACGAGCGTCTACGTCTTCAACCGCCTGGTCTCGCTGAACGACGTCGGCGGCGATCCGGACGCCTTCGGCATGGCGGTGTCGGCCTTCCACGGCGCGAGCCTCGACCGCGCGGCGAAGTGGCCGCACACGCTGCTCGCCACCTCGACCCACGACAACAAGCGCTCGGAGGACGTGCGCGCGCGGATCGACGTCATCTCCGAGATGCCGGCCGCATGGCGCCTCGCGGTGCGGCGCTGGAGCCGGATCAACCGCAGCAAGAAGCGCACGGTCGAGGGCGAGCCCGCGCCGTCGCGCAACGACGAGTACCTCCTCTATCAGACCCTCGCCGGCAGCTTCCCGACCGGCGCCCTCGACGCCGCGATGCTCGACGCCTACCGCGAGCGGATCGAGGCGTACGTGCTGAAGGCGGCGCGCGAGGCGAAAGTGCGGACCAGCTGGATCAATCCGAACGCCGAGTACGAGGCGGCCGCGGCGGGGTTCGTGCGCGCGCTCCTCGGCCGGCTGGAGGGGAACCTCTTCCTCGACGACTTCCGCGCGCAGCTGCCCGCGTTCGCGTGGTTCGGCGCGTTGAACTCGGTCGCGATGGCGCTCGTCAAGTTCACCTCGCCCGGCGTCCCCGACCTCTACCAGGGAAACGAACTGCTCGACCACAGCCTCGTCGACCCGGACAACCGCCGCCCGGTCGACTACGCGGCGCGGCGGGCGGCGCTCGATGCGCTCGCCGCGCTCGCCCGCGAGCCGCCAGGGGCGCTCCCGGGGCGCGTGCGCGCGCTGCTCGACGCGCCCTATGACGGCCGGGCGAAGCTCTGGGTCATCTGGCGCGCGCTCGCGCTGCGTCGCGAGCGGCCCGAGCTCTTCGCGCGCGGCGACTATTACCCGGTCGCGGTCGCCGGTGCCCGCGCCCGCCACCTCGTCGCCTACGCGCGGCGGCTCGGTCCGAGCGGCACCGTCACCGTCGCCGGCCGGCTGTTCGCCTCGCTCGGGCTCCCCGCCGGTACGCCGCCCCTCGGGGAGACGGCGTGGGGCGACACGGTGATCGACCTCTCGTGGCTGCCGGCCGGCGTCGCGCTCCGCAACCTGCTGACCGGGGAATCGCACGCCGCTGGCGACGCGCTGCCGCTCGCGCGCGTCTTCGCGAACTTCCCGGGTGCGGCGCTCGTCTACGAGGTGTCGCCCGCCTGAGCTGCCGACGTCGCGCCGTTCCCGCGCCGCGACGGACATGGAACAATGTGGGCATGGAGACGCCCGGCACGACGTACGTCCTCGAGGTCAACCCGCGCATCCCGCGCCGGCTCGCCCGGCTCGAGGAGCTGGCGAACAACCTCTGGTACAGCTGGGACCGGACGACGCGCGAGCTCTTCGCGCGGATGCACCCCCAACTCTGGGACGCCGTCGGTCACAGCCCGAAGGCGATGCTGAAGCGCATCGACGAGCAGCGGCTGGTCGACGCGGCCGACGACGCGGTGTTCCTCAACACCTTCAACCGGGTGCTGTCGGCGTACGACACGTATCACAGCGAGCCGCTGCGCCGCGACGGCTCGGAGTGGCTGCGCCAGAGCGATCTCGTGGCCTACTTCTGCGCCGAGTTCGGCTTCCACGAGAGCCTGCCGATCTACTCCGGCGGCCTCGGCATCCTCGCCGGCGACCACTGCAAGGCCGCGAGCGACATGCGGCTGCCGTTCGTCGGCGTCGGGCTGCTGTACCGCCAGGGCTACTTCACCCAGACGATCGACGCCGAAGGCAACCAGCACGCCGAGTACGCCGACTCCGACTTCGACGATCTCCCGGTCGCGCCGGTCGCGGCGCAGGACGGAACGGAGCTCCGCGTACACGTCGACCTGCCGGGACGCAACATCGCCGTCAAGGTGTGGCAGGCGCGCGTGGGGCACGTCACGCTGTATCTCCTCGACACCGATTGCCCCGAAAACGGCGAGCGCGACCGCGACATCGCCCACCGGCTGTACGGGGGCGACCGCGCGACGCGGCTTGAGCAGGAGATGGTGCTCGGGGTCGGCGGCGCGCGCGTGCTGGCGGCGATGGGGCTCAAGCCCACCGTCTGTCACATCAACGAGGGCCACGCGGCGTTTCTGGTGCTCGAGCGCGTCCGCGGGCTGATGCAGCAGGGCGCCGACTTTCGCACCGCGCTCGAGGCGGTGGCGGCGAGCACGGTGTTCACCACCCACACCGCGGTGCCGGCCGGGCACGACCAGTTCGCCGAGGACATGATCCGCGGCTACTTCGAGGGCTTCTGCCGCGACGCCGGTATCGCCTTCGACGAGCTCTACGCGCTCGGCCGCAGCCCCGGCAACGCCGAGTTCAACATGACCGCGCTCGCGGTGCGCGCCTCGCGGTTCCAGAACGGCGTGTCGCGCATCCACGGCGAGGTCTCGTCGCGGATGCTGCAGGACCTCTGGCCGCAGGTGCCGGCCGGGGAGAACCCGGTCACCTACGTCACCAACGGCGTCCACGTGCCGACGTTCCTCGCGCCCGAATGGCTGGACGTCTTCGATCGCGCGCTCGGGCTCGGCTGGAGCCAGCGCATGGCCGACCGGGAGCTCTGGGCCAACCTTGCCGGCATCCCCGACGACGTCTTCTGGGGCGTGCGGCAGCGCCTCAAGTCCCGCCTCTTCCACCTCCTGCGCCACCGGATGGCGCGGCAGCACTTCCGCAACCAGGGGAGCGAATCCCACCTCGACCGGCTCCTGCGCCTCGCGAACCCCGACGACCCGAACGTGCTCACGATCGGCTTCGGGCGCCGGTTCGCGACCTACAAGCGGGCGACGCTGCTCTTCGAGAACCTCGACGAGCTCCGGCGGATCGCCGGCGACCCGGAGCGCCCGGTGCTGTTCATCTTCGCCGGCAAGGCGCACCCGGCGGACGTCCCCGGCCAGGACCTGATCCGCCAGGTCACGCAGGTGGCACGAATGCCCGAGTTCGAGGGCCGGCTGCTGCTCGCCGAAGGCTACGACCTGAGGCTCGGGCGGCGCCTCGTGGCCGGCGTCGACGTGTGGCTCAACAACCCGATCTACCCGCTCGAGGCCTCCGGGACCTCGGGCATGAAGGCGGCGATGAACGGCGTGATCAACCTGTCGGTGCTCGACGGGTGGTGGGGGGAGGGTTACCAGGGCGACAACGGCTGGGCGATCAAGCCGGCCTCGAGCGCGCTCGAGCAGTACCGCCGCAACCGCGAGGAGTCGCAGACGCTCTACGAGCTGCTCCAGGACCAGGTGATCCCGGCGTACTACCGCCGCAGTCCGCAGGGCTATTCGCCGGAGTGGGTGAAGATGGCGAAGCGCTCGATCGCCACCATCCTGCCGCGCTTCAACGCCGCGCGGATGCTGAACGAGTACGTGGCGCGGTTCTACCTCCCCGCCTCGCAGCAGTGGCGGCGCTACGCCGACGATCACTTCGCGCGGGCGCGCGAGGTCGCCGAGTGGAAGGCGCGGGTGCGGGCCGGCTGGCCCGGGGTGCGGCTGCGCCGCCTCGACGCGCCGCGACGGCGCATCGCCTTCGGCGAGTCGATCCGCGTCGAGGTCGCGGCCAACCTGCACGGGCTCGCGCCGGGCGACGTCGTGGTCGAGCTGCTGCTGATGCGCGGCGCCCGCGAGCCGGCGGACCGGCGCGTGCGCCACGAGCTGGCGTTCGACGGCACGCAGACCGATTCGGGCGAGCATCGCTACGTGCTCGATCTGGAGCCCGAGCTCTGCGGCCGGCTCGACTACCGCATCCGCGCGTACCCCTGCCACGAGGCGCTGACGCACCCGTTCGAGCTGGGGCTGATGACCTGGCTCTAAGTCGCGAGCCCCGGGGCTCGCCGCCGCCCGCCCGACGCCTTCGACGGAGGAAACGTGAACGAGCTCGCACCCATCCTGCGCTACCTCGAGAGCCCCGCCGCGATTACCGCGTTGCGCGTCGCCCTCATCGCCGTTGCCGCCCACATCGCGATCGCGGTGCTGCAGCGGGGCATCCGCCTCTTCCGCCTGCGGATCGAGCACCGGCTCGGCGACCCGGAAGCGATGAAGCGCGCGCGGACGCTCAGCCGCGTGTTCCGCTACACCGTGACCGTGGTCATCACCATCGTGGCGGCGACGACGATCCTCTCCGAGCTCGGCGTATCGCTCGCGCCGATCCTCGGCGCCGCTGGCATCGTGGGCGTCGCCGTCGGCTTCGGCGCCCAGAGCCTGGTGAAGGACTACTTCACCGGGTTCGTCCTGCTGCTCGAGAACCAGATCCGGGTGGGCGACGTGGTGCGGGTCGCCGACCAGGCGGGCTACGTCGAGGAGGTGACGCTGCGCTACGTGCGGCTCCGCGACTACGACGGCAACGTCCACTTCGTCCCGAACGGCCTGATCACCGCGGTCACCAACATGAGCCTGGAGTTCGCGCAGTCGGTGATCGACGTCGGCGTCGCCTACCGCGAGGACGTCGACGAGGCGTTCGACGTGATGCGCACGGTGGCGCGCGAGATGCGCACCGACCCGGTGTTCGGCCCGAAGATCCTCGACGAGCTCGAGGTCGCGGGGGTCGAGCGGTGGGCCGACTCCGCGGTGGTGTTGCGCTGCCGGTTCAGGGTCGCACCGCTCGAGCAGTGGAACGTGCGCCGCGAGTACCTGCGCCGGCTGAAGAAGGCCTTCGACCTGCGCGGCATCGAAATCCCGTTCCCGCACCTGACCGTCTACGCGGGCGTCGGGAAGGACGGCTCCGCCCCGCCGTTCCGCGTCCGTACGGAAAGCGCTGCGCCGCCCGCCCCGCGCGCCTCGTGACCGACGCGGAGCTCGTCGAGCGCTGCCGCGCCGAGTCGGTGCGGCTGCTCGAGCGCAACCTGTCGCCGGCCGGAATTCTCGCGGCCACCCCAGGCGCGCGCGCCGATAGCCGCGGGTACGCGGCCATCTTCGGCCGCGACGCGTCGGTCTGCGCGATCGGCATGGCGCTCTCGGGGGAGCCCGGCCTCGAGCGCGAGGCCGCGACCGGCCTCGCCACGCTCGCGGCGCACCAGGCGCCGAACGGGCAGATCCCGAAATTCGTCGATCCCCGGCGCGACGAGGCCGACTTCTGGTACCTCGGCTGCATCGACGCGACGCTCTGGTGGCTGGTCGGGCTGGCGCTCCTGGACCGCTTGCGACCGCGCCGCGGCCTGCGCCGCCGCTTCGCGCGGCGCGTGCGCAAGGCGCTCAACTGGCTGGCGTGCCAGGAGCACCAGCGGTTCTTTCTCCTCCAGCAGAACGAGGCGAGCGACTGGGCCGACATCATGCCGCGCTCGGGGTTTGTCCTGTACACGAACGCGCTGTGGCATCTCGTCAAGCAGCTCTACTGGTTGCCCCACGCCGAGGACACGCGGCGCAACGCGAACCAGCTGTTCCATCCCTTCTCGGCGAGCCTCGCCGAGTACCGCCGGGCGCGGCTCCTCGCCCACTACGTGCGCGGCCGCACGCGCAATCGCGACCTGTACCTCAGCTTCGTGAACTTCGCGTTCTTCGGCGACGAGGGCGACGTCTTTGGCAACGTCCTCGCCGTGCTCTGCGGGCTGGCCGACGACGCCGCGCGCCACCGCACGCTGCGCGCGCTGGAGCGCGCCGGCGTGAACGCCCCGTACCCGGTGCGCTCGGTCTGCGTTCCGATCGCCGAGGACAGCTTTCTATGGCGACCATACATGTCACGCCATCGCCAGAACTTCGCTTGGCAGTACCACAACGGCGGCGTGTGGCCGTTCGTCGGCGGGTTCTGGGTCGCGGCGCTCGCCGCCGCCGGCCGGCGGGTGGACGCCAGGCGCGAACTCGTCGCTCTCGCCCGCGCCAACGCGCTCGACGGGTGGGGGTTCAACGAGTGGCTGCACGGCAGGACGCTCGCGCCGAGCGGCATGCGCGGCCAGTCGTGGAACGCCGCGGCGTTCCTCATCGCGCACCACGCCGCGTCCGCGCGGACACCGCTGTTCGGCACGGCGATTCCGCGGCCGACCCGACGCTGACCGCGGCCCGCGCCGGCGGGCATAGAATCCCCCGCCCATGAGCCGTCAACCCGTCGCGCTCGCGAAGACCACCCGGCCGAGCTTCGCCGAGGTGCTCCCGCGCGAGCGGCTGTTCGCGCGCCTCGACCGCGCGCGCGCGAGCCGGGCGATCTGGATCGTCGGCCCGCCGGGCTCGGGGAAGACCACCCTTGCCGCGAGTTACCTCGAGCACCGCAAGCTCCGCTCGATCTGGTATCAGGTCGACGAGGGCGACGGCGACGTGGCCTCGTTCTTCTACTACCTCGAGCTCGCCGCGGCCGAGCATCTGAAGGGGAGGACGCGGCTGCCGAAGCTCACCCCCGAGTACCAGGCCGGCGCCGCGGCCTTCGCGCGCCGCTACGCCCAGGCGCTGTTCCGGAGCCTCGGCCGGAGCTTCGCGATCGTGCTCGACGGCTACCACGAGGTGCCGGCGCAGTCGCCGCTCCACGAGCTGCTGCGCGAGGCGCTCGCCGAGGTGCCGGCCGGCGGCTGCGTGATCGTCACGAGCCGCGGCGACCCGCCGCCGGCAATGGCGCGGCTGCGCGTCAGCCAGGCGCTGGAGGTGATCGGCTGGAACGAGCTGCGCCTGACCCGCGAGGAGTCGGATGCGCTCGCCGCGCGCCGCGGCCAGAAGCTCGCGGAGCGGGCGCTTGCCGAGCTCTACGAGCGGACGCAGGGGTGGCCGGCGGGGGTCGTGCTGCTGCTCGCGCGCTCGCCCGGGGAGGCGACGCTCGACGCCTCGGCCGACTTCGCGGCGCCGCAGCTAGTGTTCGACTACCTCGCGGGCGAGATGCTCGACAAGGCCGACGCGCGCATCCGCGAGCTGCTCCTCAGCACCGCGTACCTGCCGAAGATGACCGGCGACATGGCCCGGGCGCTCACCGGCCGCGAGGACGCCGACGCGACGCTCGCCGAGATCTACCGCAACAACTACTTCACCACCCTCACCCAGGCGAGCCCCGAGCCGGTCTACCAGTCCCACCCGCTGCTGCGCGAGTTCCTGCTGTCCCGCGCGCGCGAGACGCTGTCCAAGGAGGCGCGTCTGGATCTGCAGCGACGGTCGGCCGAGCTCTTGGAGGCGGAGGGGAGCCTCGCCGAAGCGGCGGCGCTGCTGCGCGGGATCGACGACTGGGAGCGGCTCGTCGGCCTGGTTACCCGCCACGCCGAGGCGATGGTCGACCGGGGCATGGGGGAGACGCTCGCGCGCTGGGTCGAGGCGCTGCCCCAGGACGTGCAGCGCGCGCATCCCTGGGCCACCTATTGGCTCGCCGTGAGCCGCACGCCCATCTCACCGCGGGAAGGGCGGCTCCTCTTCGAGCAGGCGTTCGAGCTCTTCGGCCGCCAGCCCGGGGCCGACGTGCAGGGGCTCGCGCTCGCCTGCTCCGGCGCGATGGACGCGATCCTGTACGAGCTCGACGACTTCTCGCTCCTCGACCGCTGGATCGCGGTGATGAGCCGGCTGCTTGCCGATCACCGGGACCTCGCGTCCGGCCCGCTCGAGGCGCGGCTCGCCTGCAGCCTCTTCGCTTCAATGGTGTTGCGCCAGCCGCAGCATCCCGACCTGGTCGCGTGGGTCGAACGCGCCTACCGCGCTTCGCGGGCGCACCCCGATGCGAACCTGCGGCTGTCGGTCGAGCCGCGCGTCGCGATCAGCATTCTCTGGGCCGGCCACTACCCGAAGGCGTGGGAGGTGATCGAGGGCATGCGGCGGCTGGTCCAGTCGCACGAGGTCTCGCCGTTCGCGCGCACCATGCTGAAGCTCGTCGAGGCGATGTACTTCATGCACCTCGCCCAGCCCGAGCCGTGCCTGAAGGCGGTGCAGGAAGGACTGGAGATCGAGCGCGCGGCGGGTGCCCACGTGCACACCGCCCAGCTCCTTTCCTACGGTGCCGGGGGCGCGTTGATGGCCGGCGATCCCGACGCCGCGGAGGGCTTTCTCAGCCAGATCGCCGCGCTGCCGCGGGGCATGGCGCGGTTCGATCAGTGCCTGTTCCACCTCTTCTCGACCTGGCACGCGCTATGGCGACAGGACACGCTGCGCGCGTACCAGCAGCAGAAGCTCGCGCTCACGATGGCGCGCGAGGTCGGCTGTCCGTACTTCGAGGCGCTCTGCCACGTGGCGTCCGCGCACGTGCTCTACGAGAGCGGCGAGGATCGCAACGGGTTCTCGCACTTCCAGCGCCTCTACGAGATCGCGCGCCGCATCAACAACCACCTCCTGGAGTTCACCGGCCTGATGGGCTTCGCGTGCGTCGTGCAGGAGCGGTGGCGGCGGCCGCGGGCGGGGTCGTGGGCGCTGCGGCGCGCGCTCGAGGTCGGCAAGCCGCGCAGCTTCACGGCCTTCATGCTGTGGCGGCCGGAGCCGCTCGCGCGGCTGTGCAGCCACGCCCTCGAGGCCGGGATCGAGCCGCATTACGTGGCCGAGATCATCCGCGCGCGCGGGCTGAAGTTCGACGCGTCGCGCTCGGCGCTCGCCGACTGGCCGTGGCCGTTCCGGGTCTACACCCTCGGGCGGTTCCGGCTGCTCAAGGGGGACGCGGAGGTCACGTTCACCGGCAAGGGGCAGCGCCGTCCGCTCGAGCTGCTCAAGGCGCTCGTCGCCTACGGCGGGCGGCAGGTGAGCGAGGGACGCCTCGCCGAGGCGCTGTGGCCGCGGATCGAAGGCGATTCCGCGCACCGGTCGTTCACCACCACGCTGCATCGCCTGCGGAAACTGCTCGGCGAGGATCGCGCCCTCGTGCTCGCGGAGGGCAAGCTCACGCTCGACGGGCGGTACGTGTGGGTCGACAGCTGGGCCTTCGACCAGGCCACGGCCGGGATCGACGAACTGTTGCGCGGTGACCGCGAGTACGCCGAGCCGGAGCGGCTCACCGCGGCTGCCGATCGGCTGCTGGCGCTCTACGCGGGGTCGTTCCTCGCGGACGAGGCCGAGGCGTCCTGGAGTCTCGCGCTGCGCGAGCGGCTGCGCAGTCGCTTCGTGCGGGTCGTCGGCGAGCTCGGCCGTTTCTGGCGGGAGCACGGCGAACCCGAGCGAGCGCTCACCCTCTACGAGCGCGCGCTCGAGGCGGACGACCAGTCCGAGAGCTTCTACCGCCACCTGATGCTCTGCAACTCGGAGCTCGGACGGCGCGCGGAGGCCGCCGACGCCTACAGCCGCTGCCGCAAGACCCTTGCGGCGCGGCTGGGTGTCGAGCCCTCGCCCGAGACGCGGGCGATCTACGAGAACCTCTTGCAGCGCGTGTAGTTGCGCCGCCCGGCGCCCGCGCGCGCCGTCCCGTAAGCCAGAAGTAACTCACCGGTAAGCGCCAGGAATCGGCTCGCCGGCGAGGATGCGCTCGCACGGCGGGCAGCCTTTGCGCCCCGCCGGCGGCGAAGCACAACCAACGCGGAGGGTTACACCATGACACACACG
>Ga0299906_10004929_pt1 | contig 10900 bp, 10 predicted proteins | sample RVTome_14_FD_200259 | JGI IMG/M metagenome (GOLD analysis project Ga0299906, IMG submission 200259) | Soil microbial communities from uranium-contaminated site in the Upper Colorado River Basin, Wyoming, United States - RVT145D125 (version 2) ... | reverse complement strand
AGCTGCATCCGCTCGTCTGCGCCGCGTTCAACGCGGACTTCGACGGCGACCAGATGGCGGTCCACGTGCCGCTGTCGATGGAGGCGCAGCTCGAGGCGCGCGTCCTGATGATGTCGACCAACAACATCCTGTCGCCGGCCAACGGCAAGCCGATCATCGTGCCCTCGCAGGACATCGTGCTCGGTCTCTACTACCTGTCGCTCGAGCGCCAGGAACGCGTCGGCCCGGCGGACCAGCTACACAATCAGGAAGAAATGGTCGCCGGCATGGCGAGCAACGACCTGATCATTCTCGATCCGGAGAATCCCCGGGTGCCGGTGCAGTTGACCGAGGGCGACGAGGCCAAGATCTGGAAGGCCTTGAAGGCCGGCAAGTACACGGCCCATCGCGTCCCGCGCTATTTCAGCGTGGGCGAGATCGAGCATGCGCTTGCCAGCGGCGCCGTCCACCTCAACAGCCGCATTAAGGCGCGCTACCACGGCGTTGATTCGGAAGGCGAACGCATCATCCATACGGTGCTGTCCACGCCCGGCCGGATGCTGCTGTCGCAGATCCTGCCGCGCAGCAAGATGCTGCCGTTCGGCCTGGTGAACCAGCTCCTGACCAAGAAGGAGATCACCAACGTCATCGACCAGGTCTATCGCCATGTCGGACAGAAGGAGACGTGCATCTTCGCCGACCGGCTGATGCAGATGGGCTTCCGCCACGCCTGTATCGCCGGCCTGTCCTTCGGCAAGGACGACCTGGTCATCCCGCAGTCCAAGGGGAGGCTGATCGCCGAGGCCAAGGAAAAGATCAAGGAGTACGAACAGCAGTATCTCGACGGCCTGATCACCAAGGGCGAGAAATACAACAAGGTGGTCGACGTCTGGTCGGAATGCGGCGACCATGTCGCCGACGAGATGATGAAGTCGATGGAGGCCGGCGCCGGCGGCGAGGTCAACTCGGTCTTCATGATGGCGCATTCCGGCGCGCGCGGCTCGGCGGCGCAGATCAAGCAGCTGGCCGGCATGCGCGGCCTGATGGCCAAGCCGAGCGGCGAGATCATCGAGACGCCGATCATCTCCAACTTCAAGGAAGGCCTGAGCGTGCTCGAGTACTTCAACTCGACGCACGGCGCCCGCAAGGGCCTGGCCGACACGGCGCTCAAAACGGCGAACTCAGGCTATCTGACCCGCCGTCTCGTCGACGTGGCGCAGGATTGCATCATCACCGAGGACGATTGCGGCACCAAGGAAGGCCTGTCGATGGTGCCCGTCATCGAGGGCGGCGACGTCATCGAGGAGCTGTCCGAGCGGATCGTCGGGCGGCATGCCGCCATCGACATCGTCGACCCGCAGAGCAACAAGGTCATCGTCAAGGCCGGCGAGCTCATCGACGAAGATGCGGTCGAGGTTGTCAACGCGGCCGGCATCGACAACGTCCGCGTCCGCTCGGTGCTCACCTGTCGGAGCGTCAACGGCGTGTGCGCGCGGTGCTACGGGCGCGATCTGGCTCGCGGCACGCCGGTCAATATGGGCGAGGCGGTGGGCGTCATCGCCGCCCAGTCGATCGGCGAGCCGGGTACCCAGCTCACCATGCGTACCTTCCACATCGGCGGTGCGGCGCAGGTTGCCGAGCAGACCGGGTTCGAGTCGTCGATCGACGGCACGGTCTCGATCCAGAACAGCAGCCTGGTGACCGACTCCAGCGGCCGCGCGGTCGTGATGAACCGGACCACCGAGCTGGTGGTGCGGGACGCCCAGAAGCGCGAGCGCGTCCGTCACCGCATCCCCTACGGCGCCCGGTTGCTCGTCCGCGACGGCGGCCCCGCCGGCAAGGGCGACCGCCTGGCGGAATGGGATCCCTATACCATCCCGATCATCACCGAGAAGGACGGCATCGCGAACTATGTCGATCTGGTCGAGGGCATCTCGATGCGCGAGGTGGTGGACGAGACGACCGGCATCTCGAGCAAGGTGGTTACCGACTGGAAGCAGCAGCCGCGCGGCGCCGATCTACGGCCGCGGATCACGCTCCGCAACAAGAAGGGCGACGTGATCAAGCTGTCCAACGACCTGGAGGCGCGCTACTTCCTCTCGGTCGATGCGATCCTGTCGATCGAGAACGGCAAGGAAATCAAGGCCGGCGACGTGCTGGCCCGTATCCCGCGCGAGGCGTCGAAGACGCGCGACATCACCGGCGGTCTGCCGCGGGTCGCCGAGCTGTTCGAAGCCCGCCGGCCGAAGGAATTCGCGATCATCACCGACACCGATGGCCGCGTCGAATTCGGCAAGGACTACAAGACCAAGCGCCGCATCGTCGTGGTGCCGCCGGACGAGGAAATGGAGCCGCGGGAATACCTCATCCCGAAGGGCAAGCACATCACCGTTCAGGAGGGCGATTTCGTCCGCAAGGGCGACCTCCTGATGGACGGCAACCCGGTGCCCCATGACATTCTCGAGGTCATGGGCGTGGAGGCCCTGGCCGACTATCTGGTCAAGGAGATCCAGGACGTCTACCGGCTGCAGGGCGTGAAGATCAACGACAAGCATATCGAGGTGATCGTCCGCCAGATGCTCCAGAAGGTCGAGGTCGTCGACCCGGGCGAGACCATTCTCCTGACCGGGGAGCAGGTCGACCGCGACGAGTTCGATGCGGCCAACGACCGGGTCGCGGCGGAGAGCAGCGGCCGTCCCGCGATAGGCAAGCCCGTGCTCCAGGGCATCACGAAGGCGTCGCTGCAGACCAAGTCGTTCATCTCGGCCGCGTCCTTCCAGGAGACCACCCGCGTGCTGACGGAAGCCGCGGTAAACGGCAAGGTCGACAGGCTGGAAGGGCTGAAGGAGAACGTCATCGTCGGCCGCCTGATCCCGGCCGGTACCGGCAGCGTCATGAACCGCTTCAAGACGCTGGCGGCGGAGCGGGATCGCGCGCTCACCGCGCTCCAGGCGCGGGAGAAGCCGGCCATCGCCTCGGGCGACGGCGGGCAGGCGGAAAAGTCGGAGGTGGCGTAGGGAATCGGCCCGGCGGCCGCCCCGTTCTCGGAGGCGGCCGCCGTGTCGGGTGCAAGGGCTCGAAGAGCCCGGAAAAGGTCGATCTTTCTCTTGACGGTGTATAGGGCCGTCACTAGTATGCGCCCTTTCTCGGAGGGGGCTAGGTGGTAGAGGCCGGTCTGGGGAAGTTCGACCGGACCTTCTAAACACAGCCCCGGGAAGTCTAGAGCACGACATAAGCCGGAACGCCGGCTGCTTTTCCCGGTCCATGCGGCCCGCAGCGGAGCATTTTCTGGCTTTGCTGTCGGACGCATTTTACGCGGGCGAGGCAAGGTTACGGGGCCGTGATGGCCGGAATCAGGGGTTTGACGCGGCCGGAACGGCCGGCGCCCCGACGCGATGGAGAGAGTTGAGAGCAGCAGATGCCGACGATCAACCAATTGATCCGGAAGGGACGTCACGACAAGCCGACGCGGAACAAAGTTCCGGCGCTGGAGGCTTGTCCGCAGAAGCGCGGTGTCTGTACGCGCGTGTACACCACCACGCCGAAGAAGCCGAACTCGGCTCTGCGTAAGGTGGCGCGCGTGCGTTTGACCAACGGCTTCGAGGTCACCAGCTATATTCCGGGCGAGGGGCACAATCTGCAGGAACACTCGGTGGTGATGATCCGTGGCGGGCGCGTCAAGGACCTGCCGGGCGTTCGTTATCACATCATCCGCGGGACGCTCGATACCCAGGGCGTCGACGATCGCCGTCAGCGCCGGTCCAAATACGGCGCGAAGCGGCCCAAATAGAGCGGCGGGGAACAGATCATGTCGAGACGTCGTCGCGCCGAAAAGCGCACCATCCTACCGGATGCCAAATTCGGCGATATCACCGTCAGCAAGTTCATGAACAACGTCATGCTGGAAGGCAAGAAGTCGGTGGCCGAGCGCATCGTCTACGGCGCGCTCGAGCTCATGCAAAAGCGCTCCGGCAACGATCCCGTGAAGGCCTTCCACGACGCCATCGAGAATGTCCGTCCGCATCTCGAAGTTCGATCGCGCCGGGTCGGGGGCGCCACCTATCAGGTGCCGATCGAGGTGCGCTCGGAGCGGGCGCAGGCGCTCGCCTTTCGCTGGATCATCCAGATGGCGCGCGGACGGAGCGAAAACACGATGACCGAGCGGCTGTCCGCGGAGCTGCTCGACGCGGCGAACAACCGGGGGGCGGCGGTCAAGAAACGCGAAGACACGCACCGTATGGCGGAGGCGAACCGCGCCTTCTCGCATTACCGCTGGTAGTGAAACCGCTTACTGGGATCGGACAGCTATGGCACGCGTAACCCCCATCGATCGGTACCGTAATATCGGCATCATGGCGCACATCGATGCCGGCAAGACGACGACGACCGAGCGCGTACTCTATTATACCGGCCGTTCGCACAAGATCGGCGAGGTCCACGACGGCACCGCCACGATGGACTGGATGGAGCAGGAGCAAGAGCGCGGCATCACCATCACCTCCGCCGCGACGACCTGTTTCTGGCGCGATCACCGAATTAACATCATCGACACCCCGGGCCACGTCGACTTCACCATCGAGGTCGAGCGCAGCCTGCGCGTCCTGGACGGCGCGGTCGCGGTCTTCGACAGCGTGGCGGGGGTGGAGCCTCAATCCGAGACGGTATGGCGGCAGGCCGACAAATATGGCGTGCCGCGTATTTGTTTCATCAACAAGATGGATCGTATCGGCGCCGACTTCTATCGCTGCGTCGATATGATCGTCGACCGGCTGGGCGCGACGCCGCTTGTGCTGCAGCTGCCGATCGGCGTCGAGGACAAGTTCATCGGCCTGGTCGACCTCGTGCGCATGAAGGGCATCGTCTGGAAGGACGAGTCGCTTGGCGCCGAATTCAGCGTCGTCGAAATCCCGGCCGATATGGAAGTCGAGGCGATGAGCTACCGCGAGAAGCTCGTCGAAGCGGCGGTCGAGCTGGACGATACCGCGATGGAAGCCTATCTCGAAGGCAACGAGCCTGACGAGGCGACGCTGCGCGCCTGCATCCGCAAGGGCGTGATGGCCGGCGCCTTCGTGCCGATCATTCTCGGCTCGGCCTTCAAGAACAAGGGCGTGCAGCCCCTGCTCGACGCTGTGGTCGACTACCTGCCGTCGCCGCAGGACGTGCCGGATATCGACGGCATTCTGCCGAACGGCGAGCCGGCGGCGCGCGAGGCGGTCGACGAAGCGCCGTTCGCCGGTCTTGCGTTCAAGATCATGACCGATCCGTTCGTCGGATCGCTCACCTTCGTGCGCATCTATTCGGGCGTGCTCAACTCGGGCACCGGCGTGCTCAACTCGGTGAAGGATTCGAAAGAGCGCGTCGGCCGCATGCTGCTGATGCACGCCAACCATCGGGAAGACATCAAGGAAGCCCGGGCCGGCGATATCGTCGCGCTGGCCGGCCTCAAGAACGTCACGACGGGCGACACGCTGTGCGACCCGGCGAAGCCGATCATCCTGGAGAAGATGGAGTTCCCGGACCCCGTCATCGAGATGTCGGTCGAGCCGAAGACCAAGGCCGACCACGACAAGCTGTCGGCGGCGCTGGCGCGGCTCGCGCAGGAGGATCCCAGCTTCAAGGTGTCGACCGACCAGGAAAGCGGCCAGACCATCCTGAAGGGTATGGGCGAGCTTCACCTCGACATCATCGTCGACCGCATGCGGCGGGAGTTCAACGTCGACGCCAATGTCGGCGCGCCGCAGGTGGCCTACCGCGAGACCATCAGCCAGAAATACGACTGCGACTACACGCACAAGAAGCAGACCGGTGGCTCCGGCCAATACGCCCGCATAAAGGTGCTGTTCGAGCCTGGCGAGCCGGGCTCCGGCTACAGCTTCGAGAACAAGGTCGTCGGCGGGTCCGTGCCGCGGGAATATATCCCCGGCGTGGAAAAGGGCCTTGCCGCGGCGCGCGAGACCGGCGTGCTGCTCGGCTTCCCTGTGATCGACTTCAAGGCGACGCTGCACGACGGCGCCTACCACGAGGTGGACTCCTCGGTCATGGCGTTCGAAATCGCCGCGCGGGCGGCGTTCCGCGAGGCGATGCCGCGCGCGAAGGCAAAGCTGCTCGAGCCGATCATGAAGGTCGAGGTCGTCACGCCGGAGGACTACACCGGCACGATCACGGGCGACCTGGCAAGCCGCCGCGGGCAGGTGCAGAGCATGGAGATGCGCGGCAACGCCCAGGTGATCAACGCCATGGTGCCGCTGGCGAACATGTTCGGCTACATCCAGACGCTGCGCTCGTCCAGCCAGGGCCGCGCGCAGTTCACGATGCAGTTCGACCACTACGCGGAAGTGCCTCAGTCCGTGGCGGACGAAGTGCGTGAGAAATTGGCCTAACAAAATGAGCGTGAGATAGGGATTCTGAGCCAATGTCGAAGAGTAAGTTTCAGCGAACGAAGCCGCATTGCAACATTGGTACGATTGGTCATGTTGATCATGGCAAGACGACGCTGACGGCGGCGATCACGAAGATCCTTGCCGAGACGGGCGGCGCTACGTTCACGGCGTACGACCAGATCGACAAGGCTCCGGAGGAGAAGGAGCGCGGGATCACGATCAACACGTCGCATGTGGAGTACGAGACGTCGGCGCGGCACTACGCGCATGTGGACTGTCCGGGGCATGCGGACTACGTGAAGAACATGATCACGGGGGCGGCGCAGATGGACGGTGCTATTCTTGTGGTTTCGGCGGCGGACGGTCCGATGCCGCAGACGCGGGAGCACATCCTTCTGGCGCGCCAGGTTGGGGTTCCGTCGCTGGTTGTCTACATGAACAAGGTCGACCAGGTGGACGACGAGGAGCTTCTGGAGCTGGTCGAGCTGGAGGTCCGGGAGCTTCTGTCGTCGTATGATTTCCCGGGGGACGACATTCCGATCGTGAAGGGGTCGGCGCTTGCGGCGCTGGAAGGGAAGAACCCTGAGATCGGGGCGAGCTCGATCAAGGCGCTGATGGAGCAGGTTGATGCGTATATCCCGCAGCCAGACCGCCCGAAGGACAAGCCGTTCCTGATGCCGATCGAGGACGTATTCTCGATCTCGGGCCGCGGCACGGTTGTGACGGGCCGGGTTGAGCGGGGGATCGTGAAGGTGGGCGACGAGATCGAGATCGTGGGCATCCGGGCGACGACGAAGACGGTGTGCACGGGCGTCGAGATGTTCCGGAAGCTTCTGGACCAGGGCGAGGCGGGCGACAACATCGGCGCGCTGCTGCGCGGCGTGGACCGGGAGGGCGTTGAGCGGGGCCAGGTTCTTGCGGCGCCGGGCTCGATCACGCCGCACACGAAGTTCAAGTGCGAGTGCTACATCCTGACGAAGGAGGAGGGCGGGCGTCATACGCCGTTCTTCTCGAACTACCGTCCACAGTTTTACTTCCGGACGACGGACGTGACGGGTTCCGTCGCGTTGCCGGAAGGGACGGAGATGGTGATGCCGGGCGACAACATCGCGATGGAAGTGTCGCTGATCGTGCCGATCGCGATGGACGAAGGTCTTCGTTTCGCGATCCGCGAAGGCGGCCGGACCGTCGGCGCCGGCGTCGTCACCGCCATCGTCGAGTAGGAATCTGCCGGGAAAAGCGCCCAACATGTGCTGGGCGCTTTCTTCTTAAAGGGCGTTGAAATGGATAACCAGAATATACGGATACGCCTGAAGGCGTTCGATCACCGCGTGCTCGACCAGTCGACGCAGGAGATCGTGAACACTGCGAAGCGGACCGGTGCGCAGGTGCGGGGCCCGATCCCGATGCCGACGCGCATCGAGCGCGTGACGGTGCTGAGGTCGCCGCACATCGACAAGAAGAGCCGGGAGCAGTTCGAGATCCGCACCCATAAGCGGCTGCTCGATATCGTCGATCCGACGCCGCAGACGGTCGACGCCCTGATGAAGCTCGATCTCGCGTCCGGCGTGGACGTCGAGATCAAGCTGTAAGGCCATCGAATCCGAGGGAATGTGAACGCGATGCGAAGCGGACTGATCGCACGGAAAGCAGGAATGACCCGCGTCTTCACCGAAGACGGGCGGCACGTACCGGTAACCGTGCTCACGGTCGCGGACTGCCAGGTGGTTGCCGTGCGGACCGAAGAGAAGGACGGCTACACGGCGGTTCAGCTCGGCGCAGGCCGCGCCAAGGCGAAGAACACGACCAAGCCGATGCGCGGCCATTTCGCGGCGGCCCAAGTCGAGCCGAAGCAGTATGTCGCCGAGTTCCGCGTCAGCCCCGATGCGCTGATCGCCGTCGGCGCCGAGCTGTCGGTCGAGCATTTCGTGCCGGGCCAGCGTGTCGACGTGACCGGCACCAGCATCGGCAAGGGCTTTGCGGGCGTCATGAAGCGCCATAACTTCCGCGGCCTGCGGGCGACGCACGGCGTTTCGGTCTCGCACCGCTCGCACGGCTCGACCGGTAACCGCCAGGACCCCGGCCGCGTCTTCAAAGGCAAGAAGATGGCCGGCCACATGGGCGCCCGGCGCGTGACCGGCCAGAACCTCGAGGTGGTGTCGGTCGACGCCGAGAACGGCCTGATCCTGATCAAGGGCGCGGTGCCCGGCGCACGCCAGGGCTGGGTGCTCGTCAGCGACGCCGTCAAGCGTCTGGCGCCGGACGGCCTGCCGTTCCCGGCGGCGGTGAAGGGCGGCGCGGCAGCAGCGCCGGCTGCGGAACAAGCGGCCGAAACTCCGGCCGGGGAAGCGAAGAATGAAGAGTAAGGTCCTCACGCTCGACAACAAGGCCGCCGGCGACATCGATCTCGATGACGCGGTGTTCGGCGCCGACGTGCGCAAGGACATCCTGGCGCGCATGGTCAACTATCAGCTGGCCAAGCGCCGCGCCGGCACGCACAAGGTGAAGTCGCGCGGCGAGGTCCAGGGTACGACCAAGAAGGCGTACAAGCAGAAGGGCACCGGGCGCGCGCGTCACGGCTCGCTGCGTGTCGTGCAGTATCGCGGCGGCGGCGTGGTGTTCGGCCCGGTCGTCCGCGACCACGGCCACAGCCTGACCAAGAAGGTGCGCAAGCTGGCGATGAAGTCGGCGCTGTCGGCCAAGCAGGCGGACGGCAAGCTGGTCATTCTGGACGAGGTCAAGCTGGGGGACGGCAAGACCAAGGCGCTGCTCGAGAAGCTGGGCAAGCTCGGCCTGTCGAGCGCGCTGATCGTGGGCGGCGCGGAGATCGACAGCAACTTCGCCCGGGCGGCGCAGAACATCGCGATGATCGACGTGCTGCCGATACAGGGCGCGAACGTATACGACATCCTGCGGCGCGACACCCTCGTGCTGACGCGGGAAGCCGTCCAGACGCTGGAGGCGCGGCTCAAATGACGTGGAAGTATTTTCGCAAGACGGCGGTGAGCAAGGAGCGGCAATACGAGCTGCTGCTCTCCCCGGTCATCACCGAAAAGGCGACGCTGGGCTCCGAGCATAACCAGGTCACCTTTCGCGTGCCGCTGGACGCGACCAAGCCGGAGATCAAGGTCGCGGTAGAGCAGGTATTCGACGTGAAGGTACTGTCGGTGAACACGCTCCGCCAGCAGGGCAAGAAAAAGATGTTCCGCGGTCGTCGCGGGCAACGCAGCGATTACAAGAAGGCGATCGTGCGGCTTGCCGAAGGCCATTCGATCGACGTGACGACAGGGATCTGACCTCATGGCGCTTAAGCAATACAATCCGAAAACGCCGGGAATGCGCCAGCTCGTCCTGGTCGACCGGTCCGAGCTCTACAAGGGCCGGCCGGTCAAGAAGCTGACGCACGGCCTGACCAAGTCCGGCGGGCGGAACAACCACGGGCGCATCACCATGCGCTGGCGCGGCGGCGGCCATAAGCGGCTGTACCGCATCATCGACTTCAAGCGCCGCAAGTTCGACATGGTCGGCACGGTGGAGCGGATCGAATACGATCCGAACCGCACCGGCTTCATCGCGCTGATAAAGTACGAGGACGGGGACGTCGCCTACATCCTGGCGCCGCAGCGCCTGCGCCCCGGAGACAAGGTGGTGTCCGGCCAGCGGGTCGACGTGAAGCCGGGCAACGCCATGCCGCTCAGCAGCATCCCCGTGGGCACGATCGTGCACAATGTGGAGATGAAGCCGGGCCGCGGTGGGCAGCTTGCGCGCTCGGCGGGAACATACGTCCAGCTCGTCGGCCGCGACCAGGGCTACGCCCAGCTCAAGCTGGCTTCCGGCGAGTTGCGTATGGTCCACGGCGACTGCATGGCGACGATCGGCGCCGTGTCGAATCCCGATCAAGCGAATATCGTGATCGGCAAGGCCGGACGTAACCGCTGGCTCGGCAGGATGCCGTCGGTCCGCGGGGTTGCGATGAATCCGGTCGACCATCCGCATGGCGGCGGCGAAGGCCGCACCTCGGGCGGCCGTCACCCGGTCACGCCGTGGGGCAAGCCGACCAAGGGCAAGCGCACGCGTTCGCGCAAGAAGCCGAGCAGCAAGCTGATCATCCGGCGCCGCCGGGTGGGCAAGAAGTAGGGAGGGCCGAGACGTGTCGCGTTCCGTTTGGAAAGGTCCGTTCGTCGACGGCTATCTGCTGAAGAAGGCGGAGAAGGCTCGCGGCTCCGGCCGCAACGACGTGATCAAGATCTGGTCGCGCCGGTCGACCATTCTGCCGCAGTTCGTCGGCATCACCTTCGGCGTCTACAACGGCCAGAAGTTCATTCCCGTCCTGGTGACCGAAAACATGGTCGGGCACAAATTCGGCGAGTTCGCGCCGACCCGAACCTTCTACGGGCACGCGGCGGACAAGAAGTCGAAGAGGGCCTGAGCATGGGTAAACCGAAAACCGAGCGTAGCTTGGGCGACGACGAGGCACGCGCCGTGTCGGGTTTCATCCGCACCAGCCCGCGCAAGCTGAACCTGGTCGCGCAGTTGATCCG
>Ga0299906_10004927_pt1 | contig 10902 bp, 7 predicted proteins | sample RVTome_14_FD_200259 | JGI IMG/M metagenome (GOLD analysis project Ga0299906, IMG submission 200259) | Soil microbial communities from uranium-contaminated site in the Upper Colorado River Basin, Wyoming, United States - RVT145D125 (version 2) ... | reverse complement strand
CGACGTCAACGTGCTGCGCTCGACCTCCTCGCCGTGGATCGCCGCCGCCACCGCCGGGCTGGCCGCCGGACGGCACCAGCTCGTGCAGACCCAGGAGCACTGGACCATGGCGGGCCGCCACCTGATCGTCGAGGGGACGCTCGACGAATACGGCAAGAATCCCCATTTCGTCGCGCACGCCCTCCACCAGCTCCCCGACTCGCAGCTCTTCCCCTACCACGAGTACGGCGAGGGTCATCAGTGGGGGATGACGATCGACCTCGGCGCCTGCATCGGCTGCAACGCCTGCGTGGTGGCCTGCCAGAGCGAGAACAACGTGCCGATTGTGGGCAAGGAGCAGATCTCGCGCGGACGCGAGATGCACTGGCTGCGCATCGACCGCTACTTCGTCAGTCACGGCGACGATGACGGCCACGGCGTGGCGGCGGAGCCCGAGATGGCTTTCCAGCCCATCCCGTGCATGCACTGCGAGAACGCCCCCTGCGAGCAGGTGTGCCCGGTGGCGGCCACGGTACACGACGCCGAGGGCCTCAACGCCATGGTCTACAATCGCTGCATCGGCACCCGCTACTGCTCGAACAACTGCCCCTACAAGGTTCGGCGCTTCAACTTCTTCAACTACACCAAGGACACGCCCGAGATCCTCAAGATCGCCGCCAATCCGGACGTGACGGTGCGCTCGCGCGGCGTGATGGAGAAGTGTACGTACTGCCTGCAGCGGATCAGCGAGGCCAAGATCGCGGCGGGGCGCGAGGGCCGGCCGGTGCGCGACGGCGAGATCAGGACCGCCTGCCAGCAGACCTGCCCGACGCAGGCTATCGTCTTCGGCGACGTCAACGACCCCGAGAGCCGGGTGTCGCGGCTGAAGGCGCGGGAGCTCGACTACACGCTCCTCGGCGAGCTCAACAACCGGCCGCGGACGTCGTTCCTGGCGCGGCTCAGGAACCCCAACCCGGAGTGGGAGGAGCAGGCTTGAGCAAGGCCACCTGGAGACTCGTCGTGGCGGCCGTCGTCGTCCTGGGCCTCTCCGGCTGCATGCGCGGCTGCACCTCCTCGCGCCCGCCATTCCACCTCAACCCGAACATGGACCAGCAACCCAAGTACCGCGCCCAGGAGGCGAGCGACTTCTTCTACGATGGGGCGACGATGCGGATCCCGGTCGCCGGTACGGTGGCGCGCGGCGAGCTGCGGGAGGACGTGGCCTTCTTCGAAGGCAAGGACGAAGCCGCCGGCCACGTGACCGCCAACCCGCTGACCGCCGGCCTTGCGGGCGACGAGCTGGAAGCCGTGCTCGATCGCGGCCACCAGCGCTACGAGATCTATTGCACGCCCTGCCACGCCGCCAACGGCAACGGCAAGGGCATGCTCTGGGACCGGGCGCAGATCCAGGCCGGCGACCTGCGCCAGGAGCGCCTGGCGCAGGCGCCCGAGGGCGAGCTTTTCGACGTGGTGACCAACGGCCTCGGCCTCATGCAGGGCTACCGCTATCCCATCCCGGCCCGCGACCGCTGGGCCATCGTCGCCTACGTGCGCGAGCTGCAGGCGGGGAGGGGAAGATGAACCGCCCCCCTGTTTGGCTCATCGGACTGGGCGTCGTCGCGTTCGTCGCCGCGGTGATCGGCGCCGGATGGCTGGCCGTGAACTTCGACGAGAAGCTCTCCTTCAAGTCGCCGGTGCGCGGGGACGGGAGCTGGACGCCGCGCGAGCAGGCCGTCGAAGACCAGGCCGCCGCCCAGGCCGAGGCTGACCTCACGAAGCCCTATCAGGAGGAGGAGTACCGGGCGTTCCCCAGGGTCGGCAGCCGGGTCGCGATCTGGGTCGTCGCCCAGCTCCATCTGCTCTTCGCCGCTTTCGTGCTCGCGGTGCCGATGTTCGCGGTGGCGATCGAGGCGATCGGCCTCAAGACCGGCGATCCCCGCTACGACAAGCTGGCCTACGAGTTCACCAAGCTGCTCTCGGTGTCGTTCTCGCTGACGGCGACCTTCGGCGCGGGCCTGACGTTCATGCTCATCGCCCTCTACCCGAAGTTCACCAACTACCTGATGCACGTGTTCTCGCCGACCTTCCTGCCCTACGTGCTGCTCTTCTTCGCCGAGGCCGGCTTCCTCTACACCTACTACTACGGCTGGGGCAAGTTCGGCCCCAAGACGCACCTCTTCCTCGGCATCATGTTGAACGTCGTGGGCACCGGCATCATGGTGATCGCCAACGCCTGGCTGACCTTCATGATGACGCCGTCGGGCATCTCCGAGACCGGAGCTTTGATTTCGACCTGGGAAGCGGTGGCGAATTACACCTGGATGCCGATCAACATCCACCGCGTGATCGCCAACCTGGCCTACGGCGGCTCGGTGGCCGCCGCCTACGCCGCCTACCAGTTCCTCAAGGCCAGGGACGACGCCGAGCGCGCCCATTACGACTGGATGGGCTACATCGGCAATTTCGTGGCGATCGTCGGCCTGCTGCCGCTGCCCTTCGCGGGTTACTGGCTGGCCTCCGAGATCTACGCCTTCTCCCAGACCATGGGCCTGACCATGATGGGCGGCGCCTTTTCCTGGCTCTTCATCATCCAGGCGGTGCTCATCGGCAACCTCTTCCTCTTCGCCAACTGGTACCTGTGGCTCGGCATGGGACGCATCCCCGGTGCCGAGCGCTTCCGCTCGGTGATCAAGTACCTGCTGATCGTCATCACCGTGTGCTTCGCGGTGTGGGCGACGCCGCGCTCGATCATCTCGACCGTCGAGGAGGTGCAGGCGATGGGCGGCTCGTCCCATCCCGTGCTCGGCTACCTCGGCGTGATGTCGGCCAAGAACACCGCCGTCAACATCCTGATCCTCACTACCTTCCTGAGCTTCCTGCTCTACCGGCGCAGCGGCCAGTCGCCCACCGTCAAGTGGGCCAGGACGGGCAACCGGATCCAGTTCGCGATCTTCGCCGCCGCCACCGTGACGGTGATCGGCTACGGCATCGCCGGCTACTTCGTCGACGCCGCCACGCGCATCGGCTTCTCGCGTCCGCAGGTCGGCTCGGTGCTGCTGGCGATGATCCTGGTCACCGCGCTCGACGTCGCCATGATGCGGGGCGCGACGAAGACGGAAACGCAGTGGGGCAAGATCAGCCCCTTGTCGCAATACGCACTGATCGCCCTGGCGGTCACTTTCACGTGGCTGATGGGCCTCATGGGCTACGTGCGCTCGGGGCTGCGCCAGCACTGGCACGTCTACGGCGTGATCCGCGACACCTCGGTCGACGCCTTCACGCCCACGCTCGGCTTCGCCACCAAGGTCGTGTCGGTCACGGTGCTGATCTTCTTCGCGTTGATCGGCTTCGTCTTCTGGCTCGCCGGCCTGTCGGGCAAGAAAGCCGCCGTCCAAGCGCCGGCCGAAGGGCACGAGCCGGCCGCCGAGCTCGGCGCGGCGCACTGATCCGAGGATGATCGAAACGATGTCGAAGATACCGATTACCCTCCAGCTCGTCGTCCTGACGCTCGCCCTGACCGGCTTCTACACCATGGTGGGTCAGGCCGTGCCGCAGAAGGAGGTCGCGGCGCCGGTGGTCATCGAGATCGCGAGGGACGTCTCCTCCGAGGAGATGGCCGAGATCGGCCGCGGCATCTACGAGGGCAAGGGCATCTGCTACACCTGCCACGCCAACACCTCGCGCTACCCCGACCTCCAGGGCATCGCCACCCGCGCCGCTGGCCGCATCCCCGGCTACAGCGCCCTCGACTACATGACGGAGACCCTCTACCAGCCCGACGCCTACCTCGTCGAGGGCTTCAATCCGGGCATGCCGGTGGTCAACAAGCCGCCGATCGGGCTCACCGACGACGAGATCCTGACCGTCATCGCCTACCTCCAGACCCTGGGCGGCACGCCCACGGTGACCATGGAGACGAAGCACGCCTACAACGGCGGCGCGCCCGCCGGCGCCGGCGCGGCGCCGGTCGCGGTCGCCGATGCCGGAGTGGCGGAGGGCGGCGCCGCCGCGCAAGGGCCGCTGGCGGCCTACGGCTGCCTCAGGTGTCACGCCGCCGACCCCGAGACGAAGCTCGAAGGCCCGGGCCTCTTCGACGTCGGCTCGCGTCTCGGACGCGACCAGCTCCTCGCCGCGCTCGTCTACCACGAGGGCGACGACGGTCTCGACCAGGTCACCCAGGCCGAGCTCCAACAACTGGTCGCGGTCATGGCCGAGATGAAGGGACAAGGATGAGCTGGCTCTTCTTCGTCGTCTTCGCCGCCATGATCGCGCTGCGGGTCCTCGAGACCCGCGGCGTCGTCAAGCTCAACATGCTCGCCTGGCTCGCCGTCTGGGTGGTCGGGCTCTACGTGGCGGTTCGCTACGGATTCCACGTGCCGGTGCCGACGTCGGTGGTCAAGATCTACATGGGCATCGCCGTCCTGGCGCTCCTCGCCTACGTGCTGACCGACCGCCAGCGCATCCGCGAGGTCACCGGGCCGCTCACCGCCTTCATCGTGGAAAAGCGCTACCAGTCGCTCCTGGCCGCGGTCGCGCTGCTGATCCCGGCGCTCGTCGCCTACCAGGTCTGGGCCGGGATGACGCGCGAGCCGCAGGCCCCCAACTTCCCGCGCTCCGTCCATCCGGCCTCGCCCGACTCGATCACCGTCCACGACAAGGAATTCGCCCTCAACCGCCTCGACAACCCGTACCGCGCGCTGCAGACGCAGGACCCCGCCGCCTTCCAGGAGCACGTGGAGGCGGGGAGAGTGGTCTACTACCAGAACTGTTTCTATTGTCACGGCGACCTGCTGTCGGGCCAGGGCATGTTCGCCCACGGGCTCAACCCGATCCCGACCAGCTTCCAGGACGGGTCGATCATCCCCATCCTCCAGGAAGGATTCCTCTTCTGGCGCATCGCCAAGGGCGCTCCGGGCCTTCCCGAGGAGGCCGGCCCCTGGGACTCGGCGATGCCGGCCTGGGAGAGCTTCCTCACCGAGGACGACATGTGGAACGTGATCCTCTTCCTCACCGACTTCACCGGCTATCCGCCCCGTCCGCGGGAGGACGTCCACGAATGAAGCGGTACCTCGCGCAGACGGCTGGCGCCGTCCAAATCCCCCCCCCAACCCCCTCCTTTCTCAAAGGAGGGGGAGCCGGAGTCCGGATTCCGGTTCCCCCCTTCAAGAAAGGGGGGCCAGGGGGGATTTCCCGCGAAGCGGGCTCTTGGATCCTCCTCATCTTCTTCCTCCTCGCGCTGCCCCTGCAAGCCCAGGACCTCGAGCGCGGCAAGCAGGTCTACGACAAGTGGTGCGCCCACTGCCACGGCGAGACCGGCGACGGCGAGGGCGTGGCGGCCTCGCGCCTCAACCCGAAGCCGCGCGACTTCACCGCCGGCAAGTACAAGATCCGGATGACCACGACCGGCAACCTGCCGACCGACCAGGACCTGGAAAACGCCGTCCGCAACGGCCTGCCCTACTCCTCGATGCCGGCCTTCCCGGCCAATTTCATTCCCGACGGCGATCTCGACGCCCTGGTGGCCTACGTCAAGTCGTTCTCGCCCGACTTCGCCGACCCCGAGCTGGCGGATCCGGAGTCGATCGCCATCCCGCAGCCGCCGCCCTACGACGGGGAGCGGGCGCAGACCGAGGGCCGCAAGATCTACGAGGAGACGGGCTGCGCCCGCTGCCACGGCAACCTCGGCCGCGGCGACGGCATGTCGGCGCCCACCCTGGTCGACGACTGGGGCCACCCGATCCGGGTCGCCGACCTCACCATGCCGTGGACGTTCCGCGGCGGCGGCACCCGCCGCGACATCTTCCGCACCATGTCGACCGGCTTCAACGGCACGCCCATGCCGGGCTTCCACGACAACCTGGGCGCCACCCCCGAGGAGAGCCGGCAGCGCATGTGGGCGATCGTCGACTACATGCTCTCGCTCTCCGGCGGCCCGGCCCAAGGCGAGAAGTCCGAGGCCCCCTACGGCAACCTGTTGACCGCCGTCGGCACCGACGAGGAGCTCGACGTCGCGCGCGGCAAGGAGCTCTTCGCCGGCGCGCCGGCCACCCTCTTCCCGATCGTCGGCCAGATCATGGAGCCGGGCCGCAACTTCTACCCGTCAGCCTCCGCGATCCGCGCCCAGGCCGTCTACAACGACGACGAGATCGCCTTCCTCCTGACCTGGCACGACATGCGCGCCGAGACCTCGGGCGCCAACGCCCCCGACCTCGCCGTGCCCCTCTGGGACGATCAGCTCGCCGCCGCCGGCCAGCCGGAGACGGACAAAGCGGACGACGCCGGCGACTTCTGGGGCACCGGCGAAGAAGAGGAGGAAGACGCGGGCGGCGACTTCTGGGGCGCCGAGGAAGAAGAGGATGCCGGAGACGACTTCTGGGGCGACGGCGAAGACGAGGAGCCCGCCGGACCCACCGGTCCGGACACTGAGCTCTCCGACGCCGTGGCCCTGCAATTCCCGCTGGCCATGCCCACCGGCGTCCGCCGCCCCTACTTCATCTTCGGCGACGCCCAGAACCCCGTGGACCTGTGGTTCCGCGACCTCGGCGCCGGCGAGGGCTCGAATTGGGTGGGCCGCGGCAGCGCCGCCGTCACCCCGTCGGACGTCGAGCCGCCCGAGACCTGGACCCGCTACGAGGACGGCGAGTGGGCCGTGATCTTCAAGCGCCGGCGCAAGGGCCGCGGCGCCATCAGCTTCGAGCAGGACACCTTCGTCCCCATCGCCTTCTCGGTGTGGGACGGCTTCAACCGCGAGCGCGGCAACAAGCGCGGGCTCACCGGCTGGCGCCACGTCTACCTCCAGCCGCTCGAGGAGCCCGCCTGGCAGTGGCCGGTGGCGCGCGCCGGCCTCGGCGTGCTCGCCCTCGAGCTCCTGATCATCGGCCTCGTGCGCCGCCGCAGCGGCAAGGCCGAAGCCGGCGCCGCGCCCCACGCCGCCGGACAAACCGCGTAGGATTCGACCGCAGAGCTCCCACGGAGAAGACCGATGTACCAGACCATCTACGTCCCCGTCGACAACTCGGACCACTCGAACCGCGCCGTGCGCACCTCCATGGCGCTCGGCAAGGCCTTCTCGTCGAAGCTCGTCGGCAGCCACGTCTACGCCGCGCGCATGCACGACTACCGCTTCAAGCAGATGGAGTTCACCCTGCCCGAGGAGTACCTCGAGGAAGGCGAGCTGGCGCGCCAGCGCAAGATCCACGACAGCCTGATCACCATGGGCCTCGAGCTGATCTCCGACTGCTACCTCACCGACATGGAGAAGCGCTGCCTCGACGAGGCCCTGCCGTTCGAGAAGAAGATGATGGACGGCAAGCACTCGACCGAGATCCTGAAGGACATCCGCGAGTCGGACTACGACCTGGTGGTCATCGGCGCCCTCGGCATGGGCCGCACCAAGGACGCCCAGATCGGCTCCGTGTGCCAGCGCGTGGCCCGCGAGGTCGACCGCGACGTGTGGGTGGTCAAGCACCTGCCGCAGCAGGACGAGCCGGAGCGCGACACGATCCTCGTCGGCGTCGACGGCAGCCCGGAGTCCTTCGGCGCCCTGATGACCGCCCTGGACCTCGCCAGGCGTTTCGACAAGAAAGTCGAGCTCATCGCCGTCTACGACCCCTACCTGCACTACGCCGTGTTCAAGAGCATCGTCGAGGTGCTCACCGAGAAGGCGGCCAAGGTCTTCCGCTTCGAGGAGCAGAACCAGCTCCACGAAGAGATCATCGACACGGGCCTCGCCGAGATCTACCAATCGCACTTGAACGTCGCCGAGAAGATCGCCGAGGGCGAAGGCGTCGAGGTCACCAAGACGCTGCTCGACGGCAAGTGCTTCCAGAAGGTCCTCGACCACGCCCGCAAAGTCGAGCCCTGGGTGCTGGTAGTCGGCCGCACCGGCGTCCACAAGGACGAGGCGGAATCGGGCCTCGGCTCCAACACCGACAACCTGCTGCGCCTGGCGCCCTGCGACGTGCTGCTCACCACCTCGACGCACGTGCCCGAGCTCGACGTCAAGGCCGAGCAGTCCATCCATTGGACGCCCGAGGCCGAGACCCGCGTCGGCCGCGCCCCGGAGCAGGTGCGCGGCATCGCCCGCACGGCGATCCTGCGCCTGGCCCTCGAGAAGGGCCACAGCGTGGTGACCAGCGACCTGGTGACCGAGGCCATGGACCGCTTCATGCCGCGCTCGACGGCGAAGCAGACCGAGGCGCTGGCCGAGGCCCTCGCCTTCGACAAGGCGCGCGGCGGCCAGGTGTCGATCTGCAAGCAGTGCTCGACCGTGGCCCTGGTGGCGGATCCGGTGCGTTGCACCATGTGCGGCGGGGCGGACTTCGACCGGGTGACGAAAGAGATCGTGGACAAGATCGCGGCGGCGGAAGGCGGCGTCGAGGAGGAGACCACGTACGACGGCCGCAAGCTGCGTTGGACCCAGGAGTCGCGCAAGGCCTTGAAGGTCCTGACCGACGCCTACCAGCGCCGCCGCGCCAAGGCGCGCATCGAGAAGGCGGCGCGCCGGGCCAGGATGGAAGTGGTGACGCTCGAGCTTGCTCAGCGCTTCATCGAAGAAGAGGGCGGCGTGCTTTACGAGACCGCCGCCAGGCACGAGGAGAGAGCTGAAGGGACGCCGGCTGCGGAGCCGGCCCCGTCGGCGCCGGAGGCCGCGGGCGAGGCGGAGGACGTGAAAGTCCTCGCCCGCGACAAGTCGGGCACCCCGCTCCTGTCGCGTTGGAATTGGACGGAGGCGGCCATCGAGCGCGTCCTCCGGGTGCCGAAGGGCTTCATGCGCGACCGCACCCAGACGCGGATCGAAGAGCTGGCGGCGGAGCGGGGTGCCGCGACCATTGAGCTGGAGCACGTCGAGGCGGGAATCGAGATCGGCCTGAAGCTGATGAAGGAGATGATCTCGACCTACGGCGGCGCCTCGCCGGAGGTGAAGGCGGCCGAGGCGCCGAAGGCCGAGTGCCCGGTGCCGGAGGCGGAGCAGCAGGCGTCCGCCGGAAATGGTAAGTCCGGGAACGGCAACGGCAAGGGACGTCCGCTCAACGAGGTGAGCGTCATGTCGGAGCTCGACAAGGCGCGTCAGGGCCTGGGCGAGGCCGACGCCTGACGGCTATTCCAGGGCGCTCTCCGCGCATCGCCCGTCCTCCGTTCCGGTAGGGGCAGACCTCCGTGCCTGCCCTCCCTCGCGCCCAGCGAGGGATCTGCTGCCATCGAGTCCCTCCGGACTGTAGAATGTCCTCGGAGATGCCGAGCCCACCCGACGTGCGTCAGGAGGATCTATGCCAGCCAGAGAAGCCTTACACAGACTCGTGGACTCACTTCCCGAGCGCGATCTCCCAACGGCGGCCCGAGTCCTCGAAGCCTTGAGCAGCACTGCCGATCCGGTGTTGCGCTCGCTCGAATCTGCACCGCTCGACGACGAGCCTGACGACGACGACTTGGACGGCGGCCTCACAGAGGCACGGCGAGAAGCACTCGAAGGGACGCTTGTCGCCCATGAAGAGGTCAAGCGAGAGTTCGGGCTCCGATGATCTGGGGCCTCGTCTGGACGCCGCGAGCGCTCAAGGACCTGCGGAAACTGGATCCGCCGGTCCAGGCGCGCATCGTCGAGGCCGTGGAACGGTACGCGAGAACAGGGATAGGCGATGTCGTTCGACTGACTGACGTCGATCCGCCGGAGCATCGGCTCCGGGTGGGGGACTGGCGGGTTCGCTTTCGGCGAGACCCAGCTCAAGCCATCCTGATCATCCTCCGCGTCCTGCGTCGGGACCAAGCCTATTGACGATGGCCACAAGCGAGGGAACTCCTCGTCGGCGACGGCTCGTCCGAGCGCGCTCGGCGGCGCGCTCGGCCCCTCCTTCTCGCCGAGCTCAAGAAGCTTTGCCTGCGAGCCAGCGGCGCGAGCCATCGTCGCGCGCCTCACCTGCCGGTCACTCCGGCAGACGATGACGGTCACTGGGACGTACTCATTCAACGGCGAAGGTCGTACTCATTCTCATTCAAAGAGAACCGACGAACTTCGCGTACTCCATTCAACGACGAACTTCGCGTACTCCATTCAACGACGAACTTCGCGTACTCCATTCAACGAGAATTCGGCGACCTTCGTACTCCATTCAACGAGGATTCGGCGGCGACCTTCGTACTCCATTCAAACGATGTACTTCGTACTCCAAACGTCATCGTTGATGAATTCCATTGCTCTCGGGTAGAGATCACCGACGGTCTTCAATGATGGTCTGGGCGACCGGCTTCCCGCGAACCGCGACGCCGCGCAGATCGCGCGGCTTGCCGCTAGCCCAGGCCACCCTTTCTGACTTCTTGAAGGTCGTTTACCACTCGGTGTGCTTCACTGAGGAAGGCGAGCTGGCGCGCCAGCGCAAGATCGCGAGGTCGACCGCGACGTGTGGGTGGTCAAGCACCTGCCGAAGAAGGACGAGCCCGAGCGCGACACGATCCTCGTCGGTGTCGACGGCAGCCCCGAGTCCTTCGGCGCCCTGATGACCGCCCTGGACCTCGCCAGGCGCTTCGACAAGAAAGTCGAGCTCATCGCCGTCTACGACCCCTACCTGCACTACGCCGTCTTCAAGAGCATCGTCGAGGTCCTGACCGAGAAGGCGGCCAAGGTCTTCCGCTTCGAGGAGCAGAACCAGCTCCACGAAGAGATCATCGACACCGGCCTCGCCGAGATCTACCAATCGCACCTGAACGTCGCCGAGAAGATCGCCGAGGGCGAAGGCGTCGAGGTCACCAAGACCCTGCTCGACGGCAAGTGCTTCCAGAAGGTCCTCGACCACGCCCGCAAGGTCGAGCCCTGGGTGCTGGTAGTCGGCCGCACCGGCGTCCACAAGGACGAGGCGGAATCGGGCCTCGGCTCCAACACCGACAACCTGCTGCGCCTGGCGCCCTGCGACGTGCTGCTCACCACCTCGA
>Ga0299906_10004926_pt1 | contig 10903 bp, 3 predicted proteins | sample RVTome_14_FD_200259 | JGI IMG/M metagenome (GOLD analysis project Ga0299906, IMG submission 200259) | Soil microbial communities from uranium-contaminated site in the Upper Colorado River Basin, Wyoming, United States - RVT145D125 (version 2) ... | reverse complement strand
TCTCCCACGGTCACCAAGGATGGCGTGACCGTCGCCAAGGAGATCGAGCTCGAGAACGCCTTCGAGAACCTCGGCGCGCAGATGGTCCGCGAGGTGGCGAGCAAGACCTCCGACGTGGCGGGCGACGGTACGACCACCGCCACCGTACTCGCTCAAGCCATCCTTCGCGAGGGAACCAAGATGGTCGCCGCCGGGATGAACCCCATGGACCTCAAGCGCGGGATCGACAAGGCCGTGGCGGTCCTGGTCGAGGACCTCGGCAAGCAGTCGAAGAAGACGCGCACCACCGAGGAGATCGCCCAGGTGGGGACGATCTCCGCCAACGGGGATGAGACCGTCGGCAGGATCCTCGCCGAGGCGATGGAGAAGGTCGGCAGGGAGGGCGTGATCACCGTCGAGGAGGCCAAGAGCATGGAGACCACCCTCGACGTGGTCGAGGGCATGCAGTTCGATCGCGGCTACCTGTCTCCCTACTTCGTGACCGACCCCGAGACCATGGAGGTGGTCCTCGAGGATGCGCTGCTCCTGCTGCACGAAAAGAAGATCAGCAACATGAAGGAGCTGCTGCCGCTCCTCGAGCAGATCTCCAAGCAGGGTCAGCCCATCCTGATCGTGGCCGAGGACGTGGAGGGGGATGCCCTGGCAACCCTCGTCGTCAACAAGATCCGGGGCACCCTGCGCTCCGCGGCCGTCAAGGCGCCCGGCTTCGGCGATCGCCGCAAGGCCCTGCTCCAGGACATGGCGATCCTGACCGGCGGGCAGCTCATCGCGGAGGAGCTCGGCCTCAAGCTCGAGGGCGTCACGCTCAAGGATCTGGGTCGCGTCAAGAAGGTCGTGATCAGCAAGGACGAAACGACACTCATCGAAGGCGCAGGCTCGAAGAAGGACATCGAGGCCCGCTGCGACGAGATCCGCAAGCAGATCGAGGAAACCACCTCGGACTACGATCAGGAGAAGCTCCAGGAGCGCCTGGCGAAGCTCGCCGGCGGCGTGGCGGTGCTCAAGGTGGGCGCTGCCACCGAGAGCGAGATGAAGGAGAGGAAGGCCCGGGTGGAGGACGCGCTGCACGCGACGCGGGCGGCGGTCGAGGAGGGCGTCGTGCCCGGGGGCGGCGTGGCGCTGCTCCGCGCACAACGCGCCCTGGACGGCCTCGAGGAGAGCCTCCCCGAGGATCAGCGGGCGGGCGTCAGGATCGTACGCCGTGCGGTCGAAGAGCCGCTGCGCTGGATTGCCGGGAACGCCGGGCTCGAGGGATCGATCGTCGTGGAGAAGGTGAAGCGAGGCCGCGGAGCGTTTGGCTTCAACGCGGCGACCGAGGTCTACGAAGACCTGGTCGAGGGAGGGGTCATCGACCCCACCAAGGTCGTGCGCGCCGCGCTCCAGAACGCCGCCAGCGTGGCGTCCCTGCTCCTCACCACCGAGGCGCTCATCGCCGAGAAGCCGCAGGCGACGGGCAGCGGGAGCTCCATGGGCAGCATGCCCGACATGGGCGACGGGGGGATCTGAGCCGGACGGGCCCGAGCTCGCTCCGATTGCGGGGGCAGCGACCGGAATGCCATGAAGCGAATCCACGTCGGTTCCCGAGTTCGCATCGCAGACCGGGCGATTCTCGAAGCCGCGCTGCGCTTGCCCGAGCCGCGCCGTCCGGCGCCCGAGCAGATGCTCTGGGCGGAGCGGGCGGCCAGAGTCACGGGCTATCGGCGCGGCTCCGAAGACCGTTCGCTGTACGCACTCGAGGCTGCGCCGGGGCTCTGGCCGGAGGACTGGATCGATCCCATCTGACGCGCCGCGGGGCCGCGCTTCGTGGCGCGCATCCCCCCTGCCCTGCTACAAAGACGCCTAGCAGCACCCACTGGAGAGCCAGGGTCGTGAGCTCGGACGACTCGCTTCAGGAGCCGACGAAAGCGCGCACGATCACCCTCGACGGCGACCGGGTCGCCTATCGGGCCGCCGGCAGGGGTCCACTGCTGCTTCTGGTCCACGGCATGGCCGGCAGCTCCGAGACGTGGGCGCAAGTCATGCCGGCGCTGGCCGAGCGATTCACGGTCCTGGCCCCCGATCTGCTGGGGCAGGGGGACTCCGACAAACCCCGTGGCGACTACTCACTCGGCGCCCAGGCCAACACGCTCCGCGACCTGATGGACGCGCTCGGGCACGAGCGCGCCACCCTCATCGGCCAATCCCTCGGAGGCGGGGTGGCCATGCAGTTTGCGTATCAGTTTCCGGAGCGCTGCGAGCGTCTCGTCCTGGTGGACAGCGGTGGACTGGGCCGAGAGGTCACGTTCTACCTGCGCATGCTGACCCTGCCCGGATTCGAGCCGGTGTTTCCGCTCTTCTGCTCGCCCTGGCTGCGGGACGCTGGAGAACGCGTCGCCACGTGGCTCGGCCGCGCGGGCGTGCGGTCCACGCCCGCCCGCCGGGAGGTCTGGCGGAGCTACGCGTCGCTGGCGGACGCCGCGAGCCGCCGCGCATTCTTTCGCAGTCTGCGCGAAGTGATCGACTTCAGCGGCCAGGCGGTGTCCGCCCTTCGCCGACTGCACCGGGCCGTGCAGCTTCCGACCTTGATCGTGTGGGGCGCGCAGGATCCGTTCATTCCGGTGAGCCACGCACTGACGGCACACCAGGCCATCCCCGGCAGCCGCCTAGAGATCTTCGAGGGGGTGGGCCACTACCCGCACTGCGAAGCCCCCGAGCGCTTCGTCGAGGTGCTCAGCGACTTCATCGCCTCACGGAGCCCGCCCGGCTGAGGCCGCATGCACCCCAGCCGGCGGAGGGACGTTTCCCAGGCCGATCAAGCGTCCGCGCCGGGTTCGAGCCCATCGAGTGCACGGTCTTCGTGCCGCGCACGCGCGACTAGGCCGCGGCCTCGCGATCCAGCGCGGTGATCAGCTTGTCCGCGGCGTGCACGCAGGCCTCCGCGATCGCCTCCACCATCCTCTCCCTGAACTCCAGCTGCTCGCCCCTGCCCTCGGGCCCACGATCGACACGCAGCAGCCGCTCCTCGCGCACGGCCGTTACGAACAACTCGCTGGCGATCCTCTCGCGTCTCTCCTGGCGGTCCATCTGCTTCCTCCCAATGGGGCACCAGCCAATGTAGCCGCCCCGAACCGCGACGCCCCGCCACCGCAGCCACCAGCAGGACACCGCCGCCGAGAGCCTCGATGCGCAGGACCCGCGCGAACGGCTTCCTCGGCCGGTCCACGATCTCCGCGGGGAGCCGATCGAGAGCTCGATCCGAGCCCATCCTGGCTCGATGGCACTCAGAACCTCTGGAGGCCCGTTCGTATGCCGCTCAGCCGAGCAGCACGTGAACCCGGTGCTCCGAGCCGTCGTCGCACAGGGGTACGAGCCCTTCTCCCGAGAGCAGGGCTCCGTCGATGCTGACCCGCGACACTCCGCGGCAGACTCCCTTTGGGTTCTCCACGCTGATCCGGTAGAGCGTCCGCCCATGGCGATAGCTGATCTCGAAGCGTTCCCAGTCCCGCGGAATGCAGGGGTCGATGCAGAGAGCGGAGCCGCGCTTCCGGAATCCGAGAATGTATTCCAGGCCTGCGCGGTAGAGCCAGCCAGCCGCCCCCGTGTACCACGTCCAGCCCGCCCGCCCCACGTGGGGCGCCTCGGAGTAGAGATCTGCGGCGACGACGTACGGCTCGCCCTTGTAGCGGTGCAAGCTCGCGCGACGGCTGGTATGCCGGATGGGGCTCAGGAGACCGAATAGCTCGACCGCCTTGTCTCCTTCGCCGAGCATGGCGAAGGCGATTACCGACCAGACTGCAGCGTGCGTGTACTGGCCGCCGTTCTCCCGGATGCCGGGGACGTATCCCTTGACGTATCCCGGATCCAGCGCCGTTCGGTCGAAGGGCGGGGAGAAGAGCAGCATCAGGCGGTCGTCCCGACGCACGAGGCGCTCTTCCACGGAGTTCATGGCCTGGCGTGCCCGCTTCTCGTCGGTCGCGCCGGAGAGCACGGCCCACGACTGGGCAATCGCGTCGATCTGGCACTCTTCGTTCTCCGCCGATCCGAGCGGCGTCCCGTCGTCGAAGAAGGCGCGACGGTACCACTGTCCGTCCCAGGCCTCCGCGCCCAGCGACGCCTCGATGGAGGCGGCCGTGTCCTGCCAGCCTGTTGCGCGGTCTCCATCCCCGCGGCGCTCGGCGATCCGGGCGAAGTCCTTCAGGTTCGCGACGAGAAACCAGCCCAGCCAGACGCTCTCCCCTCGCCCCGCAATGCCAACGCGGTTCATCCCGTCGTTCCAATCCCCGGACCCGATCAGTGGAAGACCGTGGCTGCCCAGGCCGAGGCTCCGGTCCAGCGCCCGTGCGCAGTGTTCGTAGAGCGTTGCCCTATCGGCCGATTCCCTGGGCTCGAAGTACGCCTCCTGTTGGCTCTCCTCGAGAACGGGCCCTTCGAGCCAGGCCACCTCCTCGTCGAGGATCGCCTCGTCCTCGCTGGTCAGGAGGTAGTGGAGCACCGCATACGGCAGCCAGAGGCGGTCGTCGGAGATGCGGGTCCGCACCCCGCGGCCCGACGGCGGATGCCACCAGTGCTGAACGTCCCCTTCCCGGAACTGCCGCCCAGCGGCTCGCAAGATGTGTTCGCGTACGAGCTCCGGTCTCGCCACCGCCAGCGCCAACACGTCCTGGAGCTGGTCACGGAATCCGTACGCTCCACCCGATTGGTAGAACGCAGAGCGGGCCCAGATGCGGCAGGAGAGCGTCTGATACAGGAGCCAGCGGTTCAGGAGCAGGTTCATCGAGGGATCGGGCGTCTCCACCCGGACGGTACCCAGCACCTCGTCCCAGTGTTCAGTGACCTCGGCGAGAACTGCGTCGCCGTCCACCGCGCGGTAGCGCTCGACCAACGACCGGGCCTCCTCGGGATCCTTCCCCTGGCCCAGCAGGAACAGCACTTCCGTGCGCTCCCCCGGCTCGAGCTCCACGTGCGTCCGGAGGGCGGCGCAGGGGTCCAACCCCGCTCCGGTCCTCCCCGATAGCTCCTTTCCCCGCTCCAGCGATGCGGGGTGATCGAGGCTCGCGTTCCGGCCCAGGAACTCGAGCCGATCACCCGTGCAGGAGGTCTGGCGGCCGCCCAGATCGGCGAACGCGATACGGTCCGCGAACTCCCTGTTCCAGGCGTTTCGGGCAAACAGGGCTCCCGTCTCGGAGTCGATCTCGGTGACGACGTGCGAAGCAGAAGCGGTGCGTGAATCACCCAGCACCCACTCCGCATAGGCCGTAATCGAGAGCCGCCGCTTGCGGTCCGACCGATTCTCCAGGTTGAGGCGCGAGATCTTCACGGAATCCTGGACGGGTACGAGCTGCAGCAGATCCAGCGCGATGCCGTGGGATTCGTGCTCGAAACGGCTGTATCCCTGGCCGTGCCGGATGACATACGGCCAGGGATCCTCGCGGATGGGAAGCAGGGTCGGCCCCCAGACCCGACGGCTGTCCTCGTCACTCACGTAGAACGCCTCCCCGGGCGTGTCGCTGACGGCATCGTTCGACCAGGGTGTGAGCCTGTTCTCGCGGCTGTTGGCGGACCAGGTGTAGCCCGAGCCCGACTCGGAGACTTCGAAGCCGAACGCTGGGTTCGCCACCACGTTGATCCAGGGAGCCGGGGTCCACTGTCCCTTCCCCAGGACCGTGACGTATTCGCGGCCGCCCCGCGCGAATCCGCCGAGACCGTTCTCGAACTCCAGGTCCAGGGCCGGAGGAGCAACGACCTCGGCCGCCTCGGGCGGAGGACGCAGACGCCGCGGGAGCGGGCCGGGGCGGGGCCGGCCCAGCCGGACCACCTGCTCGGACAACGTCCCCCGGTGCGCGGGAATCACGATTCTCGCTGCGGCGAGCAGCAGCATCTGGTCCTGCGCCGACACGAGATCGGCGCGGAGCAGGTACACGCCTCCGTGTCTCCGTCGCGAGTCTCCGCTCGGCGCCTGGCTGGTCCGCAGCATCCCTTCGAGGGATTCCTGGAGTGCCTGTGCGTAAGAGGCTCCGCTGGCGTTGAGGATCACGAGATCGGCGGCGATCCCCTTCATGCGCCAGTACTCGTGCGCCCGCAGCAGCTGTCGTACGACGTCCCGCTCCTCGTCCCGCTCGATGCGGACCAGGGCGATGGGCAGGTCGCCGGAAATGCCGTAGGGCCAGAGGCCGGCCGCGCCGATGCGGTTACCCGCCATGACGTGAGGCGCCGCGCGGAGCGTGGGATCGGTCTGAAGCAGACGGTTGACCAGACGCTGGAAGAGATGCGCCTCGTCCTGGGTGATCCGCAGGTGGTGCAGCTGGACCTGGGCCTGCGTCCAGGCCAGGGAGCTCTCCCTCTCGAACGTGGCCGGCTCACGGTACTTCTCCGCGATCTGGAGCGCCTCCTCCCGCGTCGGAGCGACGAGGCTGGCGAACGTGAGACGAACCGTCGCTCCTTGCGGAACCGCCAGCCGCTGTCGGAGGCTCACGATGGGGTCCAGGACCGCTCCGGTAGTGCCCGACAAGGGGCCTCCGTCGTACACGGACAGCGGCGTCCGGATCCCGCGGCCTCGGCCCAGGAAGCGCGCGCGATCGCTCTCGTGCTGCAGCGGCGTGGTCGGCTCCCCGCCGACCGCGACCAGGTGAGCGAGCCAGACCTGGGGCTCGTCTGCGGAGCGTGGGCGCCGCCTCGCTAGCAGCGTCCCGAGCTCGGGCACGAACTCCGTCTCCACGAATAGGTTCGAGAAGGCGGGGTGGGCCTCATCGGCGCCCTGGGGAGCCAACACCACCTCCGCATAGGACGTGAAGTCGATCTCACGGTCCCGGCTCCCCACGTTGGTCACCGCCACCTGGCGGAGCTCGGCATCGTCCTCGGGGGAAACCACGATCTCCAGGGTGATCGAAAGCGACCGGTCTCGCTGCATGATCTTCGCCCGGTCCTCGGAATATACGACTTCGTAGTGGTCGACCTCGCTCCCGCTCGGCTGGAAGCCCGCGGACCAGAGTTCCCCGGTTTTCGCATCCCGCAGAAAGACGAACGTGCCCCACTGGTCACGCGTGGTGTCCTCCCGCCAGCGGGTGACGGCGAGATCGTTCCAGCGGCTGAAGCCGGAGCCCGCGGCCGTGATCATCACCGTGTAGCGCCCGTTGGAGAGCAGGTGGGTGCGCGGCGTGATGTCGTGCGGCGACTCGAACCTCCGCAAGGTCGGGAGAACGAGGTCGCGAACGAGCGGTGCCACCCGAACCTCCTCGCCCCGGGGCCGGGTCACCGCCACCGAACGCGGTGTTCGTTCCTGGAGCAGGAGCTCCGCGGCCTGCACCATGGGATGGGCGTGGAAGCGCCTCGGAGTCAGGCCGTCCTGAACCACGTTGCCCAGGGCGACCAGGGTCATCCCCTGGTGATGGGCCATGTAGCTCCGAACCACCGCCACCCGCTCCTTCTCGGGCAGATTCGAAGGCGTGTAGTCGAGGGCTTCGTAGGACCCGTACGCCCCTCGGATTCCCGACTCCTCGAGCCTCGCAAAGTTCTGGAGCGCAGCCCTCGGTTCCAGCATGGCCGCTAGTGCAGTCGCGTACGGAGCCACGACCACGTCCTCGAAGAGTCCGCGCTTCAGGCCCAGACCCGGGACACCGAAATCCGAGTACTGATACGTGAGCTCCACGTCGCGAACGTTGTGAGCCGATTCGGAGACTCCCCAGGGAACGCGCCGCTCCGCGCCGTACTGGATCTGGCGCGCCACCACGAGCCGGCAGCTGAGGTCCAGCAGGCTGCCCGCGGGCTGCCGCATCACGAGCAGCGGCATCAGGTATTCGAACATGGAGCCCGACCAGGAGACGAGCGCCGCACCGCGCCCCACCGGCGTGAGGGCCCGACCCAGCAGGAACCAGTGCCGGGGCGAGACGTCGCCCTTGGCGATGGCCACGAAGCTTCCCAGCCTTGCCTCGGAGGCCAACAGGTCGTAGCAACTCGGGTCGAGCGTTCCCTCGGCCACCCGATAGCCGATCGAGAAGAGCTTCCGCGAGGAGTCGAAGAGGAAGCGGAAGTCCATGGCCTGGACCATCCCCTCGGCGCGCAGTGCCAGGGCCGAGAGCCGGTGCCCGAGGCGCGTCTCCGCTCTCTGCGACGCCTCCAGACCCTCCTGCATCCGAGCTGTCTCCAGATCCCCGGCGAGGCTCGCGACGCATTCCCGCACACTCTTCGACCACGCCAGGACCTCGGATCGGGATCCCCCCTCGACCTCGCTCGCGAGTGTGCGCGCGATGTCGAGGAGCTTGTCTGCCTGGGCCTCCAGCTCGGCGAGCCGGCGCATCCACTCGGGAAGCGATGTCGGGGGCTCGTCGAGGGCAGCCGCAATCGCCTCGGCGGCGTCGCGCAGATGCGTCTCCGTGACCGTCTGCGTACGTCGGGGACCCTCGCCCTCCTCATCCGCCTCGAGAACCAGCGCCAGAGCGTCCCGGATGCCCTCCAGGGTCTCCGGGCCGAAGAGGGGGCAATGCACGAGCTCGCGGCACGCTTGTGCCACGGCGATCAGGTGCCCTGCCAGATTGCCGCTGTCGACCGTGGAGACGTAGATGGGATCGAGCGGCCGGAGGTCGCGCGTGTCGTACCAGTTGAAGAAGTGCCCGCGGAAGCGCCGCAGGCCCGCCATGGTATCGAGGGTCTGCTCGAGCCGTTTCGCCATGTCGAGGATCCCGATCCAGCCGAAGTCGTGGGCGACGGTCGTACTCAGCAGGTAGAGACCCAGATTGGTCGGCGAGGTGCGGTGAGCGACGGTGGGCTCGGGATCTTCCTGGAAGTTGTCGGGCGGGAGGGCGTTCTCCTCTTCGTTCACGAAGGTCTCGAAGAAGCGCCAGGTGCGGCGGCCGAGCTGGCGCAATCGGCGCTTCTCGGCCGGGGAGAGGGCCTCCGCCTCCACGAGTCTCGGCGGCAGGCTCATCCGCCAGGCGACGACTGGAGACAGCGTCCAGAGGAGGAGGAACGGCGTGGCCAGCGGCCAGGCTCCCGGCGCGAGCACGACGACGAGCAGGCCCGCCAGAACGGCGAGGACTACGCCAGAGGCCTGGTGCCGGCAGAACGCGCCAAGCGCCAGGTCGACCCCGTACCCTGCCTGGGCGGCCGGAACCCACTGCAGGAGGTGCCGCTTCGTGACGTAGAGCCGCGCCAGTGTGCGCACCACGGCGTCCGCCATCAGCCAGGCCTGGTGGGCCAGCATGGTGATGGCCAGGAACGCCTGCGACAGCGCCACGACGGCGTCCTCGGCCACCGCGCGGAGATGGCTGCGCTTGGAGATCCCCCGCCGTCGGGGGACGACGCCGTCGAGAACCGGGATGAAGGCCGGTACCGCGACGGAGCCCACGAATAGACCGGTCCAGAGGAGCGCGGGAGCACCCGGCAGGGTCCAGGCGGCCGCGGCCAACAGAAACGACGAAGGGGCAGCGAGGCTTCGACGAAGGTTGTCGACCATCTTCCACCGGCTCCGGGCGGGAATGCGAGGCCCCGGTCTCCGTCCCGCAGCGTCGCGCGCGTGGCCCAGCATCCAGGGGAGGAGCTGCCAGTCACCCCGCACCCACCGATGCTGGCGGCGCGCGGCCACCTCGTAGTTCGAGGGAAACTCCTCGAAGAGATCCACGTCCGTCAGCAGCCCGGTCCGCGCGAACAAGCCCTCGAAGAGATCGTGGCTGAGAAGCGCGTTCTGCGGGGCCTTTCCCTCCAGCGCCGTCTCGAAGGCATCGACGTCGTAGATCCCCTTGCCCGTGTAGGACCCCTCTTCGAAGAGGTCCTGATACACATCGGAGACCGCGGCCGCGTAGGGGTCCACGCCCCCGGGGCCCGAGACGATTCGCTGATAGGTCGTGCTGGCCGGGCCGGTGGGTAGCGACGGCGTGATCCGCGGCTGCATGACCGCGTAGCCCTCGACGACGCGCCCCTGCCCGCGGTCGAAGCGTGGCCGGTTCAAGGGGTGCGCCATCGCCCCGACCAGGCGGTATGCGGTGCCCTTGGGAAGCCGGGTGTCGGCGTCCAGGGTGATGACGTAGCGGACGCCCTCGGGCACCGTGGGCGGTCGCCCGCGGACCGGAACGAACGACGTGTCCCCTGCGCCTCGAAGCAGCCGGTTCAGTTCGTGGAGCTTCCCTCGCTTCCTCTCCCAGCCGATCCACTGGCCTTCCCGGTCATTCCACAGACGCCGGCGGTGCAACAAGAGGAATCGCGCCCCGCCGCCGGATGGACCCTCGTAGCGTGCATTCAGACGCTCGATGCCCTCGGCCAACGCGACGACCAGATCTTCGTCCCCGGGCATGCGCTCGCAGGGCGCATCCACCCAGTCGGTCAGGAGGGCGAAGTGGAGATGGCCTTCCGGGTTGGCCAGATAGTGCACCTCGAGTCGTTCGAGCTGCTTTTCGAGGTCGGCGAGGCTCGTGAGCAGCGAGGGCACGGCGACCAGGGCCCGAAGCTCGGGAGGCACGCCCTGCGCGAGCTCGAGCTTCGGAAGCCTTCGGGGCGGAAGCAGGGCCGCCACCAGCCGATGAACCAGGGACACCGCGATCTCCGAAGCGGGCACGAGCCCGAGGACCGCCAGAAGGACGAGGCTCCAGCGCCCTGCCCCCGCGGACCCGGCCATGAACAGGAGGCCACAGAGCTGGAGGGCGGTGAGGGCAGCGATCCCTCCCAGATAGCCCGCGGTCGCGTGGGCGCGGCAGCCCCGGACGAGCCAGGTGCGCAGGGGAGAACGAAAGCCCAGTCGCCGCTCGAAATCCTTCCTGCCCCTGGAGACGAGGAAGTACCCCGGATCCTCCTCGGCCCGCTCGGGGACACCGGGAAGCCTCGCCTCGCCCGACAGGGCATCGCCTTCCACCGCGGGGGGCGGCGTTTGCCGGTTCTCCTCGGCTGCGTTCCGCGCCAGCAGCACGGCTTCCCGCGCCACCTCGATCTCCGACCGCCC
>Ga0299906_10004925_pt1 | contig 10903 bp, 9 predicted proteins | sample RVTome_14_FD_200259 | JGI IMG/M metagenome (GOLD analysis project Ga0299906, IMG submission 200259) | Soil microbial communities from uranium-contaminated site in the Upper Colorado River Basin, Wyoming, United States - RVT145D125 (version 2) ... | reverse complement strand
TTCGGCGCGGAAGCCGTACTTGTCCACGTACGGGTCGAGCACCTCCAGCGCGCCCGCCTGAGCCAGGTCGGGCATCCACGCCGGGATCACGTTCAACGCGTCATAGGCGCCGGTGCCCGCGCGGTATTCCTGCATGATCTTGGTGAACATCTCCGCCACCGGCACCTCCACCACCTTCACCTTGCAGCCGGTGAGCTGCTCCCACTTGGGGCCCGAGAAGTTGAGCGGATCGAGCGACTGCAGGCCCGCCTCCCAGACGATGGTGATGGTCTTGCCCGCGCAGATCTTCTTGGCCGCATCGACCGCGCGCTGCGCGGCGCTTTGCGCGCCCGCCGCGCCCGACCAGGCCAGGGCGGTGATGGCCAGAGCAGGCAGCAGCGCGCGCTTGAGCGCCGCGAGCTGCCGCAGGCCGGATTGAGCCTGGGACATGAGGTCTCCTCCTGAGTATTTTGAGTTTTGCTTCTCGACCCGATCGCTCGGGCTGGACAGCCGGGGGATTATGTTGACGGCGGTGCGGCAAAGTCAAGCAAGGGCGCGGGAGACCGCGGATGTTGCGCTGCGGCAGAGGCAACCCGGAGCGGATGGTTTACGCTAGTGCGTCGCTCGCCAACCTGCCAGGAACGACCTTGACCACCTCCACCGCGCATATCATCCGCGACCACCGCACGTCTCGCCGTCCGCTGCCCCGGCTCGAAGACGGCGTGCGTCCGATGGACGAGGCCCAGGCCTACGCCGTGCAAAGCCAGCTGCACAAGCTGCTTGCGCCCGACCTGGGCGCGGTGGTCGGCCACAAGATCGGTTGCACCACGGCGGTGATGCAGGCGTTCCTCAACATCCCCAACCCTTGCGCCGGGGGCGTGTTCGCAAAGACCGTCTACGCCAGCCCTGCGCGCGTGCGCCATGCCGACTATCTGCACGTCGGTGTGGAATGCGAGATGGTGGTGCGGCTCGGGCGCGACCTGCCGGCGTCCGGCGCACCTTTCACGCGTGCCTCGGTGGGCGACGCCGTGGAGGCGATGATGGCCGGGATGGAGATCGTGGACGACCGCTACGTGGACTACAGGTCGATGGATACGCCGACCCTGATCGCCGACGACTTCTTCGACGCCGGCTGCGTGCTCGGCGCCGCGGTGACGAACTGGCGTGCGCTCGATCTCACCGCGCTCACCGGCGTCACGCTGATCGACGGCGTCGAGGCCGGGCGCGGCCGCGGCGCCGACGTGATGGGCCATCCGTTCGAGGCGCTCGCCTGGCTCGCCAACAACCTGGCGCGGCGCGGCCAGCACCTGCGCGCGGGCGAGTTCGTGTTCACCGGCAGCGTGGTGGAAACCAAGTGGGTGAACGCCGGCGAGCGCGTGACGATGCGGATCGAAGGGTTGGGGGCAGTGGAGGCGGTGTTCGAGTGAGTGCGGTCGAAAGGGGTGACCGAGAAGCGTGACCGAGAAGCGTGACCGAAAGGCGTGACCGGAAGGCGTGACCGAGAAGCGTGACCGGAAGGCGTGACCGAAAGGCGTGACGCCTGCTGACCGCCAGCCTCTCCCCCGCAAGCGGAGGAGAGGGAGCTCTGTTTGTCACGCACCTCGGTCACGCTTTTCGGTCACGCCGTTCACAAAAAAGCGGCGCCCTCTCGGACGCCGCCATTCTCGAACCCAACTACGCTTGATCAGTACAGCACGATCGGATTGCCCGGCGAGCCGGTCGCGCCGATCATCCGCAGCGGCGCCCAGATGAACGCGCCTTCGTAGATCTTGTTCTTGACCAGCGACTCGGTGTCCACGTTCTCCAGGTTCCAGATGCCGCGGCGGGGCATCATCTCGGTGTGGCAGGGCACAGCGTAGTCGCCGCCTTTCTCACCGAACGGTTGCGCGTCATTGGCGGAAGTGTCACCCATCTGCAGGGCGATGTCGCGCGAGGCGAAGTACTCGCAGGCGCTGATGCCGAAGCCCGGCTCGCCCTGAGCGAAGATCGCCCGAGCGGCAGCGCGCTGCTCGGAGGTCAACGACTTGTAGCGGCCGTTGCCCCAGGTGTTGCCCTGGCCGGTGTGCAGTGCCACGCAGTCGCCCGGGCCCGGCTCGGCCACGCCCTGCATCTTCAGCGCACCCTTCACGTCGTCGGCGGTGACGATGCCCGGCGAGTCGGTGGTCTTCGGAATGGGCAGCATCTCGGCGTTGGCCGGGATCAGGCCCTTCGACTTCTTGTACGCCACGGCATCGATCACCACCAGGCGGCACACGAAGCCGTTCTCACCGACGTGCTCCACGCCCAGAGGCCCCATGCCCACTACGCGACCGCCGGCGCCGCGCTCATACGCCTCGTGCGCGAACACGCCGTTGTAGAACCGCATGCCCTTGGAGGTGTTCACGCCGATGTGGCCGGGCCCGTCGAACTGCGTCTGGATCTGCCCGATCTCTGTAGTCAGCATCTCGTCGTGATACACGAGCGCGTTCTTGCCGAACGGGCCGCCGGTGGGCGTACCAGGGATGCTCAGATTCCAGCCGCGCGGGCCGAAGGCCGGCGCTTCGCGGTGATAGTACTTGCCGACGGTAATGGCCTTGAACTGCTTGATGGTGGCCAGCGCGCGCTTGATGTTGGCCGGGTTCTTGGTGTGGTTTGAGCTGCCCGCTCTGTCGCCCGCGCCCCACTTCGAGTGGCCCCAGGTAAGGGCGGTGTCGTCGGTAGCCCCGGCCATCATCTGGGCCGTGGCGGAGCCGGCAAAGGCGAACGCAATCGCGCCGGCGAGGATGGAAAGTCTCATTGCTTGTCTCCTTCCCTAAGGATTTGTCATGAAAGTTGTTGTCTCGTCCCGCGGGAGCGGCTTATAGGGATCACCGCCCGCCTTCGCGGACCGGGCATAAGATGGCATAAGCGACCCCCCCTTGCAAGTAAAAGCGCGACAGCGGGCGGGCAGTTACGTGCGCTGACCGGCAAGCCGGAAGGCCTTGGCGTAGAATTGGCTTCAGCCCTTTTGACGCAGAGCAAAGAGCGGCTCCCGGCGACTGCTACGATTGCCGCCGCGCAGCGCTGTGCGCTTTTCCCTGGAGAGAAATCCGTGATCGCAGGCAAGCAGCTCGAGTTCTACCGAGAGCACGGCTACATCGTGGTCCCGAACGTGGCGGACGCCGCCACGCGCGAGGCGATGAAAGCCGTGATCGCCGATCTCATCGGCAAGGCCAAGGGCCTCACCACGCACAACGACATCTACGATCTGGAGCCGAGCCACACACCGGCGAATCCCCGTGTGCGGCGCATCAAGAAGCCCACGCAGGTGCACCCGGTCTTCGACCAGCTGGTGAAGAGCGCACCGATGGTGGCGATTCTTAAGGCGTTGCTGGGTCCCGACGTGCGCTTGCACGGGTCCAAGCTCAACATGAAGGATCCGCAGTACGGTTCGGCCGTCGAATGGCATCAGGACTGGGCGTTCTACCCGCACACCAACGACGATCTGCTGGCGATCGGGGTGATGCTGGAGGACATCGACGAGGACAACGGCCCCCTGCTGGTGATGCCCGGCACCCATCGCGGCCCGGTGTTCGACCACCACGCCGACGGACGCTTCGTCGGCGCCTTCGATCCGATCGCCTCGGGTCTGGATTTCTCCAAGGCGGTGGCCTGCCCCGGCAAGGCCGGCTCGTGCTCGTTCCACCACGTGCGCCTGGTGCACGGCTCGGCCGAGAACCGCTCGCAGCGCCCGCGCCCGCTCATGCTGTACGAATGCGGCGCCGCCGACGCCTGGCCGCTGGTGAACTGGACCAATCTGGAGGAGTTCGACAGCCGCATGATTTGCGGCAGGCCCACCATCGAGCCGCGCCTGGAGAAGGTGCCGGTGCGCATGCCTTATCCGGCGGCGCTCAAGCAGGGCTCGATCTACGAGAACCAGACGGTCGTCCGCAACCGCTACTTCAGCGCGCCGCAGGGGCTGAAGGTCTCTACGTAAGGGACTGGGAGCTGGATCCTAGCCCCTCCGAAAGGAACACCCATGGACGTCAAAGCAGCGGTCGCGTTCGCGGCCGGGCAGCCGCTTGCCATCGAGACCGTGCAGCTCGAGGGGCCGAAGGCCGGCGAGGTGCTGGTCGAGATCAAGGCCACCGGCATCTGCCACACCGACGAGTTCACGCGCTCGGGCGCCGACCCCGAGGGCCTGTTCCCCGCGATCTTCGGGCACGAGGGCGCGGGCATCGTGGTGGACGTCGGACCCGGCGTCACCTCCGTGAAGAAGGGCGACCATGTCATCCCCCTGTACACGCCCGAGTGCCGGCAGTGCAAGTCGTGCCTGTCGCGCAAGACCAACCTGTGCACCGCCATCCGCGCGACCCAGGGCAAGGGACTGATGCCCGACGGCACCAGCCGCTTCTCCCTGAACGGGAAGATGATCCATCACTACATGGGTTGCTCGACCTTCAGCAACTTCACCGTGCTGCCCGAGATCGCGGTGGCGAAGATCCGCGAGGACGCGCCGTTCGACAAGGTCTGCTACATCGGCTGCGGGGTGACGACCGGCATCGGCGCGGTCCTCAACACGGCCAAGGTCGAGGCGGGCGCGAACGTGGTGGTGTTCGGCCTCGGCGGCATCGGTCTGAACGTGATCCAGGGCGCGCGCATGGTGGGCGCGAACAAGATCATCGGCGTGGACATCAACCCGGCGCGCAAGCCGCTCGCCGAAAAGTTCGGCATGACCCACTTCGTGAACCCGAAGGAGGTGGACGGCGACCTGGTGCAGTACCTGGTGGCGCTGACCGACGGCGGCGCCGATTACAGCTTCGAATGCGTGGGCCACGTGGACCTCATGCGCCAGGCGCTCGAGTGCTGCCATCGCGGCTGGGGTGTGTCGGTGATCATCGGCGTGGCCGGCGCGGGCCAGGAGATCAAGACGCGGCCCTTCCAGCTCGTGACCGGCCGCGTGTGGAAGGGCACCGCCTTCGGCGGCGCGCGCGGGCGCAGCGACGTGCCCAGGATCGTCGACTGGTACATGGACGGCAAGATCCAGATCGACCCGCTCATCACCCACACGCTCGCCCTCAAGGACATCAACAACGGGTTCGACTTGATGCACGAGGGCAAGTCGATCCGGGCGGTGGTGGTGTACTAAGGCAGGGGGAGCTATGCAGAAGCTGCTGGTCTACCAATCGCTCTGGGCCATGGAGCGGCGCCGCCCGGACGGGCTGGAATGGTCGCTGCAGGAGAAGCTCGCGATGATCCGCGACGCCGGCTTCGACGGCTGCGGCGTGCGCTTCTTCGATTACAAGTACGCGAAGGAGGTGACCGACTTCCTGCGCGCGCACGACATGACCTGGCAGGCGCAGTGCTACCCGAAGACGGTGGACGATCTGAAGCCGATCCTGGAGCACGTCAAGGAGCTGGGCGCGGACCACATCAACCTGCAGCCCGACGTGCGGCCCTACCGTCTGCAGGAGTGCATCCCCTACATCGAGGGCTGGCGGCGGCTCGCGCGCGACGCGGGGATCCCGATGCAGGTCGAGACGCATCGGGACCGCATGACCACCGATCTGTTCTTCACTCTGCATCTGCTCGACTGCTTCCCCGATCTGCGCTTGACCGGCGACCTGTCGCATTACGTCGTCGGCCGCGAGTTCGCCTGGCCGATCTCGGAGGAGAACCACCGGCTGATGCGCCGCATTCTGGACAACTGCTGGGGCTTCCACGGGCGCGTGGCGAGCCGCGAGCAGGTGCAGGTTCAGATCAGCTTCCCGCATCACAAGGACTGGCTGGATCTGTTCATGGGCTGGTGGGAGTACGGCTTCCGCAGCTGGCGCAAGCGCGCACCGCAGGATGCGACGCTCACCTTCCTGTGCGAGCTGGGCCCGAGGGAATACGCCATGACCGGTCCGGACGGCTACGAGCTCTCGGACCGCTGGCAGGAAGCCAACATGATGAAGGACATGGTCCGCGCGGTGTGGAGAAAGCTGGAAGACGAGGCGCGCGGGCAGGCGGCGCGCGCGGCGTGATCGATTTCGCGGTTTCCTGAGGCGGCGAGCCCAGTCATGAGGACCCTAGGACGCGCCCTGGCGCCAGGTGCACCGCCGGCGCAACCCGAGTCCGCACCTCCACCCGCGAAAGGAGACGGCGCGTAGCTGCGTCAAGCCGGCGGACGTTCGATGCGGCGCAAGGCGCGCGCGGCCCGGCTGCGCACGTCGGCATCGTAAGCTTCGTGCTCCAGCTGCCGCAGCGCCGGGATCGCCTGCGCCGCGGGCGGCCCGATCGCGCCGAGCGCTTCGACCGCATCGCTCTGCACCTCGGTGCGGTGCTCCGCGAGCGCGGCGACGAGATCGGGCACGGCCGGCGCCGCGTCCGGTCCGATCTTGCCCAGCGTGCGTACCACGAACACGCGGCCGTTGTGCCGCTTGTTGCGCAGCGCCTCGATGAGCTGCGGCAGCGCCGGTTTCGCCTCGCGCTCGAGATGCAGCAGGCCGATGGCGGCGAAGTACGTGAACTGCGTATCGGGCCCGTTCAGCAGCTCGCCCCACAGGGGCAGCGCGAACACCGGGTCGAGCGGCGTGCGCGACAGGCGGCTCACGGCCTCGTGACGAACTTCCCGGTCGGCATCGGCGAGCCGCTCCTTCAGGCATTGGAAGGCAAGTGCCATGGCTTCGGGATACTCGGCGAGCGCGTGGCACACTGCATGCGCAACGCCCGGTACAGGATCCCCCAGCGCCGCCACCAGGGCCGGGACCGCAGCCTGCGGTTCGGTCTTGATCTGCCGCAATGCGTGCGCCGCGCTCTCGCGCACGCCCTCGTCCGGCGACTGCAGCAGCGGCACGATGGCGGTGACGGCGCGCTTGCGGTCATGGCGCATGCGGGCCAGCGCGTACACCGCGAAGTCGCGCTCGTGGCGCTGCTTGTTTTCGAGGGCGGCCAGAAGGTGCGGGGCAAGCTCGGGGCAGCACTCGGGGTTCTTCTCGAACTCGTGGCGCCGCTCCCACAGCCGGCCCAGCGCAGCAGACCGCTTCAGCGGATCGCCCGAGTGCAGCTCTGCGACCAGGCGTGCGCGCTCCGCGCGAGGGTCGGGCGGTTGTGGAGCGGTCGCCTGCACGGACCAGTGGTCGCGCTCGCCGATCCGATCGATCTCCCGGCTCAGCAGCCAGCCCGATGCAGCGATCCAGATCAGCGCAAACAAAACCGACTGGCGCATGCCGGACAGGATTGCCTGGCGCGCGCCACGCTCCCGCGAATCGGAGGCGAAGAAGACGTTCGGGGCGTTGAGCTGCTCGCCGGGCGACTGCCTGCCGAACAGCAGGCGCCACAGCGGGCCCGAATGATGGGGCTGCGCCAGCGGGCGCACCAGGATCCCCGCCGCGCCCGTGGGATCGGGCACGGCTTCGGGATCGATCTGGACGTTGCCGATCAGGTACACCGGATCGCCGTCCCACAGCTCGCCTTTGCGCCCCCGCGGCTTCGACGCATTGTGCAGAGTGATCTCGCACAGCTGGACCGACACATGGAAAGCCATGCCGGTGCGCAGCCGCGCACCCGCGGGGTCGACCAGGATGCGTCCGGTTTCGTCCTCCAGGTAGAAGCGCGCGACGGGCTTCAGGGGGTCGTCGGCGGGCAGGATGCGCTTGCGCTCGTCATGCTCCTCGCCGCCTGGCCCGGCGACGTGTCGCGCGACGCCTTCGAACTCGGCGAGCCCGATTGCCGCCGAGCGCGCCTTCGAGCGCGGCAAGTTGCCGATCTGGCGCAGCTGCTCCAGGCGCCATTTCAACGCGAAGATGACGAAGCCCACGCTCATTGCGATGCCGGTGACGCCTGCCACCAGCCGCACCCAGGCCATCAGCCCCGGGCCGTAGGCGCCGATCAGAGGCAGCCTCGGCTCCTCGAAATGGAAGTAGTCCCGCAGCGCGTAGGCCAGGGCGAGAAACGGCGCCGCGTAGCCGGTCAGAATGATCTGCGCCCACAGCGCCAGCAGCACGTAGCCGAGCGGCGAATAGCCGCGCGCGCGGTATTCCGGCAGTGCCGGGATGAAGAGCGTCAGCAACAGCAGAAAGGCGGCCAGGTACAGGTAGCCGAAGAAGGTCAGGGCGGTGAGGGCGGCTACGCCCAGCAGCGTGAGGACGACGATCTGCAGGCCGTCCAGCAGTTTCCACCGTGCAGGCCGCAGGTGGCCCCTGTGCTGGGTGTTGCGCGTACGAAGGATCGCCTCGTTGCCCCGGTCTGCGCCCCGATGCGTGCGACCCGAGGCGGGGCGCATGGTCGTCATAGCCGGGATATCGAGCCGCCGCCGGAATTCTGAAGCGGACGGCGCAGTCCATCAGCCGGCGCGCCCCTGACAGCTACCCGGGCGGCGTCGTGGCTTCGGGCCCGGGCGGGGCAAGCAACTTCTCGTAGGCCACGGAGGCGTGAGCGCGATCGGCAGGAAGTTCGTAGTAGCGCGCCAGCACCGCCGGCGCGTCGGCGCACAGCCTGTACCCCGATTTCTCCAGGCTGGCCCGCGCCTTGTAGTTGGCGGTGTAGGTGCCGATGATCACCCGTGGCGCGCCGGCTGCGCGCTCGAGGTGCGAGAGCAGCATTCCGCCTACGCCGTGGCGCTGGTGTTCGGGCAGGACGTAGCCGTGCCGCACCAGGGCGGCATCGCCCTTCGCCTCCAGCCCCATCACAGCCACCAGGCTGCCGTCGACGAAGGCGCCGTACCAGGTCATGCGCTGCGCTTCCGCGTCCCATTGCGCCGGCGTCATCTCCGGCGAGTGCCACTCCTCCGGCGGCAGGAACTCGCGGTACCACTGCGCAGCGGTGTTGATGACCTCGAGGGCGACGGCACGGTCGGCCTGGGTCAGCGGTCGGATGTGCGGCTGCTGTGCCATGGGGTGGCGATCGATCTGTTCTCAGGCGGCCTGGGTCCAGCCCAGCGAGCGGGAGATGGCCATGTGCGGGACGGCCACGTCGAGCAGGCGGCCGACGGGCGGATGCCGGTGCGCCAGCTCGAACAGGCGCAGGGTCAGGCCGTAGCTCGCGTCCGGCAGGCGCGCCAGCCAGCCGCGCTGCACCAGCACGTCCAGCATGCGGTACAGCTCGGCGGAGGAGCGCTCCAGGCGCTGGGCGATCTCCTGCAGGCTCAGCGCATGCGGCTGCGACGCGAGCAGCTCCAGCACGTCCAGCCCCTTCTCCAGGGCGGGCGCGGAGTAGCGTGCGGCGGTGCGGCGCGGCATGGTTCGGGTTGACAGCGGGCAGGGCGGTTTTTATATTTGAAACCGCTTTTCATAGATAAACAAGACCGCACCCCCCGCCGGCGGGGCTCAAGCGCGGCGCCAGGGGGGAGCGCCAGCACGGCCCGGTTCAACGCAACTGCCACAACTCTTGGAGGAGAACACAAATGACAAGCCTGTCCCGCTTCACCGGCGGCGCCATCGCCGCCTGCATCCTGCTCGGCTTCGGGAGCGCCGCGCGCGCCCAGACCGACGCCGGCTTCCCCAACCCGGTGGGCGATTCCGACATCATCGTGTCGGGCGCCAAGGTGGAGAAGCTGTTCGAGGCCGACTGCTTCAGCGAAGGCGTGTCGGTGGGCCCGGACAACATGGTGTACTTCAGCGACATCACCTTCACCAAGTTCTGCAAGGACGCGAGCGGCAGGCCCTGGGGCGGCCACATCTGGCGCTACGATCCGCGCAGCCGCCAGGCCACCATCTTCCGCAGCCCCTCGGGCATGTCCAACGGCACCAAGTTCGATCGCGAGGGCAACATGCTGGTCGCGATGGGCGCCGACTTCGGCTTGCGCGTGCTGATGAAGATCGACATGAAGACCGGGCGCAGCTCGATCGTGGCCGGCACCTACGAGGGCAAGCCGTTCAACGCGCTCAACGACATCAGCATCGACGTGAAGGGCCGCATCTACTTCACCGACCCGCGCTACCTGGGCCACGAGCCGGTGATGGCTGACGGTTTCGCCGCCTACCGGGTGGATCCGGACGGCAAGATCACCCGGGTGGCCACCGACTGCGGCAAGTGCAACGGCATCCTGGTGTCGCCGGACCAGAAGAAGGTCTACATCGTGAGCAACGACAACGGCTTCCTCGCGTTCGAGAACCTGAAGCAGGGCGAGAAGACGCTGCAGGGCACCCACCTGCTGCAGGTGTACGACCTCAACGCCGACGGCACGCTCGGCAACCGGCAAGTGTTCCGCGACTACAGCAAGGACCGCCAGCCCGGCTGCAGCGGGCCCGATGGCCTGATCGCCGACGCCGACGGCAACATCTACGCCGCGGAGCGTTGCGAGCACCGTCCCGGCATCGCCGTGTACAGCCCGGACGGCAGGGAACTTGCGTTCATCTCCACCGGCAAGGAGATGCCCACCAACGTGGCCTTCGGGCGCGGCGACATGAGCAATATTCTGTACATCACTTCGGGCAAGAGCCTGTACCGCCTGAGGGTCGCCAAGCGCGGGTATCAGCTGCCGTAAGCATCGTTGCGGTGGGGTCAGGTCTATCCTTTATAGCCTTCGACCATAAAGTAAGACCTGACCCCACTGCGACATCCGCATCCGGGCTACGATTGGAAGCGGGCATCAACCAGTTGGCAGTAGAGGACAGTACACTCATGGAAACCAGCAGCCCCCACATCGCCGCCGCGACGCGCGCGCCCAAAGTCTTGAGCCGAGCGCAGGTCGAGGTCTTCGCCCGCGACGGTTATCACTTCCCGGTCCGCGCGCTCGGCGTCGAGCAGGCCGACGCCTATCGCGCCCGGCTCGAGAGCTTCGAGGCGAAGCTGGGCACGCCGGTGATGAAGACCGGGCTGCGCAACAAGCCGCACCTGGTGCTCACCTGGGCCGACGAGCTGATCCGGCACCCGAAGATCCTCGACGCGGTGGAGGACATCCTGGGTCCGAATCTGCTGGTGTGGAGCAGCAGCTTCTTCATCAAGGAGGCGCGCGATCCGCACTACATCTCCTGGCACCAGG
>Ga0299906_10004923_pt1 | contig 10904 bp, 9 predicted proteins | sample RVTome_14_FD_200259 | JGI IMG/M metagenome (GOLD analysis project Ga0299906, IMG submission 200259) | Soil microbial communities from uranium-contaminated site in the Upper Colorado River Basin, Wyoming, United States - RVT145D125 (version 2) ... | reverse complement strand
CACCTCGGACACCGACATCACCGGCGTCACCGTGACCCTGACCGAGACCGGCGACGACACGGGCATCTTCACCGGCAATGCGACCTTCACCACCGATGCCTCCAGCGGCACCACGTTGCAGGTCTCCGGCGGCGACACGATCACGCTCACCTACGCGGAAGCCACCACGTTCGAAGGTCCCAACACGGATCGCACCGACACGGCGGCCTTCACCCAGAACGGGACGATCACGCTCGATCAATCGCGCTACGACCTCGACGACGACGCGACCCTGACGGTCTCCGACGCCGATCTGAACGCTGATGCCGAGGCCGTCGAGACGGTCGATGTGAACCTGGCCGGCGACACCGACGCGCTCGGCGTCACCGTGACTTTGACCGAGACCGGCGCCAACACCGGCACCTTCACCGGCGCTGCGACTTTCACCACCGACGCCTCGTCGGGCACCACGCTGCAGGTCTCCCAGGGCGACACCGTGACCGGGACATACACCGAGACGTCCACGTTCGGCGGTGCGCCCATCGACCGGACCGACACCGCGGCGATGGCTACCAACGGCACGGCCGCCCTCGACACGAGCGGCTACGCGCTGGATGACACGGCGACCCTGACCGTCACCGACCCCGACCTCAACACGTCGGCCGAATCGGCGCAGACCGTCGACGTCGAGGTCGCAAGCGACACCGACCCCGGCACCATCACCGTGACTCTGACCGAGACCGGCGACGACACAGGCGTCTTCACCGGCAATGCGACCTTCACCACCGATGCCTCCAGCGGCACCACCCTGCAGGTATCCGAAGGCGACGGCATCACGCTGACCTACGCGGAGACCACCACGTTCGAAGGCCCCGCCGCCGATCGCACAGACACAGCGACGATGCTCGCAGACCTGGCGACCGCCACGTTCGGTGAAGACTCGTACCGGACCAGCGACCGTCCGGCGGTCACCGTCACCGACGACGACGCGAACCTTGACCCCGATGCCATCGACACCGTCAACGTCACGGTCACGAGCGAGACCGACACCACCGGGATCTCAGTCGAGCTGGAGGAAAGCGGCGTCGACACCGGCGTCTTCGATGAGCCGGACGAAGTGATCGATCTGGTTACGTCGGGAAGCTCCAACGACGCGACGAACGTTCTGCGCGTCGGCGGCGGCGACACCATCACGGCTACCTACAGCGAGCCCTCGTTCAGCGGCGGGATCGCGCTGCGCGACGATAGCGCGACGGTGGAGCTCGCGGGCCAGACCTTTGAGGACGTGTCGCCGACGCATCCGTTCTTCAACTTCATCGAGACCCTGGTCGCCGAAGGCATCACGGCCGGCTGCTCGACCTCACCGCCGAAGTACTGTCCATCCAGCAGCGTGACCCGCGGGCAGATGGCGGTGTTCCTGATCCGCGCGATGGGCGAAGAGGGCAACCTGGAGCCGTACGAGGGCACGTTCAGCGACGTCCCCATCACGCACAGCTTCGCGTTGTACATCGAACATCTCGCCAGGCTCGAGATCACCGGCGGCTGCGGCGGCGGGAAGTACTGTCCATCCAGCAGCGTGACCCGCGGGCAGATGGCCGTGTTCCTGGTCAAGGCGTTCGAGCTGTAACTCAGCTCGCATCTCCCGCACCGGGGACTCTTGCAGGCCAGGCCAATAGGTGATAGAAGTATCACATATGGCCGCCCCTTCTGACGATCAGGTCTTCAAGGCGCTCGCGAGCCGGCACCGGCGCCGGATCCTCGACCTGCTTCGGCAGGGTCCGATGACGACGGGGGCGCTCGACGACGCGCTCGAGCAGCTGAGCCGGTTCGCGGTGATGCAGCACCTGAGCGTGCTCGAAGACGCGGGACTGGTCGTGGTCCGGCGGCAGGGACGGCAGCGGTTCAACCACCTCAACGCCGTTCCGGTCCGCGAGGTGTACGAGCGCTGGGTCTCCCGGCTCGCGGGCGACACGGCGAAAGGGATGCTGGCGCTGCGGCGTCACGTGGAGGAGAAGGAGGGGGACATGGCGGTCCGTGCCATCACCATCGAGAACGAGATCAGGCTGCGCGCGCCGATCCAGCGAGTGTTCGACGCGTTCACCCAAGAGCAGCAGCACTGGTACCCGTACAGCTACGGCAGGGACCGTCTGAAGAGGATCGTGTTCGAGCCGCGTGTCGGCGGCCAGACCTACGAGGACTGGGGCGCCGGCACGGGCATCCTGTACGGGCACGTCGCCTACTACGATCCGCCGCACGCGGTCGCGATCCGTTCACACTTGAAGCCGGCGATCACGCTCGAGCAGTGGGCCGTGTTCGAGCAAGACGGCGACGAAACGATCCTGCGCCATTCGACCACCGCGTTCGGCGAGATCTCCGATGAGATGGCCGAGGGGATCCACTCGCACGGCGATCTGAAAGAGGTCGAGCACCACTTGCGCGCGTGGGTCGAGGAAGGCACGCCGGTCGGCGCAAGCGCGTAGCGCGGCTCAGAGATACGGGTAGGTGTAGCACCCATAGGTGCCGCCGCCGCGCCCTTCCACGTTGCAGATCAGCGGCAGTGACCGCAGGAACGGATCCAGCGTCTCGCCGATCCCGAATTCGGCATCGCAGGTCGCGTAACGGACGCCCTCGTCCTCGCATTCCGCGAGCACCTGCTCGCCCAACGGCGTCAGCACCGAGATCCACACGTGTACCCGTACGGTCCCCGACGCTGCATCGGCCTCGGCCGAGGCGGTGACGGGGATCCCCTGCATCTCGAACGGGCACGAGTTCCTGACCGTCCACGTGCCGCCGCACGCAGGATCGTGAACCGCGGTCGCCGGCACGCTTCCGGCCATGCCGATGAGGCCCAGCACGACGGCGGCGATGCGCGCGCGTTCCACGCCAGGTGGTTCGCCGCCTCGACCCGGGAATCCTGTTCATGAGATGGCGGGTCCGTCCGGGCCTCCCCCGGGTAGCATGGGGAGGAGAGGTCGAGCGCGGGAGGCAGCGATGACCATCATCGACGGTTTCTCCTGGCAGGTCCCAGACCTGGATCCCCAGGAGACGACCGAGTGGCTCCAAGCGTTCGACGGCGTCCTGGATCACCGCGGCCGCACCCGCGCGCGCTACCTGCTGATCAAGCTGCTCGAGCGCGCGCGCGAGCACGGCGTCGGGTTCCCCGCCACAGTCTCGTCGCACTACATCAACACCATCCCGGCCGAACTCGAGCCCGACTTCCCCGGTGACGAGCACATGGAACGACGCTTGCGCGCATTCATCCGCTGGAACGCGGCGGTGATGGTCACGCGCGCGAACATACTGTCCGAGGGCATCGGCGGGCATCTCGCCACGTACGCGTCAAGCGCGAGCCTGTACGAGGTCGCGTTCAACCACTTCTTCCGCGGTCGCGGCGGCGAGCATCCCGGCGACGTCGTGTACATCCAGGGACACGCTTCGCCGGGCATCTATGCGCGCGCGTACCTCGAGGGCCGGCTGACCGAAGAGCAGCTCGATCACTTCCGGCGCGAGCTCGGCGGCAACGGCCTGTCCAGCTATCCCCATCCGCGTCTGATGCCCGAGTTCTGGGAGTTCCCGACGGTCTCGATGGGACTGTCGCCGCTGGCCTCGATCTATCAGGCGCGTTTCAACCGCTACCTGCATCACCGCGGGATCACCGACACCTCACCGAGCAAGGTCTGGTGCTTCGTCGGCGACGGTGAGACCGACGAGCCCGAGACGCTCGGGTCCCTCTCGCTGGCCGCGCGCGAGCAGCTCGACAACCTGATCTGGGTCGTCAACTGCAACCTCCAGCGGCTGGATGGTCCGGTACGCGGCAACGGCAAGATCATCCAGGAGCTCGAAGCGGTGTTCCGGGGCGCCGGATGGAACGTCATCAAGGTCATCTGGGGCCGGAAGTGGGACGAGCTGCTCGCGCAGGATTTCGACGGCGCGCTGGTCGCCAAGATGGACTCAACCGTGGACGGCGAGTTCCAGAAGTACACGGTGGAATCGGGCGCCTACATCCGCGAGCACTTCTTCGGACCCGACCCTCGCCTGCAGAAGATGGTCGAGCACCTCTCCGACGAGGAGCTGCGGATGCTGCCGCGCGGTGGCCACGACTATCGCAAGCTCTACGCGGCGTACAAGGCCGCGACCGAGCACACGGGCGCGCCGACCGTGATCCTGGCCAAGACCATCAAGGGCTGGACGCTCGGTCCCGACATCGAGGCACGCAACGTCACCCATCAGATCAAGAAGATGACGCTCGCCCAACTGCGCGACCTGCGCGATCGCCTGCATCTGCACGATGAGATCGCAGAGGACGCGCTCAACGAGGATGATCTGCCGCCGTATTACCGCCCGCCGGATGGATCCGATGCATGCGCCTACCTGACCGAGCGACGCAAAGAGTTGGGCGGCGCCGTTCCCCGGCGACGCACGACCGCCAAGACGCTCGAGCAGCCATCATCCGGCGCTTTCGACGAGTTCGCCAAAGGCTCGGGGAAGCGCGCCGTGTCGACCACGATGGCGTTCACCGGGCTGCTGCGTAACCTGCTGCGAGACAAGACGATCGGCGCGCGCGTGGTTCCGATCATCCCGGACGAGGCGCGGACGTTCGGGATGGATCCGCTGTTCACCGAGTTCGGCATCTACGCTCCGGTCGGGCAGCTCTACGAACCGGTGGACGCGGGCATGCTGCTCTCGTACAAGGAGTCACAACAGGGACAGATCCTCGAGGAAGGCATCACCGAGGCCGGCTCGATGGCCTCGGCGCAGGCGGCCGGCACCGCGCACGCCACCTGGGACGAGCCGATGATCCCCTTCTTCATCTTCTATTCGATGTTCGGGTTCCAGCGCGTCGGCGACCTGATCTGGCAGTTCGGCGACGCGCGCGGCCGCGGGTTCCTGTGCGGTGGCACGGCGGGTCGCACCACGCTCAACGGCGAAGGGTTGCAGCACGAAGACGGCCACTCGCTGGTCCTCGCCTCGACGGTGCCGAACCTGCGCGCATACGATCCCGCGTTCGCCTACGAGATCGCCGAGATCGTGCGCGACGGTATCCGTCGCATGTACACCGATCATGAGGACGTCTTCTACTACCTGACCCTGTACAACGAGAACTACCCGATGCCGGCGATGCCCGAGGGCGCCGCCGAAGGGATCGTGCGTGGTCTGTACCGCTTCGCCGAGGCGCCCGACGGTCCCAGCAGGCGCGCGACCGTGCTGTTCAGCGGGACGGCGTGGCGCGCCGCGATCGAGGCACAGAAGATCCTGGCCGAGGACCACGATGTCGCGCTGGAGTGCTGGAGCGCAACCTCGTACAAATGCCTGCGCGAAGAGGCGCTGTCGGTCGAACGGTGGAACCGCCTGCATCCAGATGAGGCGGCGCGCACGCCGTGGATCACCGAACAATTGGGCGATCATGCGGCCCCCGTCGTCGCTGTAACCGACTATATGAAGTCGGTGCCGGACATGGTCGCGCGCTGGGTGCCGCAACCGTTCATCCCGCTGGGAACAGACGGGTACGGCCGCTCCGATACCCGAGCAGCGCTCCGCCGCCACTTCGAGGTCGACACCGGCCACGTGATCGTGGCCGTTCTGCACGGGCTCGCGCAGACCGGTGACGCCAAACCCGAGGAGGTCGCGCGCGCGATCGCCGACTTCGAGATCGACCCCGACGCGCTCGACCCGCGCACCGCCTGACGTGATCGCGCGCTCACCACCATTCTTTCCCGGCCCTGTCTTGGCTCAGCTGCGCGTCTCTCAGACCGGGCGCGCCAGGACACGGAGCATCCCGCGCATGAGCGCGGGATGAACCGAACACATGAACGGGTAGTCCCCGGGCGCAAGCTCATCGGTTCCCTCGACCGGCTCCGCTCCACCCAGCAGTACCACCCCGCTATCGAACAGCCACTCGCCGGTCGGCGTTCTGGCCACCGAGGTGAACGAGTGGGCCGCCGGGTCGGCGTTGACGTACTGAAGCTCCGTGCCCTCTATCAGCAAGATCGGCGGACCACCGAGGTCATCGTCTCCGGGCACGAAGGTGTAGAAGTGCGTCGCCGCGACACCGCCGGGCTCCGCGAGCGCGCCCGCTGGGCCCAGCAGGCTCCCCAGAACCACCAGGATCAAGCTCCAACGTCCCATTGCGACGTCTTCGACCGCGCGCTGCTCGCCTCCTGCTCGCCCAGGCAGGGATAGCGTGCCGGGTATCGAAATCTCAGCACGAGACCAAGGGGGGATCGCTCATGCGCACTTTCATTTCTCTGGCCGTCGCCGGCGCGCTGCTCGCTTTGACGCCGGCGGTCGCCTCACCCGTCAGCGTCGCCGAGATCGTCGTCGCCGACGGCGACCTGCCGTTCTGCTCGGCGGGGGTGCAGCTCCCCGACACCGACGGGTGCACCCAGCCCGAGGCCGATTACGCGGTCGGTCGCTGGGCGCGACGGCACACCCATGCAGGCATCCCATGGGTGCAGGAGACGCCGCCCGTGCACGGCTGGGGCATCCCCGCCGGCGTATACGAGATCGCCGTCCCTGAAGGCGCGACGGACGCGACGCTGATCGCCAGCGTGTCCTTCGGCTGGGACGAGAGCGTCCCGGGTGGGGCCGGCAACGACGTCGAGTTGCACGTCTGGGCCGACGAAGCCAGGACCGAGCTGGTCGCAACGACCTTCGGCGCAGGCATGAACACGCTGCTGGTGTCGCCCCATGCGGTGTCGGTCGTCCTCGAGCCGGGGGCCACCTATTACCTGCAGGAGGACGTCGCGTTCGGCGAGCACACCTGGTGGCTCACCAACGCGTTCCTGACCTACGAGCTCGAAGGCTGAGCATCGATCGCGCCATGCATCGCGCGAGCAGCGCCGCGCGCGCCATGAGGTGGACGTTCCTCATTGTCGCGGTGATCCTCGCGCCCGCGCACGCGAGCGAGGACGTCGATCCCCGATCCTCGCTGGTCGCGGATCTGAGTGACGGCGCGGACCGCTGGCTCTCCGGGCTGGTCGAGGAGATCGAAGCCGGCATCGGCCCCGGCAGCCGCCTGCACATCACCGGGCCGGACATGTCGCACGGTTGCACGGCGAACTTCGTCTGGACCGACCAGGACGCGAACCTCTACCTCGGCACCGCCGGTCACTGCGTGCTGCCGTCGGGAACCGTTGGGACGCACGGACCGCTCGCCGACTTCGATCCGTCCGAGATCCATGTCCGCGTGCTCGCCAGCACCTGCGCGGTCGGCTCGCTGTGCGAACCGCAGGCCGGTGGATGGGCGGACCTTGGCCCGATCGCGTTCGCGCGCCAGCGTGATACGCAGGGATGCTCATGCGTCGGCAACGACTTCGCGCTCATCCAGATCCCCGCCGAGCTTCACGAGCAGGTCCGGCCGGGGCTGCCCGTGTTCGGGGAGCCGGTCGCCGAGGTGGCGCCTGCGACGGGCGACACCGTCGGGGTCTACGGCCACGCCGACGGGTTCGGCGAGGCGATCGCGACACGCGCGCGTGTCGGCGTCGGCCTCGGGGATCTCGCCGGCGGCTTCGGCGGTGGATTCTCTGCGGCGCTGCCGATCAACTTCGGGGACTCCGGCTCGGCCCTCGTGACACTCGAGCGCACCGACGACGGGACCGTGGTGCGCGCGCTCGGCCTGCTCATCGCCGGCGCGGCAGGGCTCGCGATCGGCGTGACCGTCGAGCGCGCGAAGGCTCTGGCAACCATGGCCGGGTTGACCGTGTGGACGCTGCCGGGCGGACACCCGGCGTCGCAGCCGCCGCCGCGCGGCGTTCCCCGGACAGAGTCCGTCCCGTACTCGCACGGCGCACACGTGGTGAACGCCTGTGCATCCTCGCCTGCAGACGCGTTCTGCTTCGACCTCGACAGCACCGAGGTGATGGCGTCGACCATGTTCGACGACATGGTGTCCGAGCGCGTCGCAGCCCTCGTGACCTTCTACGACCGCACCTCGGCCGAGCTCACGAGCACGGCCATCTGCGGCGGCGCGGAACTGCTCGTTCCGTCAGGATCGGTGCGGATGATCGTGTGGACGACGCCGACGTCCCCCGAAGCGGCCTGCCCCGAGCCGGCGGCCACCGGGACCCTCACTGTCGTCTTCACCTAGACCGCGCGCGCTACGCCCGCAGGGCATGCGGGACGACGACGACCTGGGGCTGTTCGGTTCCGACCGCGCCTCGTGGCGCGTGCTAAGCCCTCGTACCCGGCTCGGTCGGCATCGCAGGGGAACCAAGTGGGAACCGCCTCCGTCTAACCCCCGAACGTCCGCGACCGGAAGGGGTGCGTGATGCTGCGACGGCTCACCACGACGACGACGCTCACGATGACGCTGCTGGTAACAGGAACCGCTACCGCCTGGGCATGCGGGAGCCTCATCGGACCGAACGGCGCGGTGAACCTGCTGCGCACGACCACGCTCGCGGCGTACCACAACGGGATCGAGCACTACGTCACCTCGTTCGAATACGCGGGCGCGGAAGGGAACTTCGGCTCGATCGTTCCTCTTCCGGATGAGCCCACGAAGGTCGAGCGTGGCGGCGACTGGACGCTGCAGCGCCTCCAGCGTGAGGTCGCTCCGCCGGTCGCCGAGTTCGCCGCTGCCGACGGATTCGTCGCCTTGCGCAGCAGCGCGGAGGTGATCTTGAAGACCAAGATCGACGCGCTCGACATCACGATCCTCAAGGGCGGAGCCGACGAGGTGGTCACATGGGCGCGCGGGAACGGATTCGACCTCCCGTTGGACACGCCCGAGATCATCGGCTTCTACGCCGATCGCAGCCCGTACTTCATGGCCGCCAAGTTCGACGCGGCCGAGGCTGCGCGTCGCGGCCAGGGCGTGGGCGACGGCACACCGATCCACCTGACCATCCCCACCGACGATCCGTGGGTGCCCCTGCGCATCCTCGCTGCCGCGAAGGGGTCGGACGCTCCGGTGAACGCGGATGTCTTCTTGCTGACCGACCGCCGCTCGATCACGTTGCCGGCGCCGATCAACGCGGCGGACGGTCGCGCGATCGCGAGCCCGGCGCTGACGCTCGACCGTTCCGGATGGGCGAGCGCGTCACTGCTCGACGACCTGCGGTCGGACAAGGGGATGGGCTGGGTGGCCTCCGACATGTGGCTGAGCTACGTGCGCGTCGACGGCACCGCGTCGCAGATCGACTTCGACCTCGCTATCGACGTGACCGGCGCATCGCCGTCGCCGGTGGACGCCGGCATCGGCGACCTGATCATCGACGTCGTACGCGAAACCGAGACCGCGTGGCCGTACGCGATCACGCTGTCGGTCGTGCTGGCCTTGGCACTGATCGTCCTGCGTGGGCGCGCGCTGCCGGCCTGAACGTCCGGAGGACGATGCAGATGCGAACCAGCCCACGGTTCCACGCGGGCATCGTGGGCGTCATCATCTTGGGCGTCATGATCGCGGCCGTCTCTTGCGGCATCGGGGGCAGGCAGGATGGCGGGGAGGACTGCACCACGGAACTCGGGATCCACATCGAGCCGAGGCAGGTGACGATCGAGGTCGCCGAGCAGGTTCGCGTTTCGGTGGAGACTTCGACCTGCGGCGGTCGCTTCCGTGGTCGCCCCGCGGGCTTGACGCTCAGATCGCAGGATCCCGGCATCGCCTCCGTCGATAACGCCGGACGGGTGATCGGGGTGTCGCTTGGTCGGACGGAGATCGACGTACGCTCCAGTATCTTCAGTCGGCTCGGCGTGGTCATGGTGATCGTCGTTCCCGGATGAGGCCATCCGCAGTCGGTGGCACGGGAGACGCCGCCCGACCATCCCGCGACACAGATCCGTGCTGCGCGCGCGAGGCGAGCGACCGCGCGCTACGCTTCGCGCGCGATGCGTGACGCGCGCGACGGCCTCGGCCTGTTCGGACCGGACAGCGTCTCGTGGCGCGTGCACCGCGAGACTACCGTGCTGTTCGGCGGCGCGCGCGCGCTGCTGATGCAAGCCGCGCACCCGTTGGTGATCGCCGGCGCGCGCGACACCGGCTTCTACGAACGCAACCCGTGGAAGCGCCTCGAGCGGACGCTTCAGCTGCAATACACGATCACCTTCGGCAGCCGCGCAGAAGCAATGACATCGGTCGAGCGCATCAACGAGGTGCACCGCCGGGTGAAGGGCATCGACCCCATCACAGGCAAGGCCTACGACGCGCTCGATCCGCATCTGCTGCTCTGGGTGCACGCGTGCCTGGTCGATTCCGCATTGTTGTTCGAGCAGCTCACCGTCGGCGCCCTCGACGACGCAGACCGTCAACATTTCCACGACGAGCAGAAGATCGCCGCCGAGATGCTCGGCGTGGGACGCGATCGGATCCCGGCAACCGTGCCGGAGCTCCGTGCCTGGATGGACGAGGTGGTCGAGGGCGACGAGCTGCTCGTGACCGATGCAGCCCGCGCGGTGTTCGATCTGTTCATGCATCCGCCCAAGGAGGCGACGTGGCGGCCGATCCTGCGCGGTGTCGCGCGGATGGCGTTCGGGACGTTGCCACCGTCACTCCGTGAGGGGTACGGCATCCGTTGGACCCGCGGCAAGCAGCTCGCGCTGCATGCATCTCTGCGCGCGCTGAAGACACTGCGCCCCGCACTGCCGCGCCGCTACCGCTTGATCGTGCCGGCGGTCATGGCCGAGCAGCGCATCACCGACCGCGCGTGACGGAAGCGTCCCTCGGTACTTCCCCGACCGAACATTCGAGAAGCGATCGGCTCGGACGGGCAGGGGCAGCACCTCAGGCGGTTCAGTGGATCACGCCGAGCCCGACCGAGGCGCTTGCTCCGGGGAGGGTCATCCCCACGCTGGATCCGGTCGGCAGGTAACGCTCGACCCGTGGAACGGGACCACCGCCGATCGCCGTCGACCGCGGATCGGGGATCCACAGCTCCACGGCGAAATGACTCGGTTCGGCGATCGCGTATGCCGCGTAGGCGCGCGGG
>Ga0299906_10004918_pt1 | contig 10912 bp, 9 predicted proteins | sample RVTome_14_FD_200259 | JGI IMG/M metagenome (GOLD analysis project Ga0299906, IMG submission 200259) | Soil microbial communities from uranium-contaminated site in the Upper Colorado River Basin, Wyoming, United States - RVT145D125 (version 2) ... | reverse complement strand
TCTCGCTGTGACCGTGGCGGCCACCTCGGCGCTCACCGGCACCCCCTATCCCGAGCGGGACGAGCCGCGCGAAGGCAAGCTCGATCGCGCCGTTACGGCGGTCCGCTATTTCACCGGCGCCGCGAGTCTGGGCCGCCTGCCGCTCGCGCGCATCGTCGCCGCCACGGGGAAGGCGGCGGCGGGCCTGGATCGCCTCGAGGACGCGGAGCTGCGCGCGCGCGCGGCACAACTGCGCGCGCGGTTGCAACGCGCGGGAACCCGCGATCTCGGGCGCGCCGCCGAATGCTTCGCCCTGGTGCGCGAGGCGGCCGCCCGCGCCATCGGGCAGCGGCATTTCGACGTCCAGCTGATCGGCGGGTGGGCGATGCTGAACGGCATGCTCGCCGAGATGGAGACCGGCGAGGGAAAGACGATCACCGCGACGCTCGCCGCCGCCACAGCCGCCCTCGCCGGGCGCGCGGTGCACGTGATCACGGTCAACGATTACCTGGCGGAACGCGATTCGCAGTGGATGCGTCCGGTCTACGAGGCGCTCGGGCTCTCCGTGGGCTGCATCAGGCAGGGCATGGCGCCCGACGCGCGCCGGGCCGCCTACCGCTGCGATGTCGCCTATTGCAGCAACAAGGAGATCGCCTTCGACTATCTGCGCGATCGCATGGTGCTGGGCGGAAAGTCGCGGCCGATCGCCTCGCGGATCGATGCGCTCTCGGGCGGCGGTATCGAGGATCGCCTGTTGCTGAGGGGCCTGCAGTTCGCGATCGTGGACGAAGCCGACAGCGTGCTGGTGGACGAGGCGCGAACGCCGTTGATCCTGTCCGCGCAAGGCCGGCACAGCCAACAGGAGGAACTGCACCGCAAAGCGCTCGAGCTGGCGGGGCGGCTCGCCGAGGGCGATTACCGGATCGGCGAGGAAGGCGTCGAGATCGCAGACGCCGGCCTGGACAAGCTCGAGGCGCTGAGCGAAGCGCTGAGCGGCGTGTGGCGCGGCCCGCGGCGCCGCGAGCAGCTGGTGCGCCAGGCGCTCAGCGCGCTGCATGTCTTCAAGCGCGACAAGCATTACCTGGTGCGCGACGCCAAGGTGGTGATCATCGACGAGAACACCGGCCGCCTGATGCCGGACCGGTCCTGGGAGCAGGGTCTGCACCAGCTGATCGAGCTGAAGGAAGGCTGCGAGGTCACCGGGCAACGCGAAACCCTCGCCCGGATCAGCTACCAGCGCTTCTTCAGGCGCTATATCCATCTCGCCGGCATGACCGGCACGGCGCGGGAGGTGGCGGCCGAATTGTGGGCCGTGTACCGGCTGCGCGTGGCGAGCGTTCCCACCCACAAGCCCGGACGCCGGGTGCGGGTCCCCGACCGCGTGTACGGCCGCTCGGAGATGAAATGGCGCGCGGTGGCCGCGACCATCGCCGAAATGCGCAGCTCCGGGCGCCCGGTGCTGGTCGGAACCCGCTCGGTGGCGGCGTCGGAAACGCTGGCGGCGTCTCTCGAGCAGGCGAAGATTCCCTATCGCCTGCTCAACGCGCGCCAGGACCACGACGAGGCGCAGATCATCGCGCGGGCCGGCGAGCTCGGCTGCGTCACGGTGGCCACCAACATGGCCGGGCGCGGCACCGACATCAAGCTCGCGCCGGGCCTGGCGGAGCGCGGCGGGCTGCACGTGATCGCCACCGAGCTGAACGATTCGGCGCGCATCGACCGCCAGCTCTTCGGCCGCTGCGCGCGGCAGGGCGACCGCGGCAGCTGCCAGGCGATCCTGGCGATCGAGGAGGACCTGGTCGGGTCGTTCCTCCCCGTGGCCGTCGCGCCGCTGCGCAGGCTGGGCAGGATTCCGCGCTGGCTGGGCAGGCTCGTGTTCGCAGCGGCGCAGTGGCGCGCCGAGCGCGCGCATTCGCGCGCCAGGCGCGACCTGCTCGACCTGGACGACTACCTGGGCGACATCCTCGCCTTTTCGGGCCGCGGCGAGTAGGCGCTCAGGTCGATTCTCCGGCGGGCTTCGCCGGCGGCGCGCGGGGCTTCGTTGCTTCGCGCACGGCGCGGATCGTGGCACGCGCTTTCACGGCCTCGCTGGCGCGCCGGTTGTCCAGCACCAGGTAGTAGTCGCTGGGTTCCGGTATCACCACCTTGAAGCTCATGCGCCGGTCGAGCGCGCCGCGGAAAAGCGCTTCGGGCCTGGGCGACCTCAATTGCAGGCCGCTGACGAGCGCGACGACCAGCCTGCCGCTGGCATCGATGCGCACCGTGACCTGGGTGCCGCGGGGCAGATTGCGCAGGCGGACCGTCTTAGTCTTGCCCGCTGGAATCTCGATCGAAACCTGCACCGTGCCCCCCGCGGCCCGGGCCTCGGCAGCGGTGAGCAAAGCAGCCGCACCGAGCGCCACCGCCAGACAGAGGCTGCGCGCGCCTGCCCTCAGAAGCGGGCGCGGCATTTCACTCCGGCGGGAATTCGCCCACCCGGGTTGGGGAGCGCGAGGCGCACGCCGAAGGTACCGCTCGCCGCATCGACGGTCCGGTCCACCACTTCGACACGGGCGGAATACGTCCCTCCCACCGGCGGCTCGAGCGTGACCTGCGCGCGTTGCCCGGACTTGATCTGGCCGAACGCGCTGACCGGCAGGATCAGCTCGACGTTGAGCGGATCGATCTCCATCACCCGCACGATGGGCTCGCGCTGGTTCGAGGTGGCGAGCTCGCCCGGCCGCAGCACCACCTCGACGACGATGCCGGTCACCGGGCTGCGAATCGTGCGCTGCGTGAGGATCTGCTCGGCCCGCTTCACCTCGAACTCCGCCAGCTGCCGGCTCTCCTGCGCCGCCCGCAGCTGCTCCCGCGCCAGACGGTACTCGGCTTGCGCCTCGTCGCGCGCATTGGCCGACACGAAATTGCGCTTGAGCAGTTCTTCCGCCCGCTCCCACTTCTTGCGCGCCAGCTCGACGCGTGCCTCCGCCGAGTTGAGCTCGCCCTCCATCGTGGCGCGGGAGCGCGCGAGCTCGAGCGCCGCGCGCTCCGGCCCGGAGGAGAGCGTCGCGATCAGCTGCCCCCGCTTCAGCAGTGAACCGCGCTCCACCTGCACCGACTCGATGATTCCTTCGACCGGCGAGCGCACGGCGATATCCTGGCGCGCCTCGACCAGGCAATCGAACTCGAACGGCGGATCCGCGGCGAAAGCGCTGGCCGCTGCGAGCAACGCGCAGCAGCACAGACGGCGAAGGGTCGGCGGCAAACGACTTTGTCCTCTTGTGGATCGTCGAGCCTAGTCTAGCGGATTCGCCGTGCAGGTGGAACGCGAAGCGCGCTACGCGAGGATCGCCTCCACTGCCGAGCGGTCGAAGCGGTACTCGTGATTGCACATCTCGTTCTTCACCACCACCTCGCCTTTCTCGGCGAGGATCGACTCGACCTCGGGCCGTCCCAGGCTGCGCAGCACGCGCTCGACGCTCGCCGGATTCCACGGGCAGTGGTACTCGACCGGGTAGAGCCGGAACACGCGCAGCAGCTCCTCATGAAACAGCTTCACCAGCAGGTCGTAGGGCTGGACGTTCACCGTTTCCTCGAGCGTGAGCGTCGCGGCGAGGGTGGTCACGCGGTTCCAGCCGTCCGCGTCCTTGTCGTCCGCGCCCGGCAGCTTCTCGAGCAGCAGGCCGCAAAGCGCCGCGTCGCCCGCTTGCAGGTGCAGGAACGCCTCGCGCTGCTCGGAGCGCCGCAGGTAGTTCTCGAAGACTTCGGCCATGGTGTCGCCTTCGAGCGGCACGAGGCTCTGGTAGATCCGTCCGCTCGCGTTGTCCTCGTAGCTGACGGCGAGCCTGCCGGAACCCAGGTCGGGTACATCGCCCGCGTAATGAGCCATGCCGCGCACCCGGAGTTCGGCCGTGCAATCGGCGACCAGCATTTTCAGCGGCCCGGAGCCCTGCGCCTGCAGGGTCACGCGCCCCGCGCCTTTCTGCCCCGCGCCGAGCAGGACGGCAAGCGCGGTGCCGTGGCCGAGCGTCTCCGCGATGCGCGCCGGATAGCCGCGGCCCTCCAGCATGCGCGTCCAGGCGCCCGTGAGGCACACCAGCCGCCCGCGGATCGCCAGGCGCTCGAACAGGAATCGCTGTACGTAGTCGGTCTGCACTGCCCCGATTCTACAGACCGAGGTACGCCTGGCGCACGCGGTCGTCGTGCAGCAGCGCGGCGCCGGTGCCGCTCATGACGACGCTGCCGTTCTCCAGCACGTAGGCATGGCCCGAGATCTTCAGCGACACGGCGACGTTCTGCTCCACCAGCAGCACGGTGATGCCGCGCGCGTTGAGCGCGCGGATGGTGTGCAGCACCTCCTGCACCACCAGCGGCGCGAGCCCGAGCGAGGGCTCGTCGAACATGATCAGCTCGGGCTGGCCCATCAGGCAGCGCCCGATCGAGAGCATCTGCTGCTCGCCGCCGGAGAGCGTGCCGGCGAGCTGGTCGCGCCGCTCGGCGAGCTTCGGGAACATGGCCATCACCTCCTGCATCGACGATTTCGCCCCGGCGCGCGCGCGCGGCAGCAGCGCGCCCATCTCCAGGTTCTCTTCGACCGTGAGGCTCGGGAACACCTGGCGGCCTTCGGCCACCTGGCCGATGCCGAGGTCGCAAATGGCGTGCGATTCGAGGCGCGTGATGTCGCGGCCCTTGAACGCGATGCGCCCGGCGCGCGCGCGCTCGATGCCGGCGATGGTGCGGATGAGCGAGGACTTGCCGGCGCCGTTGGCGCCGACGATGGCGACGATCGCGCCCCGCGGCACTTCGAGCGACACCCGTTCCAGGGCCTGCGCGTCGCCGTAATAGAGGTCGAGGTTTTCGACGGTCAGCATGGTGCCTACACTTCCGTTTCCTCGCCGAGGTAGCTCTCCAGCACCGCCGGATTGCGCACCACCTCGTCCGGCGTGCCGCGCGCGATCACCTCGCCGTGGTGCAGGACCACGATTCTCTGCGCCAGCGCCATCACCGCGCGCATCACATGCTCGATGAGCAGGATGGTGAGCCCCTCGGCGCGGTTCAGTTCCCGGAACACCGCCACGATCTGGTCGCACTCGGTGGGCCGCAGGCCCGCCATCACTTCGTCCAGGAGCAGGAGCTTCGGTCGCGTAGCGAGGGCGCGCGCAACTTCCAGCCGCTTGCGGTCGGGAAGCGTGAGCGAAGAGGCGAGCATGTCCCGTTTCGCTCCAAGTCCGAGCTTTTCCATGATCTCGGCGGCGTGGCCTTTCGCCGCCGAGACCGTTCTTGACTGCAACAGCGCGCCGACTACGATGTTATCCAGCACGCTCAACCCGGCAAATGGTTTGACTATTTGGAATGTTCGCCCAATCCCGGCAGTACAAACCTGGTCCGGGCGCCAGCCGTCGATGCGCCGGCCGGCGAGGCGCACCTGGCCGGCGTCGGGGCGAAACACCCCGGCGATCATGTTGAAGCAGGTGGTCTTGCCCGCGCCGTTGGGCCCGATCAGGCCGACGATCTCGCCCTGTGGAACGGCGAAGCCCACGTTCTGCACGGCGTGCAGCCCGCGGAAGCTCTTGGAGATGCCGTCGACCTCGAGCATGTCAGCCCTTGCGTTCCAGCCCGAGCACGCGCGCGAGCGGTGGCCAGACGCCGTGGGGCAGGAACACCACGACGAGGAGCAGGCAAAAGCCGTAGAACACCTGCTTCACGCCCGGAACGTCGATGCCGAGCTGCAGCATCAGCTCGCGCAGGCCCTCTGCGAGGCCAGTGAGCAGGAACGCGCCGACCAGAGGCCCCACCAGCGTGCCGATGCCGCCGATGATGGGCCCCAGGATCAGCTCGATCGAGCGCGAGATGTGGAAGATCTGCTCGGGAAAGAGATTGTTGTAATAGAACGCGAACACCACGCCGGCGAGCGAGGTCATCGCCGCCGAGATGACGACGGCAACCATCTTGTAGCGGAATACGTTGACGCCGAGCGCCTGCGCGGCCTCGGGGCTTTCGCGGATCGCGAGCCAGTAGTAGCCCATCCGGCTGCGCAGCAGCGCGTGGCACAGCACGAACGCGCCTGCCGTCATGCCGAGCATCAGGTAGTAGAACATCCTCGGGCTACCGCGCAGGTTCCACAGGTCGTTCTCGGTGTAGTTGGCGACCGGCAGGAAAAAGCCCGAGGAGCCCTGCACCCAGCGGAAATGGTCGAAGCCGATGCGCGCGAACTCGGCGAACGCGATGGTGAGGATGGCGAAATACACGCCGGCGACGCCGAAGCGGAACGCGAGGAAGCCGATCACGGCGCCGGCCAGTACGCAAATGACGATAGACATGCCGAGGCCGATCCACGGGCTGACGCCGAAATGCACGTACAGCGCGGCCGCGGCATAAGCGCCCAGGCCGACGTAGAGCGAATGGCCGAGCGAGAGCTGCCCGGCGAATCCCATCATGACGTTCCAGGCCTGGCCGACGTAGGCGAAGTACAGGATCAGGAAGCCGACGGAGAGCAGGTAGCCGCTGGCGAAGTACGGGAACACGAGGAGCAGCGCGAACAGCGCCGCGAGAGCGACGAGGCCGCGCCGCGGCACGTCCTCGAGAAGGCGCGCGATCACGCCGCCTTCCTGCCGAGGATGCCCTGCGGCCGGAACAGCAGCACCAGCACCAGCAGGCCAAAGGCGAACATGCTCTTCGCAGACGGCGAGAACAGCACGCCGCCCAGCGCCTCGGTGAGGCCGATCAGCAGGCCGCCCAGCAGGGCGCCGGGCATGGAGCCCAGGCCGCCGGTGATGACGATCACGAAGGCGAGCAGCGTGTAGGCCGGGCCGATAGTGGGGGTCACGTCGCCCACCACCATCAGCATGGCGCCCGCGGCGCCGACGCAGGCCGCGCCAATGCCGAAGGTCAGCGCATAGAGTTGCTTCACGTTCAGCCCGACCACCCGTGCGCCGTCGTAGTTGTCGGCGCAGGCGCGGATCGCCTTGCCGAGCAGCGTGAAGCGAAAGAACGAGAACAGCGCCCCGGCAACCACCAGGGCGGCGAGCGCGGCATACACCTTGGAAGCGTCCACGATCAGCGGGCCGAGCTGGAAGCTGTCGAACGAGTAAGCGGTGCGGATGCCCTGCGCGTCAGGGCCGAACACGATGAGCTGCAGGTTCACCAGGATCAGCGCGAGCGCCACCAGCAGCATGAACTGGCTGTGCTCGGGCCGGTTGATGAAGGGATTGATCAGCCCGAGCTGCAGCAGGTAGCCCAGCACGAACAGCACGGCGGCGATCGGCACCATCAGGATGAGCGGGTCGAGCTTCGTCGCGCCGAACAGCACCAGCGTGAGGTACATGGCGAGCGTCATCATCTCGCCGTGCGCGAAATTGACCACGCGCACCACGCCGAAGATGACCGACAGGCCGAGCGCCATCAGCCCGTAGACGAGGCCCGTCAGCAGGCCGCTGGCGGCGACGTTGAGGTAGATCTCGATCGGCACGGGCGGACTCGGCGCCGCCCGCGATCAACGCTTGTCGTAGGCCTTCATCGGCAGCTCGGGCTTGGCGTTCGACGCGGCCTTGGGCGCCACCACCACCAGCTTGCCGCCGCGGTTCTGGATCGCGGAGTTCTTCAGCTTGTCGTTCTGGCCCTTGGCGTTGAACTGGATGCCGGGCCCGGTGCTGACGTTGTCCTTGATGTTGGTGGCGCGGATCGCGTCGGCGAGCGCCTTGGGGTCCGCGGAGCCGGCGCGCTTGTACGCATCGGCCGCGACCAGCAGCGCCTCGAACGTGTAGATATGATTGGTGTTCAGGTTGATGTCCGGGAATGCCTTGGCGTGCGCGGCCTCGAGCTGCTTGGCGAGCTTCTTGTTCGGGTCGTACCAGGGCACGAAGCTGATCGGCCCGTCGCCGAGCTTGCCCAGCGTCTTGAGATACTGGTCCTCGTACCAGCCCGGGCCCATGCTGAGCACGGCGCTCGGGCTCCAGCGCTGCTTCACCAGCTCGCGGGTGATGAGAATCGCGTCGTTCAGGCGGCTCACCATGATGAGCGCTTCGGCGCCGCTCGCACGGGCCTTGGCGACTTCGACGGACAGGTCGCGCGCCGCCGGGTCATAGGCGATCGTCTGCGCGACCTTGTAGGGCATGGTGAACTTGGACATCACGCCGGTAAAGCCCTTTTGCATGGCGACGCCGAAGGTGTCGTTCACGTGCATGAACACGGCCGTCTTGGGCGCCACGCCGGTCAGCGAGAACACCTCGAGCTGGTTGGCGAAGGCGTCGCCGAGGATCATCGGCGCGGTGGCGAAATTTCGGAACACGAACTTGTAGCCCTGCTCGGTGATCGGCGGTGCGGCGGCGATGTTGATGACCAGCGGGATGCCGCGCTGCTCGGCGACCTGCGCGATGGCGGTGGTCTGGCCGGAATCGAAGGCGCCGACCAGCAGTTGCGCACCCTCGCTGATCAGGCGCTCCGCGCGCGAGCGCGCAACGTCGACGTTGGACTCCGTGTCGCCGTTCATGATGTCCAGGCCCGGCAGGCCGAGGTCGCTCAGGAGGCCGCCCGTGATTTGCACGACACGGTGGCAGTCCTGCCCGATGCCGGCCTGCACGCCCGAGCGCGGCAGCAGCACGCCGACCTTGAGCTTTGCGGACTGCGCGCGGACGATGCCGAACGGGGAAAACGCGCCGAGCGCGCCCGCCGCGGCGAGCGCCTGGTTGAAGCGGCGACGATTGATGCGCTGCGTCATGGATTCCTCCTCCGAGAGGGATGTGCTTCCGGTGACTGTTATAGACCATTACAATCTCCCGGTCAACGATGAAACGCCTGCCTTCGCCGCACCGCCCGCGCACGCTCGCGCCCATCGCGCGCGTGCCGGGGCTCGACTACGGCGTGCTCGACGAGCTGCTCGGGTACTCGCTGCGCCGCGCGCAGGTGGCGATGTTTCTCGCGTTCCACGCCGCGACGCGTGGCCTGGAGATCACGCCGCCGCGCTTCACCGCCCTGGTGGTGATCGGCGCCAATCCCGGCATCAACCAGAGCGTGCTCGGCCGCGTGCTCGGCATCGCGCGCTCGGGCGCCATGTCGCTCGCCGACTGGTTCGAGACGCGCGGCTGGGTGGAGCGCAGGCGGCACCGGGACGACGGGCGCGCCTGGGGCCTGCACCTGACGCGGCGCGGCGAAGGGCTCGTCGAGCGCATGCGGCGCGCGGTGCTGGCCGAGGACCGCAGGCGCGCGGCGGTGCTCGCGCCGAAGGAAAGGCGCGAGCTGCTGCGCCTGCTGAACAAGCTGGCCGCATGAGCGCGGGCGCCGTGCGCCGCGTCCCGCTCGGCTCCGCGGACGTCGCGGTGGTGCGCCGCGACGACGGCGCGGTGTTCCTGCGCTCGCCGCACGTGCTGGGGCCCTATCCGCGCAATCTCACCGCGCGCCTCGAGCGCTGGGCACGGGAGACGCCGGGACGCATCCTCGCCGCGCAGCGCGACGCAAGCGGCGGCTGGCGCACGCTCAACTATGCCGAGGCTCACGCGCGCGCGCTGCGCATCGGCGCCGCGCTGCTCGAGCGCAAGCTGTCGGCGGAGCGCCCGCTCGTCATTCTTTCCGAGAATTCCCTGGAGCACCTGCTGCTGCTGCTCGCCGCGCTGCACGTCGGCGTACCCTGCGCCCCGGTGTCGCCCGCGTATTCGCTGCTGTCGACCGACTACGCGAAGCTGCGCCATGTGATGGCGCTGGCGACCCCGGGCCTGGTGTTCGCGCAGGACGAGGCGCGCTTCGCAAAGGCGGTGGCGGCCGCGGTGCCGAAAGGCACGGAGGTCCTCTACGGGACCATCCCCGACGCCGAACCTTCGGCGTGCGTCGACCAGGCCCATGCGCGCACCGGGCCCGACACGATCGCCAAGTTCCTCTTCACCTCCGGCTCGACGGGCCAGCCCAAGGCGGTGATCAACACGCAGCGCATGTGGTGCGCCAACCAGCAGATGCTCGCGCAGGCGCTGCCCTACCTCGCCGAGGCGCCGCCGGTGCTCGTCGACTGGCTGCCGTGGCACCATACGGCGGGCGGTAACCACAACATCGGCATCGTGCTCTACAACGGCGGCACGCTGTACCTCGACGAGGGCAAGCCGGTGGCGGGCCTGATCGAGAAGACGGTGCGCAACCTGCGCGAGATCGCGCCGACCGTCTACTTCAACGTGCCGCGCGGCTACGAAGCGCTGTTGCCGTTCCTGCGCGCGGACCAAGTGCTGCGGCGCACTTTTTTCAGCCGACTGGGCCTGATGCAGTACGCGGCGGCGGTGTTGCCGCAGCCGGTGTGGCAAGCCTACGAGGAGCTCGCTGTGCAGACCTGCGGCGAGCGCATCCTGTGGATCACGGGGTACGGCGCGACCGAGACCGCGCCTTTCGCCATGAGCACCAATCGTGGCGCAACGCGCGCCGGCACCGTCGGCCTGCCGGTGGACGGTCTGGAGATGAAGCTCGCGCCGATGAACGACAAACTGGAAGCACGCTTTCGCGGTCCGGCCATCACTCCGGGCTACTGGCGGCAGCCCGAGCTCACGCGCGCGGCGTTCGACGAGGAGGGCTACTACCGCACCGGCGACGCGCTGCGCTTTCTCGACCCGCGGGACCCGGCCCAGGGGCTCGAGTTCGACGGCCGCGTCGCCGAGGACTTCAAGCTCACCACCGGCACCTGGGTGAGCGTGGGGCGGTTGCGTGCGCAGCTCATCGCTGAGGGCGATCCCTGGGTGCAGGATGCCGTGATCGCCGGCCACGACCGGAGCGAAGTCTGCGCGCTTGTCATTGCGCGGCCCGGTGCGCATGTGCCGGACCTGCAGCAGCTCCTCGACACGCTCGCCGCGCGCAGCATGGGCAGCAGTACCCGAATCGCGCGGGCAGTGCTGCTCAGCGGGCCGCTGTCCATCGACGCGGGCGAAATCACCGACAAGGGCTCTATCAACCAGCGTGCGGTGCTCGCCGCGCGCGCCGATCTGGT
>Ga0299906_10004917_pt1 | contig 10913 bp, 6 predicted proteins | sample RVTome_14_FD_200259 | JGI IMG/M metagenome (GOLD analysis project Ga0299906, IMG submission 200259) | Soil microbial communities from uranium-contaminated site in the Upper Colorado River Basin, Wyoming, United States - RVT145D125 (version 2) ... | reverse complement strand
GCCAGCACCGCCTTCGTACCGACCGGTTCGAGCATCACCACTCTTCCTACGGCTCTTGGACTGATTGACGGGGCCCGGACCCCCGCCAATCTCGCGGCCGCGTTCAACACGCTCAACCCGGGGCTGGGGCTGGCCGACACGGATGTCTCGCCGATAGCCGTGAACCTGCTCAACGTCATCAATCCCGTTACCGGCGACTACATCATCCCGGCCCCGGCGTCGAACGCGACTCCGGCCGGTGCGGACCAAACGGGAAATCCATTGTCGAGGCAGCGCAACGTGCAGGCCGCGGATTTCATGCAGGACCAGTTCACCCTGAAGCTCGATCATGATTTTTCGGATCTCAACAGGTTGAGCGGCACGTTCTTCTTCTCGGATTTTCCGAGCCTGGATCCGTTCCCGGACCCGTCCAGCCTGGCGTCTCCCTTTACGCTCAGGCGGGCCGACGAGGCGCGCACGCTGTCGGTTTCCGACATTCACACGTTCAGCTCCACTCTCATCAACGAGGTGCGCGGCGGGTTCTTCTTCCTGGACAACACGCGGCGGCTTGACGACGCCTTCCTTCCGATCACCGGCGCGGGCGTCGGGATCCCGAATCCCGCGCTGTTCTACGACGACAGCCCGGGCACGGCGCGTCTGGGCCATTTCGTGTTCCAGAACGAGCTCTCCCAACTCTCGTTCGGAGGCCCGAACGACTCGTTCAACAAGCGCGATCAGAAGAGCTTCAGCTTCGCGGACAACATGTCCTGGGTCCGAGGCGCGCACAACGTCAAGCTGGGCGGAGAATGGAAATACCACCGGTTTGCGACGAGCCTGCCCGAGGAACAGGCGACGGAGTTCGAAAAGTTCAATGACTTCACCCAGTTCCTGATGGGGCTGGGAACCGAAGCCGACACCCAGTTCGGAATCACCGCCAAGAACTTCCGGATGCAGGACCTGAGCTTCTATCTTGCAGATGACTGGAGGGTGACTCCAGAGCTCACGCTGAACATGGGCCTCCGTTGGGACTGGTACGGATGGCCCTGGGAAGAGAACGGGCTCATCGGGAACTTCGACTTCGATCTGATGGGCGATACGGAGGACCCGTTCGATGGCTTCATCGTTCCCAGCAACGTCGAAATGACCGGCTTCCCGGCGATCGATTCCGCAATCGCGACGTCTTCGGTCGTCGACAGCAAGCATACGCTCAACGGACAGGACCTCGACAATTTCGCGCCCCGGTTCGGCTTCGCCTACCGGCCGCTGGGGGACCGGTTCGTCGTTCGTGGCGGCTATGGCATCTTTTATGACCGGCCCTCGGCGGCGTTCATCAATACGGTATTCAGCAACTATCCCTTTCTGAGGGAGGTGGAGGTGACCTACCCCAGCGGAGCCGTTCCCCTCGATACCGCGTTTTCGCAGCAAGACCCGACACTCGGTTTCAATCAGTACCTCCCCTTCCGCCTCGTATATGGCAGCAACAACCGGTATTCGATCCGGGACAACACCCCGGTTACGGCCGGGGCGGACGGGACCCCGAACCCGATCGATCTGGTGACCGGGCTGCCCGTGACCGGGAATACCGCCGAAACGCTCGAGTTTCGTGCCATCGACCGGGATCTCCGGACGCCGTATGTCCAGCAGTGGAACCTGGGTTTCCAGTTCGACCTCGGGAACGATTTCATGTTCGAGGCGCGCTACGCCGGGACGAAAGGGACGAAGCTGCTTCAGGCGATTGCCTTCAACCAAAGCTACGATCTCAACGACACCGCGACGCCGGACCATATCTTCGGAAGGCTCAACGACGTCTACGAGGCCGCCTATGACGCCGAAGCCCTCAGAACCGGTGATCCGAACGTGCTCAGGGGAGCGCTGAACTCCGGGAGCGCGACGGAGCGGGATCGCGGTGTGGGCGTGGCGTTTGGGTTTCCGAACCCATCGACGGGCAACCCGATCGACTACAACCTGAGCGACGCGGCGGCGCCCGGGGACCGGGACGTCATTCCGTTCGAAGGCCGCGGGCCGATCATGGGTTTCAACATACCCGAGGCTGTCATCCTCCAGTCGTCGGCGAACTCCATTTACCACGGTCTGCTTCTGAACATGACGAAGCGGATGTCCAGCGGCATGCAGTTCAACCTGTCCTACACCTGGTCGAAAAGTCTGGACAACAATTCCGCCGATCCTGGAAGCACGGCCGGGGGCGGGAAGCCCGACGTTCCCAACACCGGCTTCGTGGTGCAGGGAGACCAGCGGAACGTGTTCAGTAACCGCGGCCCGTCGGACTTCGACCGCACGCACCGGATGAGCGCGAGCTTCGTCTACGAGTTGCCGACGATGGGTTCCAACTCGATGCTGGTGACCGGCTGGCAGATCGCAGGCTTTGTCCAGGCCCAGTCGGGCGTGCCCTTCTCGATCTTCTCGTCGGAGCCGGAAGTCCGGAGCCCGTCGGAGTATCTGAGCACGACCAGGGGAGCCGGCGGCCTCCATCGGGCCGGTTTTGGGCGGCCCAGTCTCAGCGGGACGCTCGACGAGCTCCGGACCCCGGGCCCCGACGTCACCGAAGAGTACTTCGACGCGAGCGTGCTGGCCTCGGCCACGGGAGGTTTCGGCAACCTGTCCAGGAACGCCCTTCGCGGCCCGTCGCAAAGCCGCGTCGATCTGAGCCTGGCCAAGAGGACTAATGTCTCGGAAGGCGTCGACCTCGAGTTCCGGTGGGACGTCTTCAATGTCCTCAACCGGGCCAATTTCGCCCTGCCGGGGCACGATCTCCAGGATTCGAACCTCGGCGTCATCGAGAATACGATCGGCGGGCCGCGCGTGATGCAATTCGGCGCGAAGTTGGCCTTTTAAGGGCACACGCCTCACACACGTGCACGGAGGCCGGCCGGGAGACCGGCGGGCCTCCTCCGGGCGACAATCGTACGGGACGGGGTATCCTCCTGCCGGCGGATGGCTGTAAGCTGGCAGTGGGGGAATCGTCGCAGTGTCCCAGGATCTTCCGCTCTATTCGCAGCCCGTGTTGCGTGGCTCCGATCGGTTCGCATCGCTCGACCGGGCCAGGGGCATGGACCTCGAGCTTTCGATCGGGCGGTTCGACGCCTTGCTGGACCACGGGGAGGGCAACGATCCGGCCGGCGAGGCGCGAGGCGCGCTGATTAACCCGTCACGGTCGGTGCTCGTCGAAGTTCATCGGCTGCTCTTTCCGGGACGGCCGGGTTCCGGATCCTTCCGGGAGTCGGCGGTCCCGGGCGTGTATCCGGGTCAGGACTGTCCCGAACCCCGGTTCATCGCACGTTCTCTCGATAACTTCGAGAAGTGGCTGACTGCGGAGAGTTTCGAGGAGATACATCCGGTCGAACAGGCCGCTCTGAGCCTGACCCGGCTCGTCGATATCTGGCCGTTCGGCTTCGGCAATCACACGGCGGCTGTGGTGTTTTCGAATCAGTTTCTCCTCGGCGCGGGCTATCCGCCGTTCTTCGTGTTACAGGACGAGATCGCGGAATTCAACGAAATCCTGTCGCAGGCGATTCGCATCCAGACCGGGCCGCTCGTTCGCGCGATCTCGAAATGCCTGGAGAGGGAACTGGAGCTTGTCGGAAGCTGATCGATACTCACGGCAGATCCGCTTCCCTCCGATCGGCGAAGCCGGGCAGCGGAAGTTCTCCGCCTCGCAGGTGGGAATCGCGGGCATGGGCGCGCTGGGTACCGTGGTCGCCGATCAGTTGGTCCGTGCCGGCGTCGGCCGGGTCCGGATCATCGATCGGGACCACGTGGAGCTTTCCAACCTGCAGCGCCAAACCCTGTTCGACGAAGACGATGTCCGGGGGAACCTGCCCAAGGCGGTAGCGGCGGAACGGAAGCTGCTTCGGATCAACTCCGGCGTGCGGATCGAATCCAGCGTCGACGATCTCAATAGCGGGAATGTCGAAGAATGGATCGACGGGCTGGATCTGGTTCTGGACGGCCTGGACAACTTCGAAACGCGGTTTGTCCTCAACGATGCGTGCCGCAAAGCCGGCGTGCCGTGGATCTATGGCGCCGCCGTCGGGAGCTACGGGCTCGTCCTGCCGATCATTCCCGAAGGTCCCTGCCTGCGGTGCGCGCTCGCTTCGCTGCCTCCCCCCGGCTCGTCGCCGACCTGCGACACGCAGGGCGTCGTTGCGCCCGTTACCGCGATCGTCGGGTCTCTGGAGGTCAGCCGTGCGATGCGCATTCTGACGGGGACGCTCGGCGTCCTGGACACCCGCCTTACGGCCTTCGACGTCTGGACTCTCAGACTTCAGTCCGTTCGTATCACCGTGGACCCGGCCTGCCCGCTGTGTGTACGGGGAGAAACCGAGTACCTGTCGTCGGTCCCGCTCAGATCCGTGACGCTCTGCGGCCGGAACGCGGTCCAGCTCATTCCCCGGTCAAGGCACGATCTCGATCTGGTGGCGATGGGACGGAGCCTGGAGGTTTTCGGCCCCGTCCAGAGCAACGAGTTTCTCCTCCGGTGCCCGAACCCCCCGTACGAGCTGACGCTCTTTAGGGACGGGCGCGCGATCGTCAGCGGTACCGAAGAAGCTTCCGTCGCCAGGTCCGTGTATTCTCGGATGGTGGGCGCCTGACTGCGATCCGGCTTCATGACCGATTCCGCCACAGAAGACAGCAGATCCAGCGGATTCGACGACGTACGTCGAAGAGTCGGTCTCCTGCTGGGACCGTCGCTGTTCGTCCTGACGCTGCTCTTGCCCCTGCCGATGCTGTCCGCGCCCGCCCATCGGCTCGCCGCGGTCATGGTTCTGGTGATCACGTTCTGGGTGACCGAGGCGCTGCCGCTGCCCGTCACAGCCCTTCTGGGTCCCACTCTGGCTATTGTCATGGGCGTTGGGAACGCCGGCGATGCCTTCGCTCCCTTTGCCGATCCGCTGATCTTTCTCTTCGTGGGCAGCTTCATGCTGGCCCGGGCCATCTTCGTCCACCGGCTCAACGAGCGCATCGCCTACGGGGTCATGTCCTGGAAGCGGGTCGGGGCCCGGCCCGGCAGAATTCTGATCGCCTATGGCGTCATCGCCGCATTCATCTCGGCCTGGATGAGCAACACGGCGACCGCTGCCATGTTGTTGCCTGTCGGGATGTCTCTGCTGGCGTTCATGGAATCGGAAGGGGGCGTCAACGAACGCTACGGTACGGCCCTGATGCTCGTCATGGCCTACGGATCCTCGCTGGGCGGCATGGCCACCATCGTCGGCACGCCTCCCAACGTCATCGCGGTCGGTATGATTCGCGAATACGTGGGTCTGGACATCTCGTTCGTGGAGTGGCTCGTGTTCGCGGGCCCCATCTCCATCGTCATGGTCGGCTTTCTGGTCGTCTACATGAACTGGATTGGCGGAGCGGGCGGACGGGAGATCCGGGGCGCCGACCAGATCATTCTTCGGAGAAAGGCGGCGCTGGGTCCCTGGACCCGGGGCGAGAAGAACGTTCTGATCGCGTTCTTCACGACCGTGACGCTCTGGATCGTGCCCGGAATCCTGTCGCTCCTGCTGGGCGACGCGCATCCGGTGGCTGCCACGCTTTCCAGGGCCGTTCCCCTCTCGGTCGCCGCGATGATCGGCGTGACTCTCCTGTTCCTGATGCCCATAGACAGGGAACGCCGGGCGACGATCACCTGGAAACAGGCCGTCGATATCGACTGGGGCACGATCCTGCTGTTCGGCGGCGGGCTGTCTCTCGGACAGCTTGCGTTCTCGACCGGGCTCGCGGAGGCTTTCGGCCGCGCCGTGACCGGGGCGGTGCCGGTGTCGTCGGTGGTCTGGCTGACCTTTGCGGCGGCGATCTTCGCGACCGTGTTTTCCGAGACGATGTCGAACACGGCGGCCGCCAACATCGCGATACCCATCGTTATTTCGATCGCTATGAGCACGGGAGTCGATCCCGTGCCGCCGGCGATCGCGGCGAGCCTCGCGGCGTCGGTCGCCGTGGTCCTTCCCGTATCGACGCCGGCCAACGCGATCGTCTATTCTTCGGGCAAGGTTCCCATCACCCGCATGGTGCGCTACGGGCTGCTCATGGACGTCGTGGCGATCACGGTCATTCCGACGGTCGTACTGGTGGTGTTGGGGTGAGAGGGGCTGACGCCTCGCTGCGCTCGTTGTCCGCCCGCCAGGAGGACCTGGCGGGCACGACTATGAAATGCCGGAATGTGGTGCGTGACCTTCGGTTGACACCATCCCAGGCGCGGTGTAAAAGGTAGGCCACTTCTCTGGGAGGGCCTGAACCGATGCAACCTGCCGTCGCGGCGATCCTGTGCTTCATCGTCTATCTGTTGTTCTACCGGTTTTACGCGCGACACCTGGGATCGCGGATCTTCAGGCTCGATCCGGCTGCAAGGACGCCGGCCCACACCATGGCGGACGGCGTGGACTATGTCGCCAGCAGGAAGCCCCAGCTCTTCGGACATCACTTCGCCTCGATCGCGGGGCTGGCTCCGATGCTGGGGCCGGCGATCGCGGTCATCTGGGGCTGGCTGCCGGCGATGCTCTGGGTTGTGCTGGGCACGGTCCTGATCGGCGCGGTGCACGATTTCAGCGCGATCGTCGTCTCGATGAGAAACAAGGGGCTCAGTATCGGCAAGGTGGCCGAAGACCTGATCGGAAAGCGGGCCAAATCGCTGTTTTTGCTGCTCATCCTGTTCCTGATTTGTCTGGTGATGGGCGTTTTCATAGGAACGGTGGCGGATCTGTTCACGACGGCGTACTACCCGCAGGCTGTGTTTCCCAGCTTCTTCCTCATGGGGGTCGCGTTCGTGATCGGGTGGCTCGTATACAAACGGGGAGCGAGCGTCGGCCGGACGACGGTCGTGGGCTTCGCGCTGATGATGGCGTCGGTCGGAGTGACCCTGATGATCGGCGCGCCCGACCTCGGCCGGACAACGTGGATCCTGATCCTTCTTATCTACGCCTTTGCCGCATCCGTCCTGCCGGTCTGGATGCTGCTCCAGCCGAGGGACTATCTGAACTCCCTTCTCCTGTACCTCGGGCTGGGGGCCGCCTATGTCGGCTTCTTCATATTGAGGCCGGAGTTCGTGGCGCCCGCCCTGGACGCCAGCCCCGTAGATGCGCCGCCCATCTTCCCGTTCGTGTTTATCGTGATCGCCTGCGGCGCGGCGTCGGGCTTCCACGGCCTGGTGTCCTCGGGCACGACTTCGAAGCAGATCGACAAAGAGACCGATGCGGTGCCGATAGGCTACGGCGCGATGGTCGGCGAGTCGACTCTGGGGCTTCTGGCCGTCCTCGCGACGACGGCGGGGTTCATGTCGCGGGAGGCCTGGAGCGATCACTACTCGAGCTGGGGCGCGGCTTCCGGTCTCGGAGACACGATGAGCGCTTTCATCAACGGCGCCGCGTTGTTCGTTGCCCAGTTGGGCATTCCGATGGACGTGGCGCAGGTCTTCATCGCGCTCGTGGCCGTGTCCTTCGCGCTGACGACGGTGGATTCGGGTACTCGCCTGCTGCGTTACAACATCGGAGAGATTGCCGACTCGATCGGCATGCCGCTGTTGGGCGGCCGCTATCTCGCTTCGCTTCTCGCGGTGGGATTCATCGCGTTCTTTGCGTTCGCCCGGGTCGACGGGCAGTCGGCGGGCCTGGCCTTGTGGGCTCTGTTCGGGAGCACGAATCAGGTCCTCGCCGCGCTGACGCTTCTGACCGTGACGGTCTATCTTCGCAGGAAAGGATGGAACTACTGGTATACCTTCGTTCCGATGGTGTTCATGCTCGTCGTGACGGTGGCCGCGATGCTGTACAACATCACGCGCGTCTACCTGCCGGAACAGCAACTCCTCCTGCTGGGGGTGGGGGGGAGCGTGTTCGTCCTCAGCGTGTGGCTCGCGATCGAAGCGGCGCTCCGGTTCAGGAAGGGACTGCTGCCGGAGCCGATCGGAGGAGGGGAGTGAGAGAGAACGCGGGTTGCCTCAGAAAACGACCGGTTCGGGTATGAAAATGGCCCCGGCGACGACGGTCGTCCACGAGCCCTTCTTGTCGCCCACGGCCGATTTACTCACGTTCGTCGTCTTGACGATCTTGTTCGATATCTTCCAGATCTCCCGCTTCTCGTCCCAGCTCCGGTCCGGGTCGAACTCGACGCCCTGGGTGGTCGCGAGCATTTCCGCGGCGAGATCCTCGGCGTAGTCGCCCGCCTGGGCCTCGTTTTGTCCGAACGAATGGTGCTCGGACAGATATCCATACGAGCTCGAATCGGTCGGGATGGCGACGCCGATCGACGAGGCGATGAGACGATGCGGCTCATCGGTCGCATTGGAGCTGACGACGGAGAACACGATCTGTCCGGCGTGCAGATGCCGGAGTCCCTGGGCCCGGGAGATCAGCTTGCAGTTGGGAGGGAAGATGCTGGAGACGTATACGAGATTGAACGGCGCGAGACCGGCATCGCGCAGGGCCATCTCGAAGCTGGGGAGTTTTTCGCGGTGACGCCCCACGCCCTTGGTCAGGAAAATCTTCTTGGCTACAAACACGCGCCTTCGCCCTCCGTATCCTCGTATCAGGTGTCGGCTCCGCCCACGGGACGAAACGACGAAAGCTACCAGAGGCCCGCCGTGTGTGTCAATTGACATTCTCCAGAGGCGCGTGTTAGTTTCGCCCTCCGCCCGGCGAGTATAGGAGCAGGCGTTTCGGGCCAGGCGTGGGGACCAGACCTGATGCGACACAAGATCACGGTGGTGGGAGCGGGCAACGTCGGCGCGACTGCGGCCCAGCTCATCCTGGGGAAGCAACTGGGCGACGTCGTCCTGGTCGACATTGTCGAGGGCGTGCCCCAGGGCAAGGCCCTCGACCTGATGGAGACCGCGCCTGTCGAAGGCTACGACTGCCGGATCACCGGCGCCAACGGGTACGATGAGACCGCCGGTTCGGAGGTGATCGTCATCACCGCGGGCGTGCCGCGGAAGCCGGGAATGAGTCGGGATGACCTTCTCAAAACGAACTACAACATCGTCAAAAGCGTCACGGAACAGTTGGTCAGCCGTTCTCCGGACAGTATCCTGATCGTCGTCAGCAATCCTCTGGACGCCATGGTCCAGACCGCATTCCGCGTCAGCGGCTTTCCCAGGGCGCGCGTCGTCGGCATGGCGGGCGTCCTGGATTCCGCCAGGTTCCGGTCGTTCATCGCCGCGGAGCTGGATGTGTCGGTCGAGAATGTGCACGCCTTCGTCCTGGGCGGTCACGGGGATGCGATGGTCCCCCTTCCCAGGTACTCGACGGTCGCCGGAATCCCCATCACCGACCTGATGTCGGCAGAGACGATCGGGAAGCTGGTCGAGCGCACCCGCAACGGTGGGAAGGAACTCGTGGACCTGCTCAAGACCAGCGCCTGGTATGCCCCGGCCGCGTCGATCGTCGAGATGGTCGATTCGATTCTCATGGACAGGAAGAAAATCCTTCCCTGCGCTGCGTATCTCGAAGGAGAATACGGAATTAACGGTCTCTACGTGGGCGTCCCGGCGAAGCTGGGCGGCAAGGGCGTGGAACAGATCGTGGAGATCGCGCTCACGCTCGAAGAGCGGTCGGCGCTCCAGAAATCCGCTGCGGCTGTCAAAGAGCTGGTGGATATCATCGGCGTCTGAGCCCGCACGGCCCGGCGGAGAGGTGGAAGGTCATGATCTCCGGAAGCTCTCGCACTCCACGGGCTGTCGCCTTTGTCGCCATTATTGCCGTTATTGTCATTGTTCTGTTGCCGATCACACTGGAGGCCCAGCGCGGACAGGGTCCGCTTCCCCAGTCTGTCGAGATCGACCCGCCGCGGCTCACGCTGGGGGTCGGTGAAAGCGCGACGCTCACGGCCCTCGTTCGGGATGCGGACGGAGACGTCCTCGAGGTCCCGGTCCTGTTCCTGGCTGCCGACCCGCGGAGCCTGACCGTGGACCCGCAGGGAGGACGCGTCCAGGCCCACGCCCCCGGAGAGTTCACCGTCATCGCTCGTGTTCCCCGGGGCGGGGGCCGCGGCCGTGGCGGGGTATTCCTGACCGCGAACGTCGAAGTGCGCGTCCCCTTCCCGCCCCTGGAGCGGGTGGAGATCGACCCACTGCCCGACACGCTCTATACCGGTACCTTCGTTCGTCCCGACTATCGACTCTACGATTCCCGCGACGTGCTGCGCGACGACGGGATACTGTTTCTTTCCTCCGATCCCGGCGTTCTCGCCGTCGACGCCTTCGGCCAGCTCGTGGCGAACGGGCCCGGGAACGCCGTCGTTCGGCTGGCTGCGGGCGGACTGACCGAGGAATTCGCGGTTCGGGTCGTCGAGAACCCCGTCCGTACGCTCGAGCTGGCCGCCAGTCAGGCGAGCGCGCGGACCGGGGACGTGGTCCGGTTCTCGGCGGTTGCACGGGACCTCAATGGGCGGGAAATCGCGGATGTGCCCGTCTACTACTCGGTCGAATTCCTTCCCGACCGCGGGGACCCGGCGGCCCCCGCGTCGGGACAGATCACGCCGGACGGACGATTCGTCGCCGAAAGACCCGGTCGCTATACGATCGCCGCCAATGCCGGCACGGCGTTCCGAACCTCGACGATCGAAGTCGGGCCCCGCGACGTCGGACAGCGAGTGACGGTCGTGGGCCGGGCTCCGGTTCGCGACCATCATACGTCCGACCTGTGGGTCTGGGAGGGCCCCGACGGGCGCGATTACGCGATGACGGGCACCTGGGGAGGCGATGGCGAAGCCTTCGTCTGGGACGTGACCGATCCTGAGAATATCGGCAGAATCGACGAGATTCGCGTCGACGCCCGCACGGTGAACGACGTCAAGGTGTCCGAAGACGGCCGGATGGCGGTGATCACGCGCGAAGGGGCTTCGAACCGCATCAACGGGATCGTTCTTCTGGATGTCTCCGATCCCGCCCGTGTCACGCGGATCCGGGCCTACGACGACGA
>Ga0299906_10004916_pt1 | contig 10914 bp, 11 predicted proteins | sample RVTome_14_FD_200259 | JGI IMG/M metagenome (GOLD analysis project Ga0299906, IMG submission 200259) | Soil microbial communities from uranium-contaminated site in the Upper Colorado River Basin, Wyoming, United States - RVT145D125 (version 2) ... | reverse complement strand
CACGTCGAGCGCGACGTCGATCGGGATCGCGAACGACACGCCCTGGTAACCGCCGGTGCGGCTGAAGATCTGCGAGTTGATGCCGATCACTTCGCCCGCCATGTTGAAGAGCGGCCCGCCCGAGTTGCCCGGGTTCACGGCGACGTCGGTCTGGATGAACGGCACGTAGCTCGAATCGGGCAGCGCGCGCCCGGTGGCGCTCACGACCCCTGCGGTGACGCTGCTCTCGAGACCGAAGGGCGAGCCGATCGCGACCACCCACTCGCCGGGCTTGACCGATCCCGGATCACCGAGCTTCACGGTGGGCAGCCCCGTCGCGTCGACCTTCAGGAGCGCGACGTCGGTGCGGCGGTCGGCGCCGATCACCTTGGCCTTGAGCTCGCGCCGGTCGGAGAGCTTGACGGTCAGGTCGGTGGCGTTCGCCACGACGTGGGCGTTGGTGAGGATGTAGCCGTCCGCACCCACGATGAAGCCGGAGCCCATGCCGTGCTTCGGCATGCGGTCCTGCGGCATCGGCATCTGGAAGCGCTTGAAGGACTCGAAGAACGGATCGTTCTCGTCGAACGGCCGCTGGGGCACGCCCTGCGCCGCCGGAGCGGTCGCGTTGACCGAGATGTTGACCACCGCCGGACCGTACTGCTGGACGAGCTGCGAGAAGTCGGGCAGCTGCGGCATGGCGGCGCCCGAACGGGCGGCAGGTGTCGCGATCGCCGTTGCCTGGGCGTGCGAGCTCTGGATCAGCTCGCGCCCCACGTAACCGCCGCCGAGCGCGGCAATGACGGCAGCCGCGACGAGGCTCCGGGAGAAGGTCTTGCGTTGCATGCGGATTCCTTTCGGTCTCGAGGATCGGGCGCACCGCCCGGACTTGCGCAAGATATGCGGAAAAACTTAAGCCAGCCTTAAGAAGCGGCCGGGCGCGGGGATGCGCCCGGCCGGGTTCGATTACTTCGCGGTCGTCGGCTGGGCGCCGGGCTTGGCGTCGCTCTTCGGCTGGGCCCTGGTCATCGGGGACTTGGCCTGCTTCGCCTTCTCGGCGCTCGCCGGCTGCTGCGCCGCGGCCTTCGCGTTCTGCTTCTCGGGCGCCTGGTCGGCGGCGACGGCGGCGAGACTGGCCGCGGCGAACGCCGCCGCGATGACGGCGGAAACGGCTCGTTTCATGCGTGCACTCCTTGGAGTAGTGAGAGTCGCGGGACGGCGGATGCCGCCCTACGCCCGGCACGCTAGTGGGGAAGTCTTAAGGAAGCCTTAACCGGGGCGCGGGGCGCGGTCGGCGCTCCACGCCGGGCACGCCGGTCCACGTTCGCTTAGACTCGGCCGGCTCTCGCCCATCCGCCCGCCGTTTGAGCCGCAGGAAGAAATCTCGCAAGCCGTCGCCGGCGCCCGCCGCGCCGCGTGCTTCATCGGCACCAGCGCCCGCGGCGCCGAGGCGCGCGCGCACCAAGCGGATCGGCGTGACGTCCGTCGCCCTGCTCGCGATCGCCGTCGCGGCCGGATACCTCTTCTTTCGCGAGGGCACGGCGCCGCCCGCGCCAGCCGCGGCGATCCCCGCGGGCGAGTACGTCGGCAGCACGGCCTGCCGCGACTGCCACCGGAAGGAGCATGCGGCGTGGCAGGGCTCGCACCATGCCGCCGCGATGCAGGAAGCGAGCGACAAGACGGTGCTGGGCGATTTCGCCGACGCGAAGTTCGCGTACGCGGGCACGACCTCCACGTTCTTCAGGCGCGACGGCAGGTTCTTCGTCAACACCGACGGCCCCGACGGCAAGCTGGCCGACTACGAGATCAAGTACACGTTCGGCGTCGCGCCGCTGCAGCAGTATCTGATCGCGTTTCCAGACGGGCGGATGCAGGCGCTCTCGATCGCGTGGGACGCGCGGCCGAAGGCCGAGGGCGGGCAGCGCTGGTTCCATCTCTACCCGGCCGAAAAGATCACGCACGCGGACCCGCTCCATTGGACGAAGCTCCAGCAGAACTGGAACTTCATGTGCGCGGATTGCCACTCGACCAACCTGCGGAAGGGCTACGACGCGGCGGCCGACCGCTTCAAGACAACCTGGTCGGAGATCAACGTCGGCTGCGAAGCCTGCCACGGTCCGGCCTCGAATCATGTCGCGTGGGCGAAGAAGAAAGGCGACTGGAAGCGCTTCGGCGCACCCGGCAGGGGCCTCGGCGTCGTCTTCAACGAGCGCAAGGGCGTCTCCTGGGCGATCGACGCCGCGACCGGCAACGCGAGCCGCAGCCGCGCCCGTGAATCGGCGAAGGAGATCGAGACGTGCGCGCGCTGCCATGCGCGCCGCGCCCAGATCGGAGACGACCACGCCCCCGGCCGGCCGATCGGCGACGCGTTCCTCGTCGCGCCGCTCGAGGAGGGGCTGTACTGGTCCGACGGACAGATGCGCGACGAGGTCTACAACCACGGCTCGTTCGCCCAGAGCAAGATGTTCGCCCGCGGCGTCACCTGCAGCGATTGCCACGAGCCGCACTCGCAGCAGCTGCGGGCACCCGGTAACGCGGTCTGCGCGCAGTGTCACCTGCCGGCGAAATACGACGCGTCCGCCCACCATCATCACCCGGCCGGTTCGAAGGGCGCGGCGTGCGCTGTTTGCCACATGCCTTCGACGACCTACATGGTCGTCGACCCGCGCCACGACCATAGCTTCCGCATCCCGCAGCCCGAGCTGTCGGTCAAGCTCGGCACGCCTAATGCCTGCAACAAGTGCCACACGGACCAGCCCGCGCAGTGGGCCGCCGACGCCGTGCAGCAGTGGTACGGCCGCACGCCGGGCGCCTATCAGACCTTCGGCGAGGCGTTCGCCGCGGCGTCGCGCCAAGCGGCCGACGCCCGATCGCGGCTGCTCGGGATCGCCGGCGACCGGGCGCAGCCGGCGATCGTCCGGGCAAGCGCGCTCGAACGGCTCGCGCTCGACCCGACGCCGATCGCCTTCGATCTCGCGTCGCACGCGCTGAACGATCCTGACGAGCTGGTGCGGCGGAGCGGGGTGCAGCTGCTCGCGCGGGCGGATCCCGCCGTGGCGATGCGCTATCTGCCGCGCATGCTGGAGGACCCGGTGCGAGCAGTGCGCATCGAGGCGGCGCGGGCGCTCGCCGCGCAGCCGCCGGACCGGATTCCCGCGGAGTACCGGGCGCCGTTCGACCGCGCGCTAGACGAGTACTTCGCCGTGCAGCGCTTCAACGCCGACCGGCCCGAGTCCCATCTCAATCTCGGCGCGCTCCACGTCGAGCGCGGCGAGCTCGACAAGGCCGAGGCCGAGTACCGGCGGGCGCTGGAGCTTGCGCCCGGCACGGTCCAGCCGGTGGTCAATCTCGCGGATCTCCATCGGGCGCGCGGGAGCGAGCAGCAGGCGGAAGAGCTGCTGCGCGGCGCACTGAAGACGGACCCGGGATCCGCACCCCTGCACCACGCGCTCGGACTCGCCTACGCACGCCAGAAGCGCCAGAAGGAAGCCCTCGCCGAGCTCGCCGAGGCCGTGCGGCTCGCGCCCGACGTCCCGCGCTTTGCCTACGTGTACGGCGTCGCGCTCCACTCGTTCGGCGGCACCGCGAAGGGCATCGCCGCGCTGGAGCAGGCGCACCAGCGCTTCCCCGGCGACCGGGTGATCCTGCAGGCGCTGGCGGCGATGGAGCGCGATCGCGGCGACCGCGCCAAGGCGATTGCCTATGCCGAGCGGCTCCTGGCGCTCGCGCCGGACGATCCTTCGAGCGAAGCGCTCGTCCGGGAGCTGCGCCGGTAGGCGGCCGGACTTAGCCCCGCGTCGGCAACAACTCGCCCAGCGCGTACAGGGTCTTCTGCGGGAAGCGCTCGAGCGGATAGAAACGCGCGATCACCGCGACCGCCTGCTCGTAGCTGTCGATCCCGAGATGCCGGAGCAGATAGCGGACGTCGTCCTCGTCGTGGAACTCCGCGCCGATCCGCAGCGACAGGCACTTCATCGCCAGCAGGTACTCCGGTTGCGCCACCATCACCCGCAAGTGGTCGAGCTCGAGGAAGGGACTGAATTTTCCGCGCTCGCTCAGGAACCCCTTCACGCCATCGTTGAGCCAGTCGGGCTGGATCCCCGCCTGTACGGCGGCGCGCGCCGCGGCTTCCCGAACCTCGCGGGCCGGGCGAAACAGCGCGTCCACGTCCTGGGTCGAAGGGCGGGCGGCATAGGCGAGACACATCACGGCGCCGCCCACCAGGAAGAGCTCGCCTTCCGTACCCGTGCGGCGCAGCTCTTCGTTCAGCAGCTTGAAGAGGCGGCGGATCTCCCGGTCGGTCAACGCGGGCATCTCACACGCGGGCGCCGACGGTCGCGTCGATGAAGATGTTTCGCCGCCGGAAGGGGGCCGGCGAATGGGTCAGCAGGTACAGGCGCAGGCTCATGAGCGCGGAGCCGAACACCGGCTCGGTCAGGGGCGCAACCGCGCGCGTCCACGCCGGTGGCGCGATACCGTGTTGCGCGCAGGCGTACTCCACCATCGCGGCGACATAATTGGCGAAATAGGGCGTGAGGCCGGACGGCGCCGACGCCACCGCCTCCTGAAGCTCGCCGGCAGCGAGGCTCGCGAGCCAGGAGTTCAGCTCCGCCAGCGCGAAGCGCGCGCCCTCAGGATCCCGGCAGGCCTCGGTGAGCTCCTGGAAGCGGCGCGACGGCGCCGGCAGCACCCGGGCGAGGACATAGGCCGACATGTCCAATCCGGCCCGCCGGGCGGCGCGCTGGATGGCCGCCTTCTCGGCCGGCGAGACGCGGATCTGGAGCTGGGCGGACTTGGCGGTGGCGGGCATCGGCCAAGAATAAGCCGGGGCTCGACTCTGTGTCAATACATGCGTATTGACACAGAGGCGTGCCAGGCTTTCCTTCAGGACTCGCGGATCGTCCTACTTCCGCTCGATCCCTCGCCGCCCTTGCGCGGCGAGCGCGATCTCCAGTGCCGTCTCGAGCCGGATCACCCGCGCCGTCAGATCCTCGATCTTCGCCTGCTGCGCCTTCGCGATCTCGGCCAGTCGTTCGACCTTGTCGTTCATCTTGATGACCGTCGTCAGGGCGTCCCAGATCTTGTCACCGAGCGCCATGCTACGACGCCTTTCGGGCCGTTCGCCTCGACGCCGCGGCCTCCATGGCGGCGATGCGCCGTTGCGAAGCTGCAACGGCGCGCAACGCGTCATCGAGCGCCTTGGACGCGCGCTCGGTCGTCCTCGTGACCTGAACGAGCAGGCCGTTCAGCGTGGCCTCGTCCGCGTCGTGTGGGGAATAGGACTCGGCGGCGCGCCGCATGAACTCTCCGACCGGGAGCTTCGCGGCCTTTGCGCGGGCGGCGATCCTGGCTTTCTGCTCTGGCGTCACGAGGACAGGGATCCGTTCGGTGCGGGGCATCTGCAAGCTCCCTTATGGACATGTGCTGACCATGTGCATTCTAGTGCCTGGGCCGAGGCGTTGCAACAGGAACAAGGGGGCAAGCCCTGGGAAAGCCCCCTCGTTAATCGGGGCGAAGAAGAAGGGCTGGACCGTCATCAGCATGAAGAATGACTGGAGGCGAATCTTTGCCTTCGAGTGATGGAAACAAGCGGATCGATGGACGCTTGCGTTGTCCGCAAGGCAAGGTTCGGTCGGTGCGCGACCGCACAGACAGCAGACAGTTTTCCGTCGACATTTTGCGGTTACCCCAATAGCGGGATTCCATCCGGAGTCGCTCTGCTGGCGCGAAGGGCGCCGTCAAGTGTTCGCGCCAAATGATCCGAGGCAACGCCGTCTTCTCGATCCCAATGCTCCCTTTCTCTACTCCCCAAAAAAAGGACGCTCAGATGCATCTCTTAAGACATATCGCAGCAGGTATGGTTGTGATCGCCCTCGCCATGTTCGCGGCGTCGCCGGCGCTCGCTCAGGCACCGGCCAAGAAGCCCAACATCATCATGATCATGGGCGACGACATCGGCTGGGCCAACATCGGCGCCTACAACCAGGGCGTGATGTCGATGAGAACGCCGAACCTCGACCGGCTCGCGGCCGAGGGAATGCGCTTCACCGACTACTACGCGGAGGCGAGCTGCACGGCGGGACGCGCCAACTTCATCACCGGCGAACTCCCGATCCGCACCGGCCTGACGACCGTGGGGCAGGCCGGGTCGCCGATCGGGATGCCGGCGCAGGCACCGACGATCGCGACGGCGCTGAAGTCGATGGGCTACGCCACCGGCCAGTTCGGCAAGAACCACCTGGGCGATCTGAACCAGTTCCTGCCCACGCTGCATGGCTTCGATGAGTTCTACGGCTATCTCTATCACCTGGACGCGATGGAGGACCCCTGCCACCCGAACTACCCGCAGAAGCTGAAGGCGACGGTGGGTCCGCGGAGCATGGTGCATTCGTGGGCGACGAACGTCGACGACGCGACCGTGCAACCGCGCTGGGGCAAGATCGGCAAGCAGAAGATCGAGGACGCCGGCGAGCTATGTCCCAAGCGGATGGAGACCGTCGACGATGAAATCCTCGATAAAGCGCTCAAGTTCGTCGAGAAGGCGCGCAAGGACGGAAAGCCGTTCTTCCTCTGGCTCAACCCGACGCGAATGCACGTTGTCACGCATCTGTCGCCGAAGTATCAGGGGATGCGCAACTCGGACAACAACTGGACCATCCAGGAAGCCGGCATGGCGCAGATCGACGACATCGTCGGCGCGGTGATGAAGTACGTGAAGGACGCCGGTCTCGAAGGTGACACCATCCTCGGCTTCACGACCGACAACGGCGCCGAGAACTTCACCTGGCCCGACGGCGGCCAGACGCCGTTCGCGGGCGGCAAGGGAACGGCGCTCGAGGGTGGCTTCCGCGTGCCGATGATCCTGCGCTGGCCGGGCAAGGTCCCGGCGGGCAAGGTCGAGAACGCCATCGTATCCGGCCTGGACTGGTTCCCGACCTTCGTTGCGGCAGCCGGTAATCCCAACATCGCGGAAGAACTGAAGAAAGGCAAGCAGCTGGGCGGCCGCACGTACAAGGTGCACCTGGACGGCTACAACCAGATGGACCTGATCACCGGCAAGGGCCCCTCGGCACGCCACGAGATCTTCTACTTCACCGAGGGTACGCTGTCCGCGGTCCGGATCGACGACTTCAAGTATCGGTTCACCGATCAGCCGCAAGGCTGGCTGGGCGGGACGATCAAGGTCGACTGGCCAATCCTGACCAACCTCCGCTCGGACCCGTACGAGCGAACGGGCATGCCGAACGGTGCGAACGGGTCCTTGGCGTATTACAACTGGTTCCTGTACGAGTTCTGGCGCTTCCAGTTCGTGCAGAAGGAGGTTGCGAAGGTCGCGCAGACCGCAATCGCGTTCCCACCCATGCAGGCGGGGGCGAGTTTCAACCTCGAAGCGGTCAAAGCGCAGATCGAGAAGGCCCGGGCAGCGCACGGGCAGTAAGCGCCTCTCGCGAGTTCTCGCCACCCCGCGCTGTTCGCCTTCCTGGCGGGCAGCGCGGTTCGAGCCAGGCCCGCCCATAGGCGAACACGCCCCCTGGAGGCTGAGATGATGGCTCGACTGTTCATTGCGATGCTGGTCGCAGTCTTGCCTGCGCTTGCGGTGGCGCAGGGGACGATCTACGAGTCGAAGGACAAGGCGGGGCCGGTCTTCTCCGACCAGCCTTCGCCCGGCGGGAGGTCGATCGATTTGCCTCCCCCGGACGTGATCCAGGTCCCGTCGACGCCGCCGCAGCAGGCCGCACCTGCCGCTCCCGCCCCCGTCTACAGCTCACTCGCGATCGTGTCGCCGGCGAACCAGGACGCGATCCGCTCGAACATCGGTGCGTTCGATGTCAGGGTGCAGGTTCAGCCCGCGTTGCGAAGCGGAGACGTCATCCGGGTGAAGCTGGACGGGACCCTGCTGCCGCAAAGTTTTTCGTCGGCCGATTTCCGGGTCACGGATTCGGACTGGGCCGGGGCAGCCAATCCCAACAACGTCGAGCACACGCTGCAGGTCGCCATCGCCAGCGCGAGCGGTGCGGTGCTCATCGAGTCCGCGCCGATCAGTTTCTTCGCGCAGCGTGCTTTCCGACGAGAGAAGGTGCAGCCTCGTCGTTAAGGGCAGGTATCGCCAGGCAACCGCCGTGAATTTGACCTCGATCAACAGCCGCCCGTCGAAATCGCGCCATTGAGCAGATGTGGACGTGCAAAGAACGCCCGCGCGCGGAAGGTGCATAATTCGCGCGGGGCCTCCCCTCCCCGCTTCATCCTCCCCCCTGACGAAAGGAAACGCACTATGAAAGTGCTCCACCTTCTTACTACCGGCGTGCTGATGCTGTCGCTCACGGCCGGCAATGCGCTCGCCCAGACCGAAAAGGCCAAGAAGCAGGCCGAGGTCCGCAAAGTGACACAGACATCGCTCGAGAAGTTCTACAAGGCCGATCCGAAGCTCAAGCAGCAGGTCGCGAAGGCGCCCGGCTACGCGGTGTTCACCACCTATGGCCTGAGCTTCCTCATCGGAGGGGCCGGCGGTTCAGGTCTCACCCACGACAACAAGACGAAGAAAACCACCTATATGGACATGGCGCAGGTGAGCGCGGGCATCCAGATCGGCGCCTCGGAGACCGAGACGCTGATCGTCTTCAAGACGCTCAAGGCCATGGAGCAGTTCGTCAACAGCGGCTGGGAGGTCGGCGCTGGCGGCGGTGCCCAGGCCGGCGCGGCCGGCAAGTCGGCCGGCCAGGCCGGTGGCGAGAACGTGATCGCCGACGCCTCCTACTACACGCTCACCAAGAACGGGCTGCAGGCCGGCGGCGCGGTCGCCGGGACGAAGTTCTGGAAGAGCAAGGACCTCAACTGATCGCAGCGGCCGGGGGCAGGCGCCCCGGCTGCGCCTGACAAGCTCGTCGCCGACCGGCTCGGCATCGCCGAGAAGACGGTCGAGACCCGCCGCGGGCGGGTGATGGAGAACGACGGGCGCAGCCTCGATCGCCGCGCTGGTGCCGATGGCCGAGCACCTGGCGCAGCCGCTTGCCCCGGGCGGCCCGATCGCGCCAGGGCCCCCGGTTCCTTCCCTATAGCACCAAGGTGCAATTTCTGCGGGACAGTCGATGCTGGCAACATGCCAGGTGCATACGGCTGCGCCGTCGCGCGCTGCTGACGACGCGGCAGCGATCGATCCCACCGAACTGGAGCAAGTCATGCGCACCATCGCAAATGCCCATGCGCCCGCGCGCGCCGTGGCGGCGGCCATCGCGGCAGTCATCCTTACGGCCGGGTGCGCCGGGAACGGTGGCATGGGCGGCGGCATGGGCGGGGTGATGGGCACGGACACCGGCAAGGGCGCCTTGATCGGCGGCGGTGCCGGCGCGCTGATCGGCGGACTCCTCGATCACGCGGATCCCGCGGTCGGAATCCTGATCGGCGCGGCGGGCGGCGCGCTCGCCGGCGGGCTGATCGGCCACCACATGGACACCCAGCGGCAGAACCTCGCGAAAGCGCTCGCGCCCGAGATCAATCGCGGCGACGTGACTGTGCAAATGCTCCAGGGCAACGCGCTGGTCGTCAACATGACGGGGCGCACGCGCTTCGCGCCCGGCTCGGCCGTGCTGAATCCCGAGTTCCTCTCCGCGCTGCAGAAAGTCGCTTCTGTGGCGAGGACCTACGGCAAGGTCACGATCACCGCGGTTGGCCACCCCGACACGGGCGGGACGTTCAGCGAACGCGAGCGGTTGGCGAACCAGCGGGCCGAGGCCGTCCGCGTGCAGCTCCTCGGGATGGGCGTACCGCCGATCCTGGTCAACGCGTCGGGCAACGCCCGCAGCAGCTACGAGGACGGCCGCGTCGAGCTGGTCATCCATCCGGTGGTCGCGGGCGCCTGACCCGTTCGGCCCACGCAAATCGAACAAGGGAGGAGAAACAATGATCGTAGCCCGGCCGATGAAGCACTTCTGCGTCCTCTCGATCTTCGCCGTCGCGGCGGCGGCGCCGCTCGCGCTCGCGCAGGAGAAGCCCGCCATGAGCCCCGAGGAGCTCGCGAAGGCGGTCCAGAACCCGGTCGCCAACCTGATCAGCGTGCCGTTCCAGAACAACACCAACTTCAACGTCGGGCCGCGGGACGGGACCCAGAACATCCTGAACATCCAGCCGGTCATCCCGATCAGCCTGAGCCCGGACTGGAACCTGATCACCCGGACGATCCTGCCGATCATCTGGCAGCCCGGGTTCGCGCCCGGGCAGAGCAGCACGAGCGGCCTCGGCGACCTGCAGTTCAGCGCATTCGTCTCCCCGAACACCGCGACCGGACTGATCTGGGGCGCGGGCGCGATCCTGCAGGCGCCGACGAACAGCAACGACCGCCTGGGGAACGACCGGTGGGGCCTCGGACCCACCGCCGTCGTGCTGCGGATCGAGAAGGGCAGTCCGTGGGTGTATGGTGCGCTGGTCAACAACGTCTGGTCGATCAGCAGCTCGAACACCGACCCGAGCTACAACAACTTCCTGCTCCAGCCGTTCCTGAACTACAACTTTCCCGAGGGCCTGTACCTCACCAGCGCGCCGATCATCACCGCTGCCTGGGATGCCCCCAGCAACGACCGCTGGACGGTGCCGCTCGGCGGCGGCGTCGGCAAGATCTTCCACTTCGGCCGGCTGCCCGTGAACATGCAGATCTCGGCCTACTGGAACGTGGTCGCGCCCGACAACGGGCCGGACTGGCAGCTGCGCTTCCAGGTGCAGCTGCTATTCCCGAAGTGATCCCGGCTGTTCTGGAGAGACACCGATGGGTACCCGAACGATCGTCACCGTGATCGCGCTTGCGGCCGCGAGCGCGCTCCTCGCCCCCTCAGCGACGCTCGGGCAGACCGTCCCGCCGCCTCCGCCCATTCCGCCCGCCGCAGTTGCGCCGCCGCCGGCCGACCCCTGGCCGCGGGAGATCACGATCACCCACGCCGCGGTGCTGAT
>Ga0299906_10004915_pt1 | contig 10920 bp, 8 predicted proteins | sample RVTome_14_FD_200259 | JGI IMG/M metagenome (GOLD analysis project Ga0299906, IMG submission 200259) | Soil microbial communities from uranium-contaminated site in the Upper Colorado River Basin, Wyoming, United States - RVT145D125 (version 2) ... | reverse complement strand
GTCGTCGTGAGCGTCGAAATCGCACGGTGAATGAGGTCCGAGCGGTCATAGACGGGGACGATCTCGACCCCCTCGGGCAGGCTCGGCTTCAACTCCGCGATGCGCGCCTTGGCCGCATCGATGACATCCAGTGTGCTGGCCCCCTGTCGCTGCAGGACGATGCCGCTGGCAACCTCCCCTTCGCCGTTTAATTCGGCGACGCCCCGGCGCTCATCGGCCACCAGCTCGACTCGCGCAATATCGCGTATCAGAACCGGCGTCCCGTTCGCCACTTTGAGAGCGATGCGCTCGATGTCCGCGACGCCCGTCAGGTATCCGCGCCCACGCACCATGAACTCGGTCTCCGACAGCTCTACGGTCCGGCCCCCGATGTCCATATTGCTCGAGCGAACGGCGTCGCGAACCGCATCGAGCGTGACGCCGAACGCTCTCAAGCGAAAAGGATCGACAATGACGGCATACTGCTTTACGAAGCCGCCGACGCTCGCGACTTCGGCCACGCCCGCGGCTTTTGCGACGCCGAACCGGATGTGCCAGTCCTGCTGGCTCCGGAGCTCCGCCAGGTCGCGCTCGGATCCTCTGAGGGCATATTGGTAGACCCAGCCGACGCCGGTCGCATCGGGCCCGAGAGCCGGCGTTACGCTGCGCGGCAGCCGCTGCGCCGCCGTGTTCAGGAATTCGAGGACGCGGCTGCGCGCCCAATAGATGTCCGTTCCATCCTCGAAAATGACGTAGACGAAAGACACGCCGAAAAACGAGAATCCCCTCACCACCTGCGCTCGGGGAACGCTCAGCATCGCCGTCGTCAGCGGAAAGGTGACTTGATCTTCGACAACCTGCGGCGCCTGACCCGGATACTCCGTGAAGACGATGACCTGCGTGTCGGATAGATCGGGCAACGCATCCAGGGGCACCCGGATGAGAGCATAGACGCCCAACAGGGTTGCGAAGACGGCGCCGATAAGGACAAGGACGATATTGCTTGCCGACCAACGGATCACGCCGGCAATCATTGCGGCACCGGGGGCACCGTCAATCCGTTGATCGCGGCGCGCAGATTGCTCTCGGCATCGATCAGGAAGTTGCCCGTTACCACGATGCGCTCGCCTTCGAAGAGGCCCTTGCGAACCTCGACAAAATGGACGCCACGGAGACCCAGCACGACGTCGCGCGGCTCGAACACGCCGCCGTCCTTGGCCACAAAGGCGACCTGGCGCGTCCCGCTGTCCATGACCGCCGAATTCGGGACGGCGATTACCGGCGCTTCGGTGAGCGTCGCCTCGATGGCGACATCTGCATATTGGCCGACCTTGAGCTTTCCGCCGGAATTGGGAACTTCAATTCGCACCACGGCGGTCCGGGTACTCATGTCCAGCTCGGGATAGACGAAGGCAATTCGGCCGTCGATTGGGCGCGAGGAGTCCGCATTCAGCGTAATGGTTGCGCGCTGACCGATCGCGATTGCCGGAAGGTCGCGCTCCGCAACCCGCGCAATCACCCAAACGGTTGAAAGATCGGCAATCCGGAAGAGCGTCGATCCCTGTTCGAATTGCATGCCGACGACGGCCGGCTTCTCCATCACGGTTCCGGCCGTCGCCGCGTTGAGCGTCATCGAACGGACCGGCCTGCCCGTCCGGCGCAGCCCCGCAATCACTTCGTCGGGAATGCCGAATAGCCTCAGGTTGCCGGCGGCGCGCTCGATATCGCGGCTATCTCCCTTCAGGGCGCCGAGATAGTCGGCCTGCTTCTGCAGGATCTCCTGGCTGTTGATCCAGACGCGGATGAGCGGATCACCCTTACGGACATGGGCGCCCGTCAGCGAGACGAATAGCTCCTCGACGAAGCCGTTGAATTTGGCCGTTAGAACTGCAAGACGCCTCTCGTCGGCCGTTATCGTGCCCGCGCCACGCACCGACTGCACAAGCGCATGCCGGCCCACGACGGCGGTGCGCACGCCGGCACGCTGGATCTTCTCCGGCGCGATCCGGATCGTTCCCGCAGTCCCCGACACCTCGTCCTCGTAGACGGGAATATAGTCCATCCCCATCGAATCCTTCCTTCGAACCGGAGAGGTGTCCGGCAGTCCCATCGGGTTGCGGTAATAGACGATGCGGCGCTCGCCTGCCGCAGGGGCGACAGGGGCGGCGTCGCTTCGCTTCTCGGACGCGGTGAAGACCACGACGCCGGTCACGGGCTTGGGCTGACCTTCCACCTTTGCCGTGATTGTCAGCGCCCAACGGCCAGCCATTGCGATATCGGCCTCGAACGCGACCACGCCGGGCTCGCCACCGCCCAAAATCGGCTTCAGCGGCGCCGCCATCGTCGGCATGCCGTCCGGCCCCATATCGAGGCGCTTGGACGTGACCGTGATGCTCGATGCGACCGGCGTACCGCCTGCGCCGATAAGACGCGCTTCGAGACGCACGGCTTTTCCGGTTGGGACTTCGGCATTGACCGCCTCCCACTTGGGTTCATCGGATGCGGCTATGCCGGGATGCGGCGATACGAAAATGACGGCGAGGCCGGCGGCGACAAGAGCGAGGCCGCCCGCCACGAGGGCAGACATTCGAAGGTTCATGATGTCGATCCTGATAAGAGTTGACGCGCGCACGCGCGCGGACATCGGGCCGCGCCGCGGACAGGTTTCCGTCCGCCGAAAGACGGGCGGAGTCAGGACAGGATCGGCACTTCAGGTGGTCGGAAAAGGGGCGTCCCCGTGTTCAACGGCGAGAGCGTGGACGAAGCCGGGTGTCGAACGCGACGGTCAATGGGCCTGCTGTTGATGCCGGCATGTCCGGCGAGCATCGGCAGCTGCGAACCGCAGGCGGCTACGCAATCAGCACCGGCCGGACACCGACCCGCTTGGCCGCGATCGCAGTCGCCCCCTCCCGGAGGACAATTGCAGTCAGGCGCCGGCGCCGCAGCATAGAGCGCATCCGCCGACGCCGATGCTCCGCTCGTTCCCAGAACCGGCAGCGCCAACGCGGCGACAAGTAAGGCTATCAACAACTTCCGCAGCATCGTGAAGAGATAGCCGATTCAGCCGTCCTTGTCAGCCTGGAAGCGTCATCACATCTCCGCGAAGCCGCCCTGCCGTCACGGGCAATTCCGGCTTCGCCGCCGCCGAGGCCGAGGCGGTCAACAAGGGCACGTTCGAAACGACAGGCCTGGAAAACCGCTCGACATCGAGCGGAGGACCTACGAGAAGCCGTGAGATCGTGCCAACTCATGCTTCGTCCCTTTCGACAAGCTCGGGATGAGGAGGCTCAGCATGAGGGCTGATTTTGTTATAGATCAAAGAAGTAACCCTCATCCTGAGCCTGTCGAAGGATGAGTACGCGCTGACGTCCGAGCCCGCTCATGCTTCGACAGGCTCAGCATGAGGGTATTTTTCTGTTCCGGATTGACGGAGAACCTCGCCCCTCACTTCCCCGGGCCGAACGAGAGCGCGTCGTCGGTGACGACGCCGCGGCCGAAGATGCTGAGGCAGAAGATCATGTCGACGTCATGGCCGTTGCGGGCGAGCGGCAGGTAGACGCGCTCGATGCGGGTGAAATGCTGCAGATGAAACAGGACCGGCGTCCCGCGGCGCCAGCGCGGCTGGCCCTCCTCGGCGACGCGGCAGAAATCCTTGTAGGCGATGGTCTGCTCGAAATTCTCGAACACGTCGCCGAGCGTGCGGCCGGTCGGATCGCTGCCGAAAAACTCGACGACGCCGGTGCCGACGAGGCGGAACACGAAGCGGAACGGATCGCGGCAGACGTCGATCAGCCAGATGTTGGGCAGGAGATGCGGAATATCGAGCGGGTCGAGATGCTGGCGCCCCGGCAGCCCGGACTCCGGCCGGATCGACAGCCAATAGTCGACCGCCGCCTTGATGTTTCCATCGCAGTCCGCCGGCAATCCAAGCTTCTCGATATCGACACGCCCCGACATTTCCGTGACTTTCGCCCCTTCACCGCCGCCCCCGCAACCAAGCACGTTGCGCGGATGCCCAGGAATACGTTCGCATGCGAGTATGCCCGGACTACGCCGTTACCAGTAGTGGTATTCGCGTGCGGCGGATACGGAATTTGTTTTAGCTTATGATCGGTTTCCCGCCAGTGTCGGCGCTCACAAAAGCATCCTTAACGACGATGCCTGCGACAACATGCCCGACCGTCCCGTAAGCCTCCCGGAAGGCCCTGGGGCGCCGCTGCGGCCGCTGTCCGACGACGCGCGCCGGCAGAGCCTGGCCGTTACGCTGGCCGCCGGGCCGGGCTCCGGGCCGGTCTGGCTGTTCGCCTACGGCTCGCTGATGTGGAGCCCCTGCTTCGGCTTCGACGCGCAGACTACCGCGACGCTAGACGGATATCGCCGTACTTTCAACTTCTGGTCGGTAGTGGCGCGAGGCACGCCGGAGACGCCGGGCCTCGGCCTCGGGCTGGAGCCGGGCGGCGCGTGCCGGGGCATCCTCTATCGCCTCGCGGAGGGCAGCCGGGCGGCCGACCTGGAGGCGATCTGGGCGCGGGAAATGTTCAGCGACGTCTACGCGCCCCGTTGGCTGCCCGTCGCCACGCCGGATGGCGCCCGGACGGCTCTCTGCTTCGTCACCGACCCGGCACATGATTTCTATACCGGCATGCTGGAACCGGATTCCGCGGCGCTGCTGATCGCACGGGCGGTGGGGACGAAAGGACGCTGCCGCGACTACCTCGCCGAGACCGTCGCCACGCTGGCGCGGCACGGCCTTGCCGATCCCGATTTGGATACCCTGCTGACGCTGGTCGACGCCCGGCTCAGCGCCGCTGCGGCGGATCGATCGTGACGAGGCGGTAGCCGCGCTGGCGCATGCAGTCGCGGAACATGTCCTCGGCCTCCTTATCCCGGAATATCGCCTGCGTCGTCGAGCTCGCGCCCGGCGGACCGAAGTCGTAGTAGGGAATGAACTCGCGGTCGACGGTCTGCAGACAGGCGACGCGGTCCGTCTCGTACGTCTTGCCGTCGACGCCGGCCTTCATCCAGCGGTATTCCGGCGCAGCGGCGCAGGCGGCCGCGAGTCCGCCGAGCCCCAGGGCGATCGCAACAGGAAGCCTTTGCCGACGGCGCATCATGGGCGAAGTCCTTTCCGCGTTGGGGTACCCCCTCAAATGTGGCGAAGCGGAACGCGGAATTCAACGGGCGGCACTATTGCGGCAGGTTGACCGTCATCGCGTGCAGCGCCGTGGCGAGCCGGGCGAGCGCCCGCGCACGCCACCAGCCGGCATCTAGCCCGCGGCCGGCGATCAGCGCCTCGTCGAAGATGCGCTGCGCGGCGGCGGCGCGGTCCGCGCGCGCGGCGGCAATGGCCATGTCGCCCAGCATCATCGCCCTGTCGAAACGGCTCTCCATGCCGACGGCAATATCCAGCGCCCGCCGCTCGAAGCCCTCGGCCTGGCCGGCATTGCCGGCGAGGCCGGCAATCTCAGCGACGCGCCAGTAGCCTTCGGCCTGCAGGCCGGCATTGTCGAGCGCGTCGAGCGCGGCTTCCGCCGTCGCCAGGTCGCCGACCTGCGCCCAGGCGAGCGCAATGCTGAAGCGCGCATAGTCCTGCGGGTATCCCTTGCGCAGCCGGCCGGCCGCGCCGTCCGCCTTGCGCAGCGTTGCCGCGGCGGCGTCCGCCTTGCCGGCTTTCGCCTGGACGACGGCGAGGTTGCAGAGCGTGGCGACGCGATAGCGGTCGCCTTCTGCGGCGGCCGCGCGCGACACCGCGGAGGCCGAGGCGGCGATCATCGCCGAGGACGACGCCTCGACCAGCGCGGTCAGCGCATCGACCGCGGCGCCGAATTCGCCGTTCTCCGCCAGTGCGCCCGTGATCATGCCCGCTTCCGCGTTCTCGATCAGCCGCGCGGTGGCGGGCGACGCGAAGTTGCGGGCCGCCGCGATGACATAGGTCGCCCCTTCGATGTCGCCGTTCTGCGCCAGGCCCGAGGCGAGCGTGGTCGCAATGGCGACGCGCGCGGCCAGCATGTGTTCCTGCTGCAGCATGGCCACGACGCGCTCGGCAAGCTCCCGGGCGCGCGGAATGTGCCGGTCCTTCGCCGCGCTGACGGCGATCGAGGCGATCGCGCGGATGCGATTTTCCGCGTCGGGCACCGTCTCGGCCAGCGCCAGCGCCTCGTCCGTCTTGCCGGCCTCGGCGAGCGCTTCGGCGACCTCGCGCATGGCGACCAGGACGAGCCGCGGGTCGCTGAGGCGCCGCAGCCGGTCGCGCACCGCCCGGTCGCGCCCGGTCCGTACTTCGGTGAGGATGATGTCGCGGAGCGCCCAGTCCTGGAAATTGGCCTGCTCGATGCGCTCGGCCGCGCTGCGCGCTTCGGCCAGCAGGCAGTCGACCGATACGCCCGCCCCGCAAAAGGCGATCGGGGCGCCGGCGGCGGCGGTCCCGTCGATCAGGTCGCGCGTCGCCGGGCTTCCCAGCAGGGCCTGCCGCGCCCGCTCCGTCTGGCGCTCGCGGATGCGGTCGAGCGCGCGGCGCAGCTCGAGGCCGTCGCGCGCGGAAACGATGCGGCGCAGCGCGGTGGAAAGCGGCGCGCCCTCACCGATCTCGCCGTGCAGCGCCTCGAAACGCTGGATCGCGCTCTTCACGCGCGCGTCGTAGCGGCCGTCGACCGGGCCGTCGTACAGACCGAGATCCTTGAGCTCGCGCTGGATGTCGCGCACCACCGCCGACCAGGGAACGTCCAACGCGCCCGCGCCGGCGGCGGCATCCCGGTCGAGCGCGGCGAGCCGGTCCGGCCGGGCCTCGGCGGTAATCGGATATGTCAGGAATGCGAGAGCGAGAAACAGCGCCGGCACAGCGGCGACGCCGCAGGAGCGAAAAAACGGCATTCGGACGGACCGGGAAGACAGTCCCTTGCGGGACGACCGAAACGCCTTTCCGCTATCCACCCTTGGCATTAGCCGGTCCGCCCGAATGCACCCCTACCCCAGGCCGGATTAAAGGAAATTCGGCCTAAGAAAGTGTTAATGGCAGGCGCCGCCGCAATGCCGCAACGGGGGCATGGAATGCCGCCTGCCGGCGTATCCTTGGCGCTCAGGTCCACGGCTGCGACCCCGTGCCGTACAGCGCATCCGCGCGCTCCTCGAACGCGCGGACCATGCGGCGGACGGCCTCGTCGAACAGCCTCCCCATCAGCATGTCCAGGATGCGCGAACGGAACTCGAAATCGACGTGGAAATCCAGCATGCAGCGTTCCGTTCCTAGCGGCTCGAAGCGCCAATGGTTGTCGAGGTATTTGAACGGCCCGTTCTCATAAGTCACGTCGATCTGCAGGTTTGGCCGGTCAAGCGTCACCTGGCTGGTAAAACGCTCGCGTATCCCCTTGAAACCGATAGCTAAGTCTGCCCGGATCGCGGCGTCGCTGCGCTTGAGGATGCGGGCGCCGACGCACCATGGCAGGAATTCGGGATAGCGCTCCACGTCCGCGACCAGGTCGAAAAGTTGCTCCGGCCGATATGGCATCGGGCGCTTTTCGGAGTGGGTCGGCACGCGAGCGGATAGGGTCAGACGGCGGCGGCGAGCAGGCGCTCGCGCGCCGCGCGGAGCCGGAGGAAGTCGTCGCCGGCGTGGTAGGACGAGCGGGTCAGCGGCGATGCCGAGACCATCAGGAAGCCCTTGCCGCGCGCCTGACGGGCGTAGCTCTCGAACTCGGCCGGCTCGACGAAGCGGTCGATCGCCGCGTGCTTCGGCGTCGGCTGCAGGTACTGGCCGATGGTGATGAAGTCGACCTCGGCGGCGCGCAGGTCGTCCATCACCTGCAGCACCTCGGCCTTGCCCTCCCCCAGCCCGACCATCAGGCCGGACTTGGTGAAGATCGACGGGTCGATGCGCTTGACCCGGCTCAGCAGCTCCAGGCTGGTGAAATAGCGCGCGCCGGGACGGATCGTCGGGTAGAGCCGCGGCGCCGTCTCGATGTTGTGGTTGAAGACGTCCGGCTTCGCCTCGGCCACGACCTCGATCGCGCCCGCCTTGTGCATGAAGTCGGGGGTCAGCACCTCGATCGTCGTGCCGGGCGAGAGCTCGCGGATGGCGCGGATGACGGCGGCGAAATGCGCCGCGCCCCCGTCCGCCAGGTCGTCGCGGTCGACCGAGGTGACGACGACATGCGCCAGCCCCAGCTCCTTGACCGCGGTCCCCACCTTCACCGGCTCCATCGCGTCGAGCGCCTTCGGCTGCCCGGTCGCCACGTTGCAGAAGGCGCAGGCGCGGGTGCAGGTCTCGCCCATGATCATGAAGGTCGCGTGCTTCTTGGCCCAGCACTCGCCGATGTTGGGACAGCCGGCTTCCTCGCAGACCGTATGCAGCCCCTTGCCGCGCATGAGGTCGCGGGTCTCGAAATAAGCCTTCGATGTCGGCGCCTTGACGCGAATCCAGGCCGGCTTCCGCTGGATCGGATTGTCCGGCCTGTTGCGCTTCTCCGGATGGCGGAGCGGCGTGATGGGAGCGGTCGTCATGACAAAGCCCTAGCGGGTGCGGCTTAAGCTTGGGTTAAAAGTGGATAGCACGCCCATAAGCGTCAAGCACCGACTCATGCATCATCTCGGACAGCGTCGGGTGCGGGAAGATGGCGTGCATCAGCTCGGCCTCGGTCGTTTCCAGGGTCTTGGCGATGCCGAAGCCCTGGATCAGCTCGGTGACCTCGGCGCCGACCATATGCGCGCCCAGCAGCTCGCCGGTCTCGGCGTCGAACACCGTCTTGACCATGCCCTCCGGCTCGCCGAGCGCGATCGCCTTGCCGTTGCCGATGAAGGGGAAGTGGCCGACCTTAACCTTGCGCCCCTTCTCTTTCGCCGCCGCCTCGGTCAGCCCGACCGACGCGACCTGCGGGTTGCAGTAGGTGCAGCCCGGCACGTTGGTGGTGTCCAGCGGGTGCACGTCGTTGAGGCCGGCGATCTTCTCGACGCAGATCACCCCCTCGTGCGACGCCTTGTGCGCGAGCCAGGGCGGGCCGACAACGTCGCCGATGGCGTAGACGCCGGGCTCGCCGGTCGCCAGCCACTTGTCGACGACGATATGCGCGCGGTCGACCTTCACCCTGGTGCCTTCCAGGCCGATGTTCTCGACATTGCCGACGATGCCGACGGCCATGATGACGCGATCGACCGTGATCTCGCTGGTCTTGCCGCCGGCCTCGACCGTCGCGGTGACGGAGCCCGCGCCGTTCTTCAGCGCCTTCACGGTGGCCTTGGTCATGATCTTCATGCCCTGCTTCTCGAAGGCCTTGTGTGCGAAGGCGGAGATCTCCTCGTCTTCGACCGGAAGCACGCGCGGCAGCACCTCGACCACCGTGACCTCGGAGCCCAGCGTGCGGAAGAAGCTCGCGAACTCGATGCCGATCGCGCCCGAGCCGACGACGAGCAGGCGCTTCGGCAGCGCGTCCGGCACCATCGCCTCCTTGTAGGTCCAGACCAGCTTGCCGTCCGGCTCGAGCCCCGGCAGCGTGCGCGCCCGCGCGCCGGTCGCGAGGATCACGTGCTTCGCCACGAGGTCGGCAACCGGCTTGCCGTCCTTGGTCACGGCGACCTTGCGCGCGCCGCCGGAATTGCCGTTGAGCTTGCCGTAGCCGTCGAACACCGCGACCTTGTTCTTCTTCAAGAGGAAGGCGACGCCGTTCGAGAGCTGCTTGGCGACCTTACGCGAGCGGTCGACGATCTTCTTCACGTCGAAAGCCGCGTCCTTGACCGAGATGCCGAAGGCGTCGGCGTGCTTGATCAGATGGTAGACCTCGGCGGAGCGCAGCAGCGCCTTGGTCGGGATGCAGCCCCAGTTGAGGCAGATGCCGCCGAGATGCTGTGACTCGACCACGGCGGCCTTCATGCCGAGCTGCGCCGCCCGGATGGCCGCCACATAGCCGCCCGGCCCGCCGCCGATCACGATCACGTCGAAGGAAGTATCCGCCATGCTTTCTTTGTCCCTGGCTTCCGTGCCTGGCGGGCCTCGTGCTTCGACAGGCTCAGCATGAGGCCCTTACCTATGCAATGAACCGGGAAGCCTCGTCCTGAGCCTGTCGAAGGACGAGGCCGGCGCGCCGCCCCTACAGCAGCATCGCCATCGGCTCTTCGACCATCGCCTTGAAGGCCTTGAGCAGCTCCGCGCCGATCGCGCCGTCGACCACGCGGTGGTCGCAGGACAGCGTGCAGGTCATCACGGTGGCGACCGCGAGCGCGCCGTTGCGCACGACCGGGCGCTGCTCGCCCGCGCCGATCGCGAGGATCGCGCCCTGCGGCGGGTTGATCACCGCGTCGAACTGGGTGATGCCGTACATGCCGAGGTTGGAGATGCTGAACGTGCCGCCCTGGTATTCCTCGGGCTTCAGCTTGCCGTCGCGGGCGCGCTGGGCGAGGTCCTTCATCGCGCTCGAGATGTCGGCCAGCCCCTTGTTGGCGGCGTCGCGGATGATCGGCGTGATCAGGCCGCCGTCGATCGCGACGGCGACCGAGATGTCCGCCGTCTTGTAGAGCTTGATGCCCTGGTCGGTGAAGGAGGCGTTGGCCGCCGGCACCTTCTTCAGCGCCAAGCCGCAGATCTTGATGACGAGGTCGTTGACGCTGAGCTTGTAGGCGCCGTCCGCCTTGTCGTTGAGGCGCTTGCGCAAGTCGAGCAGCGCGTCGATCTGGCAGTCCACGGTGAGATAGAAATGCGGGATCGTCTGCTTGGCGAGCTGCAGGCGCTGGGCGATGATGCGGCGCATCGAGCTGAGCGGCTGCAGCTCGAACTCCGGCTCGAAGGGCTGCGCCCCGGCGGAAGCCGGCATTGCCATCGGCGCGGCGGCCGGTGCGGCGGCTCCCTTGGGCGCGGGCGCGCCGCCGCCGAGCGCCATCTCGATGTCGCGCTTGACGATGCGGCCATGCGGGCCGCTGCCGCTGAGGCCGCCAAGATCCAAACCCGACTGCTGCGCC
>Ga0299906_10004914_pt1 | contig 10922 bp, 11 predicted proteins | sample RVTome_14_FD_200259 | JGI IMG/M metagenome (GOLD analysis project Ga0299906, IMG submission 200259) | Soil microbial communities from uranium-contaminated site in the Upper Colorado River Basin, Wyoming, United States - RVT145D125 (version 2) ... | reverse complement strand
GCGTTGGAGCCGCCGCCGACGCAGGCGACCACGACGTCGGGCAGGCGGCCTTCAGCGTCGAGGATCTGCGCGCGCGCCTCCTCGCCGATCACCTTCTGGTACTCGCGCACGAGCAGCGGGAACGGGTGCGGCCCGACGACCGAGCCGATCACGTAGTGCGTGGTCTCGACGTTGGCGACCCAGTCGCGCAGCGCCTCGTTGATCGCATCCTTCAGCGTCTTGGATCCGCTTTCGACGTGCACGACCTCCGCGCCGAGCAGCTCCATCCGGAACACGTTAAGCGCCTGCCGCCTGCAGTCCTCCTCGCCCATGTACACGACGCACTCCTGCCCGAGCAGCGCGGCGGCCGTCGCGGTGGCGACGCCGTGCTGGCCGGCGCCGGTCTCGGCGATGATCCGCTTCTTGCCCATCCGCTGCGCGAGCAGGCATTGGCCGAGCACGTTGTTGATCTTGTGCGCGCCGGTGTGAGCGAGATCCTCGCGCTTGAGGTAGATCCGTCCCCCGCCGAGCTGCTCGGACAGGCGCTGCGCGAACCACAGCGGCGTCGGCCGGCCGGCGTAGTCTCGGCGCAGGCGCTCCAGCTCGGCGGTGAACGATGCGTCGGCGCGCGCGGCCTCGAAGGCGTGTTCGAGCTCCCCGAGGGCATGCATGAGCGCCTCCGGGACGTACTTGCCGCCGAAGCGCCCGAAATGTCCGGAGGTGTCGGGGTCCGTGTTCACGCCCGCCACGATCAGTGGAGTGTATCGGAGGAACCGTCGTATCTTCGTCCCGTTCCGCGGGAGGAACCGTGAGACCGGAAGAGAAAGGGGAGGCCATGACCCTCACTGCTGCGACCCGGTTCGGTGCCGCACGCCTCCTCGCCCTCAGCCTCAGCGCCGCGATGCTTGCGGCGGCGCCGGCGAATGCCTCTCTCTGTTCGAACACCTCCACAGGACTGGTCCCGCTGGTCGATCTTCGGACGGGGACACACCAGGGTGAGCAGGGCGGCCTGTACCCGGGAGGCGTCAACCAGCCCCCAGCCCTGCACGCCGCCATCGGCGATGTCATGTCATCGCTGGTGATGCCCCGCGACGCGACCGGCTTGCCCGCCGCGGACGGGCGCGTCGTGTTCATGTCCGTCGGGATGAGCAATACATTCCAGGAGTCGCAGCATCTGCGGTCCGGCATCCTCGACGACGAGACGCGCTCGGAGAACCTCACCTTCGTCAACGGCGCGCAGGGAGGCCAGGCGGCCGAAGACATGGCCGACCCCACCGCGCCGTACTGGTCCTATGTCGACGAGCAGCTCGCCGATGCCGGCGTCACGCCGCTGCAGGTTCAAACGGTCTGGCTGAAGCAGGCGAATCGTCGTCCCGATCAGGCTTTCCCGGCCGACGCTGAGCGACTCCAGGGCGACCTCCGCGAGATCGTCACCATCCTGAAAGCTCGCTATCCGAACCTGATGCTGGTGTATCTGAGCAGCAGGATCTATGCGGGCTACGCATCGACACCCCTGAACCCCGAGCCGCACGCGTACCAGAGCGGCTTCTCGGTCAAGTGGCTGATCGAGGAGCAGATCGGCGGGACGCTCCCCTACGGCCTTATGCCCTGGCTCGGCTGGGGGCCCTACTTCTGGGCGGACGGACTCATGCCGCGGGGGACGGACGGACTGATCTGGACCTGTGACGACTTCGCGGTCGACGGCACGCACCCGAGCGGCGAGGGGGCGAGCAAGGTCGGCGACATGCTGCTCGATTTCCTGCAGTCCGACCCGACCGCGACCAGTTGGTACCTCGCGCCGTAGCAGATCAGACGCGGCATGCCTCAGCGCCCCTCGGCGCGCCGAAGGTCAACCGGCGCGCCCAGCAACACGATCAGGTCGCCGGCACGCACGTCCTCGGAGCCGTTGGGGTTGGTCACCACCTCTCCGGACGCGCGCCGCACGACCAGCGGCACCGCGTCGCCGCCCACCTCATCAACGGAGTGTCCGACCAGAGGTGAGTCCTCCTCGACCAGGAACTCCTCGAGCCTCAGCGGCTTCTCGTCGCGGCCGCTGATCTCCAGATAGTCCACGACCCGCGGACGCAGGGCGAGCATCGCCATGTGGCGGCCGCTGGAGACGTACGGCGAGATCACGCGGTTCGCTCCGGCGCGATACAGCCGCTCCGGCGACTTCGGCTCGCTCGCTCGCGCCACGATAAACAGGTCCGGGTTCATCGATCGCGCCGTTAGCGTGATGTACACGTTGTCGGCGTCGGAGTCCACGGCGCTGATCAGCGCGCGCGCCCGCTCGATCCCCGCCTGCTGGAGCACGGACTCCGAAGTCGGATCCCCGAGCAGGTATGGCACCCCGTCGCTCTGCATGATGGGCTCGAGCTCCTCGAGACGGTCGACGACGACGAAGGGCACCCCCTCGGCCTCCAGCTCGCGCGCCGCGGTCCGTCCGACCCGGCCGTACGCGGCGATGATGAAATGACCCTTCATCGAGCCGATCCGCTTATCCATCCGTCGCCTCCTGGACACGATCCCGATGCGACCCTCGACCATCAAGCTGGTCAGCAAGGCGAGGATGACAAGGAAGAGCGTCACCCCGAACACCGCGATCGTGATCGTGAACGCCTTCTCCCCTTGCGTGAGGTCGCCCACGGGGTTGAACCCTGCCGTGGTCAGTGCGAGCGAGGTCATGTACAGCGCATCGATGAACCCGAAGCCGAACAGCACATAGCCGATGACGCCGTACGAGGAGACCAACGCGATACCGATCACCGGCACGCGGAGGTGCCGCAGCAGCCCGTCCGACCGGTCCCTCATCCCGGCCATCCTATCGGCCCGCTTCGCGCATCCCGAGGACACTCACGCGCCGAGCAGCTCGCGGATCTTGGCTGCCGGATCGTCCGCGCGCATCAGCGTCTCGCCCACCAGGACGGCATCCACGCCGGCGGCGTCCATCGCCTCGACGTCGGCCCGGGTCCGGATGCCGCTCTCACCGACCGTGGTGACGCCGTCGGGGACCCGGTCGCGCAGCTCGGCGACTTTGCGCGGGTCGACGTGAAGCGTCGCGAGGTCGCGGGTGTTGATGCCGACGATGCGAGCACCCGCGTCGACCGCGCGCGCCATCTCGGGGGCCGTATGGGCCTCCACCAGCGCGGCCATACCTGTCGTCTCGGCGAGGTCGAGCAGGGCGACCAGGTCGCGCTGCTCGAGCGCGGCGACGATGAGCAGCACCGCGTCTGCGCCGGCGGCGCGCGCCTCCCACACCTGGAGGGGATGCGCGATGAAGTCCTTGCGCAGCACGGGCAGGGCGATGCTCGCGCGCACGGCACGCAGGTCTTCCAGCGACCCGCCGAAGTGGTCGGGCTCTGTGAGCACGCTGACGGCCGCGGCGCCACCTGCCTCATAGGCGCGCGCGATCGCGAGCCGGTCGGCGCCGGGTGCGATCAGCCCCGCCGACGGCGAAGCTCGCTTGATCTCAGCGATCAGAGCAAGGCCCGGACGCACAAGGGCGCCCCTGAAGTCGCGCGCCGGCCCCGCGGAGCCGGCCGCGTGCTTGACATCCCCGAGCGACGCCGCGCGCGCCTCTGCGTCGGCTCGCCGCGCGGCGGTGATGCGTTCAAGGAACGAGCTGCTCACGGTGGTGGGATGATAGCCGCCTCACTCGAGCCGCAGCCGCCGTAACGCCTCCCACGCGACGGTGCCGGCGCGACGCAGCATCGGTCGCTGGATCACCGCGATCGTATCGTCGGGCCGGTGCAAGCTCGGATGATCCCCCGCCCACAGCCACCCCACGGGATACCCGGCCTCGCGGAACGCCTGGTGATCGCTGAAGCGGTCGGCGACGGTGCTCGGGCGCGCTGGGACACCGCGCCTCTCAGCAGCTGCGAGCAGCGCTGCGCTGATCGGCCCCCGTCCGCCGAGCACCAGCACCTCCTCGCCGTTGCCGATCATGTCCAGATTGATCATGCCGCGCAGCGAATCGCGTTCAGCCGGTGACATCCGGTCGAGGTACTCGAGCCCGCCGAGGAACAGCGTCGAGCGATCCTCGGACTGCCGCCGTCGCTCCTCGGCCGCGAAGGCGACGAACACGACCGGCATGGGTGGCGGCCGCAGGGCCGCGAGGCGCGCGATCTCGAGCAGGGTGCCGATCCCCGACCCGTTGTCGTTCGCGCCGGGACTGTCCGGGACGGTGTCGAGATGCCCGCCGATCACGAGGTGAGGCGCGCGCGGGTCGGATCCGGCCGGGCGCGCGACCACGTTGCGGGTCGATCCGCTCGCGACCTGGATTTCGTCAACGTTGCCGGCCGGCACGTCGAAGCGCTGGAACTCGACCGCGTAGCCCAGCGCGCGGAACCGCTCGGCCACCAACGCCGACGCGCGCCGGTACGTGGCCGAGGTCGTTTCGCGGGGCCCGAGCGCGGCCAGCTCGCGCACGAACGCGTGGGCGCGCGCGGCCTCGAACGGCGGGATCGGCGCCGGGCTCTCGCTGGGGGTTGTGGTCGGCACCGGGCTCGGCGTCGGCACTGCCGTCGGGGTGGGGGAGGCCGCGGGCGGCGCGGCCGTGCACGCACCCAGCACCAACGTGACGGCGACGGCGAGATACTCACGCACCGGGCGCCTTCGCTCCATCGAGGTGGATCCGGAAGGTCGTGCCTTCCCCAGGCGTGCTCGCGACGTCGACCCTGCCGCCGAGCAGCGTCACCAGCTCGCGCACGATCGCCAGGCCCAGCCCTGTGCCGACGGGACGGACGCCTTTCGATCGCGACCAAAGGTAGGAGCGCTCAAACACATGCGGCAGGTCGTCGCGCGCGATGCCCGGCCCGTCGTCGGCGACTTCGATCTCGATGCCGTCGCTGCTCCGCGCGCGCACGCGTACGAAGCCGCCTGTGTCGGTCACGCGCAGCGCGTTCTCGATCAGGTTCGAGACCACTTGATGCACGCGGTCGGGATCGGTCACTACGTCGAGGCGTTCGGGCAGCTCGGACTCGAGGCTCACGCCCGCCTCGGCCGCGCGCGCGCCGTGCGTCGCGACCGCGTCGCGCAGTGTCTCGGCCAGATCCACCGACCGCGGTTCCAGACGGAAGTCGGCCGCGCCGAGCCGAGCGAGGTCCATGACGTCGGAGACCATCCGCTCGAGACGGTCGGCCTCGGCTTGGATCACCCGCAGCGCATCCGCGCGCGCGGCGGTCCCGCGCACCGCGCCGTCGGCCAGCGCCTCGGCGTAGCCGCGGATCGCGGTCAGCGGCGTGCGCAGCTCATGTGACACGCTCGCGAGGAACTCGCGCTCGCGCCGCTGGGCCTCCGCGAGGCCGGCGGTCATCTCATTGAACGACGACGCAAGCTCACCCAGCTCATCGTCGCCTTCGACGGGCACGCGTTGGATGAGATCGCCGGCGGCGATCCGATGCGCTGCTCGCGACAGATCCCGAACCGGCCGCGTCAGCGTGCGCGCGAGCACCGCCGCGCCGACGATCGCCAGCACGACCGCGGCCGCGGCGGCCAGTAGCACGCGGCCGACGGCCGGACCCCACACTTCTCGCGCGACCGAGACGGGACGGGCCAGGATCGCCGCGCCGATCGCGCGCGACCCGCGCCGCAACCCACGCTCGACCGGGACGCCCACGTACACGTAGGCACCCTCATCGATGCGGACCTCGCCGCTGATCGTGCTGCCCCGGCGCAAGGGCGTCACGTCGATCTCCCGGGCGATCGCTGCACCCGTCGGCGTGGTGAGCCGGCCGGCGACGATGCCTCCCGGCCCGAGCACCGCGAGCTCGTCTCCGTTGATCGCCAGCACCCGTCGCACCGCTCCGAGAGATACCTCGTCGAGGATCAGCGTCTCGCCTTCGCCGACCAGCGTCTCCGCGATGCGGCGCAGGTCCGCGCGCGCCTGATCGGCCGCCGACCGGCGCAGCAGCCCGAGCGAGACGACCGCGGTGAGCGCCACCGAGAGGAACGCCGTCGCCGCGAGCGCGACGCCGAGGCGCCCGCGGAAGCTACCGGCCATCGCTCGCGTCCGCCTTGTAGCCCACGCCGCGAACGGTCTGGATGATCGAACCGGCACCGCCGAGTTTCTGCCGCAGCGACTTCACGTGAGAGTCGACCGTGCGCGTGTCGACCGCACGCTCGTAGCCCCAGACGCGCTCGAGCAGCCGGTCACGAGAGAAGACAATCCCGCGGTTCCGCATCAGGAACGCGAGCAGGTCGAACTCTCGCGCGGTGAGCTCGACACGCTGCTCGCCAGCCACGACCGTGCGCCGTTCCACTTCCACCGTCACGCCGTCCAGTTCGAGCCGGTCTTCCGTCTCCGGCTGCGGCTGCGCACGACGGAGCACAGCCTTGACCCGCGCGACCAGCTCGCGCGGGCTGAACGGTTTGGTCACGTAGTCGTCGGCACCTAGCTCGAGGCCGAGCACGCGATCAACCTCGCCGTCGCGCGCGGTTAGCAGGATGATCGGAACCGGCGCCGGGCGCGCGCGCAGCCGCCGGCAGATCTCAAGCCCGTCGATACCGGGGAGCATGACGTCGAGCACGACCAGGGCCGGCTCCAGCCGCTCGACCGCCGCCAGCGCCTCGCCACCGTCGGCGACGTGGGCGACCGTGAAGCCTTCGTTGCCGAGGTACAGCGAGACCAAGGAGGCGATGTTCTGCTCATCCTCGACCAGCAGGATCGTTCGCTCGGACATGGTGATGGACCAGATGGTAGCGGGGCCCTCCGCCGAGAGCCCCGCGCCTCGTCCCCTCGTCTCTCAGGCCGCGAACAAGGCCGCCGTGGTAGCGGCGTCGTCGCCGGCGTCCTCCTGTGGCGATATCGCATGGATCAGCTTGACCGTGGTGGTCTCGCCGTCGTCCACTTGCACGACGCGGACGTGATCACCGGCCTCGATGTCCGACAGGCGTGCCTCCTCGCGATCCTTCCGGATCGTGGTGTTCTCTCCGGGGCTTACGGTCACGCTCTCCCCGTCGGCACGCTCGAGCGTCAGCGAACCGGCGCTCACCGCCGTCACGGTCCCGGCGTCGGTGATGATCGTCGCGAAGCCGTCGGCGGTCTGCACCTTCATCTCGCCGTGGACCAGCCTGCGCGCCGCGTCACGGCGGGGATGCCGTTGCTTCGCGCACCGCTCGCGGATCGCGGCACGCTCCTCGTCGGTCTCCGCCGCCCGGTACCGTTCACGGCACTCCGAGATGCGCGCGCGGCGCCCCTCCCGGGTCGCCTGCTCGTCCTGGGCGAGCGGATCGGCGCCGTCGACGCCCACCTGCCCGAACGCCGCCGCCGCCATCGCCACCGCACCGACGAACCCCAGCGCCGCCGTGAACTTCCACCCTGCTCTCATGCCGACCTCCTGCATCGTGCTGCTCGGTTGGGTCTGTTATCGCATCCTGACGTGCAGTGTCGATGACTCCCCTGTGGAGAACGTGTGAAATCTGGCCCGGATCAGAAGGAGATGCTTCCTGTGCACCTCCTGCGCGAAGCCTGTGACCGCCGTTTGACGCGGCGCTACAGCAGCTGCTCGTTCAACGCGCGCGCGACCGCCGACGCCCGATTAGGGCGATCAAGCTTGATCAGAATCATCGCCACATAACGCTTGGTGGTGTGGGTCGACAGCGCGAGCGACCTCGCGATCTCCTTGTTGGTCATTCCCTTTGCGATCAGGTTCAGCACTTGATTTTCCCGCCCGGTGAGACTGTACGACGCGCTGGGAGACGTCTCAGAAGTCCGCGATTCCTCCTGCAGGTAACGCAAGAGGATCCTCGGTAGGCAGACCTCACCCATCGACATCCGGCGAATGCTCCTTCCGAGCGATTCGACCGTCACGTCAGTCTCCAGGAGAAAGCCAGCCGCGTTCAAGGTCGCCGCTGCTGCCAAGTCGGGATCATCTTGGCTCCGGATCAGAACGAGGACCTCGTCTTTGCTCGTTCCCTGGTTCAAGAGGTCGGCATCTGACCGTCCCATATCCGAAGAAACCACGACCACGCGTGGCCTCGGTGTCGCAATGATTGATTCGAGGTCCACCCTCAGGGAGGCCGATGTAAGCGCGAGGCGGATCCATGGAATGGCTGAAAGGATCTCGACGAGGCCTCGGCGTGTCAGCTCGCGAGGTTCAACAACGATCACGTTGACGGGCGGCCCTTCGTGTTTGTCGCGTACCGATGCTCGGCTCGCTCTGCACATTGCCCCCCCTTGCTCGTGCGAGACGAAGAATCGTACCTTGCTCTCCGAAGGTCTAGAAGATCGACTTCGGCGGTTGAAGAGCAAGATCTACAACTTTCTCGGCTGTGGGATTGTTCTCGTGGTGCGGCACAAGGCCGAAGCGACATACAAGGACGTCCGCACTCCCCGCTGCTGCGCCTACAAGCGTCAGCCCCGCGTGAATCCGGTCGCAGATGTCCGACGCGGTGGACCGGCTGACAATCAGGCCGGAGGCCTCTTCTCGTTGCGCATAGTCGAGCAACGCGTAACCCGTCGAGGTGCAATCACGAGGTATGACGTCTCCTCTGTGTGAGAGCACGCTCAGGATGGCGTGACGTACCACGGCATCAAGATCGCCGAGCATCAGGATCCTCATCATTTACGAGCCTGCACCCCCGAGGTGCCCACGGCAGAGCCTCTTCTGACCCGGCCAAAGGAGGGGGCCCGTGTGGCGCCATGGCCCTTCCCCCTAGGGCCAAGTCCATAGAGGCAGTCGTTCGGGGCTGTCTCCCAATTCCTCGGCGCGGCAAGGTCTCAACAACGCGAGCCCGGCTCGAACAGGACCAAGACAAGTTCCTGTCAGGAAGCCAGGCGAACGCGCGAGAAAGGAGGCCACCTGACCGAAGGCAACGATGGTCGTTCCGGCCGGTGCTCATGAATCGATCGAATCGTCGCGACCACCGTCGGCACACGGCACGGAACACGACGCAGGAGGAGAGAGATGCGGAAGCTAGTTATTGGGGTGCTGGCGGGGCTGCTGGTGCTAACCAGCGTGCCTACAGCACAGGCCCATCACCCAAGGCCCACATCGCCACAGTTCCACGACTACTACTACGTCATCAAGCACTGGCACCCGAACAACGACACGAACCCATTCACGAACATCACCGACGTTCGGTTCAAGTTCGATACAAACAGGGACATCCCATGGCAGTTCGTGGCACCTGTTCTTCGCGCGATCGACGAGCTGAACTCGTATGGATCAGCGACCAACGTTCCGTGGGCATCCCACAATCTCCACATCGACGGCCAGGGCGAAGTGGCGATCAGCTCACCACACACATGCGCAACGCCGGGCTCAGCGAACGACCGAACCATCGTTATCGGCTATGCGTCCATCAGCCAGCCATCTACGGGGTTCACGGCCGGCGACACCTGGGCATGTTTCGGAAGCTCGGGCTACTTCCGAAACGCCTACATCCGGCTGCACAGCGGCTTCAACCTCAGCAATTGGCACTGGGGAACGGCTAAGCCGGGGGCCGGGCAGATCGACGTGGAGTCTCTAGTCCTGCATGAGCTGGTCCACGCCATCGGCTTCATGGGCGGACCAGGCCTACTAGGGTCTCCGAACCCGATAACGGGAAGCACTCTGCCTGGTGCGGCACACTTCCAGTCATTTCAAGGGCTACCGTGCCCGGTGCTGGGTTTCAACGGGCCGAACCCGTTCACATCCGAGGGAACGATCAGAAGCCATGGCGGGACGGCATGGTGCCAGCACGATGAGAACACCGACCCCATAGTCTGCAACCACGAGGATCTCTACATCCAGCTTTACCAAACCATGTGCTACGGGCCGGGGAACATCGCTAGTCAAACAGGCATCGACGCCCAGTACTACATGCGCACGCTAGGGACGCACGACAAATCGGCGATTAGAACCTCGTATGACTTCCTCTGGTCCTTGTAGCTAAGAAGCAAGAAGAAGGGAGCTGGGTGCTGCCCGGCTCCCTTCTTGCTTTATCCATCGAGACAGAACGACGAGCGTGTCACGCCCCACGATCCTGGGGCAATCTCCTGTAGCTCAAAGGTAGCGACCGTTGCCGAGTCCCGCTTCATTACGATCCACTGGAACCCCGCATTGGCTCCAGCAACACGAAACATGCGACCCGGGCGAAATCCAGACGGGGTCTCGCCCGCGAGACGGTGTTGCACTGCTTGTTCTGGAGTTACTTGAGGCGCGTCGCTAGACGGCCTGGTTTCCCCAGGGGTACCTGGCCAGATGTCACTGATAAGCGTGGTGAACCGCTCGGGTGGGCAGTCGTCCATAGTTGCTTCGTTAGGAGGAATGGACGGCGCTGGACCCGTTGCGAGACTAGATGCACAGGCGGTAAGCCCCAGCAGAAGCATAGAGATGAGTCGCATCTTTCGGCCCCCTTCGGCATTGACATCATGCAGCCTATCTGTCCATCGGTACAGGGGAGGTAGGGCTAGAGTCCTGGGTTGACGGGTACGGTGGTCGGGTTGTGGAATGGAAGGCTGATCGCCACGTTCCGATGCAGCTCGGGCCGACCGACGTAGGACCACACGTCCGGCTCGTTAGTAAGCAGCGCCCATGCACGGAAGATGTCGAAGGCCAGCTCACCATGCCAGGTTGGGTTCCGCAAGGCGGCAGCCGGGTGGTAAGTGGGGTAGACGATGCGGTCCCGGCCGGCGAAGCGGTAGCCGAACGGACGACCGTGGACGCGGGTGATCTTGACACCGGGTGAGAACACGCCCGAGAGCATCTCGTAGAGCGAGTAGAGCAACCCCAGACCTGGGGAAGACAGTTCCGGAAGACGCTCAAGCGTCACCTCTCCCAGAACGTCAGATCGTGCTGGCGCTCCGGCAGCCCAAGAGCATGGGCCGAGGCCGGTGACACCGCGCCGCGTGCCAAAATCGCGTTCGAGTACCGGCGCATGCACATTCCCCAACCCGAGCCGGGGCACGTGGAGGCACCGAGCGCGGCCGCCAGGCAGAATGGGGCGCATCCGATCTGTTC
>Ga0299906_10004912_pt1 | contig 10923 bp, 12 predicted proteins | sample RVTome_14_FD_200259 | JGI IMG/M metagenome (GOLD analysis project Ga0299906, IMG submission 200259) | Soil microbial communities from uranium-contaminated site in the Upper Colorado River Basin, Wyoming, United States - RVT145D125 (version 2) ... | reverse complement strand
ATGGCCGTAGCGCGGCGAACGCTGCATGGTGAGCGGTCGCCCGCGGATGTGCGAAATCACCACCGGCAGCCCGGTCTCGGCGATCGCCGCCGGCATCTCCGCATCGAAGCCCAGGCCGGAGATGTCATTCACCAGATCGACACCGATCGCGGCCGCCCGGCGTGCCACCGCCGCCTTGCTGGTGTCGATCGACACCAGCGTCCGCCGGCGCCGGCGCGCCAGACGCGGCACCAGGTCTTCCAGCACGGGCAGCACGCGGCGCAGCTCCTCGTCCACCGGGATCGGACGCGATCCGGGACGGGTCGATTCCCCGCCCACGTCGATGATGTCGGCCCCTTCCTCCGCCATGCGCAACCCCGCCTCGACCGCGGCGCGCCGGCTGCGGATGCGGCCGCCGTCGGAGAACGAATCGGGGGTCAGGTTGAGGATCCCCATGATCAAGGTCCGACCGCCGCAGCCCAGCCTGCCGCGCCGCAGGCGCAGCGCCGCGGCCGGCCGCGCCCTGAAGCGCAGGGCTGCGGCGATCTCCAGCGCGATCAGGCGGGTCGGGTGATCGCCGGCGGGGGTGCGCAACAGGCGGTGGAACGCTCGCTCGTCGCCCTGCAGGAGAAGAGTCCGAACCCCCCGCCGTCCTCCTTCCAGTGTCGAGGAGCGGCCTCCCGCGAGTTCCATGGCATGTTGAAGGCGAGTTGCGGTGGCGACCGGGATCTCCTCGACGCGTGCGCAGCGGTGGGTTTCCCGCGCGGAAATGCCGCCGCCGCGAACCGGGGGCAGGCCGAGACGGCGCCGCTCCAACCGGCCGGTCGGCAGCGCGGACGAGGATAGAATGAGGACGTTGTGCGGCATCCGGTCCTGCCGGGGGTGGGAGGTGAGATGCGGCCTCAGGAAGGCTGCTTGATCGGATCGGGCGACATCGCTGCCCCCGGCAAATCGTCCTTGCCAGGCTGGGCCGGAGTCCGCTGCGACCCGGTGACGGATTCCGGCTGGTTCGCCGTCGGCCGGCGCTTGCGCGCCATCAGGGTGGAGACCTGCTCACCCCGCACCAGGGCGGCGACCTCCTCGCCGTCGAGCACCTCGAACTCCAGCAGCGCCTCGGCGACCCGCACCAGCGCGTCGCGATGCTCCTCGATGACGGTTTTCGCCCGCTTGTACGCCTCCAGGGAGAACCTCGTCAGCTCCTGGTCGATCATCACGGCGGTCGATTCGCTGTAGTCCTTGTGCTGCGCGATCTCGCGGCCGAGGAAGATCTGCTCCTCCTTCTTGCCGAAGGTAATCGGTCCCAACTTCTCGCTCATACCCCACTCACAGACCATTTTGCGGACCATCTCGGTTGCCTTGTCGAGATCGTCGCCCGCTCCTGTCGTGAGGACCCCCATGAACATTTCTTCCGATACGCGACCACCCATCATCACCGAAAGCGTGCTTTCCAGGTATTCGCGCGTGTAGTTGTGGCGATCGTCGATCGGCAGCTGCTGCGTCACGCCGAGCGCCATGCCTCGCGGGATGATGGTGACCTTGTGGATCGGATCGGCATGCGGCATGAAGTAGGCCACCATGGCGTGCCCCGCCTCGTGGTAGGCGGTGAGGCGCTTCTCCTTTTCGGAGATAATCAAGGAGCGCCGCTCGCTCCCCATCAGCACCTTGTCCTTCGCCCCTTCGAAATCGTCCTGGAACACGAGCTTCTTGCTGACACGCGCCGCGCTCAACGCCGCCTCGTTCACCAGGTTCGCCAGGTCGGCCCCCGAGAATCCGGGTGTGCCACGGGCCAGCACGGCGAGATCGACGTCCTCGGAGAGCGGGATCTTGCGGCTGTGCACCTTCAGTATTTCCTCACGGCCCTTGACGTCGGGACGCGGCACCACCACTCGACGGTCGAAGCGCCCCGGGCGCAGCAACGCCGGATCGAGGACATCGGGGCGGTTGGTGGCGGCGATCAGGATGACCCCTTCGTTCGACTCGAAGCCGTCCATCTCGACCAGCAGCTGATTGAGGGTCTGCTCGCGCTCGTCGTGGCCGCCGCCCAGCCCCGCGCCCCGGTGGCGGCCGACCGCGTCGATCTCGTCTATAAAGATGATGCACGGCGCGTTCTTCTTGCCCTGTTCGAACAGGTCGCGCACCCGCGAGGCGCCGACCCCGACGAACATCTCGACGAAATCCGACCCCGAGATGGAGAAGAACGGCACGTTCGCCTCGCCCGAGATCGCCCGGGCGAGCAGTGTCTTGCCGGTCCCCGGAGGCCCCATCAGCAGGACCCCCTTCGGGATCTTGCCGCCCAGTTTCTGGAATTTCTGCGGCTCCTTCAGGAACTCGATGATCTCGCCCAGCTCCTCCTTCGCCTCGTCGACCCCGGCGACGTCGCGGAAGGTCACCTTCTTCGCCTGGCTGCTGCTCAGCCGGGCCTTCGATTTGCCGAACGACAGGGCCTTGTTGCCGCCGCTCTGCATCTGGCGCATGAAGAAGATCCAGATGCCGATCAGAACGAGCATCGGCAGCCAGGACAGGAGGGTCACCAGGTAGGTCGACTCCTTCGGCTTCTTCGCCTCGATGGCGATATTGTAGCGGCGCAGGTCCTTCACCAGGTCGTCGTACGGCGGCGCGTAGGAGATGAACTTCTTGGGCTGGCCGTCACCGGCCGGGTGGGCGTATTCGCCGATGATCTCGTTGCCGGTGATGGTCACCTTCGAGACCCGCCCGGCCTCGACCTCGCCCATCATCTGGGTGAAGGTGAGCTCGATCTGATCGGGGCGATTGGCGCTGAGAAACTTATAAAAGAAGAGGACGGCCACGATGATAATGGCCCAGAAAACGATGTTCTTGATCAACGTATTCACTGGGTGATATCTCCCTTGCGGGGATCAATATAGCCCGAAACCCGGGTGGATTCAATGAATGGGGCCGGCCGCCCCCCGAACCCCCCGGGCGCATGGGGGTTGCGGGCGCATACGGCGTCGCGCCTCGTCACCGATGGATTCCCATCGACTCCTGGGCGCTCCTTGTCTTCGCCTCGCATCTTCGCCTCGCAAACCCCATGTGCGCGACCCCATGCACTAGTCGGACAGGCTAGTCGACGTACCCCAGGAAGGGAAGGTTGGCGAAATGACCCTTGTAATCGAGCCCGTATCCGACCACGTGCCGATCCGGCGCCTCGAACCCGTTGTGGTCCGGCGTCAGGTCGACCTTGCGCCGGTTCGGCTTGTCGAGGAGCGAGCAGAGGCGCATCGAGCGGGGCTGGTAGAGCTGCAACTGCTCCATCAGATAGGCCTGGGTCACGCCGGTATCGAGGATGTCCTCCACGATCAATATGTGGGACCCCTCCACCGGGAACGATGACGAGAAAGCGATCTCGGTGATGAAGGCCGACTTGCGCGCCGTGATGATCTCGAGAAAGCCGATCTGGACCGGTACCTTGACCTCCCGGACGAGGTCGGCCATGAACACGAACGAGCCCTTCAGAACCCCCAGCATCGAGATCTCCGAGCCCCGGTAGTGTTCCGTAATCTCCCGGCCGAGCTGGCGGACGCGGTCGGCGATTTCGCGCTCCGTCTTCAGCACCTCGCGTGACAGTGTCATCGTGACTCCTTCTCCAGCAGGAGGATGCGGCGCGTGTTGGCGGTCACCTTGAACCGATCGTCGATCTGATGACCGACGATCCAGGCAATCCGATCGCCCGACAGGACGAGGGGGATCATACCCCGCTCGTCCACCGGGATCTTGCGATCGATGAGAAACGATTTTACCCTGCGCGAGCCGGGGGCTCCGAGCGGCACGAAGCGATCGCCGGCCCGCCGCGGCCGGATGAGGAGCGGGCCGGGCATCAGATCGGCGTCGAGATAGGCCTGATTGGAGCCTGCCTGGTGGAGCGCGGCGGCGAGACCGTCGGCCGGCACCAACTGAGCCCGCAGACGCAGATCGAATGACGGCAGGAAGATCTCGCCCGGAACGGGACAGAGCGCCTCCCGGATCGTCCCCCCCTGCTCGCCCGCGCGCGGTGGTCGCGCCCCCACCCGCAGCGCGCCCCCCTCGAGGCGCACCAGCAGATCGTCCGGCAGGCTGACGCTGCGCCGGCCGCGCGTTTCACCCAGCATCTGCAGCGCCTGCTCCGCGTGGGTCCAGGTGATGCGGCGCAGATCGCCGCGCACTTCGGCGAAGGCCATGCGCAGCACCCGGCGCTGCAGGGCGGGGGGGAGATCGCGCAACCGCGCCGTCGGCAGGGAGACACCGGGTTCGGTGCGATCGACGAGCGCTTCGTAGGCCGCCGCGGCGACCTCCTCCAGATAGGTCTCCTCGTCGCGCAGGATATCGGCGGCGTGCGACAGCGCATCGATGACCGACGGGTTGAAGTCCCGCTGCAGGAACGGCATCAGGCGGCGCCTGACACGATTACGGGTCAGGCGCGTGTCACGGTTTGTCGCGTCGATGCGGTAGCGGAGCCGGCGGGCCTTCAGGCAGGCCATGATCTCGTGCCGCCGCACGTCGATCAGCGGGCGGATGAACACCCCGTCGACCACCGGATAGATGCCGGCCAGTCCTCGTGCCCCCGAGCCGCGCAGCAGGCGCAGCAGGAAACTCTCGGCCTGATCGTCGCGCGTGTGGCCGAGAGCGATGCGGCGCGCCCCGATCTGCCGGGCGGTCTCCAGCAGAAACGCCCTGCGCAGGTCGCGGGCGAGCGCCTCGCGCGACGATTGCCGGTCCCGCCGTCCCGACCAGGTGGACGGCTTGACCTGCCCCACGGTGACCGGCATGCCGTGGCGGAACGCCATGCGGCGCACGAACTCCGCGTCGCGGGCCGACTGAGCGCCGCGCCAGCCGTGATTCAGGTGGGCGACGTGCAGATCCAGGCGCATTTCCGCCGCGAGATCCCTGCAGAGCGACAGCATCGCGGTCGAATCGGGACCGCCCGAGACCGCCAGCAGCACCCGGTCGCCCGGCTGCAGCATGGCATGGCGGATGATGGTGTCCCGGAATGTTTTCTCGATCATGGCAGGGCGCGCGCCCGGCGCTGGCGCATGAGAAAATGGTAGCGGTGCAGGGAGTCGAACCCCGGACGCCGCGGATATGAGCCGCGTGCTCTAACCACCTGAGCTACACCGCCTTACGTCGCAACCAGTAATTCTATGGGAGGCCGGACCGACTGTCAACCGGCGCTGTCGCGGCGATCGACCGCCGCCAGCCTCACTTGACCGGCACCAGGGCGACGGCGCGCAGCGGCCCCCCGGATCCCCCCGCGATTTTCATCGGCAGGGCGAACAGCAGCGCGCCGCGCGGCGGCAGGCTTTCCAGCCGGGTCAGGTTTTCGAGGGCCGGGACGTTGCCTGCCGCAGCGACCTGGTGCACCGGGAAGGAGCCGGAAGGGCCGTGATCGATCGAGGCCGTGTCGGTGCCCAGGACGGCCACCTTGCGCTGCTCGACCAGAAGGCGCGCGGCCTGTTCTCCGAAAGCGGGGAAGTGCAGGTTGGATGCGTCCCCGGGCGTATCGTCACCGAGATACCGCCGGCGGTCGGGCCAGAAACGGCTCCAGCCGGTGCGCAGCAGGACGATGGTGCCCGGCTCGATCCTTCCGTGCGCCTCCTCGAACTGCAGCACGTCCGCGGCGGTCAATCGATAGTCGCGATCGGCGGCGGCGCGCCCGGTCACGTCGATCACGATGGCCGGAGCGATCAGCTGCGCCAGAGGTATTTCGTCCGTCGTGCGTTTGCCGGCGCCGAAGTGGATCGGGGCGTCGAGGTGGGTGCCGCCGTGCTCCGGTGCGCAGAATGTATGCGCTGCGTAGAAATAACCCTTCCCGGTCACGCCGTAGGCCAGGCGCTCGAGGTGGAACTCCGCCGGCGGCGACGGCCAGTAGATCGTCTCCTCGTTGAACGGGTGGGTCAGGTCGACCAGGTCGTAGGCGTCAAGATCGAGCCCCGTCCCGCCCCCCGTAGCCGGCGCGATCGCCGACGCGAGGAGGGCGATGGCGAGACCGGCCGTCGCTCGTTGCAGCATCGTTCACCTCCGTGCACAAAAGTGACGCTCGTCATCCCACGGTGCGCATGATCACCGGCTGTCGCTCAGGGCCGACCTCATGCGGCGAATGTGATCCGGCCCGGTGCGGCAGCAGCCGCCGACCAGGCGGGCGCCCGCCTCGACCCAGCCGAGCGCGGCGACGGCGAAATCGATCGCCGGGCGCGATCCGCTCCACGTCCTGCGCCCGGCGTCGTACGACTCGCCCGAGTTCGGGTAGACGACGAGCGGCTTCGAGGTCGAACCCCGCAGTGCATCGAGTAGCGGCGGAATGAACCGGGGCGGAGTGCAATTGACGCCGATCGCGGCGACCAGCTCCTCTGCGTCGAGGGTCGCCGCCATTTCCGCGAGCGGCGTGCCGTCGCTCAGGTGGGCGGCGTCACGGCAGGTGAAGCTGAACCAGGCCCGCATGGTGCCGGTGGCGCGCAGCAACCGCAGCAGCGCCTGCGCTTCATCGCGCGACGGAATCGATTCGCACGCCAGCAGATCGGCGCCGGAGCCGGCGAGAATGGCGAAGCGACGTTCGTGGAAAGCGGCCAGGGAGTCGACGTCGAGGCCGTATTCGCCGCGATACTCGGAGCCGTCCGCCAGGAAGGCGCCATACGGCCCGATGCTGGCGGCGACCAGCGGCGGCCGGCGTCCGCGGCGCGAGGCCTCATCGCTCCAGAAGGCGTCGCGCGCCTGGCGCGCCAGATCGACCGACAACCGCAGGCAGCCGGCCGCGGCGCTCTCCCCGAGGCCGCGCCGGCGGAACCCGGGGATGGTCGCCTGGTAGCTCGCGCCGGTGATGCAATCGGCTCCTGCCTGCAGGTAGTCGAGGTGAACCGCGCGGATCAGATCGGGATCGTCGAGCAGCACGCCGGCCGACCAGAGGTCGTCGTCGAGATCGCAGCCACGCGCCTCCAGTTCGGTCGCCAGGCCGCCGTCGAGCAGCATCACGCCGTCCCGCTGCAGGAAGGGGAGGAGGGGATCGGCGGGTGTCGCCACGCGCGCTCTCGACCGTTCAGCCGAGCCGGGTGCCGTCCGGCACGTCCGCCTCGGGAATCGCCAGAACCGGCGTCAGGCCGTCGGCATAGCCGATGTCGATCAGCATTCCCTCGGAGACGGTGCCGGCCATCGTCTTCGGCTCGACATTGACCAGGAAGATCGCCTGACGCCCTTCGATCTCCTGCGGATCTCCCCGCTCTTCCTTCATCCCGGCGACGATGGTCCGGCGATGATCGCCGAACGACACGTCGAGCTTGACCAGCTTGCGGGAGCCGGCGATGTCGCTCACCCTGTCGATGCGTCCGACGCGGATGTCGAGGCGGGCGAAATCGTCGATGGTGACCGGTGGCTTGATCGGCGCGGGCGGTTTGCCGGACATCAGCGAGCCTCCATCGACCCCGCCGCCCCGCCGGCGGGCAGCGGGCCGGTCAGGGCGCCCGCCATCCTGGTGAGCCTCCAACCGCGACCGGGCGTCAATGGACCCTGCAGGATCCGAGTCCGCGCTTTTCGAGATAGCGCTGGTGGTATTCCTCGGCGCGATAGAAAGTGGAGGCTTCGGTAATCTCGGTCACCACCGGCATGGCGAAGCGGCTGCTCCGGTCGACCGCTTCCTTCGAGGTGGTGGCGATCCCTTCCTGCTCGCGGTTATGAAAGAAGATCGCCGATCGATACTGCGATCCGACATCGGGTCCCTGCCGGTTCAGGGTGGTTGGATTGTGGTTGCTCCAGAAGACATCGAGCAACTCCCGATAGCTGACGATGCTCGAGTCGAATTCGAGCTGCACCACCTCGGCGTGGCCCGTGCGGCCGCTGCAGACGTCCTGGTAGGTGGGGTTCTTCATCGTTCCCCCGAGGTAGCCGACCGCCGTTGAGATGACGCCGCGCACGTTGCGAAAGGCCTCCTCGACGCCCCAGAAGCAACCTGCGCCGAATGTCGCTTTCTCCGCCATTGCGTCCTCCGCATCAGGGTGTGACGATCTTCCCCCTTCGATTGCCGGAAGTCAATCGAGCATCTGCACCGGAGGCGCCGGTGGAGCTCAACGCGATCCGTCGTCGCAGGGGACCGGGACGAAGGGGAAATCGACGCTGCGCGTCCTGCCATCCTCCGTGCCCTCGATGCGACCGAGCAGCGAGCCGTCCGGTTGCCGCCGGTAACTGACCGTCTGCGGAAAGTCGTGCCCGGGATCGCTGAACACGATGGAGGAGTCGGTCAGCTCGATCGCGTCGAACGAGCCCTCCGCCTGTCCCGACGGCAGCGCCGTGAGCACCAGCCGCCCGTCGACGCTGGCGATGCGGAGATACTCCCAGGCGATCGTCCTCCCCCTCGCCGTCGTCTGGTTGAGGCCGAGCATCATGCCGCCGCGCGGCGCCGTCCACTGCTCGATCGTGTGGCGCTCCGGGCCCTCCCGCTCCCAGCAGCCGGCGAGCCAGGCGAGCTGTCCGATATCGTCCGATAGACCATCCGCCGCCTGAAGCTGCGGCCCGGCGAGGCCGGACAGCGAGTGCGCGGCGATGCCGGCGAGCAGAAGTGCGATCGGGATGCGCATGCAGACCTTACCTTACGCCACGCCCGGCTCGGCCAGCATCTTGCGGGCCAGCGCCGCCAGGACCAGGCCGGCGATGAACCAGGCGATGGCCAGGTCCAGCGTATTGACGATCGTGTAGGCCGGCGTGAAGCCGTACCAGTTCCAGTGCGACACATGGATCGCCGCGCCGGCGGTGATGCCGAGCATCGCCATGAAGCCGGCGCGGCCCAGAAGCGTCCGGCAGTTGACTCCCAGCATCGCCAGCGCCAGCAGGCACGCGACCACCAGGTTGGAGGCGAACTGCAGCGCCAGGTTGCCGCCGATCATCTGCGTCTGGTCGGGTAACCCGGGCAGCAGATCGACGACCGCGAACACTCCCTGGCTGATGAAGTAGATGCCGTTGTGCGCGGCGTTGCCGCGCACTGTCTCCAGCACCTGATCGCCGTTGGTGAACACCGTCATGGTCCACTCATGCCAGGGCAGCACGAGATGCGAAATGGTTCCCCAGACGAAGATGGCGATCGCGGCCGCGACGGTCCCGGTGAGGATGAACCGCGTCTTCATGGTCACACCCCCTCGACGACGATCATGTTGGTGATGGAAGCGCTCTGGCGCAGCGCCTTCGGTTCCCGGTAGATCTCCGAGGACCACCAGCCGGTCGCCTGCTCGGCGCTGTCGAACTGCAGGACGACGATCCGCTTCGGCTGCCAGCTGCCCTCCAGGTTGGCGGCCCGACCGCCGCGCACGATGAAGCGCCCTCCGAACGGCGCGAGGGTCGCCGGAACCTGTTTGACGTATGCCATGTAGCGCTCCGGGTCGGTGATTTCGACGTCGACGATGATGTAAGCGGCCATCACGAGCTCCTTACCCGGGAAGATCGATGTACGCCGCCGCCACCAGCGCCTCCGGCGCGATCCCGAGGCGCGCCGTCAGCCGATCGACCTCGCGCCGGCCGTCGTCATTGCTCCCTCCGGGGGAGAGGACCGTCTCCGATTCGAGGCAGTGTTCCGGCCCCTCCACCTCGTCGAGGTGGAGGGGCGTCCCTTCGGCATGATAGAGGAAACGCACCTTGCGCACCATACTCCGGCTGCCGAGAGCGGGCGACAGCAGCGCTCCGGGACGCCGCGGCTCCGCCGGACGGGCGATGACGTCGTCGCTCTCTTCCGGGCCGTATCCATCCGGACGCCGGTAATGGATCGGCTCCCCCCTCACCCCTGCGCGGCCCCCGAGGCGATCAGGTGGTGTGCACACGCATGATCGGCCGGCTGCGCGACCGCCGTGCGACCTCCTTGAATCCCGCCTTCCGGAATGACGACGGGATTCCGGTCCAGACGAACGGGTCGGGGGTGCGCTCCATGGCCGGCTCGATCGGATAACCCTCGACGATGCGGGCGCCGCGCCGCGCGGCGAACTCGACCGCCGCGCGCAGCAACCGCACGGAGAGACCGGTGCGCCGCTCCTCCTTGCGGATGAACAGGCAGGAGATCGACCAGACCGGCTCGTCGTCGATGGGAGCCAGCACGCGGGAACGGGCCAGCGCCGGGTAGTCGCGGCGCGGCGCGATGGCGCACCAGCCGATCGCCTTGCCGCCGCGGTAAGCGAGGACGCCCGGCCGGGCGCCCGACTCCACCAGACGCCTCATCGCGCGCCGGTTGCGCGCGCCTTTCCCCGCCGTCCACTGGCGCGGCGACAGACGCCACACCATGCACCAGCAGCCGCCGCATGCCCCCCGCTCGCCGAACAATGCCTCGAGGTCACGCCAGCGTGATGGTGTCACCGGTCTGCACACCGTCTCCGGCCCGGCCGGCCGCCTGCGCTCAGCCATAGTGCGTCTCACGACGTGTCGAGCTCCGCCCCGGGCATCATAGCCCGAAGCCCGCCGTCGGATCGCCCCGTACTGTTAGAATCCCCGCCGGGCATCCGCCGCGATCGCGTCGGCCGTGCCTGCGGGGAGGGGCGGCTCGACCGCATCATGGACCATTTCAGCCTGGCGGATCCGGCGCTCACCGTGGCGCTCGCACTCGGCACGGGGATCCTCGCGCAGACCCTGGCGCGGCACCTGCGCGTCCCCGGCATCGTCCTTCTCCTGGCGGCCGGGGTGCTGCTCGGTCCGGACCTCCTCGACATCATCCAGCCGGCCACCCTCGGTCACGCTCTTCATATCCTGGTCGGGTTCGCCGTCGCGGTGATCCTGTTCGAAGGGGGGATGAACCTGAACCTGCGCCGCCTGCGGCGCGAGGCGCGCAGCATCCGCCGGCTGATCACGCTCGGAGCGCTGGTGACCGCGATCGGCGGGGCGATCGCGGCGCGCTTCATCCTGCATTGGGAATGGACCCCCGCGATCCTGTTCGGCACGCTGGTGATCGTCACCGGTCCGACGGTGATCACCCCCCTGCTGCGCCGCATCAGG
>Ga0299906_10004911_pt1 | contig 10926 bp, 12 predicted proteins | sample RVTome_14_FD_200259 | JGI IMG/M metagenome (GOLD analysis project Ga0299906, IMG submission 200259) | Soil microbial communities from uranium-contaminated site in the Upper Colorado River Basin, Wyoming, United States - RVT145D125 (version 2) ... | reverse complement strand
GGCCGCGCACAATGCTGTTAATAATTTCCGCGCCTTGCTCGATGGTCACCCGGCTATCGACGCTGCTGTCACGATCAACATAGCCTTTAATTGCCGGGGTCAGCTCTTCGAGAACCAGGCTGTTGGCCTCGAGCATATCGCCTGGCCGGCCCGTATCGATCCACCAACCCCGATGGATGTAAGGATGAACGTTATATTCGTGCTCGACCAGCCACTGGATGGCATCGGTGATTTCGAGTTCGCCGCGCCAGCTCGGGCTGATACTATTGACCGCTTCAAAGATATGATGATCGAACATGTAGATGCCGACCAGGGCTAAATCGCTGGGCGGCTCCTTGGGCTTTTCAATCAGGTTGACAATCCGGTTTTCCCCATCCAGGACGGCGACGCCATACTGTTCCGGTTGATCGACCCGCGTCAGCACAATTTGAGAATTATAGCTGCTGCTGGCAAACTGGTTGATGAGCGGGCTAATGCCCCCTTGAATGACGTTATCGCCCAAAAACATCACAAACCGATCATCGCCCAAGAACTCATGGGAAATTTTGACGGCATGGGCCAGTCCAAGCGGTGCATCCTGCTCGATATAAGTTATGTTCGCCCCCCATTGGTCGCCCTGGCCCACGGCGCGCCGGATATCGTCGGCCGTATCGCCCACGACAATGCCAATATCGGTGATATCGGCGTCGCGGATGGCTTCGATCACTCTAAATAGGATCGGTTTATTGGCCACAGGAATGAGCTGCTTGGCGCTGGTATAGGTCAGGGGATATAGGCGAGTCCCCTTACCACCACTTAAAATCAATCCTTTCATCAATTTCCTCTCGCTACAAAATATTGCGTCAGGAATACTCTAAGGCCGTATCGACCTGGGCATTGGTCAACACTGCCCCAATCAGACGAGCATTGACCTTTTCAATCCGGTCTTTGGCCGCCTTCACATGATCACGCTTGGTATCGCCGGCTCTCACGATCAGCAGGACGCCATCGACTCGCGAAGCCAACAGTGAAGCGTCATTGACCGTAATGATCGGCGGCGCATCGAAAATAACGATATCAGCCAGCGAGGCCAGATGCTTAATTAGGTCGTCCATCTTTTTTGAGGCCAGAAGCTGGCTTGGGATCGGCGGCAGCGGGCCGGACGTCAGCACCCGCAGGCTGGTGTTGGGTACGGTCTGAAACGGCGGGTTGGCAAACGCATCGGCATCCCGAAAGAGCGAAGAGAAGCCCTGCTCGTTGGTCAGGCCAAACAAGGTATGCTGGCTGGGCCGGCGCAGATCCGCATCGACCAAGATCACCGGGCGGTCACCATCGGCCAGGACCACAGCCAGGTTAGCGACCGTCACGCTTTTGTTGTCTGTTGGCGCGGCCGATGTTGCCAACAAGGTCTGTACCGGTTCATCGACGCTGGAAAACTCGATATTGGTGCGGAGGGTCCGGTAGGCTTCAGCCGCAATGGATCGAGGATCGGTTAAGGTCACGATTGCATTATTTGCCATGATGATCGACTGCCTCAAAGAAGGGGCCGGCTAATGAGCCCGCCGCTCTAATTTGACCCTCGCAAACCGGGCACCAATTGGCGGCGCTTCTTATCAGGGGGGAGCGGCATCTCGCCGGAAATGGGGGGAATCATCCCTAAGACGGTCACCCCGGCCGCGCGCTCGAGTTCGGGGACGGCGCGAATGGTATCCATCTCTAACCACTCTAAGAAGAAAATCACCAGCACTCCGACCAGGACGCCAAAGATACCGCCGGCCAGGGTGTTGATCCTGGTTTTGGGGGAGTACTGCTCAACACCCAAATCATAGACGCTGTCGAGCATATTGACATCGATCCGATCCCGTTTATCCTGCTGTTGATTCCACTGGTCGCGATTTTCGGTAAAGACAATGGCCATGCGGTTGACGATATCCATGGCGACGCCTTCATCACGGTCCCTGGCCTCTAATTCCAGGGTAAAGGTGGAGCTATCGGTATTGACAAAGAGTTTGCTCAGCAGCGTCGTCGTATCCATATCCAGTTGCTCCCGATCGATGACCTCGGCCGCCATGGTGTGAGTGCGAATGTTCTCGGCGTAATTGCGGAGCAGGTCCTTCAAACTATTGCTCGAACCCCAGTCGGTGGCCCGCGCGGGCACGACGCTTAATTTCACGGTGGCGCTGTAGATGGGCGTTTGCATTTTGCTAAACCCATAGGCGCTGGCCGCGGCAATGAGCGCCACCACCACCATGATCCAGCCACGTTTGCGTAATATTCTAAGATAATCGTTAATTTCCATGGAATACAACCCCTCTGAACTACGGTTCTTACAATTATTGTACCATCAAGCCCACAAAGTGGCTACTTCGGTACTTCGGCCAGTACCGGGATGTCCAACGCTTCTAATTCTGACCGGCCGCGCACACTGTCATCGAGATAATCGAGCAGGAAGGTCAAGGCCACTCCGGCGGCCAGGGCCAGCAGCAGCCGCACCGGCAAATTAAGCCGCTGGGTCAGCGAGGGCGGCGCGGCCGCGGGCGGTGACGGTTCGTCGATGACATCGATCAAGGCGCCGGGCGTGCCCAACTGGGTCAGATATTTGGGGCTGTCCTCTTGCATCACCAGCACAATCGCCCGGGCGAAATCGGCCAGTTGGGCCGAATCGCCCCAGGTCAGGTTCAGTCGCAAAATGCGGTGCTGTTTTTCGGCAATGGTCACCCCGCCGATCACACCGGGCGGAATACGGGCGCTGCTGCCCAGTTCTTCCAGGCGCGTGTTGATGTCGGCGGCAAAGGCCTGGCTGCTGACGATGGCCGTCATATCATCGGCCAGATACTCCGAGGCCAGGTAAGCGTAGTAGCTGTCGTAATTGTACTGGCCCTCGACCTCCTGCGGCTTGACCCCCACGCTAAAGCGCATGGTCGTACTATAGGCCGGCGGCGGGGCCTGATAGGTCAGCAGGCTGACCCCGGCCACGACGACCAATAACAGGGCCGGGATCCAGGCTCGCCGCCAGATGATGAGCCAATATTGCTTGAGCTCCATGCGCGAACAGCTTCTCCAGTCTAACACAGGATAGGTGTGACGTCATCGGGCAATCGGCGGAGGTAGCATAAACGAATCTAAGCAAAATGTCAATTGCCTGGCTGAGGCGCTTATACTTTCGTATGACAGCGTTTTGTCGATAAAGACTGTTAAATTTGACAGATCATCGGCCCGCTTGATTTTTGTCCTGAACGCGAGCCGGAAAAGGGGGTGTTTTGCCGTTAGATCAATATTGGGGTATACTTACGTTTATTGGTCATTGATTGAGTATTCTTTAATAAGATTATGCCAAGAGTCATGCTGCCATTATCTACTGAATTTGCGTTGTTGGGTTTCTTACGCCGGCAGTCGATGCACGGCTACGAAATTCACCAACAGCTTTCTGATACGACCGGCCTGGGCTTGGTCTGGCGTTTGAAACAAAGCCAGCTTTATGCCCTGTTGGCTAAGTTGGAACGTGAAGGCTATGTCACGACCACGGTTGAGTATCAGGATACCCGCCCGCCGCGCAAAATGTTTGAGCTAACCGAAGCCGGCCGCCAGGCCTTCCTGGAGTGGATGGAGCGACCTGTGCCGCAAGGCCGTAAGCTGCGTCTGGATTTCCTGGCCAAGTTTTACTTTGCCCAACTGGAAGGGCCAGAAGTGGCCTTGCGGCTGATTGAAGGGCAGCGTGTGGTCTGCCGTGACTGGTTACGCCAGCAGACAGAGGAAACCGATTTACTGCGTCAAAGCCGGCCTTATGACTGGCTCGTCCACAAGTTTCGCATGGGTCAAATCGAGGCCATGCTGGCCTGGCTGGACACCTGTCAGGAAGCACTGGCGATGGCAGCCACCTGAGCCAGTAATTATGTTCTCCTCAACCACAATCTAACCCACTCATTTCGCGTCACGGTGGGGGCATTACCACTCTATCAAATCGTTTTAACAGATACTTAATCAATAAGTATCTAAAAAACGCTCAATCCACCCTGCCGTGGATACGGCGCTCCCAACAATCAACCCTCCCGTCCATCCGGCTGGGTACACCTTGGTGGCTGTTAAATCTACCGCTCTTGCTCTTTCTGGCTTTGCCGGTAGTGGCCATGTTCCTACGAACGCCGCTGGATCAGTTCCTGGCCAACCTGGCTGAAGTACAGGTCATCCAGGCTATTAGCCTGAGTATATAGCCTTGACCCTCTCCGCCATGTTAATTAGCTGCTCGTTCGTGGTTTTGATCGTGGTCAAGGGTTTATTTCAGCGTGAGTTAGAAACCAACACCATCTCACGGTAAGACAGGCGACTGACCGGATTGATAGAGATAACCATCGATAAGCAGCGTTTAATTCTTTAAGGCCTCCAACTTTTCAACCTTTCGAACTGAGCCTGAGCCGCCGGCTCTTTCTTAGCCAGTAAACTCTTGCCACTTACCGGTCACAAAATCACCCAATGCTTGCCTGAAGCGCCGGCTGCTGAAACGTTCGGCGTTGGCCCGAGCCACAGCCGGATCAAACGATTGTTTTTCGAATTGCTCGATGGCGTCAATCAGCCCGGCCACAGACTGTTCATAAAAGAAAAGGCCGGTTTTGCCTTCGACGACGGTGTCAAGCGCGCCGCCCCTGGCAAACGCGATGACGGGCCGGCCCGCGGCCTGAGCCTCGACCGGGGCGATGCCAAAATCTTCAAAGCCCGGAAAGAGAAAGGCGCGGCAGTTAGCCAGCAGATCGGCCACCTGAGCTTCGGGCAGCCGTCCTTTGAACTCGATGGATGGGCCGGCCATCGCTTCGAGCGCGGCCCGGTCCCGGCCATCACCAACGACGATCAGTCGCTTGCCCAGGCGGGTCAGAGCCTGCACGGCCAGATCGAGGCGCTTGTAAGGGATCAAGCGCGAGACGATCAGATAATAATCGCCGGCGGCCTGATTGTTCGCTGCCGGACGAAAACGGTCGGTATCGACCGGCGGATAGATGATGACCGAGCCGCGCCCATAATAGGTTTTGATCCGCGCTTGAATATCCTTTGAAATAGCGATGAAGTGATCGACGCCGGCGGCAGGAGTGCCATTCTCTGCGGCGGATGATGGCTGCGCCGCCGCAAAATCCCAGTGTCGCAGGCGAGTCATCATCGGCGCGATGGCCAGGCCCAACCAGCGACCAAAACCCTCACGCGCGGCATAGCCGTCGTAATCCCAGACGTAGCGAGTGGGAGCCAGGCAGTAACAGATATGCAGTTGGCGCGGCGTATGCCGTACCCCGTGGATGAAACCGCTCTTATTCGATAGAATGACCTCGTAGTCGCTCACATCCATGCTGGCGACGGCCGGGGGGTAAAGCGGCAAATAGGGCTGGTGATGGCGGTGGATGCCCGGAGCCCGATTCAGCCAGGTCGGGCGAATATCCCAGCGGCGGTATGCTGCCGGCATCAATTCAGGACCGTAAATCGTCGTAAATACAGGAGCGCCGGGATACATTTCGACCAGGCGTTCCAGTACTTTTTCTGCGCCGCCCATCTGGTTGAGCCAATCATGGGCCAGGGCAACTCTCACGTTGGCTGCCTCCAAACGTTGTCGTCTTGCTCGTCGAACAGGGAAGGATGATACCACTTTTCAATCCGCCAGGCTACTTTTTGGAAAGCGCCGATCTGATGTACAATGAAACTCACACCAACCGGGGGAAACAGCGATGACCGTCAAACTAGCGCCGTCAATTTTATCTGCCGACTTTGCCCGTCTCGGCGACCTGGTGAGGGAGGCCGAGGCAGCCGGGGCGGACTGGCTACACCTCGATGTCATGGACGGCCATTTTGTCCCCAACATCACTATCGGTCCCCTCGTTGTCCGGGCCCTGCGCCCGATCACGACCCGGCCGCTGGATGTCCATCTGATGATCGAGCAGCCGGAGCGTTACCTGGCCGATTTTGCCAAAGCCGGGGCGGATCGAATCACGGTCCATGTCGAAACCTGTCCCCATCTACATCGAACCATTCAGCAAATCAAAGAGTTGAGTCTCAAAGCCGGCGTTACGCTCAACCCAGGCACGCCGTTGTCCAGCCTGGAAGCGATCCTGCCCGATGTGGACCTGGTGCTGGTCATGTCGGTTAATCCCGGTTTTGGCGGGCAAAGCTATATTCCGGGCAGCACGGCCAGGATCGCCCGGCTGCGGGCCTGGTTGGATCAGCTCAACTCCAAGGCCGAACTCGAGGTCGACGGCGGGGTCAATACCGAAACGATACCTGACATCGTAGCGGCGGGAGCCACCGTTTTGGTTGTCGGTTCGGCGATTTTCAACGATCAAGCCACGGTCACCGAGAACATCCAGGAGCTTCGCGCCCTTTTATAGAGGCAGTGGGAACCTTTTTAACACTGTTTTCGTCTTATCCATAGAGCACGACTTTAAAATCAAGCTAGACCATTTTGAAGGAGATAACAAACGTGAAAACCAAATATCAAACTCTATTCATTGTTGCGATCAGTGCAACCCTTATTTTGATTCTGGGCGGCCTGTTATTGGGCCTGACCGGCATGTTCCTTTTCGCACCCAGCGCCGAAGCCCGGACCGAAACAGCCCCGGCCTTACAGGCAAGTGACTCGTCCCGCACGGTCACGGTCGTGGGCGAGGGGAAAGTAAGCGCCAGTCCGGACCTGGCCCAGGCCAATATTGGGGTCGAGGTCATTGGTTCCGATGTCAAACAGACCAGCAGCGAAGCCTCTCAGACCATGGAAACATTGCTGACGGCGATCAAAGCCCAGGGCGTTGCCGATAATGATATCGAAACCTCCTACTTCAATGTCTGGGTCGAGCGGCCGTTCAACCCCCAGGGTGGCCCGAGTGAGGACGTGCTGTATCACGTCAATAACAACGTGATGGTCACCATCCGCGATCTGGATAACGTGCCGACCGTGCTGGGTGCGGCCATCGAGGCCGGAGCCAATAACATCAACAGCGTCAACTTCAACCTGGCCGATCCCGAGCAGCTAAAATCAGAGGCTCGTGAAAAAGCCGTGGCTAATGCGCTGGCCAAAGCCCAGGAATTGGCCACGCTGAACGGCCTCGAAGTGGGTGAGGTGATCAGCGTCAGTGAGGTCATCAGCAGTGGGCCGGTGTTCGGTGGCGCTGCCTATGCCGTCGAATCCGCGGCTATTGGCGGCGGCGGCCCTCTCCTGCCGGGTGAGGTCGACGTCACGGTTCAGATCCAGGTGACGTACGCTCTCAAGTAATCGTTCATAACCAAATACAAATAAAAGACCGCCGGGCGACATTCCAGCCGGCGGTCTTTTTGTAACCAGGGCTTATTTTCCTTGCTACAAAAGGGGTAGGATTGCCTGGCCGGCAAAGCCAACCTGCTCCGTCACGTTCAGGATCAGGCCAAACAAACCGCACAACAGGCCCAAAACAAAAACGACCGCAAAAATCACCGCTACCCCAATGGCGACACTGATGGCCAGATTCGAGCCTTCATCTTGTTCAAACATTGCTATAACTCCTCCTGCTACCTTGCTACTTTGCTACCTTGCCACCTGCTACCTTGCCACCTTGCTAACAAACACATTATCCCGCAACCAAAAACGCCAGGGAGCGGCCTGGTCTTCAGGTCGAGCATAAGCGATACCGATACGCGGCCCGCTTGCGACAGTCGCAGCGGGCGGTGGATTACCCGGCTCGAGCCACAATCGTTGCCCCAGGCTGACATTCCAATTGTGCAAATTTGAGTCGATGCCAAAGGCCTGGCAGAGTTTGCCCGGACCGTTGGTCAGGTCGATGGTCCTGGAAACGTGAGGGCGACGGCTTTGCATCGACTCCAGCCCGTCGAGCGGCTCCACCGCCCGGATGAGCACAGCCGCCGGGAAGCCCTCCGATTCGGTGACCAGGTTGAGCATATGATACATACCGTAGATCAGGTAAACATAGGTTCGAGCGGGCGGGCCAAACATGACCTCAGTGCGCGACGTGCGCCCCTTGCTGCAATGACAGGCGCTGTCCTCCTGGCCGATGTAGGCCTCAGTTTCGACGATCAGCCCGCTCAGGCGCTGCCCGGCGACCTCGCAAACCAGATGTTGGCCCAGCAGTTCGCGAGCCACAGTTAAGGTCGGACGAGCAAAGAATTCAACACCAAGAATCGACACAACCATCCTATCCCTGACAACGGAGGCCATTGTACCTTAAATCCTCAAATTTCACCATTCCGGCGGTCATTGCCAAGCCCTATCGAGTGTGGTAAGATAAAGCACACCTATTTCAAAAAATTTCACCTGATATTTGACTCGTGATACTTATTTTCATAGGAGAGCGAACAGGCCATGCGAACACCCATTATTGCCGGAAATTGGAAGATGTATAAAGATATTGCCGAGGCGATCAATCTGACTCACGCCATTCTGGAGGGGGTCGCCGATATCGACGGTGTCGAAGTGGTTCTCTGCCCACCCTTTACAGCCCTCAGCGCCGTGGAAGACATCATCACCAATACGAAGATCGAGCTCGGCGCGCAGAATATGCATTGGGAAGACCAGGGCGCGTTCACCGGCGAAATCTCTCCTCTCATGCTGAAGGGCTGGTGTGATTATGTGATTCTGGGCCATTCCGAGCGGCGCCAATACTTCGGCGAAACCGACGCCGGGGTCAATAAAAAGGCCAGGGCGGCTCTGGCTCATCATCTCGTCCCCATCGTGTGTGTTGGCGAAAACCTGGCTCAGAACGAGGCCGGGGAAACCGCTGCCTTTGTCGGCGGCCAGGTCAAAGCGGCCTTTGAAGGTCTATCCGCCCGGCAAGCGACCCAGGTAGTGATCGCCTATGAGCCAATCTGGGCCATTGGCACCGGCAAAAACGCCGAGCCGGCCGATGCGAACCGGATCATTGGCCTAAGTGTGCGCGGGGCCCTGGCCGAACTGTACGGCGAAGACGTGGCCCAAGCGATTCGGGTCCAATACGGCGGCAGCGTCAAGCCCGACAACGTCGAAGCGTACATGGCTCAGCCTGATGTCGATGGGGCGCTGGTCGGCGGCGCCAGTTTACAGGCCGACAGCTTTATCGCCCTGGTGAAAGGGGCGCGGGTCAAATATAGTTAGTACATCACGGCATTAATAACCCCACGGCTACCTCCCTCCAACCTCCCCCCGCGAGCGGGGGGATCGAGGGGGGTGTAACCGACGGCCTATTTACGCGTCCGGGTACTAGTGCTTAGTCAAGCGACAATTGACGAGTAGTGAATTGTTAACTACACAATATATAGCGCATTTAGTGATTTTATACACTGCATTCGTATAATTTAAGGACGGCGTATTTTCTGTACCCGTCAAATCTCTGTTGACTTAGCACTAGTTGACCAATAATTTGTAAACGCTGTTAAGAATGGTTACATATTATCATAAGTTGGAAATACTGTTAATACTGTATTTCCAACCCGGAACAAAAAAAGACTGCCATAATTGGCAGTCCAAGTTGCGATCTACTAAAGGAAATGGTTTCAGTCGCTAATTCACCCTTTGTTTCTTACGTCTTTTTCGACGATAGGCTGAAAGCTCTGGATGTTTTAATTCGTACGGTAGTCCGTGCTCATCGAGTAAGGGGGCACCAGAACGAATTCCGGCTGCTTTGCGTTCATGAAATATTTCAGCGCAGTAAGCGACTTCAGCCTCATCGATTTTCATTGGATAACCGTTATCAACCACTTTGATATAATCTAAAGATATCCACTCCGAATAGTTCTACCAAGAACCATATATCTCTTAGCAGCATCAGAAACCGTGATAGGTTGCTCCATTAATTTTCCGAACTTCTCGGCGATAGTTTGTTCCTTGGTTTTGATTTTCTGAGGATCGTTGTTTACAGGCACCAACACTTCCCCCGAGGGCAATCGAACTGCCTCCATCTTACCAGCCTGAATCAGTTGTGTCAATACTTGTTCAGATAGGTCGTATTTTTGCGCAGCCTCAGATAAGGGAAGATAGGTGGGCACCTTCAATTGAAGAGTTGCTGAAGATTTGCCATTCCGCATGATTGAGACATCCTACACACAAAAAAAGCCCGCCGAGTCCCGGTAGGGCTTCTAAAAATGGCCGGGAAATGGCCAATTTAAAACAAAAACTGCTGATTTTACTTCTATTCGTTTAACCTATCACTAAATTTCCTGCCGCGGCGGCTTTTGGAGAACACTTTGATTTTCAGTCAAATGCTCTACCAAAGGCAAGAAATACTTTCGTTAATGCTGTGCTTTTTCTGCACCAAGCTTACTTATTTTCTCAGCACCCCGGACAGGACTCGAACCTGTAACCTACTGCTTAGAAGGCAGATTGCTATGATTATAATGAAACAAACGCCCGCTGCTGTATCGGCAGCGGGCATCTTTCTACATAAAAGGTACGCCGGTGGGGGCAATTGCTTATGGTGAGCAACGCAAGTTGACGATTGTGCTGGGGTTGGCCTCAAGCCCCGCCTAGTGGTGCTCAATGAACCGACCGCCGGGTTGTCACTGGATGAAATACCGCCCTGAACGGCTCAACCGGGCAGGACACTCCATTCTACTGGTCGAGCAGAATTTGCAGCTTGCCCTCTTGGTGGCGGATTATGTGTACGGTCTAAGTAAAGGTGTGATTGTATATGCATCAAGGCCCAGAGAATTGTGTGGGCCAATCAAAAGATTAAGGCCAAATATCTGGCAGCATCAACGTAGGGAATATCGAAGATTGGCTATTTGACCTTCTTCAACAACTCGAAATATCGTTCTCGGCTCATATTGGCAGTGGTAAGATTAGTACGGATATGGGTCACCGGTACTTTGCGGGGGCTGGTCGTAATCACGAGTGGGCGGGGCACACCGGGTTTTGTCATAATAATGTGGTCACCTTTTGGCGTTTTACCGTAAACCCATCCAGTTCAAACACCCGAATGAGAGTGCGATAGCTAACCGATGTAATTTTAGGCAAATGAA
>Ga0299906_10004910_pt1 | contig 10926 bp, 9 predicted proteins | sample RVTome_14_FD_200259 | JGI IMG/M metagenome (GOLD analysis project Ga0299906, IMG submission 200259) | Soil microbial communities from uranium-contaminated site in the Upper Colorado River Basin, Wyoming, United States - RVT145D125 (version 2) ... | reverse complement strand
CAAGGCATCGCGTTCAGCTTCGCGGTGCTCGGCGACACCCCCTACAACGCGCTCGAAGCCATCGCCGTGCCGCACGTGCTGCGCGAAGCCGATGAGGCAGGGGTCGCGTTCGTGGTTCACGTTGGCGATCTCAAGGCTGCGTCCGAGCCGTGCAGCGATCGCCTGCTTCGCGAGCGGCGCGCGCTGCTCGACGCTTCGCCCCGGCCGCTCGTCTACGTCCCGGGCGACAACGAATGGACCGACTGCCATCGGCAGTCGGCCGGCGGGTACGACCCCCGCGAGCGGCTCGACGCTCTGCGCCGGATCTTTTTCCCCGACGACGAGAGTCTCGGCCGGCAGAAGCTGCGCTTCCTCCGCCAGGGTGACGAGGACCCGCGCTTCCGGCCCTACCGCGAGAACGTCCGCTGGATCGCGGGCAACATGGTGTTCGTGACGCTCAACGTCCCCGGCAGCAACAATAACCTCGGCCGCAACGAGCGCATGGATGCCGAGCACGCCGCGCGCATGACCGCCAACTTCGCCTGGCTCACGCAGGCCGTCGCGCTCGCTCGCGAGCCGGCGGTTCGCGGGCTCGTCGTGGTCGCGCACGGCGATCCGCGGTTCGACCGCCCGGCCGATCCGGCCGACGGCTACACGGGGTGGCGCTACGCCCTGCGGGCGCACGTGTCGACGCTCGACAAGCCCGTGCTCTACGTGCACGGTGACGGTCATCGCTATCGGGTCGATCAACCGCTGCGCGACCTGCTGACGCACGACCGCATCGCGACCTTCACGCGCGTGGAGGTGTTCGGCTCGCCGGGCGTCGGCTGGGTGCGGGTCAAGGTCGACCCGGACGCCGCGCCGCCGTTCGCCATCGCGCCCGGGGGCGACCCGCCGCCGACGACGCAATAGGCGGCTCAGGCGCGGTCCGCGATGTAGGCCTTCACCGCCGCGTCGTCCGGATCGATCACGTCGAACCGCTGCGGCCGCGACTCGAGGTCCGCGAGACCCTTCGGCCGGTCGGGCGGCCGCCCGAGCGCCTCGCGGATCGTCGCTTCGAACTTCGCGGGCCGGGCGGTCTCCAGGCACACCAGGGGGACGCCCGGCTCGCGGCAGGTGAGGCCGGCCTTGACGCCGTCGGCGGTGTGCGGGTCGATCACGACGCCGTAGCGCCGGTCGACCTCGCGAATCGTCGCGACCCGGTCGGCGTGGCTGCTCCGCGCGGAGACGAAGCCGAAGTCCGCGATCTTGGCGAAGTACGGCGTCCCGGCCAGGTCGAACTCGCCGCTCGCGTCGATCCGCCGCCACAGGTCGACGACGACCTTCGGGTCGCGCCCGACGAGATCGTGGACGAAGCGCTCGAAGTTCGACGCCTTCGAGATGTCCATCGACGGGCTCGAGGTCGGCACGACGTCGGCCGGCGGCCGCACGCGGTAGCGCCCGGTCCGGAAGAACTCGTCGAGGACGTCGTTCTCGTTGGTGGCCACGATCAGCCGGCGGATCGGCAGCCCCATCATGCGCGCCACGTGCCCGGCGCAGACGTTGCCGAAGTTGCCGGTCGGCACGGCGAACGAGATCTCCTCGTCGTCGCGCGCCGTCACCGCGAGCCACGCCCGGAAGTAGTAGACGACCTGCGCGACCAGCCGCGCCCAGTTGATCGAGTTCACCGTGCCGATCCGCAGCCGGCGCTTGAACGCCGCGTCCGCGGACACGCGCTTCACGATGTCCTGGCAGTCGTCGAAGACGCCGCGCACCGCGAGGTTGAAGACGTTGGCCTCCTGGAGCGAGTACATCTGCGCGGTCTGGAACGGGCTCATCTTGCCGAGCGGCGACAGCATGAACACCCGGATCCCCCGCCGCCCGCGCAACGCGTACTCCGCCGCGGAACCGGTGTCGCCCGAGGTCGCGCCGAGGACGTTGAGCGTCTCGCCCCGCTTCGCTAGCGCGTACTCGAACAGCTCCCCGAGGAGCTGCATCGCGATGTCCTTGAACGCCAGGGTCGGACCGTTCGACAGCCCGAGCAGGTGCAGGCCCGGTTCGAGCGTCGTCACCGGCGTGACGTCGTCGCTCCCGAACCGGCGCGCCGCGTAGGTGCGGCTGATGATCCCCCGCAGGTCGGCGCGCGGGATGTCGTCGATGTACCGCGACAGGATCTCGAAGGCGAGCTCGCGATACCCCAGGCCGCGCCACGCGGCGAGCGTCGCCCGGTCGATGCGCGGGTAGGCCTCGGGAGTCGTCAGCCCGCCGTCGGGTGCGAGGCCCTCGAGCAGGATGTCGGTGAACGCGCCGGGCGGCATCCCGCCGCGCGTGGAGACGTACCGCACGCGCCGTGGACTCTCAGCTCCGGCCCAGCTCCTCGAGCCGGATGCGGGTCACCTTGCCGGTGACGACCGGCAGCCGCTCGATCGCGACGATCGCGGCATTGAGGTTCTTCTCCTGGGTCTCGTGCGTCAGCATGATGATGTCCACCTGCTCCTCCCCCTCGCCGGGCTCGCGCTGGATCATCGCGTCGATCGAGATCGTGCGGTCGGCGAGGATGCGGGTGATGTCGGCGAGCACCCCGGGGCGGTCGAGCACGCGCATCCGCAGGTAGTAGGAGGTGATCACCTCCTCCATCGGCAGGATGCGGGTGTCGGCCAGCCGATCGGGCTGGAACGCGAGGTGGGGGACGCGGTGCTCCGGATCGGCGGTGTGCAGGCGCGTGACGTCCACGAGATCGGCCACCACCGCGCTCGCCGTCGGCTCCGCGCCCGCGCCGGCGCCGTAGTACATCGTCGCCCCGACCGCGTCGCCCTTCACCAGGATCGCGTTCATCACGCCCTCGACGTTCGCGATCAGCCGCCGCGTCGGGACCAGGGTCGGATGCACCCGCAGCTCGATGCCCAGCGGCGTGCGCTTGGTGATGCCGAGCAGCTTGATCCGGTAGCCGAGGCTCTCGGCGTAGCGGATGTCCTCGCGCGTCAGCCTGGAGATGCCCTCCGTATACGCACGCTCGAACTGCATCGGGATGCCGAACGCGATCGCCGCGAGGATCGTGAGCTTGTGCGCGGCGTCGACCCCCTCGACGTCGAAGGTCGGGTCGGCCTCGGCGTAGCCGCGCGCCTGGGCCTCGCGCAGGACCTCGTCGAAGGCGAGGCCCTTCTCCCGCATCTCCGACAGGATGAAGTTCGACGTCCCGTTGATGATCCCGGCGATCCACTCGATCCGGTTCGCGGTCAGGCCTTCGCGCAGGGCCTTGATGATCGGCACGCCCCCGGCGACCGCCGCCTCGAACGCGACCGTCACCCCTTGCCGCTGCGCGGCGGCGAAGATCTCGTTCCCGTGCACCGCGAGCATCGCCTTGTTGGCGGTCACGACGTGCTTGCCGTTCGCGATCGCCTTGAGCACGAGCTCCTTCGCGACGGTGTAACCGCCGATCAGCTCGACGACGATGTCGATGTCCGGATCGGCGATGACCAGATTCCCGTCGGCGACCACCTTCGCGCGACCCTCGGTGAGGCGCCCGGCCTTGTCGAGATCCTTGTCGGCCACCATCGTGATCCGGATCTCGCGGCCGGCGCGGCGCTGGATCTCCTCGCGGTTGCGCGCGAGCACGTTCCACGTGCCCCCGCCCACGGTGCCGATGCCGAGCAGCCCGACGTTCATCGGCTTCATCCGCGCGCTACCCTCGCCGCTCGCGCGCTCGGGATTCGCCCTTGGGACGGCCCGGCGGTCTCATGCGGCCCGGGTGGCCTGCAGCAAGCCGTCCTTCCGGAGCATCTCCTTGATCCCGCGAATCGCCTGCCGGGTCCGGTTCTCGTTCTCGATGAGCGCGAAGCGCACGTGGCCGTCGCCGTAGTCGCCGAACCCGATGCCGGGCGACACCGCGACCTTCGCATCGGCGAGCAACTTCTTCGCGAACTCGAGCGAGCCGAGCGGCCGGTAGGCCGCGGGGATCTCGGCCCAGACGTACATCGTCGCCCGGGGCATCTCGACCATCCAGCCCGCTTCGTGCAGGCCCTTGACCAGCACGTCGCGGCGCTTCTGGTAGTGGAGCCGGGTCTCCTCGACGCAGTCCTGCGGCCCCTCGAGCGCGACGATCGAGGCGACCTGGATCGGCGTGAACGTGCCGTAGTCGTGGTAGCTCTTGATCCGGGCGAGGGCCTTGACCATGTCGCGGTTCCCAACCATGAACCCGACCCGCCAGCCGGCCATGTTGTAGCTCTTCGACATCGTGAAGAACTCGACGGCGACGTCCCGCGCCCCGGGGACCTGCAGGATGGACGGGGCCCGATACCCGTCGAAGACGATGTCGGCGTACGCGAGATCGTGGGCGACGAGGATGTCGTGCTGCCGCGCGATCGCGACGATCCGCTCGAAGAACGGCAGCTCGACGCACTGCGTCGTCGGGTTCGACGGGAAGTTGATGATCAAGAGCTTCGGCTTCGGGAACGACTCCTTGATCGCCCGTTCGAGCTCCTCGAAGAAATCGACGTCGGGCGTCATCCGCACGTGCCGGATGTCGGCGCCCGCGATCACCGGGCCATAGATGTGGATCGGATAGCTCGGATTCGGCACGAGGACGACGTCGCCGCGATCGAGGATGGCGAGCGCGAGGTGCGCGATGCCCTCCTTCGACCCGATGGTCACGATCGCTTCGGCGTCCGGGTCGAGCTCGACGCCGTACCGGCGCTGGTACCAGTGGCAGATCGCGAGCCGGAGCCGGGGAATGCCGCGCGAGACCGAATAGCGGTGGGTGTCCGGGCGCTGCACCGTCTCGATGAGCTTGTCGACGACGTGCTTGGGCGTGGCCCCGTCGGGGTTGCCCATGCTGAGGTCGATGACGTCCTCGCCGAGCCGGCGCGCCGCCATCTTCAGCTCGGCGGTGATGTTGAAGACGTACGGCGGCAGGCGCCGGATCCGGGGGAAATCCTTCATGACCGAGCTCTCGATGTCGACGGCGGGCGCGCGGGCGGCTGGACTCGCGCCGCAGCAAACTGCTATGTTAGCGACTCTAACCCCTTACCGCAATTTGGATTTCCCCCTTTGAAGCTGCACCTCGACGGCGCCCCCGGGCGCAATCACTTCACCGGCTACGGCGCCGGCTACGTGGTCGTGAACGGCACGCGCTACGAGCGGAGCCTGGTGGTCCTCCCGACCCGCATCGTCACCGACTGGCCGGCGACGACCTTCGACGCGCTCGCGCCGGGCCACCTCGAGGCGCTCGCGGCGCTGGGCGCCGAGCTGGTGCTGCTCGGCACCGGCCCGAACCTGCGCTTCCCGCGGCCCGAGCTCACGCGCGCGCTCGTCGAAGCGCGCGTCGGGCTGGAGATCATGGACGTGCAGGCCGCATGCCGGACGTACAACATTCTCATGGCCGAGGAGCGCAAGGTGGCGGCGGCGCTGCTCCTCGGCTAGGCCGCCCGGCTTGAGCGCACGGTGCGGCTCGGCCTGAGGATCGTCGTCGCGACTGCGCGGGGCGCGCGGCGCAGCGCGCCCCGGCTCGTCGAGCTGCTGAAGCGGCACGGGGCGTCCGCGACCTTCTACTTCAACCTTGGCCCGCAGCGGCTCCACCGCTGGCTTCCGGGCCGCAACGTCGCCGCGCGCGCGGCCGACGCGATGCGGGCGGTGCGCGACGCCGGCTTCGAGGTCGGCATCCACGGCTGGGATTGCGTGCGCTGGCGCGATCGCGTCGCGCACGGCGACTTCCACTGGACCGAGGCGGCCCTGCGCCGCGCGTGCGCGGCGTTCGAGCAGGTGTTCGGCGAGCCGCCGCGCACCCACGCCGCGCCCGGATGGCAGATGAACCGCCATGCGTTCCGGCTCACCCAGCGGCTCGGCTTCGACTACGCGAGCGACACCCGCGGGACCGCGCCGTTCGTCCCGGTCGTCGAGGCCGAGCTCGTCGCGTGTCCGCAGGTCCCCACGACGCTCCCGACGCTGCGCGAGCTCGTCGGCCGCGACGGCGCCCGCCGCGGCAACGTCCACGAGCGGATCCTCGCGGCGACCGCGGCGGCGTCGCGCGCGAGCCACGTGTTCACGCTGCTCGCCGAGCGCGACGCGGGGCGCTACCTTCCCGCCTGCGACCGGCTGCTCGCGGGCTGGCGCGCGCTCGGCTGGGAGATCGTTCCGCTCAATGCGCTGGCGCAGAACCTCGAGCCCAAGGCGCTCGAGCATCACGTCATCACCGCCGCGCCGGGCCCGGACGGTCGCGGCACGATCGCGGCGCAAGGCGGCGTGTTCCTCGCCTGACGCGCGGTTGCATGCGCGGCGGTTTCCCGCAACAATCCGCCCGCGACCCGACAATGGCGAACCAGGCGGTCCAGGACTTCTCGCTGCCCGCGACCGGCGGCGGCACGTTCGAGCTCTCGAAATCCGACGCCCGGATCCTGGTTCTCTACTTCTACCCCAAGGACAACACGCCCGGCTGCACGACCGAGACGCTGCAGTTCCGCGACCTGCAGCGCGAGTTCCAGAAAGCCGGTGCCCGCATCTACGGGATCTCGCGGGACAGCCTGCGATCGCACGAGAGCTTCAAGGCCAAGCTGAAGCTGCCCTTCGAGCTCCTCGCGGACGAGGACGAGACCGTGTGCCAGCAGTTCGCGGTCATCAAGATGAAGAACATGTACGGCCGGCAGGTCCGCGGCATCGAGCGCTCGACCTTCGTTCTGGACGCCGCGCACACCGTCCGCCGGGAGTGGCGCGGCGTCAAGGTTCCGGGCCACGCCAAGGAGGTACTCGACTTTGTCAAGACACTCTGAGCCCCAGCTCAAGCCCGACCCCGCGCTCGGCACCCAGCGCGCGCCCGCGAAGAAGCCCCGCGCGAAGCCGCCCTCGCTCCGGACCAAGCTCTTCGTCCTCGACACGAACGTGCTGATGCACGACCCGGCGAGCCTGTTCCGCTTCGAGGAGCACGACGTGTTCCTGCCGATGCAGACGCTCGAGGAGCTCGACGACCACAAGCGGGGCATCTCGGAGGTGGCCCGGAACGCCCGCCAGGCGAGCCGCTTTCTCGACGAGATCGTCGGCAAGGGCACCGGCCGCATCGACGCCGGCATGCCGCTCGCACGCCACGCCGCCGACACCGCGACCGGTCGCCTCTTCCTGCAGACCGAGGCGCTGAACGGCAGGCTGCCCGCGAGCCTCGCCACCCACAAGGCGGACAACCGGCTCCTCGGCGTCGTGGTCGCGCTCGTCGAGCGGCACGCGGACCGCGAGGTGATCCTGGTCTCCAAGGACATCAACATGCGCATCAAGGCGCATGCCCTGGGGCTCGCGGCCGAGGACTACTTCAACGACAAGGTGCTCGAGGACACCGACCTCCTGTACACCGGCGTGCGCGAGCTCCCGCCCGAGTTCTGGGACCTGCACGGCAAGGACATGGAGTCGTGGAAGAAGGAGGGTCGCACCTACTACCGCATCCGCGGGCCGCTCTGCCAGGAGGTGCTTCTGAACGAGTTCGTGTACCAGGAGGGCGACCGGCCGCTGCACGCCGCCGTGAGAGAGGTGTCGGGAAGGACGGCGGTGCTCGAGACGGTCCGGGACTACACCCACGCGAAGAACGCCACGTGGGGGATCACGGCGCGCAACCGCGAGCAGAACTTCGCGCTCAACCTGCTGATGAACCCGGACATCGACTTCGTCACGCTGCTCGGCCAGGCCGGCACCGGCAAGACCCTGCTCACGCTCGCCGCCGGCCTGATGCAGACCCTCGAGGTGAAGCACTACAGCGAGATCATCATGACCCGGGTCACGGTGCCGCTCGGCGAGGACATCGGCTTCCTGCCCGGCACCGAGGAGGAGAAGATGGGCCCGTGGATGGGCGCGCTCGAGGACAACCTCGACGTCCTCAACAACACCGACGAGGAGGCTGGGGAGTGGGGCCGCGCCGCCACCCGCGACCTCATCCGCTCGCGGATCAAGATCAAGTCGCTCAACTTCATGCGCGGCCGCACGTTCATCAACAAGTACCTGATCCTCGACGAGGCGCAGAACCTCACGCCGAAGCAGATGAAGACGCTCATCACCCGCGCCGGCCCCGGCACGAAGGTCGTCTGCCTCGGCAACATCGCCCAGATCGACACGCCGTACCTCACCGAGGGCAGCTCCGGCCTGACCTACGTGGTCGACCGGTTCAAGGGCTGGTCGCACTCCGGCCACGTGACGCTCCAGCGCGGGGAGCGCTCGCGGCTCGCCGACCACGCCGGCGACGTGCTCTGATGGCGGCCGGCCCTTAACCCGCTGTTTCTGGGGTTGCTCCTGCGCCTACGGTGCGCGGCCGATCGTCCCGGGTCGGGGCTCGCGCAGGACGGCGCGTTGCGCGGATGCGACATAAGTCACTTCGCGCGGAAATCCTTTTCCCCGCCGGGGGTTGACTGGGGTCTCCCAGAACTTGTATAAAGAAGGCCCTCTAATCGTCTGTTTTGAAAAAAAGCCAATCTGGGGAGCAATGAAATGGGCTTGCTTCGAACCACGGTCGCGTTCATCGGGACCGTCATCGCTCTAACGGCTGCCGATGGCGCGTCGGCGCAACAGCGCGCTGGGGTCCCAAGCGCCCCGGCCTGGTACGTCGGCGCCGGCGCCGGCGTGTCGTACTACGACATGAAGAGCCAGGACCTCAACATGGTCCCCAGCGTCACGACCCAGGGGTTCGACTCGACCGGGTTCGGCTGGAAGCTCTTCGGCGGCTATCGCTTCTCGCCGTACTTCGGCCTCGAAGGCAGCTATGCCGATCTGGGCACCAGCTCCGGCGGCTTGAAGTACGCCGTGCACTCATGGAACGTCGCCGCCGTCGGGCGGATACCGTTCGATGGCGGTTTCTACCTGCAGGGCAAAGTGGGCGCGGCGTTCACGCGCGCCCAGAGCAGCCCCTTCGGCCAGACCGTCGGCAACACGAGCTACAAGACCAACGTCCTGGTCGGCGGCGGCTTCGGCTACGACTTCCCGAGCGGCTTTGGCCTGCTCGCGGAGGCGGAGTGGTACGGGCGCACCGGTACTGCGACCGGCGTCGACCCCGCCACCGGCCTGATCGTCGGCACCGGACGCGCCGAGTCGTACCTCTTCAGCGTCAACTCGATGTTCCGATTCTGAATCGACCCCGGGACCCGGGGACTGTCCTCTCGCCCGGCCTTCGCGCCGGGTTTTTCTTTGCCTGCTCGCCGGAGCTAGAAATTCCCCGGCGCCGCGTAACTCTCGAACCGCGTGTACTGCCCGAGGAAGGTCACGTCGACGGTCCCGATCGGGCCGTTGCGCTGCTTGCCGATGATGAGCTCGGCGCGGCCCTTTTCGGCGGTGTCGCGGTTGTAGACCTCGTCGCGGTAGATGAAGAGGATGAGGTCGGCGTCCTGCTCGAGCGCCCCCGACTCGCGCAGATCCGACATGATCGGCCGCTTGTCCGGGCGCTGGTCGACGCTGCGGTTGAGCTGCGACAGCGCGACGACCGGTACCGCCAGCTCCTTGGCGAGCGCCTTCAGGCTGCGCGAGATCTCCGAGAGCTCGGTCGCGCGGTTCTCCTCCCGCCTCCGGTCGGTCACCATGAGCTGCAGGTAGTCGACGATCACCATCCCCAGCTTGCCGTACTGGCGGGCGAGCCGCCGGGCGCGCGAGCGGAGCTCGAGCGGATTCAGCGATCCGGTCTCGTCGATGTGGATCGGCGCGTCGTGGAGCTTACCGAGGCCGTCGGCGAGCTTGCTCCAGTCCTCGTCGGTGAGCCGGCCGGTGCGCAGCTTGTGCTGGTCGATGCGCGTCATCGACCCGAGCATCCGCGCCGCGATCTGCGTCCCCGACATCTCCATGCTGAAGATGGCGACCGGCCGCTTCTCGGCGACCGCCACGTGCTCGCCGATGTTCAGCGCCAGCGCTGTCTTCCCCATGCTCGGACGGCCGGCGACGATGATCAGGTCGCCCTCCTGGAATCCGGAGGTCTTCTCGTCGAGGTCGCGAAAGCCGGTGGGCACGCCGGTGATGTCGCTCGGATTCTCGCGGCTGTAGAGGAAGTCCACCCGCTCCATCACCTGCGACAGCAGCTGGTGGATGTCGCGGAAGCCGACCCGCCCGCGCACGCCGGTCTCGGCGATCTGGAACACCCGCGATTCGGCCTCGTCGAGCAGCTGCCCCACGTCCTTGCCGAGCGGGTTCAGCGCGCTGTCGGAGATCTCGGCCCCGATCGCCGCGAGCTTGCGCATCACCGCCCGCTCGTGGACGATCTCGGCGTAGCGCCGGATGTTGTGCGCCGAGGGCGTGTTCTGGGCCAGCGTGCCGAGGTACGCGAGCCCGCCGGTCTTGTCCTTGTCCTCGCTCGAGTCGACCGACTCCGCGACGGTGACGACGTCGGCCGGCTTGGCCCGCTCGATCAGCCGCGCGATGTGCCGGTAGATGCGACGATGGTCGTCGCGATAGAAATCGTCGACCGACAGCACGTCGCCGATGCGATCCCAGGCGGCGTTGTCGAGGAGCAGGCCGCCGAGCACCGACTGCTCGGCCTCGATCGAGTGCGGCGGAACCCTCAGGTTGACGAGCTGGGCGTCGGCGGGAGCTTGAGTGAGGGGTTGCGCCATGCGGGCACGCGTGCGCGAACGCGTGCCGATTCTACGCCTGCTCGCCGAGCACCGAAACGGTGATCTGCACGACGACGTCGCCGTGCAGCGCGATCGCGATCGGGTAGTCGCCGACCGCCTTGAGCGGGCCCTGCGGCAGGCGGATGGCGGCCCGCTCGACCTCGTGCCCGAGGCCCTGCAGCGCCTCGGCGATGTCGTAGGTCGTGACCGAGCCGAACAGGCGGCCGTCGACGCCGGCCTTGCGGGTGATCTGGACCATGACCCCGTCGACCTTCGCGCCGCGCGCCTCGGCCGCGGTGAGCGCGTCGGCCTGCGCTTTCTCGAGCTCGCCGCGCCGGCGCTCGAACTCGGCCAGGTTCCCGGGCGTCGCGCGCTTCGCCTTCCCCTGCGGGATCAGGTAGTTGCGGGCAAA
>Ga0299906_10004909_pt1 | contig 10930 bp, 16 predicted proteins | sample RVTome_14_FD_200259 | JGI IMG/M metagenome (GOLD analysis project Ga0299906, IMG submission 200259) | Soil microbial communities from uranium-contaminated site in the Upper Colorado River Basin, Wyoming, United States - RVT145D125 (version 2) ... | reverse complement strand
TGACATAGTCATCAGCATTATTAAGGACGAAAGTTTCAATCGTCTGCCGGCTGGAACCACTCCAGCCAATGTGTGTCACCTCGGCAAGTGTGTCCCACGATCCAGCACCGACCGTATTCCAGTATGCTACATACGACCCAATTCCTGGTTTTGCATTTGTTGCCATATTTCAAAAATTTAAGTTTAACATTTATTTTCTGTGTACTTCAAAATTACATATCCAAATGGGCCTATCATTATCATCATAGGCCAAAATTTGAGGGTCTTCCATCGCCTTAAAAAGTAAGTACGTAGTTCCACCCTCTGTTACGCCGCTTAGCCCGTGAAGATAATCCAAAATAGACTTTATTACGCTATACCCAGTGCGGTAATCGGTGTTCCTTACCCTAATATTTACCGAAGAGTAAAAATATGAACTCTCCGACTGTCTTAAGGTCAGCATCGGTGCTGCCCCGGGATTATCCTGTACGGTTACGATATTGTCCGGCTTAGTGGGTTCCCTGCCGAAGCATAGATTTCCCGAGCCGGTGCCATCCAGCTTGGTGAGTCCCAATGAGCTCACCCCGTCAATCAGGTTACATACGTCTTCGCTTGTCGGATTCATCTTTTTATTGCATTTGCCATTACCTGCGACATAGCCGCCCTGTTTCTATTTAATGCGGATTCAAAAAATTTAGGCCCGCTGCCAGGTCGTGAGCCCTCCTTCCAGTTCATCTCGTGAACAAAAACTCCATAGGAGGCTGAAAATCCCATTACAAGCATGGGAGATGCCGATGATCTTGCCTTGGCCGATGCAGCAGCAACTACGCCCTGATCTCCTGAACCTTGAGTAACGGCACCCATCGAAGTAGTTACAAACCAACTTGCTCGTAAGATACCCGTATCCACAGGGATAAGCGGCGGAGTAGCGTCCATATCACGACGAACAATAATAGCAGCCTGTATCATGCCCCCTAATGCTTTTTTGCGCATCAGCATGTGCTGTCTTTTCAAGTTCGCCATGACGTTTCGTTTACCTCGTAACATTTTATAACATTATTTTTCTTGCGTAAACATTTGTATTTGAGCTCAACTGAGGAACCTTATTTATTGCTGCAATCTCGAAAGCGGTATTTAATATTAATGGATTTGATTTCTGTGCCGCCGTCAAATCATCGAGCCTGCCGTGATACAGAATACCTTCATCGTCGATATCCTGTGTTACAAAAACCTTAGCCCTGCTGACTTTCTCCTTTCCGTTCTTATCTTTGAAGACCTCGCTGGTATCGTACCATACACAATTTATCTCTACTGGAGTTGCAAGCGACAAAGACCCATCCTCTGTAGCGTTCGGGCTACCCCAGTACACACAATAATCATTTTTACCTCTTACCTTTATGAGTTGCTCTACATTCACTGTTCGTTACCTCCGTCATAAGTTTGTTTGATAGTGAAAAACCGGGATTTCTTCAATTCATTACCCTGGAAGTTGCCCGTAGTGTCAAGATTAAGAACCATTTGTCCGTACATAGTCTGATTCATAAAGCCTTTGGGCTGCTGTGCAAACGTAACACGTACCTCGCCGACCCACTCTTCTAACGGTTGACGTTCTTTAGTGGTAGCAATAAGGTGTGCAGCAAGCCACATTTCAATATCCTTAAGACGTGCGGCACTTAAGCCCTCACCGGAAAGCGTATCGGTAACCATGCGATTTGCTTGCTCGATGATGAATTGAATATCCGTATCACTCAAAGCCGTGTTAATGATAGCTTGCACATCACTATTGCTTGTTCTTACGCTCATACATTAAGTCCCTCCTTAACTTTTGTTTTCCATAATTTAGGGTCTAAGAATTCAATGACTTCTTTTTGTTTCCATTTCAACCCCAACCAGTCTATAACTTCATACAGTTGTTCGTAATCTCCCTTTATCATCCTTTCTGGCCATACCTGTTTTACATTTAACCCAGACTGTATCATCTCCACAAATCGTTTCTCATAGGTGTTAACCCAGCCCATCCAACCATCAAAATCGCTGTACCCGTTCATGAATCCCGTCCTGAGACAGGAATTCACAATGTCAACTGACCTGCGGCGAACTATGATCCATTTGGCATTTGGAAAGGCATAATGCCAGACGGGCCATACTAACGGCCCCTTGGCGACTTTGAAAAACCACGGGCCTGATGTATAACCGTCTTGGCAAATATAATCAATAACTTTTGATCTCCTTCCCGAGGGAATGTTTAGATTTTGCGTGCTCTCCGGAATGGGGTTCTGACCTTTGGCATCGTAACCTATATCGCGCAGGTATTTGCGATCCAATTCTCTTATCCGCAAATTTTCGAAAAAACCTTTCGCGTTGTTATGGTTGCCAGCGACCATATTACCTCCAAAGGAGCCACAAATGTTTATGCATCCTGAAACCAATGAGGTTCCTGACCTCGGTATTCCAGTAATTATGATAGGGCTTACTATTTCCATTTTTCTTTGATCCATTCCTCGTTGATCTGATGAGGTCGCGGGTAACCGTGACAACTCACAATTCTTGCATTAGCCGGCAGCGTTCCTCTTACATGTCGTTTGTAGCTGACCACCTGACCGGGAAACAGGGTCTGCCAAACGTCGGCCTGCTTCATTACGTGCCTTATCCAGTAGCGCTCACGACCTGTTGTTATGCTTTCCACCACCGCCGGGGTTTCCTCTAGTGGTTTCCATAGAATCTTCTCCAAATCCGCACAGGCATAAAACCCCTGAATGTCGCCGTCCAGTGTGCCTTGCTCCCGAGGGGCAAAAGAAGCTCTCGTACAGTACAATCCATCGTAGGATAATATATCAGTCATATCACCGGTTATGACAACATCTATATCCAGGCATAAGACCTGATTTCCAAAAAGACCCGATTTTTCACTGAACATGTACATCCTGGGAAGCACGCCTTTCCGTGAGACGAACTCTATTTTTCTTGTCTCGATATCGCCGCTTAGATTCAGCTGCTCATTGGTGAAACAAACAAATTTCAGCGGCTCATGAGAGTGATTTTTAATGCCTGAAAACAAATTATTGATATATCTTTCTATCAGTAATTTGTCAGCACCGCCGCATCTTTCAAGATGCCTACGAAATGAAACATCATCAACCTCCGGTTGAGTCTTCTGATACCACCGCTCACCCTGCCAGTAAAAGCATATTACATGTTTCATCGTGCCATAGGTTCAAACCAGTCTAATTTATCTGTCTTCCTGAATCCTTTATGTGGGGGCTGCCCCGTTACTATTATACATTCCTTGGGAATATTTTTCAGGTTATGCCGGTATATACTGCCCAGCTTCATCATCCATTCGGTGGGAAACATAGGTTGGTCAGGTATCCATTCTCCCATGATGTCCTGCTCGCTGCGATATTTTTTCATCCACTTTTCAGGACTCTCTAAAAATCTGTTCCATACCATTTGCATAGATCTGCAGCCAACTGTGAAAAGCATGGTTGCGGCCTGATATTTTAATACCCAATTTTTGCGTCTCAGGTTTTCCCATTTATGCTCAGGAATCGGAGTGGGAAACATCACCAAGTCACCTTCAAAATCAAGTATAGGCTTCAAGCTTCTCATTACATGTGAATCAAGGTCAAGATATAGTGCACGTCCTTCTGGAAGATCTGCACGGTGAAGTTCTACCTTGCTCCACCATCCGGGCCAGCCATACAGTAAAGGTATCGGTTTCACATAACAGGGAAATCCCTCGTTGCTGTTGGTGAGACAATAGAAAGTGAAATCCCTGTCAATATGTTTTTTCACAGAAAAGTATAGTCGTTCCACGTCGCGGATGCAAAAATCACGGCCACGGAACTCGCCCACCCAATACAGACAGAATATATTTACTTTTCTATGTACCATACATTATCTACCCCTGATTCTTTGTACTCTATACCAAAATCATTTAAGGCGTCACGAACTCCTGTAAGATTAAGGTCATGACCACAGAAAAGACCTCCTTCTCTTACCTTAAGATACCATGATATTAAATCCTTAAGCACGCTGTCATAGTCATGAGAAGCATCTATAAACACAAAATCCAGGCTTTCCCGGCCCACCTGGGAGGCCATGTGCCATGAAAGTCCCTCTAAAATGGTTAACCGATAAGCATAGTTTTTCAGCTTATCTGTAAAAATCTTTTTCATACTACGGCGGTTCCATTGCGAAGACCCTGTTATATGCCGCCAGTCATCGACAATGATAAGATCAACCAGTGGGCACTGTTGCATAATCTTTATAGTCGTGTTGCCGGTGGCTGCGCCAACCTCTGCACCATAACGATATTTCATTTTGTTCACCATGCTAACCAGCCAGTCGTATCTCTTTCTCATTAATAACTTCTTGAAATGAAACCTTTTCAAAAACATCCAGGGCACTGTCAGGATTTACATTAATAATTTCAACGCCCATCTTGTCGGCGTCCCGTTTTATAATTGGGAATGTCCTTAGAAAATTATTAAATGCTTCCTCATTGGTGGGCCGTGCATATACTGGCGTGTTTGTCTTATGCCAGTGTGTACGTCCCTGACCGTCGGCCTTCATATCGAAGCCTAAAAGATAAATCTTTTTGGCCCCGGCCAGCGTAGCAAAGTTGATGGCCGCCGCACCTGAGCTATGATTCCAGCGAACAACATGGGGATCAATACTTAGTCCCATGTTGCGCGAATCTCTATTCATGCGCTTCACATTAAGAGACAGGTGCCTCAACGGTCTGTCTATACTGCCGCAGTCGGTAACCTTAAGATTTTTAAATTGAATTATCTTGCGCCAGAAGACACGGAAAAATTGCCGGTCACAATAATAAAGCACTGAGATAAAATCTCCCAACAGAAAGCCGGCATTTACACCAATTACATTTTTATCATACAGAGGCTCAAAGTAAGGGAGGTAGGCATCTAAACCTTTTTCACCAGATAAAACCTGATCAATGGTTTCACGTGGAACTCCCAACTGGTGCATAACCGAAATACCACCGCCGATGATCCAGGCGCTGCCATCTTTCCACATCTCGGGGATTCGCCATATCTTCACTACTAAACATCTTTAGTCTCTACGCTATTATTCTCCAATTCTGCCTTCAGAATCTGAGCCTCCTCGCTGCGTAGTTTCTTGACATTCATGGTCTTGCCCGCGGCAGATATGACATTATACCATCCTGTACCAATATGAACTACATCATACCTATCCGGTGTGGTGGCTGTCTCATTGGCCGGCGGCACTGCCACCGAGGTCTTTACCTCTGCATATTCTTGTGGAACATCTGGTACCTGCTGGCCCTCCAAAGGCGTGAACTGATTGATCTTAGTTCCCAGCTGTGCAATGGAAGCTTTAACCTTTTGTTTCCTTTTTATCCGCCTGTTCTTACCCAGGGCCGGAATATACAGAGAACTTCCGAAGGCATCTTCTTTCCGTTCCCACAAATATTGTTTGTTTACATCGGACATGTTGTCAAAGTTTTTTAAGTTATAAATAAATTACACATGGTTAGTATAATCCAAAAAAAATCTATGCGGATAACTTACATACACCTGACGCGCCATTGTAGTCACTCTTCACGCGTGGCAACTGAATAGCCATCACCTTGAAATAATGCATTAGGCCGCCCTGAGTATCCCACTGGACAACACGCGGAGCCATGCCGTCGATAAGGTCAACGACATCTCGTTGCATACTTACCAGCAGCACGTTGTCATCAGGTAATCTATCTACAACACGAATCGCGGAGATACCTTCAATATCAAGGATTCTCTGCCGTACCGTCTTCAGTGAAGCGCCTGATACATTATAATCCTCATCAAGGACAGTTTCGTAATCCGTAGGAATGTAGAGCACATAAGGGCCAAAATAATGATCATTGATTAGAGCTGATTTCATTGCCAGCACCTCATCGATAATCCCAGCCGCAGTCTTCGCCGATGCATCCCAATTTACCGATAACGTCACCGTATTGATGTTAGGCTCAGTAATATACGTGTATATAGACCCTCCCCCATAGGTGTATAGAGTAGTTGCCCCGAAAAGCATGTCTTCAAGTTTTTGAAGTACCTTCCGAGTTGATCGCTCGGCACCTGTAACGTCCAGACCATTGCCCAGTTTTCGTGATTGTAATAGCTCGCGCTCGCCAATCTGGAAACCTGAATGAACTACCGGGATCGGGATGTGTGCCGTAGAAATATCTACCTTATCACCCTTATCCTGGGCAATAGGGTCGATGGAAATCTGAGCCTCCATGGCATCACTCATCTTTTGATAAGTAAGTACTGTCGTAGCCAATGGATTGTTTAAAGAATGTACTAGCCCGAATTGTCTCAGGTCTGCAAATCCTACCAGCCTCTGTTCGGCAAGGCCCACTAACATCCTGTCAACCTCGCGCCATTCATCATAACGCAACGACGCGTTATGAACAGGAACCTTTTTATAGCTCCGAATATCATCCTTGGGGCCTTTGTTGTGTACATACATACATGAATTGCCTTTTTTGTCAAAGAAGGGTCTCATGTTATTGCTTGGCGCAGTATTCAGAAAGCTCTTAGCATCCTGAATTTGTGCTTGTGTTTCTTGTGCCATAATTATTTATAGATTTAAATTATTTTCACCAAAAATCTGCTGCCATTGATGGCCGACTCCAAAGCAACGCCAATAACACTGTTAGGGTATTCTGCCGCACCTGTAGTCGTTGCGGTTATCTGTTGCAGTCTACCGTCACCGGCTGACTCCAAAAAATCACCCTTTGCTATCGCTACCCCCGTAGTATCGTCTGCAATTGCATAGACAATATCGCCAGGCTGTGCATTAAGTACAGGTACGCGGTCACTTGACGTAGTGTAGTTGGTAGACAGCCCATTGCCCTGATAGAAATCTTCCATTGCAAAAAGCTTCTCTGCTATTCCTCCAGCCGTAGAATGTGCCTGTACTTGATCGCTGGAATCGCGCTCTACAAGCATACCCGGCGTGATGGTGCCGGCAGCAACTCTATCCTCGATAATATTTGCCGCCGAACTGATTAAAACTGTGTTCTTTGCCATTACGCTGTCTTTTTAGGTTCAAATCCAAGCATCGCTGATGCTTCTTCCTCATCAATATTACTGTCAGAATAACTTGAATTTAAAAACACACTGACTGCCTTTTCTTCCCTGTTCAAAGACTGGTGAAGTTTAGACAAATAGTTAATCTCCATTGGCTCAAGTTCTTCTTTAGTAAATTCTGAATTGTTTGCAATACCTTCAATCAGTTGTTTCTTTTGATTGCGGTATGTAGATAATCCTGTCTTAATCTGCTGGGCCACCTCTTTGGGGAGCCATGAATCAGCAAACTTCTCAGGATCAGACTCCTCATTGAGGATCTGTTTCATCTGCTCACGCAGAGCATCTGTATTGTCAACCTTCTCAGGCTGCTTACTCTCATCCCCCTCCTGGAAGGGAATAGTTTTCTGCTCAGCATTTGCCACCGGCTCAAGCTTTTTGAGCTGGTCTTCTGACAATTTACTCAGCCACTCCTTATCGGAATCGATAAATTTCGTGGCCTTGTTTTTTATCAATGCATCTACTGAACAGGCTGCATTTGTATTCATATAATTATTATTAATTGCTGTTGTATAATTGATTTCTTTGTTAACACGTGTTGCTTCCTCGGATATTTTGACCGTGCCATCCTCATTCTTTGTATACGATTTGCTGTAATATTCTACCTCGCCGGAATCACGATTATATTTCTGATAAATGAAATTATCTTCAAAAACTTCTTCCAGAAAATAATATTCCGTGCTGGTATCCATGCCATTCACTACTCCTTGAAGAGTTTCGATCAGCTTCTTAAAACCTTCCTGGTTTTTGACATCCAAAATATTTTTTATTAAACGTTGCTGTCTTTCTTTTTTTTCCTTGGGTGTCATGTTTTCTTTGTTTCTGATTCCACATCCATCATCAATGCTGCAAGCTCCCACATCATGGGGTAATAACGCCAGATGATCCGGCTGGATGTGTGTGGCAATAGCAGTATATCTTATGTTGTTCCATTCAGAATCTAACTCAAAAAATTCTGAAAAATATCCTGTTGATACCTCCAATGCCCTTCCGTCGGATAAAATATTATAGGTCTCCTCTGAATGCTCTCTGAGTTTTTCAATATCGATAGCTAAATCGGCTTTTAATTTTTCACCTTCCATGCGCGCATTTTCAATAACGCCAACCTTGATGGTACCCTCATCATTAGCCGATACCTTCGGATGATCTACCACGATGGGTTGTCCGTTCCATCGGCTGACACTGTCGGAAAGTTCTGCCTTCGTGTGAAGGACAGCACCTCTGCTTCCATTGTGAACACCCTCCACGAGCATGACAACGGGCAAAATCCAATAGCCACGACCCTGGCGCTGCTCGGTGCGAACCTGGTAGGAAATTGTTTTGAAATTCAGGGTAATCACCCCGTTCATAACTTGATTTTCATTTAGACCGTTAAATTAATCAATATTTGCTTAATCGTGCAAACGATTAAGCAAATATTTTAATCCATTGTTATTTTTTTTACATACCTGAAAAATACCGGGCATTCATCATCCCAGGATTTGAGAACCTCAAAATGACTACCATACTTTTCCATGAAGTCAACAGGAGCCCTGAATTGTTGTCTTTTTCGCCCATTATGGCGTTCATAGAAGTTATAATCCAACAGCCCCAACACTGTGACACCTTCGATCCAGAAGTTTTTCAGCGCCCTAACGCATCCGGTGAATACCGGCTCCTGCTTGGGTGCATCGAAAATACATATTTCAATAGCAGAACCATTAAAACCTGATAGCGTGGCAGGCATGCCGCCCTTTATAGCTTTTATTTTTGAATATATCTTGCCGACATTATCACAATACAAAGGTTTCAAATCCTGGCCTGCACTTATCTTCATCCCTTGTGCCTTTGCCTTCACAACTTGCGGAGCGGGGGTGTCCCATTTATCAAAAGCCCAGAAATCCAGGTCATATCCTGCCTTTACAAGGCCCCTCAACAAAGCAATAGAACTGGCACCCAGCCAGCATCCCAATTCCATGGCTACACCTTTACGCTGCCACCCACTTCCTATCTCTGTGAGATAGTCATGAACTTTTTGCGATGTCATCGCGGGAATAGAGTTCATCGTAATAGTAATAATTCAAAATCAGTTCCTCCTGAAGGAGGGGGATCGGTGAGCAGGTCTGCGTTTTTGCCATCGACAACGAAAGAACCTTTCTGTGCTTGCAAGACATAGTCCACAGAAAATGATACATCTTTGCCGTCAAGGATAAAGCTCCCTTTTTCGGCTTCTACCTTCTTGCCTGCAAGCAAACTGGAATCCTTGCCACTGACAGTAAACGATCCTTTCTCTGCTGTTAGCGTGTACCCTACATCGGTGAGCAGGTCGGCATCTTTGCCGTCTAAAACAAACGATCCCTTTTCGGCCTGTAATACCCTGCCTATAAGAAAATTAGTATCCTTGCCTGATAAAGTGAAATTTCCGGTTTCAAGATTCAGCCTATGCCCTGCCAAAAGGCTTACATCTTTACCATCAAGCAAAAAATTTCCTGTCTCTGATTGTAACAACCTCCCGGCTAGTAAACCCGCATCTTTACCATCGAGCAGGAAACTACCCTTTTCGGCTTGCATGGTATAGCTAACGGCTTCTTCTGTATAAGTACCAGTTAATTCCAGCGTGTCCACCTCTACCCCGTTGGCATCACCGGCCATGCTCTTAACTATCACTAGCCGTATTTCTACTCTCCCGTCATTCCAATCGTCTTTTGTTGCCGAAGTGTCCACGAAATCAAACCCAGTAGCTGTCCCGTTATCAAAAGTAGTATTAGTAATTCCAGCCTCTACGCTCTGAAACGTACCTCCCGAATCTGCCGCCGCCAGCACCGCACCATCGGCCTCCTTAACAATCCTGATCAGCAGGCTCCTGGTATTGGTCTGCGCCCCGATAACCCTTCTTCTAACCTGCCACAGCAAAGTATCCATGTTGCCAAAATCCGAATTAACCGAAGAAAGCAAAAATGAAGTATCCAACGTGGCATTAGCATTCGTATTGTCTCCTATCGCTGTGCCGTCTGCTCCGGCTATGCCCTCGTCAATTCCGGCAAATGCCTGCGATGCCCAATTGCGAGGGCCGCCCGCGCTATCCGCATTAACCAGTAAGGTGTTAAGTGTTGCCATTACTCAAACAATTTTCACATTCATAATCTCCGCAATCTTTAATCTTCAGCCGCTCCCAAACAGGCTTTATTTTTTTCCTGTACTCCTCGTCCTTATACACCGCCTCCCAACTTCCAAGCTCCGCCCTAAGCCTGCATGTCCACCTCGGATTACTACCCTCCAAAAGGAACTCGCACCGCTTTCCCTCAACCCAACAGCAGTGATCCTCTGAATTGCGGTTGCAACTACGTGATGTCAATCAGCGTCTGAGCTTCGGTGAAGTCTATGGTGAACGTCTCATCTTGATTCAGCGTTACCCCACCTGCCCCGTAATCATACATACCTATCAGAGGATCAGCCGGTGAGGTAGGATCATCATTATAGATGTACACGTACCTGAATGTTGCCAACCCTCCAACTCCTGCAGTAAGCACCAAATCTGCCAGCACTAAGGAATAAACGCCAGCAGTCTGACTTGATGAAGTGGTGGTAATGTTCCGTGAACTCAGATTGGTATAACTAATCTGAGTTACATTAGCCAGAACTCCGTTACCGTCGCTGAGCGGATTTGAAGTCTCCGAACCGGGAGCAGTATTACTCAACGCTACTATCAATTGTCCTGTTCCCAAATTGTGAACGCCCTCTGAAAGATGCTCTACAAAATCATTTACTTTCGTGAATGTTGCCATATTTATAAGTTTTTATAAATGTTTATAAATTCTCTGCATATCCAACTAACGTACAGTATATTGTACTTAACG
>Ga0299906_10004908_pt1 | contig 10933 bp, 9 predicted proteins | sample RVTome_14_FD_200259 | JGI IMG/M metagenome (GOLD analysis project Ga0299906, IMG submission 200259) | Soil microbial communities from uranium-contaminated site in the Upper Colorado River Basin, Wyoming, United States - RVT145D125 (version 2) ... | reverse complement strand
AGCGAGGCCTGCCGACCCAGAGCAGAACGGCACTCGCAACGAGAAGCCCGACGCCGAGCAGCTCGGCGGGTGCCCCCTCGCCCCAGACCGTCTCCTGCGTGGAGGTCAGGTAGCGTCGGTCCTTGAAGATCAACGCACCGCCCGCGATGGCGAAGGGCAGCAAGAAGAAGAGGACGCCGAAGAAGATGGTGTAGAAGTCCCACGTTCGGAGCAGGAACCCGCACCCTGCGACCGCGGTCAGCAGGACGAGGAAGCCCAGCGGAATCCTGACGCCGGCCGAGAAGACGAAGTCCCATTCGAGGAGGAGACCAGCGCCCGCGAAGGCCGCGACCAGGCCGGCGAAGAAGGCCGCGACCTGGTTCCCCGTCCATCCGCCGGCGGGCGCTGCGGAGAGAGCGACATCGGTCTTCGTCTGCTCGAGCTGGAGCCGCTTGAACAGCTCCCACTCGTCGTCCGTGACGGGACGCCCTACGTGTTGCTCGAGCTGCGCCCGGATCCGGCTGTCCGCCTCCACCGTTGGGTCACTCGCGAGAGCCCATGCCCCAGCGGCGGGCCGTGTCGGCCTTCTCCTCCCGGTGGATCGCCGGGAAGAGGAGCGGCCCAAGGATCGCGACCAGGATCCCGCCTCCGAAGAGAGCGAGGACGAAGGAGAGCCAATGCGTCTCCCAGACCTGGTAGCTGTAGTAATAGATCAGGCTCACGACCACCGGCCCGAGGGCAAAGTAGAGCGCCCGCCGAATCCGCTTCGAGTCGGTGATGAGGTCGGGAACGGCCCGCGCGACGATCTGAAGCGCGATCAGCGCCGCGAAGACCGCCGGCCAGGCCGAATCCGTGCGGTCGTACATCCAGATCCCGACGACGATCGCTGCGGCGATCCCGAGCACGCCGAACAGGGCCCGTAGCACCTTCGTACCCTCCGAAACCTCTCCGGGCCGCCGCCGCATAGGAGCCGGGAAGACAACGCCGATCGACTCCTTGTCCCACTTGGGCATCTCGCCTCCCAGTTCTCGTTACTCACGATACGACTAGGCCCGGTCGAGGTCAAACGGCGGCGCGAACCCGCGTGTACAGCGTCCGAAGCTGCGCCGGCGCGTGCTCGGCGAGCTCGGGCACGACCTGCGGCACCTCGTAGAGAAGGGTGACGTCACCCTGCGAGTTCAAGCCCACCTTGGCGACGTCGACGTCGCGGTTCAGCTCGAGCAGGCGCTCGAGCTTGCCCTTGTCTCCTCCCGGCCGCACGTCCTCGAGGCTCACCATCAGGGAGATGACCCGCCGATTCATGTGCACGGCCAGGGGGCGTCTCTCGAAGCCGAAGTCCAGCACATAGCTCCTCCCTCCCGACACGAGCCCCGCGCCCTGGAACAGTCCGTGCAGCTCCACCCTCGCCCGCTCCGGATCGACGTCGATGTAGCGATCAAGCATGGTCGTGCAGCGGCCCATGCGTTCGGCCCAGCCGCTCGTGTCCCGGAGCTCCGAGGCCTCTCTCACCTCACCCATGGCCACGACGGCCCAGATGAGGCCTTCGCACACGCCTCGCGTGAGCGCGCTCGACGGGATCTCGGCCGCGACGGCGAACCCGCCCCCGGCCAGAGACATGACCTTGACGTAGTCGGCGCCGTAGCTGAGCTTGAGCAGGTTCTGGAGAACGGTCCGCGCCCCGAAGCCTCGGTACTCGGGGATGTCGACGGAGAAATACGTGACTCCGTCGTCCGACTCCTTCGCATCGACGACGACCTCGCCGGAAACACCATGGAGCCGCAACACGACCGCGCCGTCGCCCACCTCGACGTAGCGCAGCCCCGCGCCGTCGAGGCAGATCGCGAGTGACTCGCGATCCTCGACGGCCCAGTTGAGCACGACTGCCCCGGAAGCGCCCGCGTAGCCGTCGACCGCGATCCTGTACTCCTCTCCCTCCGCGACCCGGAACGTCACGCGGCTCTGCGGCCTTCCGGCGTCGTCGTTCGAGGTGACGTGCTCGAGCAGGGCGAGGCTCGACCCCCGGTAGACCGCGAGCAGGGTGTCGAAGTCGCTGCCGAACGTGTCGAAGATCGCGACGCCGTCCTCCGGGGCCTGCCAGCGGTACCAGACCGAGCTTCCCCCGGTGCTGCCGGCGTGATCCGGCTCGGCAGGCTCCTTCGAGGAGCCGGTGCTGTCTCCGCGAGCCGTGCCACTCGCGCCGGTGATCTCCTCCGCACCCTCGAAGTAACCGTTCGGCGGCGGAGCCTGGACTGCCCAGCTGAGCACGATCGAGCCGGTGGCGCCCCCGTAGCCGTCGACCGCGATCCGGTACTCCTCGCCCTCCGCCACGCGAAAGGTGACGCGGCTCTGGCTCCCGTCGGCGTCGTCGTTCGACGCGACAGGGACGAGGTCGTCGAGGCTCGAGCCCCGGTAGATGGCGAGGAGCGTGTCGAAGTCGCTCCCGAAGGTGTCGATCGTCACCGCCCCCACAGCGGTGGAAGTCCAGCGGTACCAGACCGATCGACCGCCGACGTTGCCGGCGTGATTCGGCTCGCCCGGCTCCTTCGTCGCGTCTGCGTTGCCGCCGAGGACCGACCCGGCCGAGCCCGTGATCACCTCCGCCGCCGCGAACGAGCCGGGAACGACCGAGGGCGTGGTCTCGGCGGCCATCTCGCTCTCGACGTCTGCCGCGTCCGCGAGCACCCGGTCACGCTCCCCGGCGTCGGCGATCCCGGCGCTCGCTACACGTGCCCGAGCGACGGTCTCCTGCGTCTCGCTCCGCGTTGACCCCGCGTCGACCTGCGCCTGGCCAACCGCAAGGAGCACCTCGGCGCGGACGCCAGAGTCCTCGATCCACGCAGCGATCTCGAGGGCGCGCAAGAACTCTCCCTGCTCGGCCAGCTCCATCGCCTCCTCCCGCCTTCTCCCGTCCTCGTCCACCTCGGGCTCCTCGGCCGGAGCCGCCGGGGCTTCCGCGGTTCGAGCCTGGTGCACCCGGGCGGCTGTCTCGACGACGGCGATGAGATCCTCGACATCGACCTCGAATGCGTACATGTCCAACCTCTGCGCCTGGATCTTCTGGAGCGTCTTCAGCTCCCCGGGGAGGTCTTCCGCCCGCGGCATGACAGCCTCGTCGACGAGCACCGGTAGCACCGGAATCTCGCGGCTGAGCGCGACCTCGATCTCCCGCCGGTGCCGGTCGGTCTCGTCGTCGAGACGGCGTGCGCCCTTATCGTCGCTCGCCGTCAGCCAGTCGCTGCCCATCACAACAAGGAAGACGTCGCACGATCCGAGCGCGTCGTCGATCGCCTTGTCCCAAGGGATGCCGGGCATGATGCTCGACACGTCCTGGAACACGTGCGTCTTGCCCCCGAAACGCTTGTCGAGCTTCGAGGCGATCTTCGTCGCGGCCTTGTGCGCGTCGGATTTCCGGTAGCTCACGAAGATGCGGATGTCAGGAGGCGCCGTGCTCACTCAGCCGCGCCCCTCGAGCGCACGCGAAGCCGCGAATCCTCCAAACCCCCCCAATACCGACGATCACACCGCACTGGCCGACCTCCCTGCTCCCATTCTGACTCGATTTGCCCTCGAAGTCAGCGCGCGCTCGTCTCTTCGTGCTGCCGAGCTAGCCGGCGCTGTACCGCGCGAGCGTCGCGCGCGCGATCCCGATCTGCGGGTGGCCAGCGGGGGCCAGACGGAGGAACTCCTCGAGATCGCGGACCACCTCGTCTTGGCGAGAGCGCTCGTTGTTCGCGATCGCCCTTCCCAGGTACGCGTTGTAGTCTCCCGGATCCACGGCGATCGCGTTCGTATGGCTCTCCGCCGCCCGCTCGTCCTCTCCGAGCTGGAGGAGCACGTTCCCGCGATTGCACCAGGCCTCGCTCAACGTGGGTTGGAGCTCCAGCGCGCAGTCGTAGTGCTCGAGCGCAAGCTCGTACCGGCCGAGCCTCTCGTACGTGAGGCCGCAGTTGTACTCGGCCCTCACCAGCTGCTCCCGGGACTGGGCGGTGTTTCCAACGATCACCGTCCGGCCGAGCTCCGCGGCTTTCACGAAGTCCGCGGCGGCCTCGACCAGTCGCCCCGACCGCGCGTACGCCAGCCCCCGCTCGTAGTACCCCGGCGGAAGGTCGGGCTCGAGCTCGATCAGGTGCGTGAAGTCGCGAACCGCGCCTTCCAGGTCCCCCCTTCCGTACGCAGCCTTGCCCGCGTCGAACAGGCTCGCCGGGTTGCGCGCTTTCCGCCCGAGGCGCATCGTTCAGATCACCACCTTCCGCCCCCATTCCAGGGAGAGCGCAAGGTCGTCCATCAGGTGCGCGCGGTAGCAGTACTCGCGGAACGGGGCGGCGAAACCAAAGGTGAAGACGAACTCGCCCGGCTGGGAGGCGTCGGGATGCGCAAGGACGACCGAGATCTTCCGCGTCCAATAACCGCGCATCCTGTACGTGAGGGCCATCTGGCTCGAGCCGGAGTGGAATAGGAGGTGGACGCCGTACGGCTCCGCGCGGAGCGTGCCGAGATGCCGGCGCGCATAGCGGATGAGCTCCTCGTAGAGCTCTCGGTCCTCTGCATCCGCCGCTCTCCATGCGCGAGGGGACTCTTCCGGCCCGGCCAGCACGTTGACACGCATGGCGGATCGTCCGTTACCACGACGCAGGACGGGACCTGTCGTGGTTCCGTCCTCCAGCATCTGACCTCCGACTCTCTCCAGCGTCCAGCCGCGCGCGTTCACGTAGTAGGGCAAGCCCATGCACTTGCCCCGGACCCGCTCTGGCACGTCGGTGGCACTGTCGGCGACCGGCCGGAGCCTCGCAAGGGTCTGGCGCGCGACGAGGTCGACGATCGCTGCGAGATCGCGACCGTCGCAGTGGGGGCTCTGTCGGAGCTCCGGGAACTCCCGGTGAGCAATGCCGTCGTCGGACAAGCGCGCGTCCAGCACGCGCTCGGGCCCGTGAGCGGCGAGCAGTCCACGAAGCTCCGACATGCAGTGCTTCGAGGACGAATAGCCGGCGTTCGTGAATGCGAGCCCGTGCGTGCTTCGCCGGATTCCCTCCTCGATCGCGTCTTCGAATCGGTCACGTCCCTCGAGAAGGATGTCGTACTCGGCGAACCAGACCTCGACCCCGGAGGCGATGAGGTGATCGGCCATCCTCCGGGCGATCCGGACGTTCTGACTCCTGTAGCTCACGAACACCTGTGGAGCGGGACGCCGCAGGAGCGCCTGCCTGATCACGAGCTCACTGGCCGCAACTGCAGCTCGCCGTCGCGGACTCCGACCGCGATCGCGTCGCCCTCCCCGATCGCGCCGCGCGCGAGCATGAGCGAGAGCGGGTTCCGCAGCAGCCGCTGGATCGCCCGCCGCGCGGGGCGCGCGCCCATGGTCGGGTCGTAGCTCTGCTCGACGAGGAAGTCGAGCGCCTCCTTGCTCATCCTCAGGTCGAGCGGGACCATCTCGCGCAGCAGCGACTCGATGATCCGCCGCAGGGCCTGCTTCGAGAGCGGCCGGAAGACGAGGATCCGGTCGATCCGGTTCAGGAACTCGGGCGCGAACACTTGCCGCAGCTCACGGTCGACCTCACGCTGGATCTCGTCGTAGGAGGGCTCGCCGCCTCCTGCGTCGGGCGCGAAGCCGAGCGGCGGCTTCGCCTGGAGCCGGCGCGCGCCGACGTTCGAGGTCATGACGATCACGGTGTTCCGGAAGTCGACGAGCCGCCCGAGCTGGTCGGTCAGGCGGCCGTCCTCGAAGACCTGGAGGAAGAGGTTCCACACGTCCGGGTGGGCCTTCTCGACCTCGTCGAGCAGGACGACCGAGTACGGCTTCACGCGGACCTGGTTCGTGAGCTTCCCGCCCTCCTCCCAGCCGACGTAGCCCGGCGGCGAGCCGATGAGGCTCGAGACGGTGTGCTTCTCCATGTACTCGGACATGTCCAGGCGGACGATCTCGTCGCGGTCGCCGAAGAGGAACGCTGCGACTTCCTCCGCGAGCTTCGTCTTCCCGACACCGGTGGGGCCGAGGAGGAGGAAGACACCGTACGGGCGCTCCGGGTCGCCCATCCCGACGCGGACCGCGAGCACGGTCTCGGCGATCGCCTCGACCGCCTCGTCCTGACCCACGACTCGCGCCTTGAGCGCGTCCGCCATCCCGAGCAGGCGCGTCCGCTCGTCCGCGGTCAGCGTCGCGATCGGGATCTCGAGCAGCACGGAAACGACCTCCGCGACGTCGTCGGCGTCCACGTCGAGGTCGGCGTCTCCTCCGCCGAGGCCCGGCATCCACTCGCTCATGCTCGTTGAGAGCTTCGCCTGCGTGCACGCGCGATCGAGCAGGTCGAACGCCTTGTCGGGGAGGAACCGGTCGTGCATGTGGCGCGAGGAGAGCTCGATCGCGGCGGCGAGCCCGTCGTCGTGGATCGTGACGCCGTGGAACTCCTCGTAGCGCGGCCGCAGGCCCTCGAGGATCTGCAGCGTGTCCTCGCGCGAGGGCTCCCCCACGGCGATGACCTGGAACCGGCGCATGAGCGCCGCGTCCTTCTCGAAGTAGCGCCGGAACTCGTCGGTCGTCGTCGCGCCGACGACCTTGAGCTTTCCCTCCGAGAGCACCGGCTTGAGCATGTTCGCGGCGTCCATCGTCCCTGCGCCCGCCTCGCCGGCGCCGATGAGCATGTGCACCTCGTCGACGAAGAGGATCACGTCCGGCCGCTCCCGGACCTCGTCGATCAACTTCTGGAGCCGTTCCTCGAACTGGCCGCGGTAGATCGTCCCGGCGACGAGCGAACCGACCTCGATCGTGCGGATCGTCATGCCCTGCAGCTGCTTCGGCACCTGCTCGTCGACGATCCGCTGGGCGAGGCCCTCGACGATCGCCGTCTTGCCGACACCCGGGTCGCCGATCAGGACTGCGTTCTGCTTCCGCCTTCCGCACAGGATCTGGATCAGCTCGAGGAGCTCGCGCTCGCGGCCGATGAGCGGGCTCAGCTCTCCGCGCCTGGCCTCCTCGGTGAGATCGCGCCCGAGTGACTCGAGCACCCCCGCGCTCGAGCCGAGCCCCGGCTGCGCGATCGAGCGGCGCTCCCGGTAGAAGCCCTCGGGCGTCCACTCGCCGCGCTCGAGCATGCCCGCCACCGCTGTCGCGAGCGCCGCGGGATCCGCGCCGTGCTCGGCGAGGACGGCCCCCGCGACCTCGGGCGGCTCGCGCAGCACGGCGAGCAGCACATGGGGCGCCTCGACGAGCCTCTCGCCGCGCTGCGACGCCTCCTCCTTCGCTCGCTCGAGCGCCCGCTCGGCCTCGGGGGAGAACTGGAGCGCGCCGCTGCCCGGACCGCGAAGCCGTGTCCGCAGCTCGGCGCACATCGCATCGAGATCGGCTCCGTGCGCTTGGAAGATGCGCTGGAGCGCGAGGTCCTCGAGCTCGGCGACGCCGAGGAGCAGGTGGTCGGCGCCGATCGCTGGAGACCCGAGCTCGTCCGCGGCGCGGCGGGCCGAGCCGAGGACGATCTTCCCGGACTCGCCGAGCTCGTCGATCACTCGGGCTCTCCGAAGGTCCGCCCGCCGAAGCGGGCCTTGATGACGCCGTCGTAGTGGTCGGCACTCGCGCCGACTGCGCCGATCACGGTCTCGAGCTCCTTCCGGTTGAGGAACTCGCCGAGCAGCGTATGCCCGAACCCGACCGTCGGCGCGTCCTCGTCCAGCTGGAGCCTCCCGAAGAGGAGCCGGCCGTTCTCGACGGCGATGAAGCGCGTGAGCTCGTCGTCGTCGCGAACGCCGACGTTCGTGATCGACCACACGCGCACCGCGGTTCGGTCGTCGTCGAGCTCGAACGGGCGGATCCAGACGACTGCGCTGCCGCTGCCGACGACGAAGTCCCCCTCGGCGTCGAGCTGGAACCCGCCGAAGAGCTCCTCCAGGTAGCGCTCGACCTTGCTCTTCAGCGCCGCAATCCGGTCGTTCACCTCGGGAGCCATCTACGTCCCCGCGAAGCGCCGCGCGGTGTCCTCCTGCTCCTCCCGGTCGATCTGTGGGAAGAGGAAGAGCGCGAGCAGGCGCGAGAGGATTACGCCGCCGACGAAGCCGACCACCGCCGCGAGCCACCACCGCTCCCAGAGCAGGTAGACGCCGTACAGGATCGCGGTGGACAGCGCCGGCCCGAGCAGGAAATAGAGGGTTCGGCGAACCTTGCGCGGATCGCTGATCACGTCGCCGAGGCCACGTCCGACGAGCTGCGCCGCGAGCAGGAAGGCGAAGATCGCGAGCGCGAACGAGTCGGCGATCCAGTAGTAGGCGGCCACCGCTGCGGCGATCCCGGCGAGGATCCCGAGCACCCCGAACACGGCCTCGTACGTCCGCCGCGGCGACGCGCCGACGTCCCCCGCCGCCGGCGTGCCGAGTGACTGCGTGAAACGGCGGCCGCCGAAACGCGCCTCGATGAGCTCGTCGTAGACGTCCGCGGTCGAGGCGATCGCGTGTACCGCGTCCTCGAGCTCCTGCCGGCTGAGGAAGTCCCCGAGCAGCGTGTGGCCTAGATGGACGGACGGCCGGGACTCGTCCAGCGACAACCCGCCGTAGACGAGCTTGCCGCTCTCGACCGCGAGGAAGCGGGTGAGCTCGCCGTCCACCCGCATGCCGACGTTCGTGATCGACCAGATCCGGACGATCGTCTGCCCGTCCGTCCACTCGACCGGCCGGATCCACGTCACCGCGCTACCACGCGGGACGGCGAAGTCCCCGTCCGCGTCGACGGTGAAGTCGAGCGGCGCCTCCTCGAGGTAGCGCTCGAGCGTCTCCCGCAGGAGGGCAACCGGATCAGTCGATGCCATCGACGGCGTGGAGCGAGGTTACTGCGCCACCGGCGGCTGTTCAAGCGTCTGGAGGCCGGCCGTGACGGGCAGTGCTCTCCAGGCTGCCGGCAGATCGCTAGTCGTGGCAGCCTTTGGAGGTGCGCATCATGCGTCGCTGGAGCGCGTTCATGCTCGCTTCGTGCTGGAGGTCGCTCGCGTTCCCCGGCCGGAACGCGTGCAGCCCCGGCCCTTCCCACGTGACGTCGGGCGTCACCCCGGGCCCGCTTGTCGCCAGCCGGTAGCGCTTCCCGTGTGCCGGAGGCCGTGCGCCATGCGGGACGAACCCGTAGCAGAACGTGCCGTCGGGACGCCTCGCGAGAAAGGCGTTCTCGCGCCGCCAGCCTGGCCCGTAGGCTGAGTTGAACGTGTCGAGGTTGATGACCCGGCCGTACGTGTCCGTGGGGTCGCCGTCGAAGGTCGCCGTGTAGCCGTACACCGGCTGCCCGCGGTACGTCAGGCGCCCGAAGATGTGATGCCACTGTCCGCTGTAGCTCCAGTCCGTCCACGCCTCGAGCCGGGCGGCGTCGCCGCTCCAGTGCGAGAGCCGGAGCTCGTAAGCGCCGTGGCCCGGCTTGAACGGCGGCAGGCCGAGGTTCGCCTGCGACCGCTGCCATTTCTGGAGCGCCCAGTGCGAGCCGTCGGGCGCGGTGCACGCCGTCACGAGGAACGAGAGGGCTGGCCCGCGGTACCGCCCGCAGACGTTGCGGAGCGTCTTCCATACGGGGCGCCCGAAGCGTCCCCAGCCGCCCGAGTAGTCGACGTCGAGCGAGACCTGTCGCGTGGTCCTCGACGGCGGCCGGGCGTTGATGGCGCCCCAGGCAAGGACGCGCTTGACGCCTCCGCCTGCGTGGAACGTGACGAGCGCCTTCCCGTCGGCGGACACCTGAAGCCGCTCCGTGGAGGTGTTCCTCGCGATGAGCTGCGAGGCCTCCGCAGGGGCGGGCAGCAGCAGCAGCGCGAGCAGCGAGACGACGAGCCCTGCCGCAGGGAGTGCCACCCTCAACACCGGATGCCTACCCTAGCTCGGGAGAGGAGCCGGCGCGATCTCAGCGAATCCGTTCCACGCCCGCCGTGAGCGCCCTCCCCGACTCCAGACTCGACACGGACGTCGAGCGCTACCTGCTGCTCCTCGCGGCCAGACGCTCTCCGCGCACGGTCGACGCGTACCGCCGCGACCTCGCCTCGCTCGCGTCGTTCCGCGGCGGCCCGGTCGGCGAGGCGACGCTCGAGGAGCTCGAGCGCTGGCTCGCGTCCATGCGCGCGCAGGGACTCGCTCCCGCGACGCTGTCCCGGCGCGTGTCGGCAGTCCGCAGTTACTTCCGCCACCTCACCGTTATCGGCATCCGCGAGGACAATCCCGCTGCCGCGATCCAGCTACCCCGTCGGGCGCAGCGCCTCCCCCGCGCGCTCTCCCCGGCCGAGATGGAGCGGCTCATCGATGCCGCCGCAGGGACGCAGCCGCGCTCGCTCCGCGACCACGCGCTCGTGGAACTGCTGTACGGCGCGGGGCTCCGAGTCTCGGAGGCGGTCGGGCTCGAGAAGGGCGCCATCGACCTCGACGACCGGCTCGTGCGCGTGGTCGGCAAGGGCGGCAAGGAGCGGCTCGTCCCGCTCGGCCGCCCCGCCGCGGAGGCGGTCCGCCGCTACCTCGCGCTCGGGCGGCCACACCTCGACCGCCGCTACCGGCCGGAGCTGTTCCTGAACGCTCGCGGTGGGGCACTGACCCGCGCGGGCGCCTTTCTCATCCTCCGCAAGCTCGCGGACAAGGCCGGGCTCGACCCCGAGCGCGTGCACCCCCACCTCCTCCGCCACTCCTTCGCGACCCACCTGCTCGAGGGCGGCGCCGACCTCCGCTCCGTGCAGGAGATGCTCGGCCACGCAGACCTGGGGACGACGGAGCGCTACACGCACATCTCAGACAGACGGCGGCGCGAGGTCTACTTCCAGGCGCACCCGCACGCGCGGCGCAAGAAGACGGTCTCCGACCCACCCCCGTAACAACTCTGCAACGCGGAGGGGGAACGTCCGGGCTGCGCTCGTATACTCGCGCGCCTGACCGACCTCACGACCCCACTCCGGGAGCTCTTCGGCTTCGACGCCTTCCGGCCCGGGCAGGAGGACGTCGTGCGCGCCGCGGTCGAAGGCCG
>Ga0299906_10004907_pt1 | contig 10935 bp, 8 predicted proteins | sample RVTome_14_FD_200259 | JGI IMG/M metagenome (GOLD analysis project Ga0299906, IMG submission 200259) | Soil microbial communities from uranium-contaminated site in the Upper Colorado River Basin, Wyoming, United States - RVT145D125 (version 2) ... | reverse complement strand
ATGCCGAGGATCATGTTGTTGCAGACCTTGGCCGCCTGCCCCGCACCGGCGTCGCCGGCGTGGATCACGTTCTTGCCCATGCGGTCGAGGATGGGCTTCGCCTTGGCGAAGGCCGCCTCGCTGCCGCCGCACATGAAGGTGAGCGCGGCGTTCTCCGCGCCGGCCACGCCGCCGGAGACTGGCGCATCGAGGAAGAGCTGTCCGGCCGGGCCGGCCGCCTCGTGCACGGCGCGCGCCGAGGCGACGTCGATGGTCGAGGAGTCGATGAAGAGCGTGCCCCTGGGCGCCAGCGCCAGCAGCCCCCGGTCGCCCAAGTAGGCCTGCCGCACGTGCTTGCCGGCGGGCAGCATGGTCACAACGACCTCGGCGTCCTTGACCGCCTCGACGGGGTTCTTCGCCGCCGCGATGCCGCCCTCCGTCGCGTGCTTCAGGGCATCGGCCGAGAGGTCGTAGCCGGCGACGCTGTGGCCGGCCTTGACCAGGTTGCGCGCCATCGGCCCGCCCATGTTGCCAAGCCCGAGGAATCCGATCTTCGCCATGGCGCTCTCCCTGCTTGCCCTGGCGAGCATAGTGCAAGACCGGGAGCCTGCCATCGCCCTGCGGCTATGGAGCCGGCGCCGGGCGGTCGTTAACATCCGGCCGCGAGAAGAAAAGGGATCAGGAGAGCCCGTTGCCCGATCAGGGACTGCCCGGGGGTGTACAGGAACGCGGCATCGACACCTCGCCGCCGGTCGCCGACGAGATCAAGCACACCACCTGCTACATGTGCGCCTGCCGCTGCGGCATCCGCGTCTATCTGCGCGACGGCGCGCTCAGCTACATCGAGGGCAATCCGGACCACCCGGTGAACAAGGGCGTGCTCTGCGCCAAGGGCTCGGCCGGGATCATGCACCAGAAGTCGCCGGCCAAGCTCAGGGCACCCCTGCTGCGCACCGGCCCGCGCGGCTCGGGCCAGTTCAAGGAGATTTCCTGGGACGAGGCGCTGACGCTGGCCACGGCCTGGCTCTCGAAGATCCGTCACGAGGATCCGAAGCAGCTCGCCTTCTTCACCGGCCGCGACCAGAGCCAGGCGCTGACCGGCTGGTGGGCGAGCCAGTTCGGCACGCCGAACTACGCCGCGCACGGCGGCTTCTGCTCGGTCAACATGGCCGCCGCGGGGCTCTACACCCTGGGCGGCTCCTTCTGGGAGTTCGGCGAGCCGGACTGGGAGCGCACGAACTACCTGCTGCTCTTCGGCGTGGCCGAGGACCACGACAGCAATCCGATCAAGCTGGGGCTGGGCAAGCTCAAGGAGCGCGGCGCCAAGGTCGTCTCGGTCAATCCCGTGCGCACCGGCTACTCGGCCATCGCCGACGAATGGATCGGCATCACGCCCGGCAGCGACGGCCTCTTCGTGCTCTCGCTGGCGCGCGAGCTGCTGCTGGCCGGCCGCATCGACGCCGCTTTCCTCGCCGCCTTCAGCAATGCGCCGGCTCTGGTGATCGAGGCGCCCGGCACCGCGCGGCACGGCCTGGTCGCGCGCGATGCCGAGGGCCGCGTGCTGGTCTGGGACCGCGACAAGCAGGCCGCCGTTCCCTTCGGCAGCACGCCGCGCCTGCCGGCCCTCCAGGGCAGCTTCACGCTGCCGACCGGCGAGGCCGTCCGCCCGGCCTTCGCGCTGGTCGCGGAGCGCGTCCTCGACGAAGCGCACGCGCCCGAGCGCGTCGCCAAGCGCTGCGCCATCGCGCCCGATACCATCCGCCGCATCGCCGCCGAACTGGCCGAGGCCGCCTTCGACGAGAGCAAGACCGTAGCCCAGCCCTGGACCGACGCCTGGGGCCGCCGGCACGACGGCTTTCCCTCGCGGCCGGTGGCGCTGCACGCGATGCGCGGCATCTCGGCGCACGCCAACGGCTTTCACAGCTGCCGCAACCTGCACCTGTTGCAGATGCTGCTGGGCGCGGTCGACCGTCCCGGCTCCTGGCGCTACAAGCCGCCCTTCCCGCGCCCGACGCCGCCCGGCATCAAGCCCGCCGGCAAGACACTGACGCCGGGCAAACCGATGCCCGGCCCGCCGCTGGGCTTCCCGCAGGGGCCGGAGGACCTGCTGGTCGACGCCGAGGGCAAGGCGCTGCGCATCGACAAGGCCTTCTCCTGGGAGGCGCCGCTGGCCGCGCACGGCCTGATGCACCTGGTCATCACCAACGCCGCCAACGGCGACCCCTATCCGATCGAGGTGCTGTTCCTGTTCATGGCCAACATGGCCTGGAACTCGGCGATGAACGTCGACGCGACGCGCGAGATGCTGACCCGGCGCCGGCCGGACGGCGAATACGCGATCCCGCGCGTCATCTACGTCGACGCCTTCCGCTCGGAAACCGTCGACTTCGCCGACCTCGTGCTGCCGGACACCACCTACCTCGAGCGCTGGGACTGCATCTCGCTGCTCGACCGGCCGATCTGCGATGCCGAGGGCGCGGCCGACGCGATCCGCCAGCCGGTGCTGACGCCCGATCGCGACGTGCGCCCCTTCCAGGACGTGCTGATCGAGCTGGGCTGGCGGCTGGGCCTGCCCGGGCTGACCCGGGAAGACGGCAGTGCGCGCTTCCCCGGCGGCTATGCCGATTACCTCGTGCATCACGAGCGCAAGCCCGGCCAGGGGCCGCTCGCCGGCTGGCGCGGTGCCGACGGCAGCGAGGATGGCCTGGGCGCGCCCAACGAGTCCCAGCTCGAGCGCTACATCGCCAACGGCTGCTTCTGGCGCAGCGAGATTCCCGAGGCGGCGCGCTTCAGCCGCCACGCCAACCCTGCCTACCTCGCCTGGGCGAAGCGGATGGGATTCCTCGACAATGAGAATCCGATCGTCTTTCAGTTCTACGGCGAGGCGCTGCAGCGCTTCCGCCTGGCGGCCGAGGGGCATGGCGCGGTGCAGCCGCCCGATGCCATGCGCGAGCGCGTGCGCAAGGCCTTCGATCCGCTGCCGCTCTGGTATCCGCCCTTCGAGGACGAGGCCAACGACGAGAGCCGCTTCCCCTTGCACGCGATCACGCAGCGGCCGATGGCGATGTACCACTCCTGGGGCTCGATGAACGCCTGGCTGCGGCAGATCCATGCCGCCAACCGGCTCTACGTGCCCGCCGCGCTTGCGGCCGAGCACGGCGTCGCCGACGACGATTGGGTGGCGCTCTCTTCGCGGCACGGCCGCATCGAGGCGCAGGTCCGCGTCATGCATGCGGTCAACGCCAGGACGGTCTGGACCTGGAACGCGATCGGCAAGAAGCGCGGCGCCTGGGGGCTCGACGCCAACGCGCCGGAGTTCACCCGCGGCTTCCTCCTGAACCACCTGATCGACGAGCTGCTGCCCGAGCAGGGCGCCGGCTACCGCTACGCCAACAGCGACCCGGTCACCGGCCAGGCGGCCTGGTACGACCTGCGCGTGCGGCTGGAGAAGATCGAGAGGCCGGCATGACCGCGCTGCCCGCCACGCCGACGTCGAAAAAGCTCGGGCTCGTCATCGACCTCGACACCTGCGTCGGCTGCCAGGCCTGCGTGGTGAACTGCAAGGAGTGGAACACCCAGGGCTACCCGGCGCCGCTCAGCGACAGCGAACCCTACGGTGCCGCCCCCTCGGGCGCCTGGCTGAACCGCGTGCACGGTTTTGAGGTCGGCGAAGGGCCGACGGCGCAAATCGTGCACTTCCCGAAATCCTGCCTGCACTGCGAGAACGCCGCCTGCGTCACGGTCTGCCCGACCGGTGCCTCCTACAAGCGCCAGGCCGACGGCATCGTGCTGGTCGACGAAGACAAGTGCATCGGCTGCGGCCTCTGTGCCTGGGCCTGCCCCTACGGTGCGCGGGAGATGGACCCGGGCGTCGGCGTGATGAAGAAGTGCACGCTCTGCATCGACCGTATCTACAACGAGAACATCCCCGAGGCGGAGCGCGAGCCCGCCTGCGTGCGCACCTGCCCGACGCGCGCGCGCCACTTCGGCGACCTCGGCGATTCGGACTCCGCGGTCTCGAAGCTGGTGGCCGAGCGCGGCGGCTTCGACCTCATGGCCGAGATGGGCTACCGCCCGACCAACAAGTATTTGCCGCCGCGGCCGCGCCGCTGCGGCGCGGCCGACAGCGCAAAGCGCCTGACGCCGGAGCCCGTTGCTGCCACGGGACTGCTCGGCTGGCTCGACCGCCTGCTGGACCGCGTCTAGTGCATCCCGCACCTTCGATCGTCCTCTTCACCACGCTCTCCGGCGTCGGCTACGGCCTCCTCTTCCTGCTGGGACTGGCGGCGCCCTTCGGACAGCTGCCGGGCGATCCCGCCTTCGGCACCGTCGCGCTCGGCCTGGCGCTCGGGCTCTGCGCCGCCGGGCTGCTGAGCTCACTGGCGCACCTGCGCCACCCCGAGCGGGCCTGGCGTGCGATCTCGCAGTGGCGCAGCTCCTGGCTCTCGCGCGAGGGCCTGGCGGCGCTGCTGACGTTCCTTCCCGCGGCCGTGCTGGGCTGGGGCTGGATCTTCGAAGGCCGCATCATCGTGGCCGCGGCCATCGTCAGTGCGCTCGGCGCCGCGGCGACGGTCTACTGCACCGCCCGGATCTACGCGACGCTGCAGCCGATCCGGCAGTGGCGCCACCCCGCGGTGACCACGCTCTACCTGCTCTACGCGCTGGCCTCCGGCGCCGTGCTGCTCGTCCTGCTGCTGCTGCTGTGGGACTGGCGCGCGCAGGAGGCGGCCTTCCTTGCCGCCTTCGCCACGGCGGCCGCCTGGCTGATCAAGCTGCGCTACTGGCGCGACATCGACGGCGGCCGCTCCATCGCCACGCCGGAGAGCGCCACCGGCCTCGGCCATCTCGGCAGCGTAAGGCTGCTCGAGCCGCCGCACACGGAGGAGAACTACCTGCTGAAGGAAATGGGCTTCCGCGTGGCGCGCAGGCACGCCGAGCGGCTCCGGCGCCTCGCTGCCGGCAGCGGTTTCCTGCTGCCGGTGGCCTCCCTCATCGTCATCATCGCCTCAGCCGGCTGGTGGGAGCTGCCCCTGGCGGCGCTCGCCGCAATCGGCGTGTTGCTCGGCACTTTGGTCGAGCGCTGGCTGTTCTTCGCCGAGGCGACGCATACGGTCATCCTCTACTACGGCCGCCAGGCCTGAGGCCATGCACAAGCTGATCCACATCACCGATCCACATCTCGTCGCCCCGAGCCGCCGGCTCTATGCGCTCGATCCGCTGCTGCGCTTCCGCGCCGCCATCGACGCGGTCAAGGCGCGCCATGCCGACGCCGAAGCCGTCTTCGTCACCGGGGACCTGACGCATTGGGGCGAACCCGCCGCATACGCGGCGCTGAAGGACGAGATCGCCCGCCTGCCGATGCCCTGCCATCTCGCGCTCGGCAACCACGACACCCGCGCCACCTTTCACCAGGCCTTTCCCGAGGCGCCGACCGACGACGAGGGCTTCGTGCAGTACTTGGCGCCGCTGCCCGGTGCCAAGGCGCTGGTGCTCGACACCTTGGTCGACGGTGCGAGCTACGGCGCGCTCTGCGCGGCGCGACTTGGCTGGATCGAGCGCAGCCTGCGATCGCTGGGCGGCGCGAAGCTCTTCGTCTTCCTGCACCATGCGCCCTTCGCCGTCGGCATTCCCGCCATGGACAAGAGCCGGCTGAACGACGGCGCCGAACGCTTGGGCCAGCTCCTGGGCGCGCATGCCGGCGTGCGCCACCTCTTCCACGGCCATCTGCATCGCCCGCTCGCCGGCTCCTGGCGCGGCATCCCCTGCTCGACCGTGCCGGCGACGGCGCATCAGATCCTGCTCGACTACTGCGAGCCGCGGACCGTCTACGGCTCGCATGAACCGCCGGCCATCGGCGTGGTCTTCTGGGATGCCGAGACCCTGGTCGTGCACCAGGAGAACTATCTCGACACGAGCCCGCGCTTCGCTCTGGACAAGGGCGAAGAGGCGCAGTCGCTGGCCGAGCTGCCGCAGCTCTGACGCTCTTGGCACATCCTTCGAGACGCAGCGCTGCGCGCTGCGCCTCGGGATGAGGTCTTTGCCTGTCGACGAACCCACCGACGTCATCTTGAGGAGCGGTGCGTAGGCACCGCGTCTCGAAGGATGTGCCAGGGAGCGCCCTCAGCGGCCCTAAGCGTTCGCCCTGATCGCAGCGATCACCCGATCCTGCGCTTCCGGCGCGAGGTAGGGGCAGAGCGGCAGGCTCAGCACGGTCTCCGCCAGCCGGCGCGAGACCGGCACGCCATCGGGAGACGGACAGGCGCGATAGGCGGGCTGCAGATTGACCGGCCGGGGATAGTGCACCGCGCTGGCGATGCCGGCCTCTGCCAGCGACCTGGCGAGCCGCTCGCGCTCGGGATGGCGGATCGTGTACTGCGCCCAGGCGGGCGTGGCGCCGGCCGGGCGCAGCGGCAGCGTCACGGCACCGGCCAGCCCGGTGTCGTAGCGCCGCGCCACCTGGTCGCGCCGGGCGAGCTCCTCCTCGAAGACCGAGAGCTTGGCCAGCAGCACGGCCGCCTGCAGCGTGTCCAGGCGGGAATTGGCGCCGAGGCTCACGTGGTTGTAGCGGCCGGGGCCCTGGCCGTGCCGGGCCAGCAGGCGGACGCGCTCGGCCATGGCCGGATCGAGCGCGAAGACGGCGCCGCCGTCGCCATAGCAGCCGAGCGGTTTGGACGGATAGAAGGAGGTGGCGGTCACCGGCGCCAGCGCACCGACCGGCCGGTTGCCCAGCGTCGCGCCCAGCGACTGCGCGGCATCGGCGACCAGGGCCAGGCCGCGCTCTTCCGCGACCGCAGCCAAGCCGGTGTAGTCGGCAGGCCAGCCATAGAGATCGACGGCGATCAGCGCGCGGGCCCTGAGGGCGGAGCGGTTGATCCACGCCAGCGCCTGGCGCGCGCTCGGCGCGCTGAGATTGCAGCTCGCCTCCTCGACGTCGGCGAAGACCGGCGTGGCGCCGCGTCGCACCACGGCCTCGGCCGCAGCGGCGAAGGTGAAAGCGGGCAGCACCACCGCGTCGCCCGGCCCGATGCCGAGCGCCCAGAGCAGAAGCTCGAGCGCGTCGGTGCCGTTGCCGCAGGTGACGCAGCTGGCACCGGTCAGGTCCGCCAGGCGCAGCTCCAGCTCCTCGACCTCCGGACCCAGGACGAAGCGTCCGTGCGCCAGCACGCGCGCCAAGGACTCGCTGAGTGCCGGCTCCAGGCGGCGCCGCTGCGCCTGCAGGTCGACCATGGGAATGGGGGCCAAGCCGTTCAGAACCGTCACCCTTGCCGCTCCCCCACCACCGGCCCCGACGGCTGCTGGGGGCCATTGCGCTCAGGGACCATAGGGCATCGGATAGGGGGCCGAAAGGGAGCGGCCGAGCCAGAGATGCAGCGTGACCTCGTGCCGCCCGGCGCGTCCCAGGGCCAGCTCGCCCAGCGGCTCGATGGCGGTGAAGTACTTGCCGTAGAGCGCCTGCGGATCGGTCATGAACTCGGCATTCTGCAGGATGATGGCGTCCCGCCCCAGAAAGGCAGCCGGGTCACGGCCGAACGCCAGGTTGCGCGGATCTGCGCAGAAGCAGAGGACCGGCAGGGCGCCCGCCAGCGCCGCGTCGGCCTTGCCTGCTTGGTGCCATCGGTTGGTGACGAGGAAAGCCGCCGTCGTGCCATCGAGCACGGCGGCGAGGGGGCGCCAGTCGACCATCTCGCGGGTGTCGTCCTGACGCCGCAGGTCCTCGCCCAGAAGCGGCGTCAGCCAGCCGCGCGTCGTGTGGCCCCAGAGCAGGGTCAGCATCGCCAGGCTCAGCGCCACGCTGGCGACGATCCAGGCGCGGGCGAGCCGCCGCCGGCTGACCAGCCCGCGATCGAGCAGCCGCCCGGCCAGCGGCAGCAGCAGCAGGTAGCCCGGCGCCTGCCAATGGAAGTGGCGGCCGATCGGCGACCAGAGCGCCACCAGCGTGAACAGCACCAGCGTGGGGAGCGCCGCGGACGCCAGGAAGAAGCCGGGATCCCCCGCCCCGCCGCTGCGCCGGAACGAACGGGCCAGCGCCAGCAGCAGCACGAGCCAGACCCAGGGCAAGACCCAGATGGCCTGGCCCAGGATCGCGCCCAGGAAGCGCTCCCAGTCGAGCCCGCCCGACTCGACCGCACGGCCGCCCTGGAAGGCGAAGGAGATCCAGTCGTGCTGCCAGTTCCAGAGCAGCACCGGCGCCTGCAGCAGCACCGCGATGGCCGCGGCGACGTAAGGCTGCGGCCGCAGCAGCCAGCGGCGATGGCCGGGCGCCAGCAGCAGGTAGCCGAATATGCCAAGGCCCAGGAGCACGCCAGGGTATTTGGCCAGCAGGGTCAGCCCCAGCAGCAGGCCGGCCAGCAGCCAGGGTCCCCAGCCGCCCTGGCGGAGCGCGCGCCAGACGGCCTCCACCGCCAGCCACCAGAGCAGGAAGAAGAGCGCGTCGGGCTGGACCAGCCACCCGGCAGTCATGCCGAAGACCGCCGCCAGCTCCAGGAATAGGAGCGCCAGGAAACCGGCGCGCGCGCCGTAGGCCGCGGCCGTGAAGGCGTAGACGCGCCAACCCAGCAGCAGGAAGAAGGCGAGCTGCGGCAGCCGCAGCAACAGCCAGGAGTCCTCGCCGAAAATTCGCTGCGTCAGGCCGATGGCCCAGAGCGACAGTGGCGGCTGGTCGAACCAGGACCAGTCCAGCTGCCGGACGGAGGCGAGGTAGTAGGATTCGCCGTAGGCCAGCGGCACGTCGCCGGCGAGGAACAGGCGCAGCGCGAAGGCGGCCGCCAGCAAGAAGGCGGCCCGCAGGGCCCAGGGCCCGACAGGCGACTCCGGCGCAGACGATGGCCGCTGCCGCATCGGGTGCTTATGCCAAGGCGGCCTTGCGGCTGTCCAGGAAGGTGCGGCGCCATCTTCTCTGCCGCGCGATTCCCCCAGGCCAGCTCCTGCCCTAGAGTGCCGCCGCCATGGACCGCCCGCCCGCGCCTGCCGCAACTCCCGCGCTGAGCCTGCTGGTGCCAACGCTGAACGAGCGCGACAACGTCGCGGCGCTCGCCGAGGAGGCGCTGGCCGCGATGGCGACCGCGATCGCCGCCGGCCGCGGGGTGGAGATTCTTTTTGCCGACAGCGCCTCGGACGACGGCACGCCGGCGGCGGCGGCAGCCCTCGCGGCAGCGGGACTGCCGGTCCGGCTGGTACCCCTGCCGCGCGAGGCTTCGCTCTCGACCGCCTGCATCGCCGCTCTGGAACAGGCCAAGGCGCCGTTCGTGGCGGTCTGCGACGCCGACTTGCAGCACGACCTCTCCCTGCTTCCGGGTTTCGTTGCGGCGCTCGACCAGGGCGCCGACCTCGTCGTCGGCACGCGCTACCGCGCCGGCGGAAGCAGCCGCTCCGGGCTGCGGCCCTGGCGGTGGCTGCTCTCGCGCGCCGCGACCGCTCTGGCGCACCGCGCGGTCGGCGCCTCGTTGAGCGACCCGATGAGCGGCTTCTTCGCGTTGCCGCGGCAGCACTTCGAGACGGCCCGGCCGAAGCTCAGCGGCGGCGGCTTCAAGCTGCTGCTCGACCTGGTGCTGGCGCTGGAGGGCCCGCTGCAGATCGTCGAGCTGCCCTACGTCATGCGTCCGCGGCACGCCGGGCGCAGCAAGCTGGGTGTGGCGGCCTTGGTTGCCGCCGCGCGGCAGCTAGGTGCCGGCGCGCTTCGCCGCAGGCAAGTGGCGCGCCAGGCGCGGCGCGCGTAGGCCGAGGCCGCCGCGTCGGCCGCTGAGATAGCGCCACCAGGCGAGCCCGCCCGGCAGAAGCGCCGCCACCCAGATCGCCGGCAGCAGGCCGAGATCGCGCTCGGCCGCGGAGACAGCCGCCAGCAGCAGCCATTCGCTGCCGGCCCCCAGGGTCAGAGCCGCCGGCCAGCGCCACCAGGGCGCCGCCCGCCGGGCCGGCGCCGGCGCCATCACCAACAGCAGCGCGATGCCCGTCATCGCTACACAGAGCAGCGGCTTGGCGAGCTGGTTGTGCCCGTGCGCGCGCAGCACCGGCAGCAGGTGCGCCTCCTGCGGCGAGGGCGTGGCGAACAGCAGCTCCTCGATCGGCCGCTCGTTGATGCCGCGGCCGCGCCGCTGGGCGAAGCCCAGGCTGGCGGCATCGGCGGTGAGGGTGAAGCGCTCGAACTCCACCAGGTCCGGCGCCGCACCGTCGGCGGTCCGCTCCTGCAGCGTCCCGTTCTGGAACAGGAACTTCAGTTCGTCGGCGCGCTCGGCGGTGATGGTGCGGTACTTGTCTTCGTCCCGCGCGTCGAAGAACAGCACATTGCGCATCACGCCTTCGAGCTGCCCTTCGTGGAAGAAGAACACCAGCTTCCGGCCGATCGGATTGAAGCGGCCCGCCTGCAGGATCGCGGAGGCGAGACCCGCGCGGACCTCGTGCTCGCGGTCCTTGAACGCGCCGAAGGAGAGCGGGATCAGCCAGAGCGTCATGGTCCAGGTGAGCACCGCGGTGAGCAGGCAGAACAACAGCGCCGGCTTCGCCAGGCGCAGCGGGCTGGCGCCCGCCGCCAGCAGCACAACGACTTCGCGATCGTCCCAGGCGCGCGCGTAGATCCAGAGTACCGTACCGAAGGTCAGCAGGGGCAGCAGCTGGGCGAGCTGGTCCGGCAGGTTGTAGAGCATCAGCGAGCCGACCGTGTTCCAGGACACGCCGGTCGAGGCCGCCAGCACCATGAGGGCGCCGGCGCGCAGGATCAGCATGAGCACGATCATCACCAGGCCGCTGATCAGGCCGACCAGCAGCAGCTGCTTCAGGATCGAACGATCGATCAGCGTCAAGGGCTGTCCCTCGCCCGCCGCAGCCTAGGTAGGCGAGCGGAGGTCCGTCAACGGCGCCCGGCCCGCCCGCCGGCGCCGCCACAGCAGCAGCGCGATGCGCAGGTCGATCGCCAGGCAGACCGCCACGGGCACCACGACGTGCACATAGGTCGACAAGCGA
>Ga0299906_10004906_pt1 | contig 10935 bp, 11 predicted proteins | sample RVTome_14_FD_200259 | JGI IMG/M metagenome (GOLD analysis project Ga0299906, IMG submission 200259) | Soil microbial communities from uranium-contaminated site in the Upper Colorado River Basin, Wyoming, United States - RVT145D125 (version 2) ... | reverse complement strand
GGAGCTTCGCCAGGTCGACAAGGTCTTCGTGGTGGCGTGCGGGACGAGCTATCACGCAGGCCTGATCGCGAAGTACGCGATCGAGCACTGGACGCGCGTGCCGGTGGAGATCGACGTCGCCAGCGAGTTCCGGTACCGGGATCCGGTGCTGGACCGCGCGACGCTGGTGATCGGCATCTCGCAATCCGGAGAGAGCATCGACACGCTCGAGGCGGTGCGGTTCGCCAAGCGGCAGCACGCCAAGCTGATCGCGGTGTGCAACGTGGTTGGCTCGAGCATCGCGCGGGAAGCCGACGGCGTCCTGTACACGCACGCTGAGCCCGAGGTCGGGGTCGCGGCGACCAAGACCTTCGCGACGCAACTCGTTGGGATGAAGCTGCTCGCGCTGTACCTGGCGCAGGTGCGCGGCACGATGTGGCCGGCAGAGATCTCGCGCATCGTCCGCGAGCTGCACCGACTGCCCGAGCTGCTCGAGCAGACCCTGACGTTGCGTGAGGACGTGCAGGCGATCGCGCGCGAGATCGTCGACAAGCCGACCGTGCTGTTCATGGGGCGGCAGGTCGGCTACCCGGTCGCGCTGGAAGGGGCGTTGAAGCTCAAGGAGATCTCGTACCTTCACGCGGAGGGCTTCGCGTCGGGGGAGATGAAGCACGGGCCGATCGCGCTCCTCGAGGCAGGCGTGCCGGTGGTCGTGGTCGCGACCCGGGGGCACGTGTATCCGAAGACGATCTCGAATATCCAGGAGGTCAAGGCGCGCGGCGCGTTCGTGATCGCGATCTGCTCGGAGGGCGATCGGGACGAGGTCGCGCGGCACGCCGACCGCGTGCTCGAGGTGCCCAAGACCGAGGAGCTGCTCTCCGCGGCGCTGGTCACGGTGCCGCTGCAGCTGCTCGCCTACGAGGTGGCGACCTTGCGGGGCTGCGACGTGGACCAGCCGCGCAACCTCGCCAAGAGCGTCACGGTCGAGTAGATGCTCGACGTCCTGCTGGCAACGGACGTGAAGCGTCAAGACGCCCAGGCGGAGGCGCGCGGTGTTCCGGTCGAGCAGCTCATGGAGAACGCCGGGTTCGCGGTCGCGCGCGCTGCGCGCGCGCTGCTCGGCGGGTGCTACGGCCGTCGAGTCGTCGTCGTCTGTGGCAAGGGCAACAACGGCGGCGACGGGCTGGTGGCGGCACGCGTCCTGCACCGCTGGGGCGCGCATGCGACCGCGGTGCTGTTGTGGGACGACCTCTCGGGCTTGCCGGGCGAGCAGCGCGCGCGCTTCCGCGGGCCTGTTCGACCCGCCGCGGATCTGGCGCGCGCGCTGCGCGACGCCGATCTGGTGATCGACGCCATCTTCGGGGTCGGGCTGACGCGCGCGCCCGAGGGTCCGGCCGCCGCGGCGATCCAGGCGGTGAACGACTCGGACGCGCCGATCCTGGCGGTGGATGTGCCCAGCGGCATCGACGCCGACACCGGCGCGATCCCGGGTCTCGCGGTCGAAGCCGATGCGACGGTGACCTTCGGAGGCCAGAAGCCGGGTCTGCTGTTCATGCCCGGCGCCGCGTACGCCGGCCACGTCGAGGTCGCCGACATCGGTCTGCCGCCGGGCCTCGAGGCGACCGCGCGCGCACTCGCCGCCGCCGATGTTCGCGAGCAGCTTCCGGTGCGCGCGCTCGGCACGAACAAGCGTCGCGTCGGCACATTGCTGGTCGTCGCCGGCTCGCGCGCGATGCCGGGTGCGGCCGGTTTGGTCTGCGGCGCAGCGATCCACGCCGGTGCTGGGCTGACGACGCTGCTCGCGCCGGAGGATGTGTGCCGGGTGGTGCTCGCGCGCATCCCCGAGATGACCACGATCCCCGCGCCGGAGAGCGCCGAAGGCACCCTGGACCCGAAGGCGCTGGATCTGCTGCGGCCTCGGCTGGGAGAGTTCCACGCGATCGCGCTCGGGCCGGGGCTGACGACGCATCCCGCGACCGTCGAGGCCGTGCGCGCGCTGCTCGCGGAGACGGATCTGCCGGTGGTGGCCGACGCCGACGGGTTGAACGCCTACGCCGGTGCCGTCGACGAGCTTGCGTCACGGCGCGGGACGACCATCGTGACGCCGCACGCCGGCGAGCTGTCGCGGCTGCTCGACCGGTCCGCAGGCGAGCTGGAAGCCGACCGACTGGGGACCGCGCGCGCCGCCGCCGAGCGTCTAAACGCGATCGTGGTCTTCAAGGGCCAGGGAACCGTCATCGCGTCGCCGGACGGCGAGCTGCTCGTCAACATGACCGGATCGGAAGCGCTGGCGCAGGGTGGGACCGGCGACGTGTTGACCGGTCTGCTGGGGTCGCTTGCCGCGCAACGGCGCGAGCGCGTCGACGGGGCGCTGGTGGCAGCCGGCGTGTGGGTGCACGGCCGCGCCGGCGACCGGATCTCGGCGCGTGCGTGGCCGCATCCGGCGAACGCCTCGACGCTGCTCTACGAGATCGGCCCGACGGTGCGAGGGGTGATGACCGGTGCCTGACGCGCCTCGTCCCGCGTGGATCGAGGTCGACCTCGGCGCGATCCGACGCAACGTCTCGCGCGTCGGTGAACGCCTGAGCAGGGGGACGCAGATCATGGCCGTGGTCAAGGCCGACGGCTACGGGCACGGCGCCGTCCCCGTCGCGCGCGCGGCGCTGCAAGCGGGTGCGACGTGGCTGGGAGTGATCCTGGTCGAGGAGGGGATACGGCTGCGGGAAGCCGGTATCGACGCTCCGGTGCTGCTGCTGCACGAGGCGCCGGCGAACCGGCTGGACGAGGCGCTGGCGAACGATCTCACGCCGGTGGTGTTCACCGAGCAGGGACTCGTTTCGATCGGGGAAGCCGCCGAGCGCGCGGGGCGCACCGTTCGGGTCCACCTGAAGATCGACACCGGCCTGAACCGGCTGGGCGTCCTGTGGCGTCACGCCGAGGAGCTCGCGGCCGCGATCGCGAAGGAGGGTCGGGTCGAGATCGAGGCGATCTTCACTCACTTCGCGTTCGCCGACGATCCGACCAACGCTTTCATCGACACCCAGTTGCAGCGGTTCAACGAGACTTGCGAGCGGCTGGCGGTGCTCGGGATCGAGCCCGCGTTCCGCCACGTTGCGAACTCGGCTGCCTCGATCACGCGGCCGGACGCCCACTACGACGCCGTGAGGCTCGGGATCGCGATGTACGGGCTCTCGCCCGGTCCCAAGTGCGACGGCATCGTGGACCTTGATCCGGCGATGACACTGCGCGCGCGCGTCGCGCGGGTCACGCGCGTGAGCGCCGGCGAGGCGGTGTCCTACGGTCACACATGGCGCGCCACGCGCGACGCCACGATCGCCTCGATCCCGCTGGGCTACGCCGACGGGTGGGCGCGCGGCCTGTCGAACCGCGCGCCGGTGCTGATCGGCGGCCGCCGCTATCCTGCCGTCGGGACCGTGTGCATGGACTCGTTCATGGTGGACCTGGGAGACGACGGCTGCGCCGTCGGAGACGAGGCCGTGCTGATCGGCGCACAAGAGTCCGAGCGCGTCACTGCCGACGAGCACGCCGCCGCGCTGAACACCATCAACTACGAGATCGTGACGCGCATGTCGCCCAGGCTGCCACGGGTGTACCTGGATGGCTAAGCGTCGTCGCGGTTGGGTCGCCGGCGGGGTCGCGCTGGGCGTCGGCGCGGCGGTTGCGGCGACAGTCGCGGCCGAGAAGGCGTGGGTCAAGCGCGATCGCGCGCGCGCCGACGCGTTCGGCGACGAGCCCTACGGCCTGCTGGCCGGCAAGCCGCTCGGACCGCTCGCCTCGTTCGACGGGACCAAGCTGCACGTCGAGGAGATCGGCACCGGCCCGACCGTGCTCATGGTCCACGGGTTCTCGCTCGCGCTGACGTCGTGGCACCACCAGATGAAGGACCTGTCGGCACACGCGCGCATGGTGCTGTACGACCAGCGCGGCCACGGGCGCAGCGGGATGCCGCCCGAAGACGGGTGGAGCCTCGACGCGCTCGCGCGCGATCTCGACGTGGTCGTGCGTGGATGCGCGCGCGACGAGCATGTCGTGCTGGTCGGTCACTCGATGGGTGGGATGACTCTGCTGCGTTACGCGCAGCTGTTCCCGGACGAGATGGCCAAGCGTGTGCGCGGGTTGGTGCTGATCGACACCACCTCGGCCGACGTGATGGGCGGGATGCTGCCCGGCTTCGCCCGTCGCATCGAGGCGACGATGCAGGGTCTGCAGGAAGCGGCGATGCGCGCGCTCGCCGGACGCGGCGATCACGTGGATCGGCTCCGCCACCGCGCGCCGGACCTGCAGTACCTGGGGACGCGCGTGATGGGGTTCGCGCCGCGCCCGTCACCGCGACAGGTGGACTTCGTGCACGAGCTGCTCGCCGAGACGCCGACCGAGACCTGGCTGAACCTGATTCCGGCCATGGCCGCGCTGGATGTCACCGAGGTCGTGGCGTCGCTGGAAGTGCCGGTGCTGGTGATGGTCGGGATGCACGACCGGCTCACACCGCCGCATGCCGCGCAGCGCATCGCGCGTGTGCTGCCCGACGGGAACCTGGTCGTGCTGCCCGGCGCCGGGCACATGCCGATGCTCGAGCAGCATGAGCAGGTCACCGATCATCTGCGCCGATTCATCAGCCGGGTCATCCCGTCGTGATCGTCGACGTGCCCGGCGTCCGCGTCGGTCACTGGGACGATCCGGTCGCGCTGACCGGCTGCACGGTGGTGCTGCTGCCGCCGGGCGCGCGCGGCTCGGTCGCGATCCTGGGCGGGGCGCCGGCGACGCACGAGACCGACGTGCTGCGGCCGGGCACGCGCGTGCAAGAGGTGCACGCGATCGCGCTCACCGGCGGGTCGGCGTTCGGGTTGTCGGCAGCCTACGGGGTGATGCGCTGGCTCGAGCAGCAGGGCATCGGCTGGCCGACACCGTTCGGCCCGGTGCCGATCGTGCCGGCCGCCTCGATCTACGACTTCCTGATCGGAGACCCGTCGGTGCGGCCGGGGCCCGAGCAGGGCGAGGCTGCGTGCGAAGCCGCCTCGAACGACGAGCGGCGCGAGGGAAGCGTCGGCGCCGCCATGGGCGCCACCTGCGGCAAGTCCGCCGGGTTCGAGCACATGAGCCGCGGCGGCCTCGGCAGTGCCTCGCGCGGCTTCGGTGAGGTCGTGGTGGGGGCGCTCGCCGTGTGCAACGCCGTCGGCGACGTGATCGACGCCGATGGGACGATCATCGCCGGGGCGCGCGCCGAGCCGGTCTACGACCCGGCGCTGTTCGGCCGGCCCGATCAGAACGTCACCTCGACCACCACCGCCTGCGTGGCGACCAACGCCGACCTGACCAAGGAAGAGCTGTACCGGCTCGCGCACATGGCCGGGACCGGCCTTGCGCGCGCGATCGTCCCAGTGCATACGATGTTCGACGGTGACGCCGTGTTCGCGGTCTCGACGCGAACGCTTCCTTCCCCGGTTGAGCTGGTAGGGCGGCTCGCCGCCGACGCGCTCGCGGATGCGGTGCGGCGCGGGGTGCGAGCAGCGACCGATGCCGACGGGGTGCCTGCGAGAGGCACCCGGTGAGGGGGGAGAGATGACGCGCACGCTCGACGAGGCAGCGCGCGAGGCTGCGACGTGCACGCGGTGCGCGCTCGCGCAGGGGCGCACGCAGGTCGTGTACGCATCGGGTCATCCGAATGCCGACCTGATGTTCATCGGCGAGGCGCCGGGATTCCACGAGGACCGGCAAGGCCTCCCGTTCGTGGGCGCGGCCGGGGGGCTGCTCAACGGGCTGCTGGAAAGCATCGGCCTGGCCCGCGAGCAGGTCTACGTGTGCAACGTGCTCAAATGCCGCCCCCCGGGGAACCGGGACCCGCAGCCCGACGAGATCGAGGCGTGCACGCCGTGGCTGCTCGAGCAGATCGACCTCGTGGACCCGAAGGTGATCTGCTCGCTCGGCAACTTCGCGACCCGGTTCTTGCTGGGCAAGCAGGTTGGCATCTCACGCGTGCGCGGGCAACGCTTCAGCTATCGGGGACGGGTTCTGATCCCGACGTTCCATCCGGCCGCGATCCTGCACGGTGGGCGGCAGTCGGCGGCGATGAGCCAGATGGAGGACGACTTCCGGCTGCTCGCGAAGCTGCTCGAAGAGGTCAGGGGATCGCCGCCCGACCCCGATGCCGAGCAGCTCGGCCTGTTCTGACTCGGTCTGGCCCGCGGCTGTGCTGGGGCGCGCTGCGCGTTCTAGAGTGACGGCATGCCCGCACGAGAGCTGCACCTGACCTCGGCCGGCGCCGAGCAGACCCGGGCGATCGCGGCCCTGGTCGCGCGCGCGCTGCGGCCCGGCGACGTGGTCGCGCTATCGGGCGACCTGGGCGCGGGCAAGACGGCGTTCGTGCAGGGCGCCGCCGCGGCGCTCGGCGTGACCGCGCGCGTGACCAGCCCCTCGTTCGTGCTGGCGCGCAAGTACGCGGGCGACCTGGACGTGCTCCACGTCGACGTGTACCGCTTGAACTCGATCCAAGAGCTGATCGACCTCGGCTACGAGGAGGTGTTCTCGCCCGACCACGTTCTGTTCATCGAGTGGGGCGACGCGGTGGACGTCGCGTTGCCGCCCGAGCGGCTTGAGGTCGAGATCACGGTCGCGGCGGACGAGCGGCGCTCGATCGTGCTGCGCGGCCTCGACGGCTGGGCGGACCGGCTGGATGCCATCGACGTGCTCGAGGAGGCCGGCCGGTGATCGTGCTTGGCATCGAGACGGCCACGCGGATGTCCTCGGTCGCCCTGGGCGCGAGAGAAGGGACCATCGCCGGCCGATCCACGGCGCAGGGACGCGGCCACGTCGAGTTCTTGATGCCGGCGATCACGGCGCTATGCGAAGAGACCGGCGTGCAGCTCGAGCACCTCGGTGCCGTCGCCGTGGACGTCGGGCCCGGCCTGTTCACCGGCATGCGCGTCGGCATCGCGACCGCGAAGACGATCGCGCAGACGCTGACCATCCCGCTGATCGGTGTTGCGAGCCTGGACCTGCTGGCTTTCGGTGTGCGCTACTCCCCCAAGCTGATCGTGCCCTGCATCGACGCCAAGCGCGGCGAGGTGTTCGCGGCCTTCTACCGCGCTGTGCACGGCGGGGTCGAGCGCGAGAGCGACTACACGTCGATGGCGCCGGAGGACGTGGTGGCCGAAGTCGTGGCGCGGCGTGAGCACGCGCTGCTCGTCGGCGACGGCGCGCCCGCGTACCAGGAGGTATTCAGCGGCGTCGAGGAGATAGAGTTCGCGTCGCCGGTGCGGCAGCACCCGTCGGCCGAGGTGCTGGTCGAGCTGGCGATCCCACGGATCGAACGGGAGGATTTCGTCTCGCCCGAGCAGCTCGAGCCGCTGTACGTGCGCCGCTCCGACGCAGAGATCAAGTGGGAGCAGCGGGGTGTCATGATCGAGCGGCCCAACCGCGTGAAGATCCCCAAGCGCGCGCGGGAGGCGGGATGAGGGCGCCGAGCGATCCCCCGCAGGTCCCGCTGGCGATCGAGATCGTGCCGATGCGGCGGCGGCACGTCCGCGAAGTACTCGCGATCGAGCGGGAGGTCTATCCGCGGCCGTGGAGCGCGGCGCTGTTCTTCTCCGAGATCGGGCAGCGTAAGTCGCGGCATTACGTCGTCGTTCAGCACGACAAGGACGTGATCGGGTACGGCGGCTTGATGGTGCACGACGACGAGGGACACATCACTACCATCGCGGTCGATCCTGCGTATCAGCACGGTGGGGTCGGAAGCCGTTTGATGCTCAACCTGGTCGAGGAGGCGCGCGCGCGCGGCGCCCGGACGATCGCGCTGGAGGTGCGGGTGGCGAACTGGGCGGCGCAGCGGCTGTACGCGTTGTTCGGGTTCCGCCCCGTCGGGATACGCAAGAACTACTACGCCGAGACCGGCGAGGACGCGCTGGTGATGTGGATCGAGGACTGCCGCACCACCGAGATGGACGCCCGCCTGGCGAAGGTCCGCTCCACGGTGGGCGGCTGATGCTCGTCCTGGGGATCGAAACGTCTTGCGATGAGACCGGCGTGGCGGTGCTCGACGATCAGACCGTTCGATCGAGCATCATCAGCTCCCAGATCGACGTACACGCGCGTTTCGGCGGGGTCGTGCCCGAGCTGGCCTCGCGCGCGCACGTGATGACGATCACGCCGGCGATCGAGCACGCGCTCGAGGAAGCGAAGGTGACCCGCAAGGACCTCGAGGCGGTCGCGGTCACGATCGGGCCGGGCCTGGTCGGGTGCTTGCTGGTGGGGCTCGCGGCAGCGAAGGCGACGGCGGCGACGCTGAGCATCCCCATGATCGGGGTGAACCACCTGGAAGGCCATATCGAGTCCGCGTTCCTGGCCGATCGATCGCTCGAGCCGCCGGTGCTGGCGCTGATCGTCTCCGGCGGGCACACCATGCTCGCGGTGATGCCCGAGCACGGCCGGTTCGAGATCATCGGCCAGACCATCGACGACGCGGCCGGCGAAGCCTTCGACAAGATCGCGCGCTTCATCGGACTCGGGTTCCCCGGCGGGCCGGCGATCGACCTGCTCGCGCGCGACGGCGATCCCGCCGCGTATCGATTCCCACGCGCGATGCTGGCCGAGCCGAACCTGGACTTCTCGTTCTCGGGCCTGAAGACCGCGGTGATCCGCTGGATCCGCGAGCGCGAGGCTCTCGGTGAGGCGTTCGACGTCTCCGACCTCGCCGCGTCGGTGCAGGAGGCGATCGTGGACGTTCAGGTCGCCAAGATCCTGCGCGCGGTCGAGCAGACCGGCATCGAGCAGGTCGTGGTCGGCGGCGGAGTCGCCGCGAACTCGCGGCTGCGCGCGCTGATGCACGAGGCGGGCGAGCAACGCGGTCTCCGCGTCGTCATCCCGGAGCCGGCGCTGTGCACGGACAACGGCGCGATGATCGCGGCGGCCGGGATCCGGCGCCTCGAGCGGGGGGAGCGGACCCCTCTGGATGTCGGGGCGGATCCGAGCCGGTCACTCGGCTGATCCCGGGCGTCGGGAGCCTGGGTCTGGGCTGGGGTCCCGGGGGGCGCGATCGAGTCCATCCCGTCGCCGTGGCGGGCACATCGGTGTGGCCGATCGTGTGCGTGTGCACCTCCGGTTGCACACGCACACGACTCTGGACAGCTGTCCCAAGGGCGGGCGGATCGTGCGGAACGCGACGATCGCAGGCACCTCCACGCGCGGTTGGCTGCGGCTGCACCCGGGGCACCTCGGCTTGACGACCCGGCGAGGGCCGGCCTATATTGCCGCTTAGCACTCGGGTCGTCCGAGTGCTAACCAGAGATCATGCAGGCCAAGAGCCTGCTGCCTACCAACTTCAGGGAGGGATTGGCAGATGGCGAAGGGGTTCAGCCTCGAGCCGCTCGAGGACCGTATCGTCGTCAAGCCGCTGGAGGAAGAGACGCAGAAGACCCCCAGCGGAATCATCATCCCCGACACGGCGAAGGAGAAGCCCCAGGAGGGCGAGGTCGTGGCCGTCGGGCCGGGCCGGTTCGAGGACGGCACGCGCGTCCCCACGGACGTCAAGAAGGGTGACCGCGTCATCTACTCCAAGTACGGCGGCACCGAGGTCAAGGTCGGTGGCGAGGACTACCTGATCCTGACCGCGCGGGACGTGCTCGCGATCATCAAGTAGCGCGGCACGGTAAGGCTTCCAGGGGCGGCGGGCGCCGCCCCTGATGCTTTTCCACACAACGCCGGCGGCATCGGTCGGACCCGTCGGCTACCCTTGATGAAAGGGACGGCCCAGGAGGACGGGGATGGCGGAAGTAGAGATCGGGATCGGCAAAGCAGGTCGTCGGGCGTACGGGTTCGATGAGATATCCATCGTGCCCTCCCGCCGGACGCGCGATCGCGATGATGTCGACATCTCGTGGGAGATCGACGCGTTTCGGTTCGAGATCCCGCTCCTCGCGTCGGCGATGGACGCGGTCGTTTCCCCCAGGTCGGCGATCGAGATAGGCAAGCTCGGCGGGCTGGCGGTGTTGAACCTCGAGGGCTTGTGGGGTCGCTACGAGGACCCCGAGCCGCTCTACGAGGAGATCGCCACGTTGACGGACGGCGAGGCGACTAAGCGGATGCAGGAGTTCTACGCCGCGCCGATCAAGGAAGAGCTGATCGGCGAGCGCATCCGTCAGATCAAGGAGGCGGGTGTCACCGCCGCCGCCTCGCTGACCCCCCAGCGGGTCCCGACCTTCCACAAGGTCGCGCTGGAGGCCGAGCTGGACATCCTGGTGATCCAGGGTACCGTCGTCTCGGCCGAGCACGTCTCGACCCTGACCCAACCCCTGAACCTGAAAGAGTTCATCGCCACTTACGACATCCCCGTGATCGTCGGCGGCTGCGCCTCGTACGAGACCGCCCTGCACCTGATGCGCACCGGCGCGGTCGGCGTGCTCGTCGGCGTCGGTCCCGGCGCGGCGTGCACCAGCCGCGGCGTGCTCGGCATCGGGGTGCCGCAGGCGACCGCGATCGCGGATGCGGCCGGAGCGCGTATGCGCCATCTGCAGGAGACCGGCCGCTACGTGCACGTCATCGCCGACGGGGGGATGCGCACCGGTGGCGATGTGGCCAAGGCGATCGCCTGCGGTGCCGATGCCGTGATGATCGGCTCTCCGCTCACGCGCGCGTTCGAGGCGCCCGGTCGCGGCTACCACTGGGGGATGGCGACCCCTCACCCGGATCTGCCGCGGGGCACTCGGGTCAAGACCCAGGTGGTCGGGACGCTCAAAGAGATCCTGCTCGGTCCGACCGATCGCACAGACGGCACCATGAACCTGTTCGGTGCCCTGCGGGAGTCAATGGCGACCTGCGGCTATCAGACCCTGCGCGAGTTCCAGCGCGTCGAGGTGACTGTCTCGCCCTCGTTCCTGTCCGAGGGCAAGAGCTACCAGCGCGCGCAGGGCGTCGGCATGGGGTGAGAAACCTCCCGGCCCG